>Ga0137465_1000322_pt1 | contig 25152 bp, 37 predicted proteins | sample EasRivERMGT828_2_FD_104906 | JGI IMG/M metagenome (GOLD analysis project Ga0137465, IMG submission 104906) | Soil microbial communities from meander-bound floodplain in the East River, Colorado, USA - East River MetaG ERMGT828_2 | ecosystem: Environmental > Terrestrial > Soil > Floodplain ... | reverse complement strand
GCATCGGTCAGGTACACGCGGTCCCTGGCGCTAGGGTATGCCTCCCAGAGCGATTTGCGCTGGCCGCGAGGGGTAATGCCCTTGGTCATGATCTGGTCAAGGGCATCGCTGTTGGTGCCATGGTAGAGGATCATTGCTTCTCTTTCCTTAGGAGGTTGTCTAATTCGAAAACTTTTTTCAATGCCCTTTCCAGCGACTTTTCAAGTTCACCAGTTCTCTGGAGTGAATCTACCTGACACGACTCTCGTGCTTTTTCTCCGCCAAATCTAATGCATTCGTCAAATTTGATTCTATCATACAAATAGGGGAACGCTAGAACAACGGTGAGGTAACCAATCATCATAATAAATACAATTCTCCCGAAAACTTCTAGCATCTTTTCGAAGACGGCCATTACACTTGCTCCTTTCTGAGTTGAAACGGCTTATCCCAGGCACCGATCTGGATGTGTAGATACCAGCCGACATCGAAGTAGTCGGTGCTAATGTCGGAATTATCGTGGTTGCCTTCCTGGCAGATGTCAACAATCTTGCGCAGCGCTGCCAACGCCTTGCCCTGCCATTGGGAGTCTAGATAGTAGTGGTTGACCCCAATGTTACTATGACCGCGTAGGCGATCTGTTAGGTCGCCCAGCGTTGCGTCATCGGCAAAAAAGTCAATGTCGGCCGCTATGATACGCACTTCCAGTGAGGAATGGTTGTCACAGCGCACCGAAAATTTCCAGCCGGGGAAAGCCGCCTTGAGCGCATTGCGCTTCACTTTGGTTTGCTCGGCGTTGATGTAGGCCACTGTCATTCTCCATCGTCATCATCAAGGGTTTTATCAAGTGTTTCGGTTGCCTTTCCCTCAAGTGCTACGATTGCATCAATGGCTAGATCGAGGCTTCCAGTGGAGATTTCTTCATCCTGCTCATCGAGCGTCAATTCAAGCTGGCGTTTCAGTTTCTTCAAAAAACATACCAGATTGTCCAACGACTTGATATCGTAGACAGCGAGAACGGCGAGTGCTGTTGCTTTTTCCTCAGTCATTGCGTTTTCCTTCGGTTAAACTTGCCGATACAGACCGATCTGAATGGGATTCGCAGCAGCAAGGCACGCAAACTCCCATCCCGGCTTCGCTCTAAGCTACACGACCACCCTTGGTTTTCGATCTGTGCCGTACCTATGCACCACCTTCCAATGAATAATATCGTGGAGTAGTTATTGCGAGATATGTCGATGAAATTGTGAAACATTTTAGTTTCCTCCTAGTGTACCTGATGCCTTACAAGGTGGAACCCAGGGATCACGCCCTTGGGCATTCCGGTCATCTTGCGCACTTCCTCGATATTTTCCATCGCGAAGTCCAAGTCGTTTTGCGCGGCGTTATGCGCCTCTTGATAAGTATAAAAATACTCATCGTCGACCGGAAGAACATCATTGTCAACGGTCCAAACAATCTGCCACATTGATTTTCTCCTCTGCTACTTTGCCTTCCGGTAAAATTTCCACCGCAGGTCTTTAATCATTTCGTCGATGAGGTTTAGTGCGGTTGTCGAGTCCATTTTTTACTTCCCTTTCCGGTGAGTGACCCAATATCCATATGCCATCATCATTCTATTGTGGTGTGCAGCCCGTCTTGCGGCTTCGGCTGCGACTTCGGCTTGAATTTCGGCTTCGACTTCGACCTTGGCAGCGGCTTCGATTTCGGCTTCGGCTTCAACTTCCACCATTCGCCTCACCCGTCCTGCCTTAATTACTCGATCAAGCTGATATCCAGCATCAATCAATCTTTCGACCCTTTGTATCAACGGGCTTTTCACTCTTGCCCGCTTGTTTATTCGAGCAACAATGAAGATGAAGGCAAACCCAATCAAGACTGCTGCCCATGCCTCCATTTTTAGTCTCCCTTGTTTCCTAATAAATATATAAATGAAATTTCATGGAAATACAACTGCACCAAACGCATAGCAGCTATGAAAAAAAAGAGGGACTGCCAAAAGCAACCCCTCTCGTGTAGCTCATGCTATCGGCCGTGAGAAAAAGCCAAACTTAGGATCATCCTTCGACTTTTCAATGGTGGCGGTAAACTCAACAATGTCGCCGCGCTCAACATTATTCAAATGCTTCGGTTGCGATCCATACACCTTCCAACCATCGCGCGACTGCACCAACATCTTCGACACATAGCCGTACCGGGTCTCCTTTACCTTGATGCTCAACACCTTACCGATAATGGTCATGCGCCCTTCGGGCACCGGCAATGCAGCATCACGCTCAGCAGCGCGAGCCGCTGCAATCTGCGCCCGATTGGCAATCTTATCCAACAGGGAGCGCATGAAGCTGTACTGCTTGTCCGACAGCGAGCCATACTTGACCAACTTGCCGACCATATCGCTAATGGTGTTTTCCTCATAGTGATTGTCTGGATTGTCGCTGTTGTAGACGGTCCAGGCGTTGCCCAGGCCCTCATTGGTCAGAATGCCCTGTGCCTTGGCCTTGCCTGCCTTGGCGTGCTCAGCAGCAACAGCGGCATCGCAAAAGCGTCGAAACGCATTGTCATCATAGGCACAATCACACTTGTGCGCGCAATCCTGACCCATGCGAACGTAAGTGTTTGACTTGGCATGGTGGAAAAGCACCGTGTAAATGGCATTGGCGTTGCCGCATACCATGCAGTTGCCGCCATGGGCATGCTTGGAATAAGTGCCGCCGGTCTGTGCCATATGTGCCTTGATGCGCTCGCGCTCGTGCTGCATGAAAATGGCATCGCCAAGGCTATCAATGCGAGAATATTCGAAACCGACCCACCGATATTCAGAGGGTACTATAGCAGATGGGCGATGAATGTCTGTCCGAGCCATTTTTCTATCCCTTTCTGTCTTCCGATATAAGTACATATAAATGAAATTTCATGGAAAAGCAAATGCGCCAGACGCATAGCAGCTATGAAAAAAAAGAGGGGCTGCTGAAAGCAACCCCCTGTTTCTCCTGCATTTTTGACTTGATCAGTTGTCGTGCTGTTTTCGCGAGTACATTGTATTTTGCTTAAGTTCTTCCTTGATCAAGCGATACACGAGGTTCTGTCGAGCAGCGAAAAACCCAACCATATCGCTCATACTGTCGAAATTTTTTGGTGTAAGTTCTCCATACACTTCCCGAATTACGTCGCCCGCTTCGGCTTCCGGCCGATCTGTGATGCCACCGGCTGCGATGATTTTGCGGAAAGCGGCAGCATTGCTAAATTTTGTCCTGATTTCCCCAAGGGTCCAGGGAACGTCTCGATCCATCTTGCCCATCTGACCACTCTGTTCCATCAGTTCAACGAACTCCTTCTCGCGCGCCAAATACCAACCCTGAACGGCAATTCCGGTTTGACACGGGTTGCCGCCCTTCGAAGCGAAATATTCCCACAGCTTCGTTTTATATTCGTCGTCTCCCTTTTTCATTCAGGGTATTCCTTATACGGACAAATTAAGTAAAATATGCTAGCATAGACTATGCCTCATTCAATGCGACATTTTGTCGCGCTCCTATTTGGGCATGAAAGCGAAGCGGGGCCGTTTTTCTTCCGGTCGTCTAGGCTTGTATTGAGTGACACCATAAGGATTGTCAACATTGTAGTGAGTGTCGCCATATTCGACTTTGGCCCCTTTCTTGTAGTCTGGGGTATCATTGGTATAATGAGCAACGCCGGTGCCTTTTTTGTCAATCTTGATGTATGCGTCTTGTTTCCATTTTTTAGCAACATGTTTTACTGCCCGTTCAACCCTGCGAGATTCGCGTGGCGTTGGATTTTTGGTTTGCACATTCATTGATGTTTCTCGACCCACGCCGCCGCCCTCATCCCATTTACCTGCAGTGTTGCGGTAACCGATTTTCTTCCTGGTCAAATAGCGTTTCGCACGATCTTCGGCGTATTTGTTTCCTTTAGGTGTTCGTGATTTACGCTCTGCAGAAACCATGAATGAAGTGTGTCCCTTTTTTTCCAAGCCAAATTTTCTGGCTAAGGGATTTCCTTCCAATAGAAATTGCTTAAAGGTGAACATCATTAGCCCCTTCTTTTTGTTTTTATTTAGGTAATGTTCACCTTCTTAACATTATCTACTTGTTATGAAATTCCTCATAGTATTCATCATAATCTGCTTCATGACTTTGCCATGCCTTTACCCAATTACGTATTGGCCGTCGTGGCTTTTCCTTACGTTTCACTTGCCCTTCAAAATAATCATCTTCATACTTTTCATTTTTGGAATGTTTTACAGTCTTCTTCATAGAACTTTCAAGCCTCGTTGTTACTGGATAATCCCAGGTAGTGCTTCCATTACAATGTCGCGTGTTAGCCCTTTCACGTTCTGCTTCTTGCGCAACATATTGACAAAAATTTCGGCTTCCTTTGCCTCCATCGCTTCAAGCATCTGGATTAAAATTTCTTTCCGACGCTGGAGAGTGAGACCGGGTGCCACCTTTGGGTTATTGGCCTCGAACAGATAGGCTCGATGCATTTCGGTATTGATATTAGTGTAACCCAGGCCGGGTGGCGAATCTGATGCCTTATAGGCTGGAATTTCATCGAACACAAATTGGATGCGATTATCGAATGTGCCCTGAAGAATACTACGCAAGGCAAAGTTATCGTTGAACTTCAAAATGTTCACTCGGTCCTGGCGTTTAGTCGCCTTCTCAAATTCCTCAAAAATTTCGTAAACGTTTTTCATTTTTTCTATCTCCTAAAATTCATCTGCTTGTTCAACCAATGCAGTCACTATTCCTGTCTTGATCATATACGACACCATCGATGCTCTTGGGCTGGCGATGACAGTATCATAGGTTTCATTGATCTTCGCGACCAGATCACACGGAATGAAATCAAAATTGACCAAAATTTCATTCCGATTGTAACCGCGCCGCTTGGCATCGGTATCACAAAATTCGGCTGGATTGCCGACCAGCCATTCTGCCATTGCCACCTTCGTGATGCGTCGCTGGCGCTCATTGGTCACGAATACATCGTCGGGCGAAAGAAAATTCGGGATGCCATCGCGCCGGTCACCACGAATAATGTGTTCCCTGATGAATTGTGCAGGATCATCGGCGCGAATGAACCGTTTGAGTTTTGGACTAAACTGCTGCACATTTTTGTGCTTCTGCAATTGAATAAAATCTTTGTCTGATGACAGAATAAGCACCGGCTCAGTTGGCGAAAACCTTGCCGACAATACTGCAATGATATCGTCGGCCTCGGTGCCGTCCACTTCGATGACCTTGTGTGGATAGTATTCTTTCAATTCGTTGCGAATTTTATTGATTACGTCGAAAATCAGTGTCCAGTCATATTTGGAATTATCGCGGTCCAGTTTGCGGTTGGCTTTATAGTATGGGAAAGCATCGCGACGCCAGTAATGGCGGCTATCACAGCAGATCACGATGTTGCCAAATTTTGTATGAAACTGTCTGTTATATGAACGTAAACAGTTCAACGATATGTGTCGGATCAAATTTTCGTTGAGTGAGGCATTAGGTTCGCTGTTCAAATACACCATGATTGACGATATCAATACCTGGGAAAGGTCAACTAGAATCATTTCATTTCCATTTCACATTAGGTTCATTCTATGGCATCTAGATCGATATTTTCAAGCAAAGTTCTATCCACTTCTATTTTGTTGCTGTCAATCCATTCATGACAAGGATGCGGTACTTCGAATGTTCTGTACACTGCAGCATGCAACAGTGCTGCCGTGCAATAGAAATCTTTCAAGAAAGCGTCAGTTGTGATGTCAATTCCAGCATTGCTCAATTCCTGCAGAATCATATCAGATATCTGACGAACAGTCATATCGGCATAATTCTTCAGCCCTTTTTCCTTGAATTTCAATACTTCTGGCATCTCATCAACATCCCTAACCATGCGACTTTTCGGGAATTCAACGACATTGTTCTTGATAGTGATGGTCATCTTGGTTTCCCTCGACTGCCCCTTTATGACTACTATTTAGGCTTTTGCGCCTTTGTACGTTTTTTCCTTGGGACAGTCTTGAGATTACCGGCTTCGATAATGGCATCAATAAAGGCATAATATTTCTTCAATTCGGCCCTCGACCAGCGATCATAGCCAGGGTCTTTGGTTGCAAGCGCCTCCCCTAATTCATGTCTAAGTGGTTGATAATAATTCTGAATTTTCTTGGCAATCTGCGGCTTAATGTCTTCAATCTGAAACCATGCAGCGGGATTGAATTCATCATTTTTACCTTCACGAATCAATATGTCAACCTGTTCTTCCAATGTACCAATTAATTCTTCGACCCTTTCGCGAATATGGTCCTGTACCGATAAGGCAGGGGCCTCACGTTTGGGCTTTTTTTGCTTCTTGGCCTCGTTCATCAAGGCGCTGAGCTTGTCCAGCGTCTTGTTCTTGATGGCCTCAGGAAGATCGCCCTTGGTCATTAAGCGACAATTCCAGCCAATGGTGCGTAACTTGGTTGCATCAATATCATTGATAAGCGCGATTTGCGCCTTGCTCAGTTTCTTTGCCTTGAGATAGTCGATTACGAATTGCTTGGCGTCATCATTGTCAAAAAAATAATTGAACCAATTGTAGCTGGTACCAATATCGTGGAGTGTACTGTCTACTGTTAGCGTTGGTTCTGGACCATAGAAAATGTCGCCAACCGACCGCCTTTGCTTCATTTCGCCTGTTCCAGAAGGTCTGTATAAAGATAATTTTGGAATTCTTTTATCAGGCAAACGCCGTATTCACTATACTCTTCGGCATCGTCAAGGGCATAGGCCGCATCCCAAGCTTCGTCCAGGCTACCATAGACGGCCGACTTGTCGAACAATTTCACGATGGCCGTGGCATTTGGTGTCCACGATAAAGTCTCGGTAATAAACGTAGCATAGATGTTATCGATAGATTGACATCTACCAATACGAAATTCTGGACCACTTGTTTGTAATACAAATATGCCATTATCACTGCTCATTGAATTCAGCCCTTTTTTCTTGGATTGTCTTTTCACCAAAAAACTTCCTTGGATTGCCGCACATCCAGCAAGAGCAAGGCTTTCTGGTTGTGGCGCGACGTGCGATAACTTCCTTATAGTGATCTTCACCAAACTGTCTATGTTGCTGCACTTCGTAGTTCTTTCTGACTTTTGCTCTCATACGTTGTTCATGGTGCCGTCTTTCAGCGCGCGTTTTCATTTCTTTTTCCTCTTAGATTTTCGCTTCTTGCTACCGATTTTTCTTCGCCCTGTTCTTGGTCTATTCTTTTTCGGATGGGGCATCTTCACTCTCCATTTGCAGTACAGCAGCTATTTGGTCGCAATGGAATGAGCGCCACGCCTTCTTTTCCAAGTCCCAAACCGATAGAAGAGTTTCGGCGTTTTTCTTCTTCTTAGCAGTTTTCTTTTGCTTTATCTCGTCAGGCAAACAATCCTCGCGCAATGTGCAGAAAAGACTACGCAGACTGCCGTCAGCCTTGGCAAACACGATTTGCAATTTGAGCCGCTGAAGATTTTCAACCAAATTGTCACGATCCAATTTCATCACTTACTCCTTGTCCATCTTATCCAAGACATCATTGACGCCATGTCGGTGTAATAGGTACACTGTATATCTTTCCAGGCAAAAAGCAACATAAAACGTAGCGAATGGTATAATCGACATTTCATATTTCGACGGCATGAGTATCATGGCAAAAATTTGAATGATCGATAAGGCTCCTGCAGATCGCAATAAGAGATAGACGATGAGCGTACACAAGGCGACTTTTTGAATCCATTGCATCGGCTATCCTATCGAGTAAGGAATTGTACGAGCCAACTCAAGAGTTGTAAGCCGAAGAAGCCTATTGCAAAGCCCATTGCGAAGTATAGCAATACCATCACTATAAGATTGCTTGTCATTTTACTCTCCTGGCGTTTTTGCCATAGTAAACCATCTGGACCGCAGCGACTGAGGCTTGCATGGACATGAGCACGTTCCATTGAGATAAATTCGCCGGTCTCTTTGCATTTGGGGTGGCCGTAATTTCTATCATAGAAACGACAATCCATACAGACTCTAGTTTCAACATAAAGCTCGGCGGCTTCTCTTTTTAGTTTCTCAATGTGTGGGTTTATTGCCATTGAAATTTTTTCCGTATGAAGGTAACTTTGCTATTTATCATAGGGAATGTTAGACTGTCAAGTGGCTGCCATCACCTTCATATTCAATCGCACACTGAAGGGTTTATTCCTCACACCGAAGAATTTGCTCTCTTATCATTTTCTTGAATTTTGGATTATTTTGACCTTTGGACAAACCTCGTTCTATTCTAGTCTTTGACATTTTAATTTTTGCTTCTTCAGAATGTTTCTTACCAATTGAACTAATTGACATTTTCTTTTTTGATTCTTCGGAGTGTTTATCAAAAGCGAACCATCTATTCATTATGCTCTTATTATAATATTCTCTACTTTCATTAGGCAATTTTGATTGTAATACATTTCGTTTTATTTGTTCTTCAACTTCAGCATACCCCAAATCGCGTTTAGTTTTACAAAGTTTTAATATGAAAAATGTAAATTTGTCTTTTCCAAGTTCTTCTATTAATGAATTCACATCATCCGATGAACTTGTATAATTAGACCAATTTGATTCTTTTATCTCAACCTTTCTATTTTTGCGACCAGCCACTCGTTTTCTTCGTCGGTTCCTGAATTGTTTTTTTCCAATATATTTTTGACTGGTTTCGATATTTTCTATAAGATATATGAAACCGAACCAGTCGTTTGGGTCAAAATCGCCCACAAAATCTTTTATCCAATGCATGTCACTAACCTACCTGTCGTGAGATTTTTGTTCCGCTAAGAGAAAATTCATACATAAGTCCGGCGTTGTCAAATACGACAGCAATAATATCGTCCTTAATCGAATCTGTATTGACTACAGCACCAGCACCGAATTCGATGATGGCAACCGATGCATTAACGCCGACTTGCCAGCCATCGGAATTGACAAAGTCGTCCAAGGCTTCCTGAGTCAGAAACAATAGGAGCAACGAATACTGCTGAATTCCAAGCTGGAAGCCAAAAGAAGCCGATACTATATTGAAATAAGACTGAACGTCGTCCTTTATGACCAACCCGCCTTGACCATAAGAGCCACCAAAGCCAAACAATCCAGCCTTGATAATTGAAGGAAAAACGAGAATGCCTGCGGCTTTCTCGACAAATTCCTTGGTTCCTTCAGTATTATAGAACTTGGTCAATGTGTTTCCAATTACAAAATCGAGCGACTTGTTGCTCATAATTGTATCTCTCCCTATTCTTCGCGATTATCATCATCCTTAATAGTATTTATTTCTTCGTCTTCTCTCACTTCTCCACAAAATGGACAAAATTTGTCATAACCTGAAGTTTCAGTGGGGTCATAAACCAACTTATATCTGCTCTCACAAAATTCACATATTACCTTTTCTACCTCTTTGTTATTCATCCCTATAATCTTCCCTTTTTAATCCCTGGATTATTCAAAAGAAAATCATCCAAAGGAATATCTTTTTGTTGTCTTGCCGTATATTTGAATGATTTCACTCCATCATTTATCCACACGAATCCTTTATTTTTTGAACCACCACGTTTTCCCATTTCAGATTGAAACGATTTGTTTTTGAAATTCCCAGAATTAATGCCGCCTTTAGATGCCCATTCTTTATGTAATTTTGGATTTGTCTTATATAGGTGGAAGCCAATTCCCAATTCGGCTTGTTTCTTTCCGCCTATTTTGCCGCCCATAGCAGCCCATTCTCTTCGTTCTTCGTCTGATCTAAAGATGCCATTTCCGTTGGCATATACTCGTTTGCCACCAATTTTACCCCCCTCTGACGATGATATTTGGTGTGCTTTGGTAAAGTTATATCCAATCATGTGGTATGCACAAAGATCGCGAAAATTGCCCGTCTCTTCATATCTTTCTAAATGTAATCTGGCATGTTCTTCTTTTGTTACAGGGACAAGATTTCCAATATCATCTGTACCCCCTTCATGCTTGGGTACTATGTGATGAACCTCGATATCATTATCCAAACTTACACCATAATATTCTTCATATTTTTTATGTAAACTCATGTCATCTCGCATCCTCCGGCAGTACACGCTATAATCTGTGTTCCTTCAGTCATATCACTCGCTTCGTAAATAGATAACATCGACCAATCAACTTCCTTTGGCATTTTAGCTAACATTTCTTCATACTCTTCCTTGGTACATTCTTGGTATGGCGCTTGTTGATAAACATGATCTGAAAATGGTAAGAACGACACCCCAGACATTTCATCTATATGTCTCCAAACAAACGCCCCAACTTCCATCCATTCGTCTTCCTTTACTGACACGGTAATCGAAGGTTTATGTTCACAATAATGCCTTTGATATTTCAACCACATATCTAATTGATCAATGGCTGACATGTTTTCTCTATATATAGCGTTTTCTGGCGACTTAATTGGAAAAGAGAAAACAAAGGTATGATCCGGTTTAGTTATATCATCTTCAACAGGGAATCCAAAATCGACCATCATTTTAGCTAAAGGGTCTTTCTTATCGGCTCTAACAGTACGAATATAATAAGGTGCGTGTCGTGCATGTATACCAGATGAAGAATCGACTAAGGCTGAAACGGTGCCGCTTGGTTTGACACAGGTAATTGCTGCCGATTGATTGATACCTAGCTTCTTCGCCCATTCAATATTAGTCTGTACAGCAACTTCACGCAGGCGTTCCAAAATATATTCAGTAGGCATATCAGGCCGGTCACTGAGCGCGCCATTGGTTAATGGGCAGTCCATAATGCCGGTCAATGATACGCCAAGCAGGCGCTCTTCCTCGCAATTCTCCTGCCAACGTTTTGAGATGTACTTGAAATTTGTCAGGGTGCTTTGCATGGTGCCAAGAATTGTGGCCCAACGCACTTTTTGGATCAATGTTTCAAGGCTATCACCGGCTCGAATAACTACTTCAGTCAGGTTGCAAGTTTCGCGAGGACGTAATAAAATTTCTGAACACGGATTTATACCAAATTCGTGGTTTGGATCACGACGACCAAATTTCTCAGCCTGTGCCTTGGCTGCCGCCCTCGAAAAGATGCCACGTTCACCCGATTTACTTTCATAAAGTGCCAACCACTCCTTCATGAAAGTTCCAATGTCTGGTTTCTCTTTCACAACATAAGAATTATTGGCCAATGCACGCTGAATATTTTCTTTCCACCACTCACCCGACTTGGCCATACGCATTCTGTCGTCTGACAAATCAGACAATGAAATAAGCGCAGAACGGCGTACACCACCGACTACCACGATTTCCGCGATCTTACATACAATGTCGTGGCATTCCAATGAAGTCAATTTTCTGCCTGCTGCTTTTTTGAATGTGGTAGCACAAAATTTGAACAGGGAAACTAATGGCTCGGGACCACTAGCCCTACCGCCAAAAGTCTTCAATGGAGCGCCCGCCGGTCGCACACGCGATACGTCCCACTTCGGCACTTGACCGCTGTACAGTAGGTGCACCAGTTCCTTCAATGCTTTGGCCCAGCCCAGCTTGGAATCAGCAACAACGATTGTTGTGTCGGACTCAAAAAATTCTTCAGCAATTAAAGGCAATTGTTCCGTGTACTTTTGTTCGACGGAAAAACCAACGCCAGTACCGTTCATGAGAATATATAAGATTTCATCAAATGAACGTTGGGTGTCGACTGGAATGTAGCTACAGTTATACGAACACATATGGTCTCGTTTCAACGCCTCCCCTGCAGTCATCAATGCTCGCATCGATGGCATCACGCTAAGCGACAATACAGCTTCTTCCAATTCATTTCTCAACTTCTTATCAAGCGTGAAATTGTTATTTTCTTTCAAATGTTCTTCGAAAAAATCGAAGTATCGTGCTACGGTTTCTGGCCAAATTTCACGTCGGCCTTCGTCAGGCAACCAACGTGAATAACGAGAAAGATGAATGTATGCTTGATAATCGGTTGGAAAATAATTGTCGTTTGGCATTTTTGCTCCTGATTTTATTGATTGGTTTCTTTGAGGAATGAAAATTGGGTCTCCAAGATATTCCAACATTCCTTAGCTATTTCACGATGTTCCCGTTGTGTGCCCTCGGTCATTCTGAGTTGCGAATAGTGGACCCACGATCTGAGGGTTCCATTCATGTAAATTCGGCTCTGTGCGCAGCCTTCCGGTAATACTGCTCTTGCTTGTTCTTTGGCAATGCCATTATCAATTGCCCATTTATATGCCAACGTGGACTCGTGGATGATTTGCTGCTGTTTCATGGTCCAGGCTTGCTGCAATTGGTCGTCGTCTGTCTCGATTGAGTTCTGTCGATTTTTGGTATCCTGCAGTCTTGCTTCGCGTGTGGTAAATCCCATCTCTTTAGTTGGATCAGCATAGCGCTGACTCATTTCTTGAAATGAAAATGATCTGTGGCGTAAAATTTGCCGCCCGATGTCTCTCGTTGTGTTTATTTCCATTACAATATTCACCATTTCAAATGGCGACCAATGTTGGTTTTTGATGCAATATCTTAGCAATTTGGGGGCAGTTTCAGTGTTCATTTGATTAGATGGGGCAGATACTCTAGCACAATAAGCAATAAGTTCTTCGGCAGTTTTTATGCCAGGAATCATTGGTTGTGTAATCGCTATAAGTTTCACATTCATGCTACATGCCTCCACTGTTTCTTGTTTACAATTCGACCGATCTGTTCTCTGCTGACACCATATTTTTCAGCCAATTGCCACAGGAAAACACCACCAGCAGCATATTCAATTCTGATGGATTCGATCTGAACTTCGGTTAATTTTGACGTTCCATGTTGCGATCCCTTTGTTTGTCGACCTAATTTGACTTTATAGTCAATATCTTCTTGCCGTGTTACATCCTCAAGATGATCAACACGAACACAGGCAGGATTACAGCAAATATGATTGATCTGATTGTCTGGCCATTTGCCATATGCGAGATACCATGCCATTCTATGTGCGCCTATCATTCTTCCTTCATAATGAAACTGACCATAACCAAACACATGTTTGCCTCCTTTCCATTCATGACATTCACCACCCCTGTTCACCAGCATTTCAAATCGTTCTCTAGCTGGTTGTTTCACTCCTTTTGGCATCACACTTTTCTCCACTGTTGAAATTGCAGTCTGGCCTTCAATCCTTCAAAGACATTATTATCAACAACATTTTTCAATTCATCAATGCTCATTCCAGCTACTATTGCTTCATTCAAATCTTTGCCGGGAAAATTATCAGGTAACAGACAAACCTTGACATTGGCATTGACCATTCGTTCTACCTGTTTTACAATTTCTCGATTTCTCACATCTCGATCTGGCACAAATACACATTGCGATGCCGGAACATGTGTAGCAACAGACATCAAATTTGCATCCATTGTAGCGACGGCATTCGGTAAAAAAAGAGAATCAAAAATTCCCTCTAAAACGTAAATATTTTGGGTTAAGTCTACTCGATCAAGACCGAAGACTTTTGGACAGTCTTCGTTTCTCTTTGAAGTTAAATATTTAGCCTTTGAGGTTTTTGACAAAGCCCTTCCCTGCACCCCAGAAAGCCCCTGTTTACGGTCAAAAAATGGAATCACAATGCGCGGTTCTTCAGCTATCAAATTTATATTTTTGCCTGGAAAAACCTCATCAACAAACGCCTTGAAATCGTTCGCATAATATAGACGGTCCATCCATTCAGCGGGTATTTTCCTTTCCAGTACATACTTTTTCGCTGTATGACTATCTGGTAATGATGCCAAGGTCGGTAAATTAATTTTATTTTTTTCAGGGAAGGTAGGTTTACTGATAATTTTGTGCCAATCAGGCTGCGGTGTGTTGCCACCACTGTTGGACTTGTAGCGCTCCATCTGATATTCTTGATACAGAAATGGGTCAACCATCTTGAGGAAATTGCCGAAGCTCATTGATGCCGAGCAGTTGTGGCATCGGAAAAATAGCAGGCCCTTGCGTTCGTAGATGTAGCCGCGTTTTTTGGATTTATTCTTACGAGAATCGCCACATTTAGGACAGCGAAAATTCCATGTGTTTTTGTTTGTGTGAACGAAGCCTTCCAGCTTTACGCCCACTATTGACACATATTTCTGATCTATGTAATGAGACATGGCTTATACCTGCAGATCGAATTTTGAACCTGTCAGTATAAACCGCTCTTTTGAGAAAAGATAGAGGTAAATGTTATTTTGCTAGATGAACAGCAACGCTGGCTATTGCAAGAATTATACCAATCGCGCCAGCGAAATAGCCCCACATCTGAGATTGCCCCTGACCGCGATTTTCAATTGCATTTACACGATCTTTAAGATCAGCAATTTTATCATCAAACGTTTTTGCCATAGCAGTAGTAGTCAAACCGATTTGATCAATTTGTTTTACAGTTGCAGTTTCACTTTTGGCAATGGCCAAGGCGCTTGATTTGTTCTGCTCACCCACGGCTTCTTTTGCGGCTTGTAATGCTGCATCTATAGCAACCTTACTATCACGAGATATTATATCGGCTCTAAGATCACGTTCAGCAAATTGAACTGCAACATTCTTGAATTTTTCATCGCGCAGGGATTCTAAGCGTTCCACCGCACCAGCAATACGTTCAGGAATTCTATCAATTATCTCAACCTGCAGTAAAGCCATAACCTTATCCGTACCATCCAGGCGCGACTCAATCAATTCACGTAAACCAAAAATCTCACGACGTAGATTTTGTGTTATCAAAACAGTTGGATCGGGAACTGGAGTGGTTCCCATCGGCATTAGTCTTTGAGATTCTTCCTCAGTATAAGGCGGTTTTGCAACCATGTTCATCCTCTTTCATTATGGTAGTCGTTCACAATGAAAAAGAGATATTGAAAGTCAAAGCATCAACTATTTAGTAAATTTTATCCATAACCGGTGCCGGGGGCTTTACGAACCAGCCTTGGATGATGTTTGCCTGCATAATTAACCCATGTCTGCAACTTTTTTTTTCAATCAACAGTTCATCTTCATCAAATTCCTCACGAATTGGTTTAGGCTTGATCTTTTCCCGCCATTTCTTGATTTCACTTCTTTTCAATTTTCTCTTGCCGTGTGCTTTACGCCACTGGTTCTTGGCGCGCGTGGTTGCTGCCTTGGCCGAAATACTGTCGCGGCGCTCAGTCTTGCGCTTGACGTACTGTTCTTCACCTGCCGTGTCTTGAACGCGCCCCAGCGCCCTTTGGGCAACGCTACGGGCCTGTTTGGCATCCAATGACGCGCGGGACTTGACCAGTTTGTGATATTGTTCGAAAGAACGATTCAAACCAGCGGCCGAACTTGCCTGCTTGGTTTCACGATTGGCTTTGAATTTGGCGACACTGGCCGCTACCTTGGCATCTACTGCCTTGGATGCCTTGCGCTTGGCTAGAACATCGCGCACCTTATCGAACAAGCCTTCACGAAGATTGCGCGGCGGCGGTGACATCTTTGGTGCTGGCCCAGTCATTACACGGCCATTGTAGAACCCAGGCGTACTTGTTGATGGCATGCCTTGTGGATCATAAAATGGCGTCTTGCCTGCGTTTTGGTCGATGCCTTTGGCGACCGGCCCTTCCGGCATGCGATTATATTGGTCTGACTGCTGACCAACGGTATCGGTCAATGTTGGGTTTTCCGGTGGTTTGCGCAACATTTTCTGGATATCGGCATCATGCTGCAACATCCGGTTAATGTCGTCATTTTCTTTCATTATTATACGACGCTTACGTTCACTTTCACCGCCATACCTTGCATATACCATCGCACCTGTTTTTTCATCTTCAAAGATGACCGGCTTGTATGGGTTCTTATTTGCATACTCACGAATTGCATGGCCGTAGGCATCTTCGTCCAAATACTTTGTCCAATGGCCCCCTTTGCGTTTTTGTAATCTAGCACGCTCGAAAATGTTATTCGGTACGACGAAAGTCTTATGTCCAGCAAAATGCCCTTGTTTCACTTCCATTGCCGGTTTACGACGAAACATTGGAGTTTTCTCATTATCCCGCTTGTATTTCGATTTTTTTACCCCAGGCTCGCCAAATTTTCCTACACCAACACCAGCAATATTACCACCACCAACGTTGTTGACAGGTGCTTCCTCATTTATTTTCCGTCTAACGATCATCTGCATATATTTTTCTCTTGACAGGGCTAAAAATAAGACGTACAAAGCTATGTGGCTTTTTGAGATAGTTCCGTAAACATACTATTTAGCAAAATAAAACAGTAGGGTAACACATGGTAAAGACTGGAATGAAGCCCAGACTATTTGAAGATCGATATTGGGAAAAAGTTAACGAGACACCGGGATTGGGTCCAAATGGTGATTGTTGGGAATGGAAAGCCTCTAAAAGGGGTTATAAGGGATATGGTAATATTCGTTATGGTGGTCGAAAAGGTTGTACTGTGCTTGCTCATAGGGCTGCTTGGTTTATTGAATATGGTGAATGGCCAGAGCATGACGTATTGCATCGATGTGATAATCCTGCTTGCGTAAATCCTAATCACCTATTTGCTGGCAACAATGATGACAATGTTGATGACATGCATGATAAAGGTAGAGATGTGCCGCCACCACTAAAAATTGGCACAGATCATGGAATGGCAAAACTAAATGATGATCAAGTGCGTGCTATTCGTAATAGCAGAGAAACTGCCACAGCTTTGGGTAGAAAATTTGGCATCACTCGCCAAACAATTACTAATATAAGACTTAGAAAAACTTGGAAACACCTTAGCTAATACTTAATCATTGTCTTAAGTTGGTATGCGACGGTCATGTCAACTGGAATGCTGCTAGAATGAAGATTGCAGCCATTGATGCCTCTCACTATATCAGGCATCTGATCAAGAAAGATCAAGAACGTTTTAAGCAATGAGTAATCGTTCTGGTCTAGCTTAAAGAACAACATTCGAATAGTATTCGATACACCAAAGACATTCCCCAAAACAATGATATGATTCAAGATCAAGCGTTCCTTCAAGTCGCCAGTTAGTTTGTATTTGCGTATCAGCCTCTTAAGATATTTGATTCTTTTAATGTCTTCATTGAATTCAGACATAACACAATTGGGTGTGTCATAGCATTTGATCGCATATAGCATGAAATTTTCATCAGTCAAGTTTTCGAACATTATTCATTGGCCTCACGAACTTTCCTTTCATGTCGCTCTTTCTTGTACTTAGCATAACAGAATTGAGCTAATGCACAACGTCTTACTCCAGAAGGATACACATCATTGGCAGGCTCATTACCAAACGACCGGCACACCCACATCATTGTTTTACGAGTGAGCCAACCGTCATCTATTCCTTTTTTCACAGCAAAACAATCTGCATCTACTTCACTTCCACCATCTTGTATAATATGACCGCATTCATGTGCCCATACAAAAAGTTGTACAGCACCTTCAAAATAGCTCAGTTCGCGTGGATTGATGATGATAATGCGCTCTTCTGGATAACTGACGCCTAGATTGTCTAGTTTGTTATCGAGCCTGATACGCACATCTTCGCATTTGACCCTTTCGCCAGCTATTTCGACTTTGCCATCTGAATTGATCTTGGGTGTTTCGGCAAATGCAATGGTTGTCAGCATGATGAAGAACATGATGAAAAGGCGCATCAGTTTAGCCGATCCATTGACCTTTGTGCCTTGGCTATTAGTTTTTCTTTTTTATGTTTGTCTTTGGTTCGCGGCAGCCCTTTTAGAATTTTCGCTGCTAGCTTCATGCTTTCTTCCATAGGTACGCGAATTGGATTGCGCTTGCCTTTCATTTGCACAGTGGTGTATTTTTCTCGTTTTTTCGACGCAGCAACCTGATTGATGATGCCTTCCCACTTACTTTTCGCTGGTGCTGATGTGCCTGGGGTTTTTTTCTTAACCATTGGATTGTAGCTCATATCTTTAGATGTCACGAATGGTTTGTTGCCGCGCAACCCCAGCGCTTTCAGCAAGCCTTCTTTCAGTTGCTGCTTCTTTTTCTTATTCTTCCAGGCAGTAGCAAAAGCGATGGCCTTTTCTTTGTCAGAAAGCTTACCATCTTTGCTATAGTTAGCCTTGATGTGCTTTACCATGCGCTCGTACTTGGCACCAGGGGGCGCTTCCTCTTTTAGTTTGCGTTCCTGCTTTGCATCGATATGAGCTTGAACGAAACTGTGAATTTCATCGTGGCTCATTTTGTTCCATTTGGCCTTGGACGCAGGAACTTTGATGATCACAGAGTGCATTCCATCATTCTTATTTGTTTCGTGCTGATCGCGCGCATCGTCATGGTTGTCGGCATCGAAGATATTAGACCACCTGGAACCCGCATTTTTATACTTAGCAAACACCGAGTGGTAGATTTTCTCTTTTCGTTTTAAAAATGCCATTGGATTGTTCCTGTTTTCGTCGATGGGTAATCTTAACTGTTCTGGTTTTTTGGGTGTTGTGGCGGCTGGTATTGGTTTCTGCCGCTTCAGTTTCATGCGATCTTTGCCGGTGAGCGGCAATTTCAATTGTTTTTCTTTTGGTGGCTTTGGGTTTGGAAATGCTTTGGCATCTGTTACCCCAGTTTCCTGCCGCCAGCGCCGCATCAGTTTCTTGCGATTCTTGCCGGTGAAGTATTTGACTGCCTTGCCGCGTGTGTAATTATATTTACGATCATCGGTGGTACGAAAAGCTTTATGAATTGCCAATTTACGGAAATCTTCTGGTGATTTGAAATTCGATGGCGGCAAACCAGAACTTTTAGCCATATGGAACAAATCGCTGGTATAAGCATTCACTTCGGTAGGATCATTGTAATATGACTGTTTCCTTTTTTTCATTGAAACTGGATTAATCCTGTATCCACGAAAAGTTTTTTCATTTTTTCTTATTGGTGGTTCTGATGATGTTAACCTTTTACCTTTCATCAATGCCTTGGTCGCATCAGCATGATGTGTATATTCATGAGCAAATACGTCTTTCAACCTTTCGGAATTCTTTATTGCATCGATATGTTGATGGGTGACTGGGGTTTGTTTAATTTGTTGTGGTCGAGTATCTTTGAACAAAGAATGTTGTTTACTGCCTGGATCGGGCAGTTTAGTGTCTGGATGAACGCCAACTCTAATTCTTTGAACAGGATATCCAATACCTTCGTCACCTTGAGAAAAATAGGAATGCATCACCGGTAAATGTGGAATGAATGAAATTTCGTTATGGGGTATTTTTACATCACCATATTGATTTGGTTTGAGGCTGCTGGCCACCTTGTTGTAGATTGCTTTGGCTTTAGGGCGAGGGTCTTCCCATTTTTCGACTAATCGTCTGCACATTTCCTTTAATGCTATTTCTGTGCGGCCTTCCGAATCCTTACTTGGCTTGTCGCCTGTATAATGTTTTGCTAATTTTCCATATAAGGCATCTTTTTTCCGCTCCAATTTTTCATCATCATCTCCTCCAGCAAAACCCAGTCTTTCAGCGTGTGGATATTTTTTTGGGAATTGTCTAACTGTATTGATTATATGACGAAAAATTTTTGGAGAACCTGCTTGTTTCTTTGAAAATGAACCATCAACCTTGAAGCTGACTTCATAACGTGGCGAACTTGAGTATTTCTCAAAGTGAACATCGACCTTGCGACCATCTACGTTAGAAGAACGATGAACGTGATAGGGGGATTTATGATCTGAATTATCAGCCTTTTCTTCCCATTTTTCGACTATTCGTCTGCACATTTCCTTCAATTGTACTTTTGTATGGCCTTCCCAATCTGTACTCGCCTTGCTGCCTGCATAATGCTTTGCTAGTTTGCTATATAAGGTACTTTTTTTTCCAGCCAGTTCTTCACTTCCATCTGAACCGTAAAATTTTAAACTTTTGGCTTGTGGATATCTTTCTGGAAATTGCTTAACTGTATTGATCACATGGCGAAGAATTTTAGGAGAGCTATGACGCCCTTTTGAAATTGAACCATCAACAATGAAGTCGACATCATAATGTGGCACATCTCGGCGCTTCTCAAAGTGGACACCCACATAGTGACCGTCTATGATAGAATGATGTCTAACGAAATGGCTACCGGAACCATAAGATGTTTCTTTCCATTCTTCGGCTAGAAATTGCGAAAACGTTTTCATGCATCTTCAACACTAGCCAATGCGTCGGCCAATTCGGTAGTATCCATGATCTTGCAGGAGCATCTGAAACTGCCAAATGGACCCACTCTGTAATGAAAGAAAACTGAATAGGGGCTGGTGATCTTGGTTTTCACTTCGCCATCATTGGTCATGCCAATGACATTGCCAAATTGCCGTACCGGAAATACCTGAAAGCCATGATTGCCTTCTAGGTATGGAGCAGGAATCGTAATATGGAACGTAGCCAGAATCTTCCGAATACGTTCCATTGCATGGTAAGGCGTCAAGTGGTTCATCGCCATTGACTGGGTAAGATAGATATTGATCATATCACGCACAGGATTATGCTCAATATCAACATCACCACGCTTAACATAGGCAAGCGGCTCAATGCCAGATTCATTCAATCTTGGTACAAATCGCTTTACCACAATCTATCCTTTCCTTATTCGTCGGTTGCTTTTATTTTAGCAGCGCCGCCGCCTTTACCTTTTTTCCTCAATTTACTACCAGCTATTTGCATATAATTTCGCCTACTATATTTCCCCTTGCCATACATTTTGTTGTGCCATAAAGCTCTTTCTTCATCAGTTCCATATGGATGGCCTGGGGTTTTACTATTTAAATCTCTAAGGTATTGTCTGATTCGTCCTTTACTGATTTCAGTTATGAATTGTTTGAAACTCTTCATGGTTTTACGATCCTGGGAAGTATTCGTCATCTTTTGGATCATCGCCGGTAATCGAGCGCATGGCTACCAAAGTCTCATAATGAACGCGCCCAGCGCGACCGCTCAACGTGACGGCAAAGACTGCTGGCGTTGTATTGATGCCATTTGCCGTGGCTGTAACGAAAGCGCCATTGCTGAAGCCAGAACCAAAATTAGTGATGGCAATTGACGTGATGACGTTCCAATGTGAATTTGTCGAGAAAGACTGTGCAGTATTTCTGACATTGGCAATAGCGAAAGTAGCAGTTGCGCCTGTTCCTGGCACTGGCCCAGTGTCGGCAATTATCAAATCGGCAGCGGCATTATAGCCAGTGCCACCACTGACAATGTCTATTCTAGCGATACCGCCAGTATAGACTTTCTGCGATACCCAGCCGGGACTGACAACGCCCGGTTGCAAAATGGCTTCAGCGGGAGACAGCCCGTATACTGAACCATAAACGCCAATTCCGTTGGCAGTTGCGCCATGCGTTGTTGAAGTGGACCACAAGTTGCAAGTATTCGCAAATAGCGGCTTACCATTGCCAGTAGGGTCGTCGACATTTTTCCAAAGGCTCATTGATCGTTACTCCCGTGTTTTGTTTTTATTTATCTGCGTTGGTCGATATTGTTATAAAGTACTGGATTGATGACGATTTTGCTTGGTTTTTTGTCTATATCGTCCTTCTTAGCAACAACGACCTTTTTCTTTTTATTAGCTGACGCTGTCGAGACTTGATCGTTGACATCGTCAGCCTCAATTAGCCTTTGCCGTGCAATAGATTTGATCATGGCAACTATGTCTGTATGCCTCATTTTGCTGCTGTTTTCTTCGCTGGAATTGCAGGCTTGGCGGCAGCGGCTGGTTTGGCGGCAGCGGCTGGCTTAACAGCATTGACTGTTGGTCCTGGCATTGGCACTGGTATCATTTGCCTCATTGGCTGCGTTCCTGCAGGCGCATTGGCTGGAACAGACGGCGCTGATACTTTTCCTGCTGCGGCTGCCATTGGCTGCTGTACGGTCAAATTTGGGGCAGGGGGGACCGTTCCTGGCGATGGGTTAGGAACAAAGTTGTCCTTGGTGATTTCCTGCTCGTCGAACTTCATGATTTCAGCCTGTTCCTCAGTCAGCGATGCGACGAATTTGGTCTTCTGAGTTTCGCTCATTGTGTTCATTTGGCTGAGCAAATGTTGACGAATTTCTTCTTGGATTGAGGCGATTGAGATTTCTTCTTTGGTTAATTTCTTCGCCTTTTCCTTGGCCAGCCTTTCATCAAATGCCTTTGCCGCATCTGCCGACCCCTGTTTACCAAGGGGTGAACTGACTTTTCCTTTTCCTTTAGGTATTACCGATGGACCTTTGCCTTGGGGTCTATTACTCCATGGGCCAACGCCTTCTTTTAGGTCGACCACATCTTTTGAGCCGATTGGCTTATCACCAAAATGTTGCTGGCCCTTTTTTTGTGAAAACATCGACTTACCATGTGTATGCTGAGTAAGATGGTTTAGGCGATCACGCGTTGTCTTGGTGCCCCATCCAGCCAAGGTGGCGTGAATTTTGCCATTGTCGCCGTGCCATGCGATCTTATTACCATGCAGGTAAAGCGCGCTGCCATCGGTATGGCTACGTGCCCCTTTAGCCTTTTGCTTGTTCATAAAGGCTTGAGCAACCTTGGCTGATTCCTTGCGCTCTTCATCAAGTTGCTCAGTATCTTCTTTGACTGTTTTCTTGTTCAGTTTCTTCACGGCCTTGTCGACATATCCAAGTCGTTGATCAACTTTAGCATCACTTTTCTTATAGAATGCCTTCTTTTCGGCTGCAGTGCCGCCGACAACCGTTTGCTTACTTCTACGAATAACATCGTCTGTAGCTTTTCTGATATAGGGATCGAGAACTTTTTTGGAGATTTCGTCAAGTTGCTCGGCTTCGTCGAGGTTCAATTCCATTTGCTTTTTACGATTGCGCAATTCGGCTTGTGATTTCCTTTTTACGTGCGCCCAGCCGAATTTCTTCTTCATAGCAGTTTTACGGAAGGTATCAAGGTATGGTTGTTGCTTAGCGAGTGGAATCTTATTACGTATGCTTAATATTTTATTGTAACGATCTTTTTCTACATCTTTTGTGCCCTTTTCTGCTTTATTGACACGATTTTTCAGATCAGTCGTCCTATCCTCAGTAAGTGGTTGACCTTTTTGAACTTCAACAACTGTTCGATCATAGTCGGCCAGATACTCATGAGGAAGCTGTTTCCTCGATTGAATGCCCAGTTTCTCATTTACTTCAGCGACAACTTTTCGATTATTTTCACTAACCTGCATCACACCTTTCACGGCATCAACCAATGGGTCTTTTTTGTTACGATCAAACATTTTATGGTCCTCGATTTGATTTTCTATTTATGATTTTTCTAGTTTTCGATGGATTTGCAACACTATCGCCACCTTTGCTAATATCTTCTTTGTTGCCCTGTGAAGGTACGCTGCCCATCAAACCAATGTCCATATCGAATGATTCTCTTAGTTTGCTGAGAGTTTTTGGCTTGGATGCAGGTTTATTGGCCATTGAGTTGATTTCGCTGGCCGTTTCGAATAGCTTCTGCATTGCGTTGTCGCCATACTTTTCAGTGAACCGATCAATTGTGCTTTGATTGTTCATCCAACGCTGCACAGATTCGTTATATTGAGAATAGCTGTATGCGCCGCCATAGCCTGAAAGAATGCCTGGAACTTTCGATACACTTACTGTGTCGCCAATGCCATCGGGAGGCAAATTGCCGATGATTGCCGATGGCAGGCGATCTTCTTGGTTCAGTCTTTTTTTCTCCAGTTTTTTGTGTTGTCCCACCGATTTCGGTCGTACTCTTCTTCCCATATCTTTTCCCTCTCGCTCTTTTCCTCTTCCCCGTTCTTCTCGTAATTGTTGCCATCCTCGTTCTCGTTCTCTTCCTCGACCTTTTTCTTTGCCCTCTTCTTTGGTTTGGGTGGACTCTCTTGGGGTGGCTGACTGATAGCTACGTTTGAGACTGGTAGTGCCGTACTCCCTGTTCTCAGGAAGCGAATTATTTTCTCGAATATTGCCATTGTTGGTTTCCTCTCTTGAATTATCGATGATGATCATGTCGTATTTGAATATCTCATGCAGTTCATTGACGTTGCCCTTGGCTGTGGCATACTTCGTGAACCTGACATTTTCATTGATGATACGTTGCCCTTTTGACTGGCGCATTTCATTGCGCATTTTCGAAATGTCATTCGATACATCAACAAAAATCAGGCGCGTGGCGAAGTCATTTTCCTTAAGAAATTGATTGGCGTTCTGTATGCTGACGAGATTGTCGGCCGAACAACTGATAATCAGCTTGTCGGTGGTATTGAATTTGTGCAGCGAATTCAGGTCAGTTTCCTTGTAGTTGCCATTCTCTTTCAGTTGCCTGATAATTCTATCCTTACCAGAACATGGCACACCAACGACAAATACAGCCTCAGATAATGGCGATAGCTTGAAATGTTCTGGATTGGCCTTGGCATAGTGGCGCATCAATTGACCGGCCATGGCATTGGCTTCATTCTCAACATGGCTGCCGGTTGCACCTTCCTTGGATACGTCTTTTATTTTGCCGTCTTCGTTTTGCTTGTGGTGGACAATTTCGTGCGCCACGGTGCGGAAAATATCCATTGGATGGCGACCCCTAGTATGCACAGTGATTTTATTGCTTTTGGGATCGTAGCCGCCGAAGCTACTCATGTCATCATCGGCTTTATATTCTATATTAGGGAGCGATTTTACGCCCAATCTGTCCGATGCAAATGACACGAAAGAATCCATCATCGGTTGGAATTCCTTATGTGTAACCTCTTCTTTGAGTGACACTGCTGTATATTCCCTTGCCAATCGAAGTAATTCTAGAATGGGTAAATCGACAATGTGTGCTTTGGTTTTGCCGTCTGTGCTGTGATCTGCTAGCCAGCGATGGTGACCGTCGAGTACATGGTTGTCATTGGAAACGATGATTGCATCACTATTGTCCTTATACATCAGATCAGCGATCTTAGCATCGTCGAATTCAGATTGTGTTGATTTTAGGCATTTGCTAGGAACAGTGCCGGTGCTATGATTGACGCCATTGGTTTTCAGGTACTTAAGAAAATCACTGGATTTATGGATTTGTGGCATCAAGTCTCGGGATAATGTTAGACCTATTGCTGGTGGCTCTTGAACTTGATGTAACTTGATCATTATACCTCTACGGTAAGTTTATTTTTTATTTATCGTTTTC
>Ga0137465_1000321_pt1 | contig 25359 bp, 19 predicted proteins | sample EasRivERMGT828_2_FD_104906 | JGI IMG/M metagenome (GOLD analysis project Ga0137465, IMG submission 104906) | Soil microbial communities from meander-bound floodplain in the East River, Colorado, USA - East River MetaG ERMGT828_2 | ecosystem: Environmental > Terrestrial > Soil > Floodplain ... | reverse complement strand
CGGTGGTGGGCGGGGACACGCCGATCCTCCGCTGCTATTTGCACACACCGACCCTCAACGTCGGGTTCAACGGCAAATCTTACGAAAGCGAACGAGTTTGGGAAAACCGCTTCAAGCAAGTCGCCCCGTTACGCGACCTCTCGCCGCAGAGGCTGGTGGAACGGTTCGCGATTCAGCGGGCTGATCGGCCCGCTCGCGGGCACGGGCACTTGGAATTCGTCGATTCGTTGACAAATCCCGACCTGCGGAGCGTTGTCGGCATCGCGGTCAGCCCCGATGGCAAGTTCGTCTACGCCTCTGCCTACAATTCGGCGGCCCTCGTCGCCTTTTCTCGCGACGAAACCAACGGGCGCCTCGCCCACCTGCAAACCATTTCCGACCGGACTACACTGCAAGGCGCCGTCCACATTCGCCTTAGTCCCGATGGCCGTTACGGTTTGGTCGCTTCGTTTGTCTCACGAACCGTGTCTTTGTTCGAACGCGACTCAAATACAGGACGGATGAAACTGCTGGATGTAGCTCGTGATGGCGCGGATGGTATCGAAGGGCTCAATTGGGTAATCGATGCGGAGTTTTCACCCGATGCCCGGTTCATCTACGCGCTCGGCAGCAGGTCTGCCGCTGTCGTGGCGTTCCGCCAGAGTCCCGAAGGAAAGCTGCACTTCATCGAAGCCAATCACGGCAAAGATCAGTGCTTCGAGGAAGCGCGTGGCCTTGCCTTCAGCCCCAACGGACGGTTGCTTTACGTGGCGAGCTCGGACGCGGGTACGCTGGCGGTGCTGGAGCGAGATGATGAGACTGGCAAGACGAAACTAAAGCAGTTGCTCAAAGACGAGGAGAATGGCATTCACGGCCTGGGCGGCGTGATGCGCCTCAAATGCAGTCCCGACGGAAAGTTCCTTTACACCAGCTCCGGAAGATTCAAAGGGGACAACGCGCTTGGCCTCTACAAAACGAACCCAGACCAAACCTTGTCGATGGTCAAGGAACTATTCAATGGCCAAGAGGGGCTGACCCGTTTCGAGGGCGGCAATGAGTTAATCCTCACTCCAGATGGACTCAATGTGTATGCTCTCGGCACGCGTTCTAGCTCTCTTGTGGTCTTTCAGCGGGATCTCGAAACCGGCGCTCTTACTCAGAACCAAACCTTTCTCCACGACACATACGGTGGTGGCCCAGTGCTTTCTGGCACGTCCGGTCTTGCCATCAGTCCTGACGGGCGTCACCTCTACGTCACGGCTGAGTTAAGTCAGGCGATTTCCATTTTCAATCGCTCTGTGAGGCGATGAACCGGGGACAGCGATAGCGGACGTTTACAGCCTGGGCAAAGTGATGCACCAGGCAGCAAGGGACGCTCGTTTACAGACATATCCACGGACGTGAAAAAACGCGCGCAACTCCGCCTTGCTGGAACTCAATAAGATCATTCTCAAGGCCCGCCAAAGCGACTTGGTCCTATCGTTTTCCAACACCTTTTGAAGGTTCAGCAAGGGTGCATTTCCGCCGCGGATTGGTAACGCAATTGCAACTCGTCAAGGCATGAAACGCGAATGATCGGGATCTGCGATTGCGGTGGACGCTGGCAGCTGCTCACAACTACTTTCACTGTGATCGAGCCGGGCGATAGAACTTTTTAAAATCAGCTGTTGCGAGAATCGTCCTGAACGGGTTGGGTTGTGATTGGCGCAATAGATTCGGCACTAGCCAACATTAGGTGCGGTGGAACTGAAAAGGGCCCATTTGGAGCGGGCAGAAAGTTGCCTCTGAATTTGGCAAGCTTCCAAAGGATGAGCAGCGCGAATACGGCGCAGATCTTGAAGCCAATTTGGATGACACCCGAAGGACCTGGCAGTTTAGTGAACTCGGTCACTGTTTGATGAGCCGATTCGTCGGCGTGCTTTGTTTTTGTTCATACCAACCCAAGCTCATACCAAACAGCGGCTGCTTTGCTACTGCAGGGACGGCTTAGCCCGCTTAGCCCCTAGTCGCCAAAAGTGAGCTAGTCTTCAAATGATGTTTTCGGCCATCAAGAGCCTCGTGGTGTGTTTACTATTCAAGGTGCGGCCCACATTGCCACACTGCCATTTGCCTTGCGTAATCACGACCCGTCCTTGGGGCCAGCGTGGACTGGGCCTGTAGCGGATGACATTGCCAGCGCCTTGCTTGGTCGGCACACGCAATTGATTGAGTTGCCGCGCAATTCTCGCGTAAGACATTCCTCGTTCTCGCCAAACTGCCATTTGCCGCAGCCAATAGATTTCCTTCTCGTTAGGAACTAGTTTGCGGACCTTGACCCCCTTGGACGTGACGGCGCCCGTTTCGACTGCATCGTAGCCGTAGGGAACGGTGCCGATTAACTCGCCCTTGCTGGTCTTGTGATCGAGTACGGTCTGGATGCGCTCGCGGATGCGCTCCAATTCCATCTGGGCTGCATAAGCCAAAACGGCGATGATCATGCCGCTTAAAGGATGACCAGTGTCGAAGTGATGGCCGCCCAGGTCCATGATGTGGACTCGCACGCCTAAGTTCTCGCGCAGGGTGTGAATCGTGTTTTGCACGTCCATGGCACTGCGGCCCAGCCGGTCAATTTTGGGGACGATCAGATGTTTGTGTTGGCCTCGTTCCAGCAAGTGAAGCAAGGCCGCGCCTTTGGGGCGCTGGCCAAAGGGAACAGTGCCGCTGATGTCGTCCTCCAGAAAGACGGCGTGATCATCGACGCTGAAACCGTTGGCCCATTGAAGCATGTTGGCTTCCTGGGCTTGAATGGATTGCTCCTGACGATTTGTCGAACAACGACCGTAGAGCGCGGCCAATTCAGGCAGTGGCGAGATTTGCGAGCCATTCATGCGCTAAGGGCAGCGTTTGGATTTGGTCAGACCGCCTCTGTTTCGGAGTGAAGGAGAAGAGCGTTGTCGGCATCAAGCAGGGCCTGACGCACATTGCCGCAAGCAAAGGTGGCGATTTGCCGAATGACGTGTTCAGGCAACGCGTTGGAAAGTCTTCGCAATAGGACTTCGATTTCATCGGCAGAAGGCGCCGCGAGATCGAAGACCAGAAAGCGAGATTGAAATCGCTCTTCCAAGTCGTTGATCGAGCAATTGCTCGTGCAGACCAGGGCCGTGTGGCTGGGCAACTCATCCAAGAGAGTGAGAAGGCGCACCTGTGCCACCATCGGCACCTTGTCCACCTCTTCGATGCGGATGAGGCGGTATTGGCCAAAGAGTTCCCGGTGATGCAGTGACGCAGCCAACTCTTCGACCGCTTCGATTCGGACCTGGGTGCCATTGAGCAGCGTGGTGTGCCAACGGTCGCAGTTCAATCGAGCCATGAAGTAATTGGCGAGTTCGGTTTTGCCAATGCCCGGGTTGCCCAGTATGAGCACTTTAAGTGGAGTGCCCTGCGGTGTTGCGCTACCCAGCAGTTTGTCGATGGACAAAGCCACTCTTCTGGCTGAGCCGATAAAGTCATTCGGCGTTTTGGGTTTGTAGGTGGAAGGGAACGTCATAGCTCGGAATGCTAAATGGTTAGAACTGCCAACGATGCCAACGATGCTTCATCCAAAACAGGAAGTCTTTCTCTGGAAATCATGCACGAGCGCACGCCAGTCGTTGTGTTCGGGTTCATAAAGCCAAGTGCCAGATTTGGGCAGTGCCCTTTCCAATGGCCCGCCGTTCACTGGACGAGCAGGATAAGTCAGAAGTTGCATCTCTCTCCTTCATGTCCGGCAGCGTCCTCCGGTGCGCAGCGATGCGCGCTGTAGCCGGGATAATCCAGCGTGTGTCGAAAGTGGAGCAGAGAGCTTTCTTCGTGAAAGGTGTTGCTCAGCCAATAGCCTTCACGTTCGTACCATTGGCCATAGAGAACGATCCCACGGCGGCTCAATGTCGCGAATTTGTTGACACCTTCGATCAAGTGAAGAAAGCCCAGTCCGTAAACCGAGCAAAGGAAGGCAACCACACGGCTGTCACTCCATTCCCCAGCGGGTAATTTCACGTCGGGCCGCTGCAACGCATGCAGGATCATGTCACGCCACTCGGCGATGTGCCCATTGTGGAAGAGCACCAGGCGGCCATGACCTTTCAGATCCAGTGGCACACTGCGACTAATTGGAAACGGATGACACAAACGGGCGCTTCTTCCGCCGACCGTGGCTTGTCGGAAATGGATGGTGTAAGGTGGCCTAAATCCGGGCATAGCCGCTTTTAATCTTTCCAGGTTTAGCCCTTTGGACCAATGCACGCTTCCTTTCTCCAGCCAGGCAACACCGATCCCGTCGCCATGAAACTGCTGGGCCGTGTCGAGTAAGGATGGATCGGGGGCTCTCGCGCTCACCGCAATGATCAGACACATGGATTTTCTCCTGTTAAACCGAATGTTAACCGACCAAAGCCAAGGCAGGGATTTCGTCTTGTTCCTCGACGGGCTGGCTCCACTCCGTCCAGACATCTTCAATGTGTTCGCCGCTGTGCGTTTCCAACTCCGGCAGGGCTGCTTGCTCGTGTAAGGCGAAACGGCGCTGCGGATTTTTGTGCAGGTAGCTTTCGATGCTCCAAAGCAACAGACGCGCAGCCTCTAAAGCCGTCTCGTGCTTCTGGAACATGGGGAAGAGCCGGCACTCCAGTGTGCCGCGCAAGGCGTAGCAAAAATTCAAATGGCAATAGCGGGCGCTGTCTTTGCACGAAAGCCACACCTGCTCGTCGGGTTGAAAGCGCGCTTCGCAATACGTGTTGTGACCGGAAAGCCGGTGAATGAATAAATCACGGTCCTGTCCACAGAGGCTTTCACCAAAACTCCGGGCCCTGGCCAGGAAGCACGAATAGAACTGCCGTTCCATGAGCAGGGAGTAATCGACCGTTCGCTTCAACGAGACATGAACGTGAAATTCTGGCGAAGCCAGCCCGGCATCTTTCTTGGTTTCAATGGCGGTGAAACGACTTCTCCCATGTAGGCTGCACAGACATCTACCGAGCCGTCATTCTTGATGCCAGAGGGCGGGCGCGTGTCCCAGCCCCCCTCCAGTTCCAAGCCCACTCGCTCAATCCTGCGCATACGGTTCTTCCTTGGTCGTGATGGTCAGTTGGAGGTCTATGGGCGAGAGAAAATCCCGGTAGAGATTTTTGGCCCAGCTTTTCAACTGGTTAATCCACTCCTTGATGAAAGAACTGGAATACGGTCCAGCCAGTTCGAGTGTCACGCCTTGGGAAAGGCCGACCGCGCACAGGACGGAAAGGTTATAATAGCCGCCGGCATCCAGTCGGTCGCCCCACTTGTTGAAGATCAGATTGCTGCTGTGCAAGTGGCGGGTCAGTTCATGACCTGACTCCAGCCGATAGCCAGAGACTGCGGGCCAGCGACTGTCCTGGTTGTAATCCTCGCGGCCCTCGGCAATCGCTTTGAAGACGTTCTCCATCGGAGCGGATTTCAAGAACAATGACAGCCCATTGGGAGTGCGTTTGACCTTCAAGGTGAGCAGGGTCTTTTTTTGTCGATCTACAATTTCGGTTTCATTCTCCATGCGGTTCCTTGGTTTGAGGGTTTCGGGGAAAATCATGGACCGTCGGTCTTGCCCCCACGCCGGCTCAACCGTTCGCGCCAGCGTGGCAGACGAACGGACAAGAGCGATTGCGCTTCGGGGGATGGATCATGATCCTTCACTGGGGACCAGCGCTGAATGCGCCGCACTTGGTTCGTGCGGATGTTCACGGAGAGCGGATTGAATCGTTGGTTCATAAATCTTCGGCCAAAGACGGTGAGCCACTTCGAGGGCGCCTCGCTTGTAAACCGTCACGCAAACCAGTTGCTTTCCGTCATAAAGAGCCCAGAAGCGGTGGCCGTACTTTTGGATAGTTGGTTTGGAGTTGGCTTGCGTCATGGAAAGAAACCTGAGGGAAGTAGGCCGGGGTTTTTCGGGAGGCCGTTTCTACAGTGCGGTGGATGATTCTCCCAAAACACTACGGACCGTCCCGTGCTCTGCTTCGGTCGAAATCGCTGCAAAAAATAAAAGAGCCGGACTGGAAACCAGTCCAGCTCTCACCGGAGCACAGCAAAGAGGGACGCCGAAAGATTCGGCGTCCGTGCTTTGCCGTGGAATTAGGCGGCCCCCGCAACCGGTGTAGTCGCCTTGGCCCGCTTGTCGAGCCAACCTTCCTGTCGCTCGACACTGCCGCAGTGATCCAGCGCCAGGTTCAGCGCGCCAAAGACGCGTTCGAGCACTTGCCCATCCTTGACATAGGCGATTTCCGCTCCGGCGGCATGAACCACCAGTTCCAAGTGGCTATCGCGAAAGATCGCTTTGAGCATCTCGGCAGCCTTCTCAGCCGTGATCGCTTTGCGCTCTTTGACCTTGTCCAGAATGGCTCGCAGGTTTTTGGCAGCATCCTTGCCGCGCTCTTTCAACTGGTCAGCGGTTTCAAGCACGGATTCGTGCGTGATTTCGCCACCCACGGCGGTCGATATGGCCGCTGCCAGTTCCAAGCATTGCGCCGTGTTTAGATCATAGTCCTTCTCAGAGACCAACTCTGTGCGGACAAACGTCCCAAACGCGACCGCACACGAAAGACCGTGATTGTTCAACCGGCTTTTCGTGATGCTTTCCCAGTAGGCGGCCAGCGAGGTGTTGCTGGCAATCTGGCGTTGCGATTTCAGAGCGTTGAGCCGTTCTTCAATCGCGCAGACCACTTTGCCCACCGCCGGGAAACTGGATTTGTGCGCGCTGGTCGCGTCCTTGGCCGTCTTTTCCAACTTCACGACCTGACGTGCCAATGCATCCAGTTCGTCAGCGGTCATTCCCCGCAACGTGTCGATAGGGAGTATTTAGATCATGTTTCTCTTTCTTTAGGGCTTTGACCCGCGCCCGTTGGGTTTCGTGCCTCGAAGCCCCGGCAAACCAAACTTGTCGTTTCAAGCTGGTCGATTGAGCCCCGGCAGAAAACCTCGTCGGCGGAAACATGCTAGAGCCGACAAAAACTCTCTTTGCGCTCCGACTCGGAGTGACAGTCACACAAACGCACGCGCCATTTCTGGCGTGAAGCGCTCATGCACTTGCTACTGTGAATCAGTGGCAATGGGTTCAGCACCCACGTTCGGGGAATGTTTGAGAGCCCGTTTCGAGCAAGGCCATTCCCCGAAGGTAGAGGTTGCGAGGGAAGAGCGCGAAAGCGAATCGCTTCTGCGCTCTCATTTACTCATGCTTGAATTGCGCAGACAGAAAACGGGGCGCTCACAGAAGCGAACACGAAACGAAACGCGGATTGCTAATCTCTCATGCTTGAATTGCGCAGATAAAGAAAAGGCGCGCTGCCTTAAGGCAACGCGCCTTTGTCGATCCCTTGGAACAGTTTTCAGCGCAGCCAGCCGCGACGCCAGCCTGCTAACGCGCGTTCCCAAGCGATGGCATGTTCTGCCCGTGCTTTGATTAAGCGCGCCTGACAGAACCGCGCCCAATTGATAACCGCGCCCAATTGATCAATGCTTTGCGCCGCTCCACCGCTGCGGACCACAGGCAGGGCCAGCGCAAGGGATGCAACGAACGTTGCGAGCGAATCGCCTTGCGCACCCCTCGCCCGGCTTTACCGGCAGCCCGCGCCAGGTGAACGATGCCAGGCAGACAATCCGATTCCTGCGCTGCCGCTGCTCTCAATTGGGCGAATACTTTGCCGGAGCGGAGTGATTCAATTGCTGCCCGTGCCGAAGCATAGCCAGTCAAACGCGCGGCATCGGCCAGGCTTTGGCCATGCAACAGACGAATTAGCAGCCGCGCCCGTTGACGGGTGGCTTTCACGGCTTGCTTTGCGCCTCTGCCGTAGCAAGGTCCGATCAAGCTTCGCCAGACAAACGATGCCATCGCGCGCCGCGCCTCATCTTGGGCGCTGTCGGGATTGACTCCGGATTGATTCGCCCAAACATTCAAACTGACGTGATCCACTTCCAGCGTTCCCGCAGCCAAGGGTAGGCTTTCAACAACCTCGCTGGCCCTATCTCCAGTAAAGCCGTTGCCGACCATGGATCGGAAAGCCGCTCGCCAGCCAACGCGAAAAACGTATCTGGCCAGCCGTTTGTTCTCCCAATGTTCAGGCTTCACCTTGTCCCATTGCTTAACCGATCCCGCCATGGCCACGGATGCAGCGCTGGCCGCTTCTTCCAGCGATGAAACGGAAGGTTTGATCCCGCGCATCTGCCACAGATAGCGCGCCGCGCGTGCTGCCGCTCCGCTGGAGTTTAATCCTATGGGTTGGCCCGCTTTCCACCCGCGCCCGCCTGCCAAAGCCAGAATGCATTTACCGTTGTGCTCTTCCGCTTGTATGGCCTTGGCGATGTCTGGCCGCTCCGTCGCTTGCAGCTCCAACCGCGACGCGCGTTCAACCTCTTGGTCTTTTCCGTTTCCAACCAGACGTGCTCTTTTGATCCCGCGCCCCGCGCCCCCGGTTATGTCTTCAATCCTATGGGTTCCGAAATCGCCTCTTGGCGGCAGCAATCCCCAATCAAACCGCGATGGCTTGCTCTCCCCGTTGTCATCCAACCAACCGTATGCCGATAGTTTCATGGTCTGAAACCTTTCTTTTTTGAAAGCCCCGGCCACGAACCAGCAGTGTGCCAGCTCTTTTGATGGCCAAAGCATCGGCGCCTAATTCTGGGCACATCCATAGGCTGAGCACGTGCGCTGACGCGCTATTTTCAAATGTTGAGCTAGCACAAAACCCCTTGTGTTTATTGGTCGGAATGAAGGTCAAACCAACCCACGGAAAATGAAGGCCATATCACCCTAATGGGGGGTGATATTTATAAATCGGGAAACCCACTTTTACGTGGGTCGTCAGGTCCAGCACGGGCGCGAACGTTGGTCGGATCTCCCGCTTCGAGGTTGTTACCTGGCTGCCTGGTCGCGCCGCCGAGGCCGGGCCACAGCTCCGCAAGCGCGGCGGAGGCTCGACTGCGGGCGGGGGTGGGGCGGGTGTTTACTTTCACCAATCTCATTGGCTGGTGGTTGATTCGATCATGGCGGGGGCGCGGGGTCGCTTCGTCCTGTTGGCTCCGAATTTCAGGACGCACTTCGGGACGAAATCGACTTAGAGGCGAACGTTTGGTCGTTCGTCCTGAAATCACGCTCGTCCCGCGAAAAATGCCCACCCTCGTGTGCGCGCGAAAAATTTTGGTCACCTGGCTCTCAGCTTTTTTCCTTCTTTACGTGTAGGTGCGCGTCCACAGTTCGCCGGACAAACGGCTTTTTTTGCTTAAAGACTTGTGGTTGCAAGGCTATCTCCGTCCTGAAATGCGTCCTGAAACAAAAAGAAACGGGACGTTTTCTGCGGACGCTGGCCATTTTGCTAGCATCACTCCTGCGCTGCTGCGAACTTCGGCGTCCTGACCGGGTTCGGAAATTCCGGGCGGGCTCGATCCACCTCTTTCACTGCCAATAGGAGTTTCTCTGGTCTCTGGCGCGGTGGGTTTTCCGTTCTGCTGTCTTGTTGCCTGGTCGTAACGGTTAAAAGGGGGCGTGAGAAGCGCATTTCGTCCTGTAGGACGGCTATGGAGTTCGCTCCCTTTTTGCGTCTGTATCGATCTATTTTTTGTACCGAGCCAAAGCGATGGCGCGAATATCCAGATCGCGAGTACTCATCAGAATTTCAAGATGCGGCAGTTTTCCCGCCAAGGCCTGCGGTTCGCACGAAGAATAACTTGCTCATTCTTGGGGCGACAACCTTCGCGATCACGAATGCGTGCTCGTTCTGCGAACGGGGCTTCCGCCCGTGTCACGGTGTCGCCTCTCGAATCGGACCGTTGCCAAGTGGGTTCTCTCGATGGAGACGGGTCTTTGAGTCAGAACGCGATCGTGCCAGATAACGATTGAACCGTCGCGGCGAAACTCCAAGATATGTCCCGCACTTCATGCCGATCAAACCACATCCAGATTTCGACGAGATAAGGAAGGTTATCCAAACGCTTGCAAGAAAGGGCCGGCCGTTTTCGGGAGTCTGCTACCGTTGCACCGAGCCGCAGTTCGCTGACCAGATCGTTTCTGGTTTGGGCAGCCAACTCCACGGCGCGCGCTGGACGCCGAAGCACTCATTTTCGACCGTCTATCTTTGCGAGACGACCGAGGCGGCCCTTCAGGAGTATTTGGCGCGCGGACGGCGGATGAAACTTCCAGACCACAAGTCTCTGCCGATGGTCATGGCTTGGGTAAAGGTGAAGGCCGCGAATCTCCTCGATACGACCAACGCCGAGAACGCGGGGGTCATCAATCCGATTCTGGCAACGGACAAAATCCACTGGCGAGCCATCCAGGACCGGCGAGAAGAGGTTTCGCAGGCAATTGGCAGGGCCATTCAGGAAGTCTGTTTCTCAGGACTCATTGCGCCGTCCCAGGCTTCTCCGGGAAGCCAGAACATCATCATTTTTCCGAAAAAGCTCAAAGCACCTGAGACGTTGAGCGCACCCAGCTTGAAGCCGCTGGATTGAAATACTTCTTGAAATAATTCAACTCCAGGCCGATAATGTATTCCATGGGCACAACGGTCAGAGAACGGCCGACGAAAGCGCTCCGACTGAAGCGCAGCCTGCAAAAGGAGCGCGACAAGCTTTTTGCCAAGCTGCAAGAGATCAATCAGGCCATTCAGGAGGCGGACACCGAAACCACAAAGTCGGAGAAGCTGACCCTCGCCAAACTACGGGCCGCCTTGGGTTGGAGTCGCAACCAGTTGGCGTACGTCATGAACGCTTCTGATCGCGCGATTGTGAATTGGGAACAGGGCGATCCAATGAGTCCCGTTTACGCGGCGAAGCTGCGAGAGATTCAGAGCGTTTACAACGAACTCAAGCAGATGATGAAGCCCGAGGAAATCGGCACGTGGCTGCTGACCGAAATGGAGGAATTTGAAGGCCGCACACCGTCAGACCTCATCAGTAAGGGCGAAACCGGCCGCCTTTGGGCATCGCTGTTTTACCTGCGTTCTGGAATGCCGGATTGATCCGCCGTCGGCAATTTGCAGCGTCAACGTCTCACGGTTCGCCCTTCCGGGCACACGGACTCGTGAGCCGTCCTTGTGTGCATCATGCTGGCAACATATCATCGCCGGCACAATGCAGTGTGTTTTGGTGCGAGATAGAATCTGGCGGGTTCAAAGTTCAACACCGGTTGATGGCGACCGGCAGTTGTTCAGCTTGCTTGATCCCCAAGGCGGCGAAACGCTGAATGTGCTCAGCCCACCTGAAACCGTTCAGCCACTCCCGGACGCCTCTCCCGTCTTTGAACAACGCGCGGTTACACCTTGGCACGGATGGTTTCTGGATCATCACATCGTCCGCGCCGCTTCATTGAAGGACGATGGTGAGTTCGCGGCTTTCCATTCAGGCCGGATTTCCCCCGAACCATATCAATTCGCGCCGGTGGACAAACTGCTCCAACTGCCGCGTCCGTGCTTGCTCGTTGCCGACGATGTCGGTTTGGGAAAAACCATTGAAGCGGGAATCTGCTTGCTTGAGTTGCTGGCTCGCGGACGGGGCAAGCGCGTCCTGCTCGTTGTGCCTCCGGGACTGATTCCGCAGTGGCGGGACGAGATGTTGGAGAAATTCGGGCTGACGTTCGAGGCCGTCGAAAACACGGCGTCATTGGACCGACTGCAAACACGGCTTTCCGAAGGCATCAAGCCGTGGGTGTTTTTCAGCAGGGTGATTACGTCGGTCGAATTTCTGAAAAAGCGGGAAGTCTTGACCGGCGCACTCGCGCCACGATGGGACGTGATTGTGGTGGACGAAGCGCACTATCTGGCGGAGTCGGGCACTCCTCGAAATCCCTACACGACCGCGCGGGCAAGACTCGGACAACAACTCCGCGACGCCTGCGACGCATTAATCCTGCTCACCGCGACACCCCACAACGGTTACAGCCACAGTTTCCGTTCCCTGTTGGAAATTGTCGAGCCGGCCGATGCAACCTTTGCCGGCGAAAAAGAAGTCACTGAGCGCCGCGTTCCACGCAACATGATTCGCCGGCTAAAAAGCCAAATCTACAAAACTGCGGAGGACGGCAAACATGTTCCAGCGTTCATGCCACGCGAGCCGGTGAAGCAACTGGGCGTGAGCAACCTGTCCGACGCCGAGAAAGCGATTTTCACCAAAGTCTCCGGCTACTGTGCCAGGACAGCCGCCGCCGCTGCCGGTGAGGATGACAGCGAGTTGGTCAGCTTTGCGATGCAGATCATCAAGAAGCGAATGCTGTCGAGTCGGGCCGCTCTCACCGAAACGGTGAACAACCGATTGAACGCGCTCTCCAGCCGGCAGCCGGTGGAAGAACCGCCGTCCCGCGCAGAAGTTCGCGAGCTTCAAGGTGACCTGCCGTTAAGCGAAGCGGCGCATGAACGCATCGCGGGCCGCGTCATACGCTCCGCTTTGCCCAGGGAGGCCAAACGGCGCAACGCTGAGAAGCGGCGATTACAGGAAATCCAAAAACTTCTGGAAGAAGTCACGACGACACCTGATCCGAAAATCGTCACGTTGATGGATGATCTCCGGCGGGATGTTCTGCCCCACGCCGATGAAAAAGCGATTATCTTCACAGAGTACCGCGATACGCTACGTTCGATACGCAATGCGTTCGGGGCAGATCCCAATTTCAAGGACCAATTCGTCGAATTGACCGGTGGGCTCTCCACACGACAACGGCAATCCCGCATGGCCGCGTTCGAGAAACCGGGAATCCGCTTTCTGCTGGCCACCGATGCCGCCAGTGAAGGGCTGAACCTCCAGTTTCATTGCCGGCGAATTTATCACTTCGAGTTGCCATGGAATCCGAACCGACTTGAGCAGCGTAATGGACGGGTTGATCGCCACGGCCAGAAGCGCAATCCGATTATTCGCTATCTTTTCTTTCCGGACTCACCCGAAGACAAGATCCTCGACCGCCTCGTCGGGAAGATTTTCCAAATGCACGACGACCGTGTTTCCACGCCGGACATTCTCGGCATTCTTTCGGGGGCGCGTATCGAGCAGGCGCTGACGGAAATTGATGCCGAAGCAGGCGACACAGGCAAGGCCGACAGTCTGATGCGCGTCTTCGACACGCGTATCGAGGAGTTCAAGCGCGATGTTGCACCGCTGGTCAGCGGCGGGACGGCGACTTACGGCAGAAAAATTGACCCCAAGAGCCTGTCGGCTGACCCGGTTCTTGGCGACGATCTTGAGTTTGAGAAGATTGTCTTGTCACTACTCGGAGCGGCAGCCACGCCAGCGCCGATTCAACACACCTTTTCGCTGACCACGCCATTGAGTCTGCGCGGACCAGGTGTTCGAGACCGATATGCCTGCTTCACACTGCCGCCGCTCGGTTGCCACCGCTTATCCGGCTTCGGATGTTGAGTTCATCACACGCCTGCATCCGTTGTTTCAGGCGATGCTTCAAGAATCCCTGGAGCGGCTTACAGCAAACCACTCGGTCAACACGCCAACGCGTCGGCTGGCAGTTCGGCGGCATGACACCGCGAAGCAAGAACCCTTTGCCGTATTCACCTTCCTCGCCAGCCGGTTAGGGCAGCCCAGAGAATTACTGACGGTTGCAGTCGGTTCGGACGGCAACGTCCTGGACGATGGCCAGGCTCAGACCGTGCTCCTCTTTGATTCACCGCCGGGCGAGGCGAAGTGGCAGGAAGTCGCCGGCGCTTTCGACCAGAAGTTCACCGATATGCAGCAAAGAGCGACGACGCGGGCCGTGGAGATTTTGAACGAGAAGGCCTGCAGAACCGCCGAGCAGCGGCAAGAGTTTACCATGATTCTGCGCGAGGATGCCAAAAGTTATCGGGCCGACCGCCTGGTCGAAATTGACCGGGAAGAAAAGGAAGCCCGGCTCTCCGAAGAAGCCAAAGGGCAAACGCTGTTGTTGGAAACTCGCGACGTAACCGGTTTCCAGAAACGCCGCGCGGCCGTGGATACTTTTCATCAACGCCGACTCGAAGAGATCGCGATCTTCGAGGAAGTGCCCGAGCCTGAACCACCGCAACCGCTCGGAGTCGTGTTCGTGCTGCCGCCATCCAAGGGATGAACCGATGCCGCTGAATTCCATCCACAACGGTCGCGGTTTTTTCTCCGACTATTGGCTCGGCTCGGTGCTCAGTGCCAAAAGAAGCAAGTTGCCCAAACTGACGACTGCCCAAGCCAAGAAACATCTCTGGTGGTTGTCCAAGCTGCACGACCGCGTGGACACGGTTGAGCCGCCGGCATTGACCGACTTTCGCGAGAGGTTTGCCCGCCCGCTGCTCGGTGACTTGTTCGGCTACTCCATCCTGGAAAATGGCGGTGAGCCGCGACTTCGGCTTCTGACGCAAGGTGAGGAAACCCCGGCTGCGAATCGCCCGCCGCTCGCCTGCTTGCTGCTCGCGCCGAACGCCGAGGATGCTGACAACCGGCAGACTCGTCACCAAATCGAGCGGGCTCTCCTCGACCACAATCTCAACTACGGCTTCGTGCTCACCCCGCACGCGCTGCGGTTGGTGCGCAAACCCGGGCTGGGCAACCGGGGCGCATATCTCGAATTCGCAATCGCTGAAGCTGCCGAGTCTGAGGACATCGAGTCGCTGGACGTGGCGTGGCGGATCTTACGCGCGAACAATTTCACGCCGACGGATGGTGCGCCGCCGTTGATCGAAGCGCTGGAAGCCGAATCGCGCACTCACAGCGCCCGCGTGTCCGAGGACCTCAAACTGGCTGTGTTCGCGGCGGCGGAGATGCTGATTCGGGGATTACTCGAAGACCTGAAATCCCGGCCTGAGATCGCCCCACAAGGACGAGCGCTCACCACGTTGCGTGACGACGCGTTGCTGACGCTGTACCGGCTGCTGTTCATCCTCTATGCTGAGAGCCGGGACGAGCGGCTGCAAACCCACTCGCTGTACTGGAAAAACTACTCACTGGATGCGTTTGTTGAATCCCTACAGTGGACGCCGGACGAATCCATTCCGGCCAATCGCTTTGGGCACTGGGCGCGGCTGGTGGCGCTGTTCAAAATCTTCGACCAAGGCTTGCCGCCAGTCCCCGGCCTGCAAAATATCCCGCCTCGCGGCGGCAGGTTGTTCAGCGAAAAAATGTCCAGCGGAGAATTCCTTACAAAAGTTCGTTTGCCCGATCGTTTGGTCGCGCGCCTGATCAAGACATTGGCGACGACGCGCCCACGTCGGGGAGGTAGCGAGCGCGTGTCGTATCGGGAAATGGAAATCGAGCAACTCGGTGCGGTGTACGAAGGGCTGCTCGAATACGAACCGCGCACAGCCACCGGCACGATGATCGAGGTCAAGGTGCAGGGCCGGCAATTCGTATTGCCGCCGTCCGAATTGGTGCGGTTGTGCGAGATGAAAGACCTCGCCCTGGCGGGTCTCGCCGAGATCGTGGCCGGGACTGAGGCTGCGGCGCTGCATCCTGAAAATGCGCCGGAGGCCGAGGATGTAACCGAAGCAGACGAAGAAGAGGAGCAGGAAGACGAGCAAGAGGCAGAGGAGGACAAGGGCGTCAAGAAAGGCGCGCCCGCCAAACTCGTTCGGCGGTTGGAAGACGGCGAGTTCTACTTTGTGCCCGGCTCGGCGCGCAAATCCAGCGGCTCGTTTTACACCATCGAGGAGATCGTCCAATACCTCGTCGTCAACGCGCTCGCTCATCTGGTCGAGGGACGCACCGCCGCGCAGATTCTTCTACTGCGGATCATTGACATCGCTTGCGGGTCGGGTCACTTCCTCGTCGGCGCAGCGCGGTATCTCGGACGCAAACTTTTTGAGGCGTATCAGCGCGAACTCAAAGGTGAACCGCCGCCCGATTTCTCTCCTGACCTTGCATCCCGCGAACGACATTCCCGCTGGGAAACTGAAGGCGAGGCGTGGTGCAAGCGTTGCATCGTGGAAAAATGTTTGTTCGGCGTGGACTTGAATCCCACGGCCGTCCAACTCGCCCAGGTCGCGCTTTGGATCGAATCGCTGGCGGGTGACCGGCCGTTGAGTTTCTTCGAGCACCACATTCGCCCCGGCAACTCGCTGCTCGGCACGCGGCTCGATACGCTCCATGTTCCGCCACATCCCGATCTTGAACCGACGTTGGACCGCGACCAACTCGGCCTGTTCGAGCACACTCTGAAAACGTCATCCGCGAAGCGGTGCGTGAACGGTTATTGATTGATGCAGGACTGCCTGCCGACATCCGCAAAGACACGCCGCAGGAGTATGAGTACAAGGCCGACCGGCTTAAGCGGGCTGATGCGTTGCTGCGTCAGGCAAAGTTGCTTTTCGATCTGCGCAATGCCGCTGCGTTCGTGCCGGCTATATGGCAGGACTGGCCACAGATGGCTACGACTGATGATGTCGCGGCACTCGCCAAATCACGACCATGGTGGGACGAGTTCGAGCAGGTTCAGCAACGCGAGCGTTTCTTCCACTGGGAACTGGAGTTCCCGGAAGTTTTCTTCGCTGAGAATCCCGGTTTCGATGCCACGCTCGGCAATCCACCGTGGGACAAGGTGATTCCCGACCGCCAGGAGTTCTATGGACGATATGACATCTTCGTGCGGGCACTCGCCGGCAACGAAATGGATCAGCGCATCGCCGAACTCCACACGCTTAAACCGGAATTGAAAGCCGAGTTTTCCGTTTATGAGAAGCGGGTCAAAACGATAATTCAGGTTCTGCGGCGCGCTGGAGATTATCCGCGTTCGGAAGGCCGAACCCAGGCGGCTCATGAGGATTTATCGAAATACTTTTTGGAGCGGTCTCTGCAGATTGTCCGCAAAAGCGGCTTTGTCGGACTCCTCTTGCCGTCGGTTTTTTACAATGGCGATGGTTGTGTGACGCTTCGGAAATGGCTCTTTCAGGAAGCGCGCATCACCGCAATGTTCGGCTTCGAGAACCGGCGGAAGATTTTCCCGATTCACGCCAGCTACAAGTTTGTGTGCTTCGTGTGCTGCAACGAAAAACCGATAGAGCGCAGCTTCCAGGCGGTTTTCATGAGGTGCGATGTTACTGAGTTGACCAATCCGAATCTGCCCAGCGTGGTGGCGTTCACGCCAGACGAAGTCGAGCGGCTCTCACCCGAGTTGTTTGCGTTGTTGGAATATCGTGGCCCGCGCGACCAAGAAGTCATTCACAAGATGTATCGCAACTCGGCGACGCTGGGCGGCCAAGACCAACGTGGTTGGGGTGCGGAACTGTTTACAGATTTCGCGCACAAATTCACTTACAACGCGACGCGCGACAAAGACCTATGGACCGATCCTGACACCAAGAAGCTCTTCGTTCCTGAAGAAGTCCTTGGCCGCGAGATCAAAGACCCCTTGGAGTTGATCCGGGCGATGCGCACCAGTGGGTTCGTGCCGGTTTACGAGGGCAAACACATTGAACAGTTCCTCTATGGGATTAAACCGATTCGCTGGTGGTTGAAGCGCTCTCTTGCGATGGCCAAGTATGGAAGAGAGCCGCTTGACCAGCCTGTGCTTGTGTACCGGGAGACTGCAAGCAATACCAACGAACGAACATGCATCGCCACACTGCTCCCCGCTGGTTCGGCTGCAGCACACACGTTGTGTGGCGTCATTGTGCAAAGCGTCCAGCCCGAAGCTGCCGCAGTTGTCTTGAACTCGCTGTGTTTTGATTTCGCTCTCCGACTTCGCACGGCAGGCACGCACATCAGCTTCACCTACCTTCGGCCGATGCCCGTGCCAGTCGCCGCTGCCACGAACGCTTTACCGAAAGTCCAAACGCTCTGCGCTTGGGAGCAAGGCGTTGAACACATCACCAAGTTGGAATCGCTCTGGAACAATCTCTGGCTTGCGAACCGGGCAGTCGCCGAAGCCTATGGTTTGGACGCCGACGATTTCGCACACATCTTAACAACATTCCCTGGTTCAGCCCGCAAACGCCCATCCTTTTACGCCTTTATCCAAGAACGAGTTGCGGAGTGGAAGACGGCTGGCGCCTGAATGTTGCATTTTACTGTTTGCAACATTTGCTTGCAATCATAGCTCTGTTTGTTATAGTTGGCCGCGATGAATCCACAGGAAAGATTCCAGCGGATGGTGGGCGAACGAATCAGATTTGCTCGTGACCAAGTTGGATTGACCCAGCAACAGCTTTCAGATCGCCTCGGCTTCAAGGACCGTCAGATTCTCGCCAACATCGAAGGCGGCAAACGCAAAGTCGCCGCAGACGAACTGGTGACCGTCATCGGCATCCTGAAAAAGCCGCTGGAGTTTTTCACCGACCCGTTCCTGCTTGTGGGCGAGGGAGCGTTTTCGTGGCGAGCAGATGCTTCGCTGCGAACACTGGATGCCTTTGAAGAAAAGTCGCGCGGCCTGATCGCGGCATTCCGGGAGTTGTGCCGTCAAGCCGAGCAGGGACATCCGCTGGCACATCAGTTGAGGCTGACCAAACGGAGCACGTTCGAGGAGGCGTGGGCCGCAGCCGAGACGTTGTCGCGAGCCTGGCGTTTGGGTGAAGTGCCGGCGGCACGGTTGACGGAGTCGGTGGACCGACAGTTGGGGATCGCCGTGTTGCACGTGGACGCGCCCGCCGGAATTTCGGGAGCAGCCTGTCACCTGCCGGAGGTCAACGTCATTCTAATCAACCGGAACGAACATCAGGGCCGACGCCACTACGATCTGGCGCACGAGTTGTTCCACATACTCACGTGGGACGAGATGCCGCCCGAGCGCGTGGAGCGGGAGAATGTCCGGGGCGACAAGAAAGCCCGCGTGGAGTACCTGGCGGAGAACTTTGCCGGGGCGCTATTGCTTCAGCGAGCGCCGCTGGAACGCGTGTGGCAAGGCCGGGGCGAAACGAACCTAAACGATTTCATCCGTAAGACCGCCGAGCAGTTCCTCGTTTCTGGAAAGGCGCTCTACTACCGGCTGAAGAACCTGGGGTGGATCACAACCGAAGACCAGATGGAGGTGAACTTTGAACGGATGAGTTGGCAAGACAACAGCGAGAAGCCGAAGCTATACTCGCAGCAGTTCGTGGGGATGCTCCACGAGCGGTTGACGGGAGGCTGGCTGACCGTGCGCCGCGTCGCGCAACTGTTGGATTGCACCATCGAGGATTTGGCGGGGGTATTTCAGGAATATGGATTGAAACCGCCGTTTGAACTTTAACGAACGGCGGTATGAAACGCGGCGACGAAGTTTTTGTGGATACCAACGTAATCATTGAGGCGCACCGAGTGAGAGGGTGGAAGGCATTGACTGCGGCCTTCAAGCTCGTGACGGCGGCGAAATGCGTCGAAGAAGCGGCGACCGGCGACCGGCGGCGCGGCGGATACGTCGAGGTGGACGTGGATAATTTGCAGAAGACTGCCACTGTTTGCCAGCCCGACCCGACTGAGGCAACGAAGCTGGTGATGGAATTGCCGCCCGGCCTCACACTCGATCCCGGCGAACGAGATTTGCTGGCGTGCGTTCGCAACCGTCCCGGCGTTTGGTGGGTGTGTTCGCCCGACGGCGCAGCAGTGCGAGCCGCGCACGCTCTTGGTTTTCTTGATCAGATGGTGTCGTTGGAGCACCTGCTGCAAACCGCCAAGATACGGACCGGATTGCAGCCGCAGTTTATGGAGAAATGGCTCTCGGGCGTTCGCACCCGATTGAAGTTGGATTCGCTATGAGCACCGCTGCTGTCAGTTGCGTGCGGCATTTGATGGACGAGTATCGCCGCTTCTTGCGGACGACTTACCGTCTCGCCGATCCGCGTTTGCGCCAGCAGTTCGAGGAGCACATCCAAAACACGGATGTCATTATCAAAGGTCCGTACATCACGCTGGCGCGAGATTTCGCGAGCGGGAAGACGCTGGCTGAACTCGTGGCCGAAGGCGTCGGGCACAAAGATTTGTTGCGGCTGCATTGGAGCTTCGGTGAGAAACCAATCTATCGCCATCAGGAGAAAGCTTTGCGCCGGATGGATGCAGATGGCCGGAATTGCGTGGTCAAGACGGGAACGGGTAGCGGCAAGACGGAGGCATTTTTCCTGCCGGTGTTGTCGGGCGTGATGCGGTTACGGGAACAGGGAGTCAAGGGGACGAAGGCAATTTTGTTGTACCCGATGAACGCGCTCGCGAACGACCAGTTGAAGCGCCTTCGCGACATTATTCGCGAAACCGGCGTGTCGGCCACGTTCGCGATGTACACGGGCGACAGCGAAAGTGTTGCGCTTACCATCGGCGAGCCGGTCGAGGGGAACGAACTGACCAAGCGCGAGGAAATTCGACAGAATCCGCCAGACATCATTCTCACCAACTACAAGCAGTTGGAGTTTATGCTGATTCGGAAGGCGGACCGGACGCTGTTTACGCCGTCGTTGCGGTATCTGGTGCTCGATGAAATCCACAGCTACCGGGGGGCGCTGGCGACGGAAATCGCCTGCCTTGTCCGCCGGCTCAAAGCGATGTGCCGGTTGTCAGAAGGGCAACTGCGTTGCATCGGCACGTCGGCGACTGTCGCGGAAGGCGCAGGCGGCGACGAAGGATTGGTGAAGTTCATGTCTTCGATTTTCGGTGAGAAGTTTGCCGTTGAGGACGTGCAGGGAGAGGAATACGCCTCACGAAAACCGGCTGCGACGAGTTACGTTCCACCGTTCACGCTGATTCAATCGAGCGAACTCAATGATTTCCCGTTGGACGAATCGTCCAAGGTGCTCGAACTGGTGGTCCGATTGACTGGGAAAACGCCGCCTGCCACAGGCTCGCTTTCAGAGAAAATCGCCGCCCTTTTCGAGACGAACGCATTGGCAGAATTTCTCCAGGGAGCGTGCGAAGAACCCTATTCTACGACGGAACTGGCAGAGCAGATTCTGGAGAAATTCCCGGACAGCATCTCGGTGGGGCGAGATGCGATTCGCACGCTGGTCGAATCATACTTGCTGGTGGGGAGCGTCGGTTCAGAAGACGACCCGCCTTATCTGCGTCCGAAACTCCACAGCTTCTTCCACGGAGTCTATGACGTGGGCTTGTGCATGAACCCGGCCTGCCGGACGCTCGTCCGCGATGGTTCGGAGGAATGTCGCGAGTGCAAGAGCGCGGTGCGTCCGGCGGTGCTGTGCCGGACCTGCGGCCAGGATTTCGTGAAGGTGAAGTTCGGGGACAAGAAGAAACCGCCGATCGGTAACGACGAATTCGCCAGCGATCAGAACACCGGCTTCATCACTCCCCGCTTGCACGTCGAAGCGGAAGACGAGGATGAAGAAGATGATGGTGGCGAAGATAACACACCCAAACGACAATCGGCGACGCGCAAGAAACTTGTCGAACAGTGGGTTTGTCATGCCTGCGGAATGGTTCACGACGAGGAGGTCGAGCGATGCGAGCATTGTCATCGCACGGATTCCATCGGCCCGCAGAAGGTGCTTCGTGGACGGGGTAACACCTGTCCCGCTTGTAATGGTGTTTACACTCGCGGCGATATTCTGACGCTGTTGCGCTCCGGTACGGCTTCAGTCACGTCCTTGCTGGCCACGCACCACATTGACCGCTTGGAAGGTGCCGACCGCAAGCTGCTGGTGTTCACTGATAATCGGCAGGAGGCGGCTCATCAAGCCGGTTACATGGCTGACCGGCATCGCTTGTTCGCGGTGCGCCACGCCATTGAGAGCATCGTACGTGAGCGCGGCAACGAGGGGTGTGCGTTCAAGGACTTGTCGCAGCGGTTGCTGACCAAATTTCAAGACATGGGAATCGCCAAAAGGCGATTGACGGGGGACGAACAGAAGAAGTGGCTCAGGGCTTTGGCGTTTGAGGCAGCGGGTGAGTTTTGTTGGGCCACACACCAACGCACTTCACTTGAGAACCTCGCGCTGGTCGAGGTGCAATACGAATTCCTTGATGAATTGAACCAGGACAAACGGTTCGTGCAGATCTGTAAGGACGCGGGCATCAGCGTTGGCGACGGTGTTGTAGCCGTGCGGGCCATGTTGGACCGGATGCGCCGGGCGAAAGCAGTGGATTTCGATTTCTATCAATCCTACCTCAATCCCGATAGCGAGCAGTGGTCGTTGCTTCAGGAAGACCCTTATTGCGTTTCGTTCCCCGAGCACGGACGTGGTCCAACATTTTTCATGATGGATCGCACCGAGGCCGCACGGCACTCGGTAAGCGGATTCCGGTTCATGCCGCTGACGAAGGACACGAAGCAAGGTGCGGCGGGAGCGATCCCGAAATTGCTGGCGCGCGCAGGAATCGCCGGTCACAGACTCGATACCTGGGTGCAGAAGATTGTTAATCTGCTGGAGAGCGATGACTACCCGCTTTTGGTGAAGCCACCGTTTCTGCCATCAAAAGTGCGAAGCGCTATTGGTGGAGGTCGCGCGTTGCAGATTTCCACCCGCATTATTCGATTGATGCCAGCGTCAAAGGGGTATCGTTGTGAGAAATGCCAGATTTGGCATCCGTACCGCGGGCCGGCCTGTTTCTCGTCACGATGCACCGGCAGCATTTCCAACCTGAAGGATGAGGTCGCGGACGTGGACTCTTACTATGTTCGCTTCTACCGTTCGCAGGCCGCGAAGCGGATGTTGGCGGCCGAGCACACCGCGCAAATCAGCCAGGAGCAAAGAGCGGAACTGGAGAACAAGTTCAAAGACGGCAAGCTCGACGTGCTCGTGTGCAGTCCGACGCTCGAATTGGGAGTGGACATTGGGCCATTGCTGACCGTGCTCTTGCGGAACGCACCGCCAACGCCCGCCAATTACGTGCAACGTGCAGGGCGCGCGGGCCGGCGGCTGCGGATTGGGTATGTTTCCACTTTCTGTGGAATGGGGTCGCATGACCGCCACTGTTTCGAGAATCCCGATTGGCTGGTCCGCGGAGAATTTCGCCCGCCGTCTGTGAGGCTGGACAACAGCCACATCCTGGCACGGCACATTCGCTCGTATGCGTTCGAGAATCTCCAGAACGAGTTCCCCAGTCTGATGGGCGATTTTCTCGAAGATCCGGATCAGCCCGATAAGCTTGATACGGCTGCACTCAAGCCGTTATTCGACGAAGCCAGCGGCAAAGAGGATCAGATCATTCAGGCGGCAGCGCAAATCTTCGGCTGCTCCGACGAGGCAGGGCAAAAGTTCGTGGTTTCCGTGGTCAAGGACATCTACACTGAGACGAATCGAATCATTGCCAACTGGCACGCTCGCATCCGCCGCATTTTTGATGAATGGCAATTCTACCGGACCATCACTGCCAATCGTCAGGCCAAACAGAAAGCCGCAGCCAGAGAGCGTGCCTACCGCGAGCTGACCAAGGATCAACAGTCGGCATACGTGTTGAACTATCTGTCAGCGGAGGGATTCCTGCCGTCGTATCAGTTCCCAACGGACACATTTGTTTTAGAGCCCGGAGTGCGAGACACGCCAACCTTGCGGCGTCCAGCCTGGACGGCATTGTTTGAATTCGCTCCCGGCAACATGGTGTATGCGAACAGTCACAAGTTGAAATCCATCCGCGCGTTCTTCGAGGGACGCAATCGCGGCGCAGCGGCCAGTGGTGAAGGTTCGTTGGAAGGATCAGGGCGGGTGCGCCCATTCTGTTTCTGCCGAACGTGCGGTTTTGCTTCGGAAGAGGTTCTCAACGATTGCCCTGAATGTAAAACGCCGCTGGAAACGGTGACTAACATCGCGTTCATTGAATCTTTCGAAGCAGAGGAATTCACACAAATCACTTCAGCGGAAGAAGGCCGCGAGCGAATTTATTTCGAGCGCCGAGACCGCCTGATGACTGAACAGGACGCCGAAGTGGAACTTTATGCCTATCCGTTCACTCAGCTTGAGTACTGCCGACGCTCTAAAATTCTCATCACAAATTGGGGCAAACGGAAGGGCATGGGTAGCGAGGGAGAGTTGTTCGACCTGTGTCCCCTTTGCGGAAAACACAAACCGGGAGGAATGACGGCCGCAAAAGCCAAGAAGTGGGACGAGGACCACCACCGCCGGTGTAGCGGGCAGACCGAACGGTACATCTTGGGTTACGAATTCAATGCTGACGCGCTCGTAATGCCTATCGCACCGGCGCTCATTCCCAAGGGCAGCGAAGAAAGCTTTGTGACCACCCTTGGTTCAGTATTTGTGGCTGGTGCGACGGAGATTCTTGAAATTGAGCCAGACGAGATTGCGTTTTTCAAACATCCTGCCGGGACAGGAGGATACGAAATCGTTTTTTACGAAACCATTCCAGGTGGAGCAGGCTATTTGCGGAATCTCGCCACGCAGTTGCAGGAGTGGGCCGCCGCATCAGCCGAACGTCTCTTCAACCACGACTGTGCAAAGGCTTGTTATCGCTGCCTGAAGACCTATCGCAATCAGACCTTTCATCAGTTGCTCGACAAAGAACTCGTGCGCGATGCTCTGTTCCAGTTTTCCTGCGGTGAGTCGCTCGGTCCGACCTCTACGGCTCATCGTCGGCAGGGCATCAAACAAGCCAACCAGTGGATTGGTGCAAACACACCAACACCAACAAAGGACACGCCCATCGAACTGAAGCTACTGGAAGCTGTCCGCAGGAAAGGGCGACTCCCCGAACCCACCAAGCAGAAAGAAATCAGAAAGGGAGATATTTTGCTGACGATCCCTGACTTCGCGTACGAAGTGGAGAAGATCGCGATCTTCTGCGACGGGTTCGCCTACCACGGAAGCAACGACGTGTTGGCGTCCGATTCCCAAAAGCGCAACGAACTCCAAGCCTATGGTTGGGCAGTTCTGACTTTCTGGGGCAAAACGATCCTCAAATATCCCGACCGTTGCGAAGAACAAATCTGGCGTATTTGGACCGCCCGGCGTTCGTCGAATGCTCGGACTGATACTGAATTGGCGACAGAAGACTGTAAAGGGGTAGCTCAACCATCGCGGCGAACTGTCGTGATGGCAAAATGACAGTGGAAGATCGCCTATGCCACAAGGAAGACCAGCGATCCCAATAGAAATACGGCGCGAAGTCTTGTTCCAAGCGCGTCATCGCTGTGCTATTTGCTGTGAGCCGACACCCGTTGGAACAGGCACACATTCGCCCCTGGAGCACAAGCCAGGACCACTCAGAGCCAAACCTCATCGCCCTTTGCGCCAACTGCCACCAACGTGCCGATTCCGAAAACTGGGGGGCGACTCAGCCGTTGCAGTTCTTGGGTCCGGTCCAGGGTTGGTTGCATTTTCACTCACGGGTTGTCGGTGTCTTTTTGCCGTGAGGCAACGTATGGTTTTTACCCCGCTTTCTACCTCCCCTTCGGTGTCATTTAATTTGAGGCAACTCGAAGGGGGAATGTCCGCAGCGTAGTTGAAAAGCGGTTGGTGGAGAGATTCATTACGCGGCTCGCTTCAAAGTTTCAAGTTGAGAGTTTTGATGCGCAACCAATGCGGCTTTGAGTTCGCAAAGATG
>Ga0137465_1000319_pt1 | contig 25458 bp, 18 predicted proteins | sample EasRivERMGT828_2_FD_104906 | JGI IMG/M metagenome (GOLD analysis project Ga0137465, IMG submission 104906) | Soil microbial communities from meander-bound floodplain in the East River, Colorado, USA - East River MetaG ERMGT828_2 | ecosystem: Environmental > Terrestrial > Soil > Floodplain ... | reverse complement strand
TGGTTAAGGCGACCAGAGTCTTTGCCGAATTCGGAACGAGAGCGCCGTCTCGCGGGGGACGTTGTAAAGGGTGTGAATCTCCCTTTCGTGCTCTTCGCCGAGCTGGGCCGAAGGCGACAATTCCGCGGTGCCACTGAACGTCCGGATCAAACTAATATTCGGGTTGGCTGTCACACAGCCACTCCAACCACGGGGCGATCTCGCCACCGCGAAAACGGCGGATATGACAACTGCCGTCTCCGGCTTCCTTTTTCATGATTCGTGGTGTCGGCAAGACATGGGGAACTAATATCCTTCCACGCCTTCGGCGTGACTAAGGCGCAGCCCGAGGGGCTGCAGGGAACTTAGCCGGGTGTGGAGCGAAGCGACACGCCCGGTTAGGTAGCGTCGTCCGATGATTTCAGTATTCGACGGTGATCTCGGTCTTGACCGAATTCGCAATGAAGCATTGGCCGTGGGCGGAGTGGTGCATTTGCTCCAGTTCCTCGCGCGTCGGTGTTTTCGCCCCACTATAGGTGATGCGAGGATGGAGAACGACGGAACTGACCCACGCGACTCCTCGCTCGTTCTTCGTTAAATGACCCACGGCTTCGTCTTCGTAGCTGAGGACCTCGAAACCCTTCCTGGAAGCGACGTACAAATACGTCAACATGTGGCAACTCGAGATTGCGGCCACGTAAGCCTCCTCCGGATCCACGTTCGCGGGATTCGAAAACGGTATTCGCACTGCCGCCGGTGATGAGGATGCCGGCACCGAGGCGCCGCCATCGAATGTCCACGTATGTTCGCGAGAATATGTCCCCTTGAGAAAGTCGCCTTGAGAGTGGGTCCACTTGATGGTCGCCTTGTGTTCAGACATAGGTCGATTATAGGGCTTGGTGTGCGTGCCGGTGGAGCGCGGACGTGCGTTGATCGTTGAAGATTTTCGCGATGGCCCGAGTCAGTTCCCTTTGGTGAACGGGTTTTGCAAGGTGTTGGTCGTAACCTGCGAGGAGTGCCTGTTCTCGATCCGACGGGCTTGCATAGGCTGTCAGCGCGATCGCGGGCAGGTGCTTTCGTTGCTGTTCGCGTTCCGCGGCCCGCAGTTTCCGAATCATCGCGTAGCCGTCTTCCTGCGGCATTGCAATGTCGGAGACAAGCACGTCGGGCGTGTCACGATGAATGAACAGCGGCTCCATCGCGAGTTTCAGCTTGCCCGCACTGATGCGCGATAAATCCAGGAGCGATTCCACGAGTTGCGCTTCCATCCGCGCGTTTCTCTCAATGACTTCCAATGCGTGGCTCGCTTTGTCGAGCGGCAGATCGCCTGATTTAGGATCGTCGCCCAACCGAGAATCGAACTCAGCGGAGTTCGCAGTTCGTGCGACAGCATCGCCAGGAACTCGTCCTTGGCGCGATTGGCTTCTTCAGCCTGGTGGCGCGCTCGACGCTCTTTTGCATGAAGAGCCCGGCGCACCGTGACGTCGCGAAAGACCATGACCACCCCTGCCGTTCGCCCGTCGTTCGTCTTGATTGGTGCGGCTCTATGTACGGGAGCTTGATATCCCAAATCGGATCGATAGCGAGGTGCAGAACTGCTGCAGCCTCGGCCGCCACGATGGCTATTCCATACCGGGCGACCGGCGAAAGATGTACCAGACGTCTTGAAACAAAACCGCCGGTTCTGATCGTTCGTGTCATTTGATGGACGTAAAGCAGGGTTGGATCAGCGACGAAGTGGCCGCGTCAGGAGGGATGCTGACGCGGCCACCGGTTTACGCCTGTAATGGCTATCGTTTTTCGATGGCTTCGATTCTCGTTGCTGTTTGTTTTCCTCCGGATTCACGGTAGGTCACCTTGAATTCAGCTCCAGTTTTTCCGGCGAGCCCCTGGATGGTTTTTTCCGAACCGACGATTTGCGTTGTGTCCGTGTAATCAAACCTCATTTCCTTGTCGCCGGCACCCTTGATCGCGATCCATCTTGCAGTCGCGTCAACCTTTGTAAGCTGGCCCTGGAAGACCTTGTCGGCCGTTTGAGCCGATGGAGCTCCCTTATCCTGGCCATATGCCATCGGCAGAATCACCAGCATGACCGCGACGCTGACTGCTGTAACTGTCAGTAGTTTTCGCATTACTTCCTTACCTCCAGTTTGTTTCTGCTGAATTAATCAGCGTTCGCTTCAACGCACGGATTGGACCAATGAACCGCTTTCCTTCAATCGGACCATGAAATCAAACCGTTTCGTTTTTGCAACGTCCTTGATCGCCCCCCTTACGTCAAAGACAAATCTTCCGAAAGTGTGGAAAAGTTCTGTGGAAAAGTTCCAGACATAATGGAGGGCGCATGATGTCGAACAGCTTCCTGATGCGTTTGTGCCTTCGTGTCCTCACGATTGCTTTGGTATTCGCGATCGCGAGGCCGTCGGGGTTCGCTCAATCACTGTCAAACTCGTTGCGCTCTCGAATTGACAGCGCCGTGACGACGATTCTCGCGGCATCCGGCGCACCGAGCGCCTCGATCGCTGTTGTCCAGAACCGCAGCATCGCCTACGAGAAGGCCTATGGATCGGCCCGCGGGGCCGGCGTTCCGGCAACCTCAGCGATGCGATACAGCATTGGTTCGGTCAGCAAGCAATTCACAGCGACGGCGGTGCTGATCCTCGCGGAAGAAAGAAAGCTGTCCATCGACGACAAAGTCGCCAAATGGCTGCCGGACCTCACGGGGGCGAATGATGTCACCATTCGGCAGCTGCTTTCGATGACCGCCGGGTATCAGGACTACTGGCCACAGGATTACGTGTTTCCGGCAATGCTGTCGCCAACGACGGCTCAGAACGTTCTGGCGCAATGGGCACGAAAGCCTTTGGATTTCAAACCGGGAACGACCTGGCAATACAGCAACACGAATTACGTCATCGACGGGCTGATCGTGGAGAAGGCAAGCGGCATGCCGCTGATGGAATTCCTGCGACAGCGCATTTTCACCCCGCTTCGCATGACTTCCGTGAAGAACGTCGATTCAGGACCGCTCGAGGACACCGATGCCGACGGTTTTTTTCGCAATGCCCTGGGCCCATTGCGTCCCGCACCGAAGGAAGCGAACGGATGGCTCTTCGCAGCCGGTAACCTTGCCATGACGGCTCATGACCTGGCACTTTGGGATATATCCATCATCAACCGCGCTCTCCTCAAACCCGAGTCGTACCAGGAGATGTTTAAGGAGACGCGGCTTTCCAACGGCAAGAGTGCCGGATACGGGCTTGGCGTTTTTCTCAGGACCGCTGAGGGACGCAATCGGATTGAGCACGGCGGCGCAGTATCGGGATACGTGACCGCAAATGTGATCTATCCGGCCGACAAGGCCGCGGTTGTGACGTTCGCGAATATCTATCCCGGCGCATCGAGCCCGGAAACGGGAATCTCTGAGGCCATCGCGCGAATCCTCTTCGAGAGCGCGAAATCCGAAGACACCAGCACGCGGAATCCGATCCGCGGAGTGTTTCTTGCACTGCAGAGTGGACAGATCGACCGGCGTCTCTTCACGCCGAACGCCAGTGCATACTTCTCAGAGGAAACATTGGCGGACTTTGCGTCGAGTCTGGGTTCCCTTGGCCCGCCGACGGAGTTCCGGCAAACGTCGGAAGGCCTTCGCGGCGGAATGACTTTCCGCTCATACCGGGTACTCTGCGGACGCATTGCGCTCAGCGTTACAGTAGCCACGCTCCCGGACGGCAAGATATCGAGCAGTATATTGTGGCGCGGGCATGAATGTCCTGTAGGGGCGATCTATGATCGCCCCTACAGTCCGTTCGAATCTAGAAATCAAACCTCAGCTGGGCTTTGAACTGCCGGCGCTGATTGCCTTTTGTCTGGACACTCCCGAAAGGCGTGGTGCTGTTGAGACTGAAGTTCGGGTTGCCCATGAGCGGGTGGTTGAAGATGTTGGTCGCATCCATTCGGAATTGAACGCTCTTCGATTCGGTGACCTTTACGCGCTTGCTCATCGCCGCATCGAATGACCACGCTCCCGGCAGTTCCATGGTCTTCTGTCCGAGAGTCCCTCGACGGCCAGGCTGCGGATTCTGAAGCAGGATCGCGTTCGTTCCGGCATCCGTGATCGCCTGCAGAGTGCAATACGGCCGGATCTCTGTTGCGATCGCGATGCACTGCGGATCGGCGACCTGTCCGTAACGGTTTCCGAACTGATTTCCGGAATCGCCGTTCCACTCGACGCCGCCGAACGATTTCACCGGGAAATCTCCGACGACGTCAGGCACGCCGTTGCCATACAGCATGTTGCCCGCGCTGATGCTGGTCGGCACTCCGGTGTTGGCGTTGAGGATGAAACTGGTCTGCCAGCCTTCGATCGTTCGCGCAATCCATCCGGCGGTATTCCGGAACAGCAGCTTGCCCGGACCGAAAGGTAACTCCAGCGTGCTGTTTGCGCGGAAGTCGTGTGTGTTGTGCGAACCGGCCAGGTTGTAGTCCGGAGCTCTATCGGCAGGATTTGTGTAGGTTCCGGCGGAAAGTGCCAAACTCCGCGACCAGACGTACGTACCCTGAAAACTCAAGTTCCGTGCTGCGCGGATGGTCGTTTGAAGTTGCAGCGAGTGATAGTTGGATTTTCCGGTGTTGGTGTAGTAGTTCGCCGCAGCAACCTGAGGATTGGAAACAATGAAGTTGGCCGGGAACAACCCCGCAGGCACCTCCGTGTTGGCGGGAATGTTGCCGCCGCTGTTTCCACCCGCCACGTTGAAACCCATGTTCGCCCGTTTCAGAATGGTTCCGCGCTCTCCCGCAACGCCGAAGTTGACCGTGCTCGCGCCTGTTCCGTTGTAGATATTGATCGCATTGGACAGGGCCTCGTAATCGCCGTTGGCAAGAGGAGTCCGGAATGTCGAATTCAGTCGAAGATGTTGGGATCCACGCTGTGTCGTTCCGTTCACTGCTGCGCAAGTCGCCCCGGGATTATTCCGATCGCAGCCTGTGACGCCGGGGTTGATGTTCAGTCCCAGGAACAACTGATCGAACAGCGGATCGTCTTCGCCGCGCCGCGTTCTCTCGAGCGCCTGGAACAGTCTCGGGTTGTAGTACACGTTCGAGACATTGAGATCCCAGTTGCCATCCAGCTTCAGGCCGCGCGTGCCGATGTACCGGACGTCGACGCTGATGTTCCGCGTGATATCTCGAGTAACCGACAGCGTCAGGTTCTGGATGTAGGGGGTCGTGAAATTCCAGTCGAACGCCGAAATGTTCTGATTCGGCTTCGTCAATGGAATCGGCTGCAGCGGTTGCGTTGCAGGTGTTACCGGAACCTCCGGCGCCAGATTTCGCAGGTCGAAATATGTGCCGTCCAGCGGTCCTGCTGTTTGCGCGAGGTTGCTGAAGCCGGGGTTCAGGAATATCCCATTCACCAGCGCGGCGAGATTGCTGGGTTTCGCATAGCTGATCTGATAACCGCCGCGGATGTTGGTCTTTCCTTTACCGAACCACGGAAGCGCCCACGAGAACCCGACGGCCGGGCCGATGTTGTTCCAGTCGTTCTTGTAGAGCCCGCGGCTCGGATTCGGACTGTTGGGACCTGCAAGCTCGATCGCCATGAGCCGATTCAAATCTATCGGCGCGTCCGGACGCAGCCATTGATCAAAGTCACGACCGGAGACGCCGAGCATCGCGATGCCTCCGCCAATCGGGGTAGGTGTCAGGCCGTTGTGTTCATAAGGCGCGCCGTAAAACTCGTATCGGACTCCGAGGTTGACCGTGAGGTCGGGATGGACTTTCCAGTCATCCTTGAAGAACACGGACCAGTCGTTCTGATGCGCCCACGTGAGTTTTCTGTTGTGGTCGAGGTAGGTGTTCCACTTAGGATTCTGCGAATCGTAGATGTGGTAGTACATCTGCGCCCGATCGAGCGAACCGGACAGGAAATACAGAAGGCTGTTCGCTACGGTCTGGTTATTCGACACCAGCCCCGGCATCGCAGAATTGTTCGAGAATCGTTGATTCGGATTCTGTCCGGCTCCGCCGAACGCCTTCGGGATCGGAGCGGTCGGCGTTTCGTAGCCCTTCGTGTACGCAATCCGCACGTCCACGCCACCCTTGAACGCATGCTTTCCTTTCGACCAGCTCAGCGTATCCGCGTATTGGAACAGCGGAGTGTAGTTGCCCTGCTGGGCGCAGCCGGTCGCGCAGGTGAAGGCGACGGTGGTCAGCGTACCGCCGCCCGTTGCAGTGCTGGCGATGGTCGCGGGGTTGTACACGATCGGGAATCCGCCGCGCCCCTGCAACATGAACGAGAGAGGGACTTCGCGATCCTTCTCATTCGGGACTTCCCACGGCGCCCATACGTAATGCCAGTTCGCGCGGTAGCCGAATCGCGCTTCGTTGAGCAGCGTCGATGACAGCGTCGACGTGAGATTGGCCGTAATTACACGAGGCTTCCGGATTGTTTTGGAGAGATAACCGTTCGGCCACTGGAGGAGTGGACCGGAGACAGGGATGTAGTCGTTGGGTACGACCTGATAACTGCCGTTCACCGCAATCTTGTGCCGCGCAGTGAGGACGTGATCGACTTTCAGATTGGCCTGACGATGGTCGGCAACGAAGCTCGTGCCGTATGCCGTCGCCAGATCTCCTGTTCCGTGTCCCGCATATTCCCATTGATGGATCGCGGTGTTGAGACCGTCGCCGCCATCAAAAATGTTGGGGCGCGGCATGTGGGTCAGATAACGCTGGCTGAAGCCGGCAGGATCCATGCCGGTGCGCAACGGGTCCCACGCTGAGCCCTGCTGAACAACCGCGTCCGAGCAGTCGGGCCGCGTCGGCGTGTTCAACAACGGACCGAAGACGCTGAAATGCCGAAGCTGTCCGCTATAAGGTGTGCCGTTGGGATTGGTGGCCGGCCGCTGCGGGTTGCCGAACGAATCGACAGATTGCAGGACCGGATTAGCCGTCGCGAGGCTGGCCGGAACCTGATTGAGATTTCCATTCTGATAGCCTTCCCAATATCGGAAGACGCCGTTTCTGGCGCAATCCGTCAGCACGACCGGCCGCATCTGAGTCCGACCTCGCTCGAACTGCTGGTCCCACAGGAAAAAGAAAAACGTCTTGTTCTTTTGGATCGGTCCGCCGAGGCTGATTGTGTATTCGTGCTCGTTCTGCCAGTTGCCTTTTGCCGGCTTCCACTCGCCTCGGACGATCTGTTTGTTGTTGGACCACGTGTTGGCATCCAGAGCGGAATTCTTGATGTTCCAGACTGCGCTTCCGCGGAACGAGTTCGTTCCAGAGCGCGTCAGAATTTGAACCTGTCCGTTGCCGCGTCCGGTTTCCGCGTCGACAGGAGCAAGAATCACGCGGAACTCACCAACCATATCGGGATTGATCAGTGTCGTTGAACCTACTCCGTAGGCATACCGTCCTTCCTGAACACTCAAGCCGTCTCGCGTCGTGTTGACCGCGCTCGCGCTGATGCCCGCAAAAGTGGTGGTAGAGGAATAAATGCCTCCGCGAACGCCCGGCATTGTTTTCATCAGGTCGAGAACGTTGTTGGTCACGAGCGGGAGGTCGCGGACTTTGTCTTCCGTCAGCACCTGGCCGATCGTCGGCGATGATTCGGCAATGAGAGCCGTTCTTTCAGCTGTCACTTCGACCGAATCGGTCAGAGCGCCGACTTCCAGTGTGAAGTTGTATCGCGCGGCGTTGCTGGCGCCGAGTTGTACTTCGTTAAAAACTCGTGTCCTGAATCCAGGCAATTCTGCAGACAGCCGGTAGATTCCCGGCAGAAGTGCGGTGATGTTGTACGTCCCGGACTCGTTCGTCACGGCCGACGTTACGACTCCGGTCTGGGTGTTGGTGGCAGTCACCGTCACCCCGGGGATGTACGCGCCGCTGGGATCCTGCACGAATCCAGAGACCGACGCATTGTTGGTTTGAGCAAACGAACTGTGGAAGGGGAAGAGACAAACTAGGGCCAAAGCTACCGCAAAAAGGTTTCTCATGCTGACTTCCTCCAATTGGGTTGAGCGAATTGGTTGAGTGAACCCATCTAGCCGAAAATTTGCGCGAAATTTGACCCGACTATACTCCGCAGCAGTACACGAGGAAGACTTTATTTAAGGATTTACGTTCATGTAGGGAAACGGTCGGGATTATTACGGATTGCGGCGATACCAGAACACGTGATCGATCTTCTCGACAGAGTGCCGGACCGTCATGAGGCCCGCCGAGCGCAGGCGCGAGACCGGTAACTCAACGATGACGTTGTTCGTCACGAAGAAACCGCCGGGCCGTAACATCCCTTCGATACCTGCAAACGCGAGCGTTTGATCCAGCTTGTCGTAGTAGACGAAAACGTTGGTTGCGATGACGAGATCGAACGGCGGCCCTGTCCATTTTTCTGTGACGATGTTGAAGTCCACGGGCGTGATACGCGCCGCAACTTCCGGACGAACGGCAACGGCGCGAAGTTCGACTGCTTTCCCTGGGCTTGCCGACGATTTGGGAAGCATCGTTTCCTTTCCGATTCGATCGCCCATGCTTTTCCAATAACTCATCAAAGAGGATGTCCATCGCTCCGCTGGATTGATCGGCAGTCGCATGGTGTAAGGGTTGCCCTTCATCGCCTGGATGTGATCATTGACCTGCGGACTGATATCGAACGTGGTGATTTCGACGTCTCGCGCATTTGCGGCCAAACCGTGCCTGACAATCGAATCGATCGACGTGAACGGCTGCATCGTTTGGATGGGATAAAAGTCATAGCCGGTGTTCTTATCGGCAAAGTCGAGTCCGGGTCCGATGATCGCTACGCGTCGAATGCTGTTCGGCGGGAGCAGTCGATCGTCCTTCATCGCCTCGAGCGCTTGTTCGATGGCGAAGCTGGCCAGGATCGACGTATCGAGCGACAAACCGCGGTCGCGAAACAGAGTGGATTCCACCATGACCTGGCCGATGAGGTCGCCTTTCTGGAAGCCGTCCTCCCGGACTGCGTATTGCTGCCGTTCCGAGACAACGCGATCCACTTCGGCCAGCAGGTGACGTTCGAGCTTCGTCCGTTCGTCTCGCGTGTTGAATCGGAGTCCGCGACTCTCAAGAAGCCGGCGCACGAAAAGAGCGCGTTCACTCGGATTTGCTGCAGTCAGTGTGTCGATGAAATCTCTTACCCGTCTCGACACGACTTGAGATTTTGTGAATGAGGTTCCGAACAGCAGCCAGTTAACGATTGTGTCTTCGTCGCCGCGTAATAGCCGTTGTCGGATGTCACTGTCGTGTCGGGTTATCCAGTCGGTCCAGGCCTGGGAGGAGTTCAACTGCGGCGGCAGAACATCCTTGAGGAAAGGCAACAGGTGTTGGACATCAGCGTAGCTGGTGAACGAATTTCGAGCTGAAGTCAGCGCTGGAATTAAACCCAGCGACGCCAGTAAAGCCGCGCACATGTATAGTCGCCGCTTCATACTCCTACTGCCGCGTAGCCTAGCACACATGTAAAAGAGTGATACGGAACACCCTTTCTTTGACATTGCCCGTAGCGATAACTATAGTGGCCGCAACCTTAACCCAACAAATTGCGAGGACACTCCTATGGCTACGTACGGACTGCAAGTCAACGGGCAGAATGTCAGCGTCACTATCGACGACGCGGATACTCCGCTGCTTTACGTCCTGGAGCAGAATTTTCACATCAACGGCGCCAGATTCGGCTGCGGACTCGGACAGTGCGGCGCATGCACCGTGCTGCTCGACGGAAGGCCCATCCGCTCCTGCATCACGCCCGTCTCGGAGGCTGAAGGGCACAGCGTCACTTCGCTTGAAGGTCTCAGGGCCCACGACAAACTTCCGGACCCCAGCGATCTGCATCCCATCCAGGAAGCTTTTGCAAAGCTTCAGGCACTGCAGTGCGGTTACTGCGTGGCCGGCCCCATCATGCAAGGTTATGCGTTCGTGCGGGATAACGCCAACCCCACCCGCGCCGAAATCGAACAGGCTCTCAAGGGTGTGATGTGCCGGTGCTGCGCGCACACGCGCATGATCGACGCGATTCAGACCTATGCCCAGGAGAAAACCCGATGAAACCAAAAAATCCTTTGAAGCTCGACGGAGCTCAGCCGCTATCCGAAAAAGCACTCGAGGCGCTGAACCACCTCGACCCCTCACGCCGGGACTTCCTGAAAACGGCCGGCATCATGATGATCGGCATCGGCGTCGGCGCCGCGACCGCCGGCACCGCCGAGGCGCAAAGCCCCCTCAACCCCTCGGGTAACATCGACAACACTCAGTTGGACAGCTGGGTTGCCATCGGCGCAGACGAGAGCATCACCGTTTTCGCGGGTAAGTGTGAACTCGGCACTGGTATGAAAACGATGCAAATTCAGATTGCCGCCGAAGAACTGTCGGTTCCTGTGGAGCGCATCACGATGGTTCTGTGCAGGACTGGCGTGACTCCCAATCAGGGCCTCACCGTCGGCAGCCTTTCTGCTCCGACGCAGTTTGGCAACAACGGCCTGCGGGTCGCCGTGGATACCGCGCGCGACGCGTTGTACCAGTTGGCGTCGCTATGGCTTGGTGTTTCGGTTGACCAGCTTGTCCTCAACGATGGCGTGTTCTCGGCCAGCGGAGATCCGGCCGCCACGGTGAGCTACGGTGAGTTGGTTCAAGGACGGCGGTTTAATCTTCCGGTGAATCGAAGTGCCGTGCCGAACAATCCGTCCACATGGAAGGTGCTCGGAAAATCTGTTCCGCGCGTCGACGTGCCGCCCAAAGTCAAGGGCACCTACCAGTATGTGCAAAAAGTTCGTGTCCCCGGCATGCTTTACGGCAAAGTCGTCCGGCCGCCCGGCCTCGGTGCTAAAGTCCAGAGCATTGACAAGGGTGTCGTCAACGGCCTGCCGGGCAACCCGCAGGTAGTGCAGGTCAACGACTTCGTCGGAGTGGTGGCCGACACGGAATGGCATGCGATGAAGGCGGCTGCGGCGCTGGTTAACGGAATCACCTGGTCGTCAGGCGATACCTTTCCCAATCAGGCGGACCTCTACACGTTCATGCAGCAGCAGCCCTCGCGCAATGCGCTGTCCGTCAACACAGGAGACGTCGATCAGGTCATGGCGACGGCAGCCAAGGTCATGACTGCCCAGTATCGTTACCCTTACCAGATGCACGGCTCGCTCGCCGCATCCGCCGCTGTTGTGGACGTCCGCGGCGCCACTGGCGACAAAGCTACCGTGAAAGCCTGGTCCTGTACTCAAGGCGTGTACAACATGCGAACGACCCTGGCGAACCTGCTCCGAATTCCCGCGGCGAACATCGAGGTCGTGTTTGTTGAGGGCTCCGGCTGTTACGGCCATAACGGCGGCGACCCGGTGACTCAGGATGCCGCGCTCCTCTCGCAGGCTGTCGGCAAACCGGTCCGAGTGCTGTACAGTCGGGCCGATGAAATGATAGCCGGGGAACACTACGGGTTACCCATGGTCTGCAATGAAAAGGTCGGTCTCGACGCCAGCGGCACGATCATCGCGTGGGACTACGAAAACATCGAGGCGCAGCGCGGCGGGGGCGCTGTCGGCACGCCCGGCAACAATATACCTGGCTACCTCGCTGGTTTCCCCACCACACAGATTGTCCCCTCAGCGACGCCGCCAAACAATCCGACGAATTTCAATAACGGCAACAACACCGTTCCGCCATATGTCAGCGGTAGCGTGAACGGTGTGAGCTTCTACACCGGCACCATCGCGAGTCATCGCGTGCTGAACCGGGTGGTGGCTGGGCCGTTGTGGACCGCGTGGCTGCGCTCTCCCAGTCGTCTCCAGAACACATTCGCCCATGAGGGCATCATGGATGAAATTGCTGCCAGCCTGAACGCGGACCCTGTCGAGTACCGTCTGCGTTATTTGTCGGATCCGCGCCTCATCAATGTCGTCAAAGCGGTCGCACAGAAAGCGAACTGGGAAACGCGGCCGTCACCCAAACGCGCCAGTCCTTTCAGCCGGTCCGGCACCGGCCGAGGCTTCTCCTGCTACCTGCATCAAACCAATAACGGCTACTGCGCCATGGCGGCCGAAGTTCTCGTCGATGAGAGCACCGGCGAAATCACGGTGACGAAGGTCATCACTGCCATCGACGCGGGTCCCGTCATCAGTCCGGATGGTCTCAACAACCAGGTGGAAGGTCAGGTGATCCAGGGCATCAGCCGAACGCTATACGAAGAGGTGCTGTTCGACCGGGCGTCGAGTCGCATCACTACCAAAGACTGGAGGAGCTACGTGACTTTGCAGTTCGGCGGCGTGATTCCTGAAATCGTCTCGATCTTGGTTGATAGTCGGAACGCGCCGGTTGCCGGCTCAGGCGAGATTACGATCACGCTCGTCCCAAGCGCCATTGGCAATGCCATCTACGATGCCACAGGCGTCCGGATGCGGCAGGTTCCGTTTACTCCGGAAGCCTTCCTGGCCGCGAAGAAGGAGCAGAAAGGCTGATCTCAGCGAACTGTGCCGACGTTAAAAACACAGAGACACAAAGACACGGTCCTTACTGTTGCGCGCTATCGCGCTTGCGCTTCGCGGGCACAAAGAAGGCCGCATCAAGTTGTTCTTATTTGCGGCCTTCTTTGTGCCTTTGTGTCTTTGTGTCTCTGTGTTTCCGCGCAACAGCAGCCGCGCGGTGTAATCGACCAGGACCGCATCCGGGAAATCCGCTACGACACAAGCATCTGGTGGGATCCCGGCCGGGGAATCGCGCTTCCGCCCTGGAAGGACTACGACGACGTCTCCGGCCAACTTCGCCTTCTGAATAAGTCCGGCGAAGTCGAGACGAAAGGTCACCCCTTCTTCACAGCACTCGGCTCCAACGGGCGCGCCTGTGTCACGTGTCACCAGCCCAGCAACGCCATGAGCCTTTCGCTCGATCTTGTCCGCGACCGCTGGGCGGCCACCAGGGGCAAAGACCCGCTCTTTGCCGCCGTCGATGGCTCCAACTGTCCGGACCTCCCCCAGGACAAACAAGAGTCACACTCGCTGCTGCTCGAACGGGGCCTGTTCCGCATCGCAATCCCGTGGCCTCCGGTAACAAAGCCGGATTTCCGCATCGAAGTTGTGCGAGACGCAACCGGTTGCAACAAGAATCCCGCTTCGATCTCCGTTTACCGTCGCCCGCGAGTCGCCGCCAACCTGCAGTACATTTCCATGCCCGATGGCGGCAACCTCTTGGCCGACGGCCGCGAGCGCACGCTCCAGTCGCAGGCCGCTTCCGCCGCCGTGATACATCTGCAGGCATCTGCCGCTCCGAATCGCGCGCAGCTCCAACAGATAGAGGATTTCGAACTGCAGCTCTTCGTAGCCCAACAGTGGGATATCCTGGGGGGCCTCCTCGGCGAACCTGGTGGACCTCCGCTGCTCGGTCCCGATAACCTTGCCAGTGGCGTTGCAGGCTTCGGTAACCTCGCGGGGGCATTCGATCCATGGCGGCGCAGTCTCTCCGCGCCCAATATCGCCATCCGTCAACGCGAGTTTCGCGAATCCGCCCTGCGTGGTGTCGACCTCTTTGCCTCACGTGAGTTTCGCCTGGCAGACGGCAAGCAGGGAACTTGCGCCAGTTGCCATCAGTCCGGCATCAACCACGCCATCGACATCGGCACCACGAATCTGCCCACTGCGAAGGAATCGCCGGAGCTGCCGTTGTTCCGCATCACATGCGATGCTTTGGCCGCGCCTCACCCGCAACTGGGCCGGACCTTTTTAACTCAAGATCCGGGCCGTGCACTCGTCACCGGAAAATGCGCGGATGCGGGCGCGATCGTGAGCCAGCAGTTCCGCGGACTCACCGCCCGCGCGCCCTACTTCGCCAACGGTTCCGCCCGTGATCTGACAGAACTGGTGAACTTCTTCGATCGCCGCTTCAAGATCGGGCTAACGGAGAAAGAGAAACAGGACCTCGTAAACTTCCTCAGCATTCTTTAGTTGCTCCGAGGCAATCCACGCAGACGGTATGAATCTCGCCGTTACTCCATCGGCCATCACCAATTTAGGAATATACGATCGGCAACCGGCACTAGCGAATGTATTGATGATCGCTGGCAAGTTTGACGTATTTGCGTAGTAGTGAATGCTGAGCGCTGACGGCGAAATCTCATATAATCCCGCCGACCTTATATAAGGAGCTCACATGAAGCGAATCGAATGTTTCCTTGCCGCATGCCTTGTCGCAGTTACGGCGAACGCCTCCGCGATGATTCCGGAACAGGTACGGATCGAAACCGGAGTTCTCGCGGGTACCCTCAGCACAGGCCAGCCGGCCGTGCGTGTCTTCAAAGGAATCCCCTTCGCAGCGCCTCCGCTCGGTGAGAACCGGTGGCGTGCGCCACAGCCGGCGGGGAAGTGGGAAGGCGTAAGACAAGCGGATGCATTCGGGGCGCCCTGCATTGCAGGAGCGCCGGCTCAGGGACGTGGGGGCGGTGGTGGTCGAGGTGGTGCCGGTGCGGCAGCTCCGGCGGCGCCGCCCGTGCAAGCTCCTCCGCCACGTGAGCCGGCGCGCAGCGAAGACTGTCTGTATGCCAACGTCTGGACGAGCGCCAATAACGCCAACGACCGTCGTCCCGTCATGGTCTGGATCTACGGCGGCGGCTTCACCGGCGGTTCCGGCGGCCTCGCCTGGTATGACGGCGAAAATCTCGCTGCAAAAGGACCCGTGATCGTGACCTTCAATTATCGCCTCGGCACGTTTGGTTTCTTCGCGCACCCCGAACTGGCGAAGGAGTCGGACCGGAACGCATCCGGCAACTACGGGATGATGGATGCGATTGCGATGCTGCAATGGGTGAAGAAAAACATCAGCGCCTTCGGCGGAGATCCGAACAACGTGACCATCGCGGGTGAATCAGCCGGCGCGATCATGGTCGGCGCGCTTGTCGGCTCGCCTCTGTCGAAAGGCCTCTTCCAGCGCGCGATTGCTCAAAGCGGCGGGTGGATGGGATTGACGATGGCACGCATGAACACATCCGCTCAGGCGCAGGAAAACGGCGCCAAGGCGATGGCGGCGCTCGGCGTGAAGACTATCGCCGAGTTGCGTGCGAAGCCGCTCGCCGAGCTCACCGGTTTAGGCGGGGCCGGCCTCCTGGTCGATGGTTACGTCATTCCGGAAGATCTCTCGCTGACGTTCATGAACGGAAAGCAAAACGCAGTGGACGTTCTCACGGGATCGAACAAGGACGAAGCGAACTTCGGCATATGCGGACCGGCAGCGGGCCTCGCCGGCCGCGGTGGTCCAGGCGGGATGACACTCGATGCGTTCAAGGCCAACGCGCAGCGTCGCTTTGGAGACGCTACCGCCGACTACGTCAAGTTGTACGGTGTGACCTCTGATGCAGAGACGCAGCCTGCCGCTCACACGGCCTGCGGCGACGAGGTCAACTGGAACATGCGACAGTGGGCGGCCGCGCAGGCCAAGGCAGGGAAGAAGGCCTACACGTACTTCTTCACCCGTACTCCAACGGTGAACGGGAAACCGTCGCCGAATGGCGCCACGCACACTGCGGAGATCTCCTACGCGTTCAACAACCCGAAGGGGCAGGCGAACCAGACATGGGACGACGTGGACACGAAGCTCGGGGCGACGATGTCCTCGTACTGGGTCAACTTCATCGCCAAAGGGGATCCCAACGGGTCGGGTCTGACGAACTGGCCGCAATACCGCGATATGAACAGCAAGGTAATAGTGCTCGGCGATACCGCGCAACCCGAGACAGCGCCACCTGTGGACAAGCTGAAGTTCTACTCGGCCGCGTATCAGCGGATGCTGCGTCCCGGCACGAACTGAAGTGGGCCGACGCATTTTTAAAGTACTGCGGTTCGCGCTGACAGCGGCGTGCTTTGTTGCGACCTCGTGCGCGACGCAGCAGAGTAATGTTGCGCAGCAGAGCAGTGTCGGGCGCGGTGCGCCGGATCCGCTCCAGGTTGACGTGATCGTCGGTTCAGAGGGCAAGGGAATGTTCACCGGCGCCGGTGTTCCGCCGGACAACATGCCGATCTTTGCGGCCAGGGACGGCGCCACACCGCCGGGAGTCGAGCCGCTGCCGACCGATATCTTCTCTACCAAAGACTTCTACAAAGACCGCAGCCTCTGGTCCGACAATCGTTATTACCGTTGCAACTCTCCCGTCGGCCTCGAGCAGATCTGGGGCGCCTATGAGGTTCCGCTCATCGGCGACGATCCGCCGCGAACGGCGGCCTGGGGATTCTGCGACCGCGATTATCCACGCAAGGAGATCGTCAGTCCGTACGCCTTTTCGACGGCGAAAGATCACTACGCCGCGCTGCTCAAAGAAGCTCGCGACCGCGGCGGTCCGACTGTCTACACGCAGGCGACGCTGCCCAACTGGAGCGGCCGCTATCTGCGACAGCGGGCGAAAACCGCTACCTGGTTCCACGGCGCCGCCCTCCAGGTGCCGACCTATATATCGTTGCTCACGCCGGAGTATCAAAAGCGGTTCGTCCAGCAGATGTATCACTACTCGGGGAGCAACGCGGCGCAGTGGCCGGGTTCGTACTGCTGGCCGGAAGGGTTCATGCGCCGGTTTGCCCAGTATGGCGGCGCGCGCGTCAATCTGGTAATGACGCCGGAACTGATTCTCGACATTCGCAATGCGGCGAAGACGCTGACCACGCAAATTCACATCGGCCGCGAGTTCAACGAGGAGGGCGTCGTACCACGCCTCGGTCCCGACGTGCCGCAGTGGTTCGGCGAGACGATTGGATTCTGGGACGGCGAAGCGTTAATCACCTGGACGTCGAATATTCAGGGTTGGATCTCGCACGGCGGGTTCGAGTTCAGCAACAAACTCCAGTCGATCGAAATCTACACGCCGCGCAAGGACGCCGGCGGCAGGCTGATCGGCCTCAAAACGGAAGTCGTGCTGTACGACCCGGAAGCGTTCGTCGAGCCCCTTCGCATCGTCCAGAATCTCGACAGGCTCACCGACGTCACCGAGCCGTTTCCGATCATGGAATGCATTCCGCAGAGTTTCCCGGTTGACGGCCATACCACGCCGATGTCGCCCGGCCAGACGTTCCAGTACACTGTGCCGGATATCTTCGGCCGTCCGTGGGCGCAGATCTGGGAGCGGCACCACGAGAAAGGCATGGCGCGGCCGAAGGAACCACGCAACCGGTTCGGTCTTTGAAACTGTATGAGAAAACTTTGTGCCGCTGTGTCTTTGTGTCTCTGTGTTTTTAACGCTGGTTTGATTCGAGCGCATCACTCCTTCGCGATGTATGACCTCAACAAGACCTACGTCATGACTGGCGTTGTCGTGCGCGTCGATCCCAACCCGAATCATTTGCAGATCTTCTTCGCACCGCTGAACGATGCGCGCACTCAAGTCCTTCGCGACAACAAGAACGAGCCCGTCGTGTGGGCGCTCGAGATGGAGCCTGCTGCTGTCGTCGCGCGCGACCGCATCACGGTCAATAATTTCCCGCGCGGCACGATCCTGAGCGTCGGCCTGCATCCGCTGCGCAATGGTTTGCCTGCAGGCGGCCGCGGCAAGAATGGATTGTTCAAGTGTCCCGCCGATACGCCGCCCACGCCGGGCAAGCACTGCGATTCAGTAAAGGGTTCCACGTCGCATGGTCACGGCGTTCTGTCTAAGCCCACCGGTCCCGTGCCGCCGCCGAAGACGAAGTAACAGGCACCAGGCCGAGCTTGGAGCCTGGAATGGCTTCATGCCATCATGGGAATCGACATGTCGCGAATCGGCAAAATGACGTGGATAACTGCACTGCTTCTTTTGCTTCTGGCAGGAACCGATGTACTTATTTTTGATCTCGTTTCATCGGTTGTTTGTGATGAAGTAAGTTCAGGCAGCACATCTCCCGACGATGAGTGCTTTTGTTGCTGCGCGCATGTTGAATTTGTAGCGCCAACCGTTGTCTTGCCTTTACATGTGCTGGATATCCACGAACCCGCTTTGCAACTCCATGCCTCATCCAGAGAGCCTTCTTCGATCTATCACCCTCCCCGCGCATAAGTTCGAGCTGAGCTTCGACTTTTAAAACCCACATACAACGGAGAACTTATGCTTTTCAGGCGTATCACGGGCGCTTGCCCGCTGATTCTTCTGTGCTGCCTGCCTGGCTTCGGGCAGGCTCCACGCGTTGTCACATCCATCGATGAACTCATAAGGGTTGCGCTCGACACGAACCGCAGTTACCTGGCGGCCAAAGAGAGGCTGGCTGAGGCGCAGGCTTTGATGCGTCAGGCCGGCCTGCGACCAGGTCCCACTGTCGAAGTCGAAACAGCGACCGGAACTCTGACGGGCAGTGCCGGAGAATCGGCATATTCGGCGGCGTACTTTCACACGTTCGAGACGGCGCACAAGCGTGACAAAAGAGTAGCGATTGCCCAGTTGGGACTCTCACTCGTTGAAGCGGAAATCGCAGAACAGAGGCGACTGCTGGTTTCTGAGGTAAGACAACGATTCATCACTCTCGCCGCGGAGCAACTGAAGCTGGCCTCTGTACGTGCTTTGGCACCGGTCGCCGAGGAAGGCTACCGGCTCACCGTGCGTCGCGTCGAGTTGGGCGATGCGGCGCCGTTGGAGCAGCAACTGCTTCTCGTGGAATCCAATCGCATTCAAGCGCAGCAGGCAGTTCTGATTGCCGCAAGTGAAGCCGCGACCGTCGAACTCAGAACGATCGTGGGGCTGACCTCAGAAGCACCTCTGGAAATCACACCCGATCTCGATATCTCGCCGCGTGGTCTGACTCTTCCCCAGCTTCAAGAACGCGCACTCAGGGAACGTCCGGACCTTCGCGTTCTGCAAATTCTCGAACAGCAAGCCGATGCCGAGGGAGTCCTGGCACAGGCAGAACAACGACCGGATGTCACGGGATCTGTCCGCTATGCACGGTTGAATTCGCGGTTCGATCAATTTGGCTTTTCAAATTCGGGTGCCATCGTTCCCCTGCGGGACGCGGACAATATCTTGTCCTTCGGGGTGTCCATTCCGCTCTTCACGCGTCATCGCGCCGAGCCCGGCATCGCCGTCGCGCAATCGCGAGCAAGCCAGCAACGTCTTCGCCGCGAGTACCTCGAACGCGCGATTCCCCATGAAGTGGAAGCTGCTTATCGGCGCTGGAGTGGGGCGGTACGGTCGTTAGACATCCTGCGAAATGGCGTTGTTGCGCCTTCTGAAAAGAATCTGACGATCATTCGAGAAGCATATCGGCTGGGGCAACTTCGACTGTTCGATGTTTTGAATGAGCAGCGCCGTCTTGTCGATTTGCAATTGTCTGTTGTGAACGCCCATGCCGACGCGGCGAGGGCGCTAGTCGAGTTGGAACGGGCTGTGGGAGGTCCCCTGCCATGAAAACCATTCTTGCCCTGGCCCTTGTTGCCCTTGTTGCCCCTCTTGCATTGACGTCGTGCTCACCCTCGTCCGAGGAGCCGAAAGACGAACATGCCAAGGCGGCTGCTCCGAAAGAGGAAGAGCCGATCGAGATGACTGCTGAGGCTCAATCCCATATCGGATTGCAGGTCGCCGTCGCCGGTGTTCGCCGGCTGGCGGAATATCTGCCAGTGACGGGAACGGTTCAGGCAATCGACAGCAAGGTCGCACACATACGTCCAATCGCGTCAGGCCGACTCACTAATGTCCTCGTAAAGGTCGGTGACCGTGTTGCTGCGGATCAAACGCTCGCAACCTTCGACAACACCGAAGCAGGCGATGTCGGTTCGCAGTACCTGACAGCGCGCTCGGAACTGGAAAAGCTCAATGTGCAACTGGCCGTCGCGCGGCAGCAGACTGAGCGGAATCGGCAATTGGCCGAGATCGGCGCCATCTCCCGAAAGGAATACGAACTAACGCTCGGTGAGGAGAAGAGCATCGCTGCAAGCATCCAGGCTCAGGAAAGTGTGTTAAACGGCCTGGCTCTGAAGCTGCGGCGGTTCGGCCTGAGCGAAGACCGCCCTTCCTCGTCAACCGCAACACTTCGAGCGCCATTTGCCGGCGTCGTCGTGAATGTCGATGCAGCTCCGGGCGAAGTCGTGAGTCCCGAATCCGAATTGTTTCGAATCGCGAATCTGGCCGATGTGTGGGTGCAAGCCGAAGTTTACGAAAAAGACCTGGGCCGCCTTCAGCTCGGCCAGACGGCGTCGATCCGCGTGGATACCTATCCGGATCAGGAATTCCTGGGACGAGTCACCTATATCAGCGACATCCTCGATCCACAGACTCGCACTGCGAAGGTCCGCTGCGACGTCGCGAATCCCGGCGGACGGCTCAAGCTCGACATGTTCGCGACCGTTCTTCTTCCGACCACGTTTCGTAAGGAGGCGCTCGTCGTTCCGGCCGAGGCAATCCAGCAAATAGAAGGGAAGAATGTGGTTTTCGTTCGCACTGGAGAAACAACGTTCGCGCGAAAAGCCGTACAGATCGGCCGCACGATAGAGGGCATTGCGGAAGTTGTGGCGGGCCTTGAAGGAGGAGAAGCAGTCGTAACGAAAGGCGCATTCCATCTGAAGTCGATCGTTCTCGGCACCGAGATCGGCGAGGAGCATTAGGCGATGGGCGGAATCATTTCTATTGCCCTCGAATATCGCCTGCTGGTCCTTTTTTTTACCATCGTTGTCATCGTTTCCGGCGTTGTCGCGCTCCAGCAGCTCCCAATCGACGCCGTGCCCGACATCACACCGAATCAGGTGTTGGTTCTCGCCCAGGCTCCAGGTCTGTCTCCGTTGGAGGTCGAGCAGTTCCTGACATTTCCCGTTGAGTTTTCAATGAGCGGACTGCCGGGCATTACACGAGTGCAATCCGTTTCGAAAAACGGCCTGTCTTATGTGGCCCTCTACTTTCGGGACGATGTGGACATCTACTTCGCCCGGGGTCTCGTATTGGAGCGCCTTCCCGAACTGCGAGAAGCAATTCCCGAAAAGATGGCAATTCCTGAGATGGGACCGATTTCGACAGGACTTGGGGAAATCTACCAGTTCAAGGTTACAGGTCCGGAACACTCGCTCATGGATCTTCGAAGCATTCTGGACTGGGAGATCGCGCCGAAGCTGAGAACCGTTCCTGGCGTTATCGAGGTCAATTCGCACGGAGGACAACTCAAGACCTACGAAGTGCAGCTCGACAGCGACAAGCTGATGGCCTATCGCATCCCACTCGCGACGGTGCTTGAAGCGCTGGAGAAGAACAACGCGAATGTCGGCGGCGCGTATCTCGAGCGGTCCGAGCAACAATCGCTCATTCGCGGAGAAGCGCTGATTTCCAGCCTCGATGACATCAAACAGATTGTGGTGAGCGTCTCGCCAGGCGGAACCCCGATTACGATCGGGAATGTCGCAGAGGTTCGTTTCGCTCCGATGGTGCGTCAGGGATTCGCAACGCAGGATGGCAAAGGCGAGATTGTCATTGGCGTGGCTATGATGCTCATGGGTGAGAATTCGCGGACTGTCGTCGACAACGTGAAGACGAGACTCGATGAGATTCAGAGGTTCTTACCTCAAGGCGTGAAGGTCGAGCCGTTTTACGACAGAACCGATCTGGTTCGCCGGACGATCGGTACCGTGCGGCGCAACCTGATCGAAGGCGGCCTGCTTGTAATAGCGGTATTGCTCCTCCCGTTGGGGAGTTTCAGAGGCGGAATCATCGTATCGCTGGCGATTCCTTTGTCGATGCTTGTCGCCTTCGCAGGCATGGTCCGGGCGGGAATCTCGGGCAACCTGATGAGCCTGGGCGCGATCGATTTCGGCCTGATTGTCGATGGCTCTGTGGTGATGGTCGAAAACATTCTGCGCAGGCTTCGCGAGGCGAGAGCGGATCTGCCGGCGATGGACGTTATCCTTGACGCCGGTCAGGAGGTTGCCCGGCCCATCTTTTTTGGTGTGACCATCATTATGCTGGTGTATGTGCCGATCCTCACGCTTGGCGGCATCGAAGGAAAAATGTTCACTCCCATGGCGGCAACCGTTCTTTTTGCGCTCGCGGCGTCGCTCGTCATCGCTATGGTGCTGATGCCGGTCCTGAGCTGGTACGCGTTTCGCAACATCCGGCGGCCGACAGGTGAACGCGATACCTGGCTCATGCGGAAACTCCATGCAGCATATGTCCCTTCACTTCAGCGGGCGATGCGGTTCCCCGGCGTTACGGCCGGTTTGGCAGTTGTTTTATTTGCTGTATCGCTGGGTGTCATGCCCTTCCTCGGAGCTGAGTTTCTTCCGGATCTCGATGAGGGATCGCTCGTCATCATGATGTCTCGTTTGCCCGGGATTTCGCTCGAAGAGTCACAGCATGGCAACGAAATTATCGAGACCGTGCTGCGAGAGTTTCCAGAGGTCCAGACGGTCGTGAGCCGTACAGGCCGGCCCGAAGTGGCGACAGACCCGATGGCAATCGATCAGAGCGACGTGTACATCATGCTCAAGCCTCCATCGGAATGGCCGACGTCACGGACGAAGGAAGAATTGGTGGCAGCAATGAAGGCACGGCTTGAAGAGGACGCACCGGGGGCGGCATACAGTTTCTCGCAACCCATCCAGATGCGCATGCAGGAGCTGATGGAAGCCGGACTGCGCTCCGACATTGCCGTCAAAGTGTTCGGGGATGAATTGCCCATTCTCAGTCAGAAAGCCGAAGAGATAGCCGCCGTTGTGACGGACGTTCGAGGCGCCGCTGACGTGCGGACCGAACGCGTTGCAGGTCTGCCCTATCTTCGAATACGCGTGCGGCGAGATGCAATCGCGCGGCACGCTCTCAGCGCGCAGGACGTGCTTGATACTGTCGAGGCCATCGGCGGAAAGGTCGTGGGCCAGGTCACGGAAGGGAATAAACGTTTCGCATTACAGGTGCGTTTTGAGGAATCTCAGCGTTCCACGGCGGATTCCATTCGAAATCTCAAGGTTGGCGATCCTGACGGCCACTTTATCCCGATCGCCCAATTGGCAGATGTCATCGAGGAAGAAGGTCCGGCGCAAATCAGCCGCGAGAACGGCCAGCGGCGCGTCAGCGTCGAGCTGAACGTACGCGGTCGCGACCTCGGCAGCTTCGTTGCGGAAGCTCGCGACAGAGTGCAGAGCTCAGTGCAGTTACCAGATGGGTATTCCGTCGAGTGGGGCGGCCAGTTCGAGCAGTTGGAAAGTGCCGGCCGGCGCCTCTTCATTGCAGTTCCACTCGCGCTGATGACCATCGGCGTTCTGTTGTACTTGAATTTCAATGCGGCCGGCCCCGCCGCGCTCATTTTTCTAAACGTTCCACTAGCCGCGACCGGTGGCATCCTGGCTCTTTGGCTGCGTGGACTGCCGTTCAGCATTTCTGCCGGCGTCGGTTTCATTGCCTTGTTTGGCGTAGCCGTTTTGAACGGAGTCGTGTTGCTGACCTATGTGTCACAACTATTGAAAAAAGGGCTTCCCGTCCGCGACGCCATGACGCAAGGAGCAAACGCGCGACTGCGGCCAGTGCTCATGACGGCTTTAGTGGCAAGTCTCGGATTCATTCCCATGGCCTTGTCCACTGGAGCTGGAGCGGAAGTACAGCGGCCTCTCGCGACGGTCGTTATCGGCGGGTTGATTACCTCGACGGCGCTGACGTTACTTGTCATTCCTGCCGTGTACGTGTGGGTGTTTGGCCGGAAGTCCGCTTAAACGGCATTTACCGCGCGAACACAGAGCGGTTGACACCACTGCACCACAGTGGAAGTCATGAGACTTACGGTCAATCTTGAAAGCGACCTGTATGCCCTGGCGAAGTCCCTTGCCAAGGCGGAGGACTGCAGCATCAGCGACGCTGTGAACCGGCTATTGCGGCGCTCCTTGCGCGGAGCCGCGACGGGCGCAACGAAGACTTCCCTCCGGACGGCGAAGCGAAACGGCTTCGTTATTTCCCGAGGGAAGCGACCGGTCACAGCGGATACCGTGCGGCAGATCGAGGCTCAGGACGACGAAACGTGACGTGGCCACAGGCCACCCTCCTTCGCGTGCATATGAAAACGGCTGTCGACGGCAGCGCTGCGGCAGCCTGGCAGGCGTTGATCGAGGTCGCCGCGCATCCCAGACACGAATGGTGGGGCGATTCTCTGAGCTTCCTGAAAGTGCCGCACCGCCACTTGCAAGGCAGCGCGCAGGTCACAGACGCATGGCTGGCTCAACTGGCACGAACGCGCAAGGGTGGTCTCGCTACTCTGGACTCCGGGCTTGGCTGACGTCGTTCACCCGTATGACGGGTCGAAGGAGGGTCGATTCCTGATGCGGGTTCCCGGCGAAGACGAAATCCCACCGATCGCGATTCTTCTCAACTGGAATCCCGAGAAGAAGTAAAGCTCGCTCCGCATACAATCCCTTGCATGAAGGCCGCCGTACATCGTCGGGGCGTGATCGAGATCAGAGATATCGAAATCCCAACACCCAAAGACGATGAAGTCCTGGTTCGCGTCCATGCGGCCACGATTTGCGCTGCCGACTACAGATTTGCGCTCGGCTTGAGATCGATGCTCGGAAGAGCCATCGCCGGTCTGCGAAAGAAGCCCATCATCCTCGGGATGGAATTGTCGGGAACGGTTGAGTCGGTGGGGAAGGCCGTCACCCGGTTCCGCGCGGGCGACCAGGTATTCGGAGGAACTGGAGGCAATTTCGCTTCACATGCCGAATTTGCCTGCGCGCCCGAAAGCCGGCTGGAGATGAAGCCCCGCAACATGACACTGGAAGAATCCGCGGCGGTGATGTTCGGCGGTTTCACAGCGTTGGGTTTTCTGAGGGAAGCAAACGTCCATGCCGGCCAGAACGTGCTCGTCTACGGAGCCTCGGGAAGCGTCGGCGTTTTTGCGGTTCAACTCGCGAAGCACTTCGGAGCAAGCGTCACCGGGGTCTGCAGCACGAGCAATCTGGATCTCGTACGAGGACTCGGATGCGACGCAGTAGTCGACTACACGAGAGAGGACTTCTCGCGCGCCGGGCGTGTCTACGATGTGATTGTCGACACCGTCGGACAAGCGGGTTTCTCCCGGAGCCTGCGATCCCTGAAGCGAGGCGGGCCCTATATTCGCGTCGCTCCATCCGGGGGAATCAAATGGTCCCGTCTTCTGTTGTCGCTGGTTGGAGACACAGTGCGACAGGCGTGGATTTCCCTCACGGGCGCGGCAAAAATAATCGGTGGGATACCGCGCATCATGCCGGAGGATCTGACGTTGCTCAAGGGGTTGATCGAAGCCGGAGAGCTGAGAACCGTGATTGATCGACGATATTCGCTAAGCGAGATCGACGAGGCTTTCCGGTACGCGGAAGGCGGCCACAAGAAAGGGCACGTTGTGATCGTGTTCGGGGACGGTCGCCTAAATTCCCTAATTTGAACTGCAATTAGGGAATTTAGGGGACCGTCCCACTAGTGTCCGGTTAAGGATTTTCAAAAACTGGGAAAGTCCAAGCTAGCAAAAGAGTAACGAGCGAAAACGGTTTCAAACGATTTGAAAATAATCGCTTCTTCCGCAGGTAAGGCCGGAT
>Ga0137465_1000311_pt1 | contig 26110 bp, 28 predicted proteins | sample EasRivERMGT828_2_FD_104906 | JGI IMG/M metagenome (GOLD analysis project Ga0137465, IMG submission 104906) | Soil microbial communities from meander-bound floodplain in the East River, Colorado, USA - East River MetaG ERMGT828_2 | ecosystem: Environmental > Terrestrial > Soil > Floodplain ... | reverse complement strand
GTCTCCAACTAAGCGGTCGTGATGGTTCCTTCCCTAGACTCTGTGTGCTATATATAGAGGCATGACGTACCTCGCTGTGTTCCTCGTTATGGTGTTGGTGGCAGTGCTCGCCGGTGCCGTTGTGGCCGTATTTGCCCTGCTCAAGCGCCTCGACGCCGCCAATCAGCGACTTGTGGAGCAGGCTGCCGACATGATGAAGATGGCTCAGGAGCAGGCCCGTCAGCAACCGTTCCAGCTTGAGCGCATGATGGATTCATTGGCTGACTCGACCGCCAAGATTCATGCCACGATCGAGTCCACCGTCAAGACTGTCATGACTCCCCCTCCGATGCAGGTTGTGGACAGCAATGGGGTCCCATATTCCATGCCAACCATGCCGGTTCAACCCACCCCAGACCAGGAACGGCCATGGGATCACACTGACCGGTTCATCCCCAACCCCGATACCGGCCCCAAAGCCGACATGGGATACCCGTTTGAGACCGAGCCGGGGTTTGACGAAGACAACCCGTTCGGCATCCCCGGACTCAGTGCCCCATGGGCTTCCCCGCAGACTGTGGGCGTGTGATGGCGCTCGCCCCACGCCCAACGAATTCCCAAACCGGACAGACTCGGGACTCGGGACTCGGCAAAGACGGCAAGAAGCGGCAACGTGCCCGCAACAAGGGCAACGGGACCTCCAAACTGACCAACAGCGGGTCATCCGGCATTGCCCTATCGGTCGCACAGCTACCCAAGGTGACATTCGAGAGCCTTGAAGACGTGCTAGTCCATCTCTGTGACATCTCGGGCAAGTTGTCCCATACGCAGGTCGGATCGTCTGGCTGGCAGACATCATCCCTCAATGTGCCCCTGGAATACGCCCATGATGTCCTGGAAGCCCACCTACAGTCCCAGCAAGGCATGTTATTCCTGAGGGTGTACTACGCCCCTATGGAAGCATTCCTCCCCAAGAAGGCGGACGACGATGCCCAACAGCAATCAGCGTAATCAGATACTGGCTGCTGCCGCCGTCGAGGCGATCAACAGCGACACCAACCTCAAGAACGAGATGAACCAACTGGTTCTTGAAATCATCGCTCACCAACGCATGGTTATGCGGGTTGGTAGTCCGGCAGATAAGACGGCATTGGTCAAGGCGGTGCTGCCACAGATGCTGTCAGCCATGAATACGGTGGCCGAGACCGAGCGGGAGGCCGAGGAACGCCTGGCGTATGACCGTATGAGAGCCGAGCTTAGAGGGGAAGCCCCCCAACAAGCTGAATCCCGCATCCACGCCGCATGAGTGACATTGACTGGGCCTCTGCCACCATCGTAACAGACGATGTGCCGCATAATCTAGCCGGTGATGCCGTCCTGGAGTACGGTGCGGACGTTCCCCCCATTGGGTTTCAGCGGTACAACCGGGTACGCCTACGTCCCCTCATCGTTGAACTCAAGATTCTGACCAAAGAGCGTGGCACGGTCAGATTCGGGGACGTAATCAACCAAACTCAGGAGGCATTGATCCGGGAGGCTGAACGTCAGCTATACGAATACGGCCAAATCCGCATCATCATCCTCAAGGCACGCCAGATGGGGCAATCCACGGTGGTTGAGGCCATCATCTTCGTTCTCTCGGTCCTGTTCGAGGATTTCCAGTCCCTCATTGTGTCCCATGAAGCCGAATCCGCCGAGCACATTCTGGGCATCACGAAACGGTATTGGACTACGTATGTCTTCCAGAGGTACCATAATGAGCAATATAACGGCCGAAAGCAGTTGGCATGGTCCGATCTTGGTTCCAACATCGTTGTTGCGACAGCTAAGAACGTGGGTGCTGGCCGATCCAAGACTCTCCATGCGCTCCATGCCAGTGAAGTCGCCATGTGGGATAACCCAGAGGAACTTATCACTGGTTTGCGTCAGGCAATCCCCTCCATCGGACTCACCGCCATCTTCTACGAATCAACTGCTAAGGGCATTGGGAATTTCTTTCATACCGAGTGGGAGAACGCCCGCATGGAGCGTTCGGAATTTGCGCCGATGTTCTTCCCATGGTTCTGGGACCCGAACTATACGGCCCGCAACATTCCCCGCCAGTCTCAGAGGCAATTTGCCCAACTAACAGACCTGACAGATGAGGAACGCAAGCTTAAGTCGATGGGCGTGACGGACGCCAAGCTGCTGTGGCGCCGGTGGGCCATCGTGAACCTCTGCCAGAATGACGTGGACAAGTTCAAGCAGGAATATCCGTCAACACCTGAGGAAGCTTTCTTGTCGTCTGGCCGCAACGTGTTCCCCCTCAATGACCTCCTGGCCCATTATCAGCCAATGAAGCCGTTTGTCGGGAGGCTCAAGCGGATCGGACGGAATGTCACCTTCATGGAAGACCCCAAGGGACCCCTCAAGGTGTATCGGAAGCCTGCCAAGGACAAGTCGTGGGGTATCTATCTGACGGGTGCTGATCCGACCCATACGACAGTCGGGGACGAGGCTTGCGCCCAGGTCATCAACCGACGTACTCTGGAACAGGCGGCGGTACTGAACGCCCATATGGACCCCATCGAGTTTGCTGAACAGATTTACCTACTGGGCGAATGGTACCATTTTGCCCTGATTGCACCCGAGGCTGAGGGTCCGGGGTATGCCACGGTAGGCCACCTATTGGGCCGGAACTACCCGTTTGTGTGGGAGTCCCAGAAGCTGGATAAGACGCCAGGCAAGGTCAACATGGACGTGTTTGGTTGGCGGACCAACTCGACCACCAAGCATGCCGCCATCGGTCGTCTAGTCAATCTCATCAGCCAGCCATTGGTAAGGATGGGCAATCAGGTGTACGGTCTCCTAATCCATGATCTTGACACGTTCATGGAGATGAAGAATTATGTCACGGATGACCATGGTGGGTTCATGAACGGGGATGGGTCCCTGTTTGATGACTGTGTGATGGCTCTCGGCATCGCCTGTGCGGTACATTTCATCGAGCCTCCGTTGCCGCCATATACCCGTGAGGATGAGCCGACGATTGTCGAACAGCTTGCCGACCGCTTTTCCCTGCCGGATGATATTCTGGTCGAGGGTCGGGGGATCGTCATGGATGAACAACCGCCAGAACCTGAGGGCGTCCCAGCGTGGATGCTAGAAATGGAGGAAGATCAATGATTTATGCCTATAAGTGTCGTCGGTGCGGTTTGCAGGTGGACAGCTCTGTGCGGGCTGACACGATTGGCCCATGCACCCGTGACTATCCGATCGCCTGTTCCGGCGAATTGACCCGCCTGTTTCAAGTGACCGTCGAACCGGCAATGCAAGAACATTTCAATTCCACAACGGCATCGGTCATCTCGTCGAGCAGACAGTTTGATGAGGAAATGAAGCGCCAGACCGACATACAGTCCGCCAGGCTGGGCATGGACGTCCAGTACGAACGTGTGGACCCATCCAATAAGGCAGCCCTTGGGGTCACGGATGAGGGTATTGATGCCTCCAATCGGATCCGCAGGGAACAGGGGTTGCCAACCTTCAAGACATGAGGTAGTCTTACCCATGGACTGATCCCCACTGTCCCGAGCACCTGCCGGTGTTGAGCGACCCACCCCTTCCGAGCAGGGGTGGGTCGCTCCGCTTCTGGTCTCGGCGGCAAGCGAGGGGTGCCGGGGGCCGCAGGCCCCTGCTGCTATGGTGTCGCCATGACGATGCTCGATCTGCCGCCGAAGCCTGGCATGTCTCCTGGGAATGCACCCGGCATGTTTCAGACGGGAATGTTGCAGACAGGTGGCAAGACCCTCACATCTGAGCAGGTGCGTGGGGCTTTGATGGCAGAGTCGGAGTACGACAAGTTCACGTTGGAGCATTCCCGTAAGATTCAGACTGCTCGCCAGTTGTTTTACCGGGCAAGGGATGCCCGTAGGAATATCGTCACTCAGTGGCGCAAGAACTACCGGGTGTTGAACAATAAGACGTGGACGGTCAAGTCTGAGGCATGGATGCCGACACCCGAGGTCAGTAACATTTGGCCCCTACTTGCCAGCATGGTCGCCTGGATGACCGATCAGCGACCTTCCATCGAGACCACCCCGGCACTCGTTCCGTTCTCGTCTATGTGGCAAGAGGCCGACAAGATGGCCGAGTCCATGAACGCCGTACTCGCATCGTCATACACTGTCAACAACGAAGACGCCGAAGTCGAACGCCTGCTTTGGGACGTAGGCACCTACGGCATCGGATACACCACGACCAACTGGGAACCGTGGCTGGCGGACGGACTAGGTGACTCGGCATTTCGTCGGGTGGACCCGTTCACCATCTATCCCGACCCCTATGCCCGTAACATGGAGCAACTGAACTACATTACCGAAGCGTGCCTCATGACACTCGATGACGTGGATCGGGCATGGCCGGGAGCAGGGAAGCTCGTCAAGAATCAGTATTACGAAGACGTGGATCATTCGCCCACAAAGACATCGGACATTGCTGATCCCAAGACGCCTCGTACCAGGCTTGCTCCGCTGGCCGGGGACCCTACTTACGGGTCTGCCTTCGGATCGTCCACGTTCGTTAAGTCTGGTCGGGATACCGAGGCGCTTACCACCGAAGACCCGGTTGTCATGGTCCTGAAAACCTGGATTCGGACTCACACGGTTGACACTGAGGGGATGGAAGACGGAACAGCCCGTGTCACCGATCGTTGGAAGCTTTACGTGACATGTGGCAACGTTTGTCTGATGGAGAAGTTTGCCGATGAACTGTTCGGACACAATCGTCACCCATACGACAAGATGAACCTGTTTGACACGGGTGAGTGGTATGGACCCAGCCTGGTCGAGTTCCTGACTTCCCCGCAGGAAACCATCAACTCTCTGTTGCAGCAAGTCCAGCACAACATCATGCTGATTGGTAACCCGATCCTGTTGCAGGCTGCCCGTGCTGGGGTTCGTCAGACGACGATGACCAACCGTCCTGGTTCCCGGATGCAGGGTACGCCGAATGATACCGGATGGCTTGACCCGCCCCAGTTGCACCCGGATACCTTCCGTTTGATCGAGTATCTGGAATCCAAGATGGAGTCCATTGCCGGTTTGTACGCTATCATGCGTGGTGCGATGCCCCAGGGTCGGAATGCCACGGACACCATCAACACCGTTCAGGATGCCGCCTTTGTCCGGGTACGTGCCACGCTCCGCAATCTGGAACGCCTGCTCCGTTCAGTGTCCGAGAAGATGGCTGCTACCAATGCCGAGTTCTATACCGAGGCTCGCATTGTACTTGTCACGGGTGATGAGAACAAGACAACCGCCAAGGGCATCAAGGCCATGGAGTTCTACCTGGATTACAAGCCAGGGAAGGAAGGCCGACCGGTTCCCATGCGATTCCTCATCAAGGCTGACGCCGGGTCGGAGCGTCCGACTTCCCGTGGCGCACGGGCTGCCGAGGCTGACATGTTGTTTGCTATGCAGGCCATTGACGAGTTGGAAGTCCTGCAAGCCCATGCCTGGCCGCATGCCGGTGAGGTTGCCGGTCGGGTTATGGACGTGAAGGCCCAGAATGGTACCCTGGGAATGCCCCCCTCAAGACGTGCGGCTTCTGGCCGGACACAATGAAAGGAATGGTCATGGACCCATTCGATACTGACCGACCGGAAGACCCACGGGGTGGGTTCCAGACTTCTCCTGAGGGTTGTGTCAACGGGACAGCTTGGGGTGGTGAAATCACCCTGGACGGTTCCCCGATCGAGGCTCCGTATGCGAAGTACCAGGGTCATCACCAGAGCGGTGGCGGTGGGGACGTAACGGTTGCTGCTCCCTGATTCTGGCTACCGGCTTAGGCCGATGCTAAGGGGACATAGGCGGGTACGTCGAAGTGGTCGGTTCGGGAGCCGACGATGCCCGCTGTGCTGCGTGAGCGCACGGTGTAGCGGCCAGGCAGGGTCGGGGCCGCATGGGTGTAGACCCATACCGACTGATGCCGACCGTCAGCCAGGACCGTGTTTGTCGGTCCGGTGATGGTGGCGTCAGGTGCCCCTACCGTCACACTGGCACCTGCCGGGTCGATGATGGTGAATTCTACGTCCGTGCTTTCGGCGGTTGGTGCGGTCTCCATGGCGATGAAGGTTGCTCGAATGGCGTAGGCATTGCCCGTTTCGATGTTGCCGAGGTCCATTAGTCGAATACCTCCGTTGTGGTAGTAGCGTAAACCAGTTCATTGGTCGTGTCGTGTAGAATCATCTCGGTATACATTGTGGGCGAGATTAGTTCGACCTCGATAGCTCCGGGGATGGCATTTCCTAGTATGGCTGCTTGATCTGCCGTGTGTCCATGCAGAGTATCGGCAGGCGTGATTACTGTCGGACTGGATACTGTGGTTGCGTCGGCCAGTTGAGCATGCGTGCTATCAGCCGGTGAGATAACCTGGATGATTGTTGCGGCATCTGCTGTGTGTCCATGCAGTGTTTCATCTGGGACAATGAATACCGTAACGACTATCGGCGCATCAACGGTGTGTCCATGCAGGGAATCGGAAGGTGTGATTTCAGTGGTGGTCGTGACTGTGGCTGCATCGGCTGTGTGGCCATGTACGGCCTCATCGGGGGTGATCTCGTCCGGTCCACTTCCCGCATTGAATAGTAGGACTAATGACATGGTTACACCCCCCACCGTCTGTATAGCCATGAGTCTAGGCGTCCTACTTCAACAATTGGTAGTGGGGTTGACAGGAATCCCCATGTGGCTATTTTGCCGTCGAAATAGAACGGGTCTGGACGCCGACCAAGATGTGGTTTCCAAGGTGTTGAATCGGATGACAGGAAGTTTGGTGGGTTGGCTGTGCCGCCAGCCAGTGGTGTCATTGTCTGTGGAACGCCTCCTATCCAAAGGCGAGGGCCATTTACCGTATCGACTGTCCCCACGTATCGCTTGTAAAGGGTGGTTCCCGGATCAGGGAAAGAAACCTCCCTGTAGTTCCCTGCCGCAAATGGCGATGCGCCAGTACCGTATGTCACTCGGTATGTTCCCGAGTTGTTTTCAACCATGTGGGCGTTGAGAGCAACTGCCTGTCCTGATCGGTCGGCGTAGCAGGCGTTCTTGCCGGTTCCGGTTGCATCCCATTTGAACACGGCGAACCAGGTCACTCCCCTGCTGGATACGTTTACACTGTAATCGTTGGCATCCATCCAGTCATCGGTACCATCAAAGTCTATGGTGTTCAGTCCGTTGAGAGGGTTGGCTCCTGTTATGGGGCGACTAGCTCCAGTGGCCTGTGTGAGATGATTGGCGTTTGGAGACAGGTCTTTCCATTCGGACACAGCACCACTGCCAGCATCCGTGATGGTGTCTACCTGGTCCGCGTCCACGAACCATTGGAGGGCCGAGTATCCGAGGGGATTACCCACGTCGGTATCGTATCCCTCCATGGAGAAATCTACGTAAGGCATTAGTCCCTCATTAGGGGAACACGAAGCCGCAGATCGGTGGCCGCTCCAAAGAAGGTGTGAGCTACGTTGGTGATTGCATGGACAATCAGGTCGGTTCCATCCAGGACGTATGGTATGGAGATTGAGTCCAGACCGCCTACTCGGACTCCACCCAGGTCTGTGAGGGTGATGGTTCGTGCCGCTATGAACTTGAGGGAGTCAGCATCTGAAATGCTGGGGGCGGTATTGTCGGTCCCGAACGTCACTGTTCCTTGGAAGAAGAACAGCGTGACACTTGCTACGATATCCGAGTAGTCCCGGAAGTCTGCACCCAATACCCGACCCGTACCGGCTGCTGCCTTGGCGGCATTCGGGATTGTCCAACCTGCCCCGAGCACATCACCGATGCTGTATGTCGTGGTGGCCGTTGTCAGACCTGACGAGTTGACCGGTGTAGCTGGGATTACCGTATCTGGCCGGTTGTGAACGTATAGTGACCGAACCGATCCATGGTCCAGGTCGCCAATGTTCTCGGCGGAATTCAGTTCCGATGTTACCAGTTTGATCTGTTGGTATTTGACGCCGCCAACATCGTCGGTTCCGATTACGTCGCCGGTACCCGGCAGGGTGGTATTGTCAGCCATGGGTCAATCTCCGATCAGACTGGGTCAGCGACTTCGATGTCCCATGCGGCTACGTTGAATGGTTGCCCGCTGTTCGTGCTGACTGCTGGGCATGTGGTTACATACAGAAGGGTTGTCCCGTCATCTAGACAGGTGTGATTGGCCGACCCTGATGCCGAAGCGTTGTTGCCGGTCTGAGCCAGTACCTGAGTCTTGCGGCCACTTACGTCCCCGTTGGCGGCTGCCGAGTAATCCCCACCGCCTAAACCTGCCGTCATGACATAGCTGCCAAGCAACACGGCAGCGATACCGGCAAAGTTTGCCGGTTCCGCCGACGTAACGGTCAACCTGGTAGACGTGGCGATTTTGGCGAGCATGGCGTCCGCAACACTGTCGTCCATCTTCTTTCCCATAGCCGCACAGTACCATCTCGAGGGGGGTCTACCCGTACATCACACCGGTTGTGTATGCTGCCCCCGTGACCTCGATCACCGATGAAAGGAACCCATCATGAAGCAGGACATCGGCACCACCAAGGACGCCCCGATCGTCAAGGTCGGCCATACCAATTCGGGTGTCTTCGGGTCGGAACCCATGGCCAAGGTCCGGGGCCGTGACCAGAAGCCCTCGCCGCAGGAGTTCAACGGGTCCGGTTCCAGCCGGGGCTGACCCACAAGTGCGCCCACAAGCTGAGTCGGGAGGAATGGCATGGCAACTCGTGTAGACAACACCATGGTCGAATGGTTGCAGAAGATGAACAAGAACATCGCAGAGGGGAAGACCCTCCCCGATGCCGACATGCCATTCCTCATCGGCTTGGAGAACATGATCCTGGAAAGACTCAAGAAGCCCGTAGACGACATGCGAGCACAGGGAGTTCTTCCGCCAGCCCAACCCGGAATCCCACCTGGCGGCGGGGCCATGAGTATGCCGAACATGGCAGGTGCAGGCGACGAACTTCGCCGGGTACTCCAACCCGCAGCCGGACCTCAGTAACCGTACCTAGGAGACAGACATGAGCGATACGTCAGGCCCCACCCCCAGTTCCCGTCCCGCATGGATGGATGACAACGAGGGTGACGAACCGGGTACCGATCCCGCCCTCCTGGCCGACATCGACCGCCTCATGGTCAGTCGTGGATATGATGCCACGACACCCCCCAACGGCCAGCAGGCTGGGGCGCAGCCTCCCGGTCCCGACAGCAAAACGGCAACCGACCCCGGTACTCAGTCCGGTGGTGCGGATGCTGGGTCTCTCACGCCCAGTGCCAACGCTCCTGCTGAACTTCCGCCGCCCACCGGGGGAGCCGTTGCTCCCGGTGGGGATGCTCTCCCGCCACCCGCAGCCGGTGAGGAATTGCCACCGCCAGAACCGGCAGGCCCGCTCACGGTCATTCTCTCGTCGGGCGATCCCTTCCAAGTTTCCCAGGATCAGGCCAACTATCTCATCCAGCTACATCAGTGGATGGAAGCAAAGCCACAGGCCCTCAAGGACACCTGGCGTGCCATCGAGGAAGGCAGCCAGCATGCAATCAGTAAGGAAGACTTCTCGGCATACCAGGCATGGGTTCAGGCCGGTCGCCCGACCGCCACGCAACCCGCCCCCCAGCGTCCGGCATTCGACACGTCGTTTGTCCAGCCTGAGTTTCTGGCCTATGTGGACCGGTTGGAGAAAGAGGCAGCCGAGCGTGGAGCGCCGACCAGTCAAGTTCAGCAGCAGCCTGTTCCCGGTACTCAGTTTAGCGAGGCCGACATCACGGCCCGAGCGACAGCACAGGCCACTCAGCGAATCCAGGCGCAACAGGCGATGGATCAGGCACTTGCAGCCATTCGGGAGAAGTACACCCTGACCCCGGAACTGGTCGCTCACCTGCAAAAGGTAACCCCTGCCTTGCAGATCATCCCGGCGATCGCAGACAAGTATCGCCAACGGGACCCATTCGGCGGTGTACTGTCCGAGGCACCTATGGGAACCGTGTTCACTGAGGCGTTCGAGACCGCCATGACAATCGACCCACAACTTCGCACGGTGTACGAAGACCATATTTACACCCAGCGTCAAGCATCCGAGGAAACGATCCGACAAGGCGTGGCAGGCAAGAAGGCCGCAGCTGGGTCCGTCGCTACCGCACCTTCTGCTGCCGTACCCAGCAACCCAACCGACATCGCCAAGATGACGCCCCAACAGCGTCGTCAAGGCATGTTGGACGAACTGACCGAGCTATGGGGTCAGCAATCTTGACCCCCAAGTTCGTTCGGCATCCATCACCGGATACGACAGAGGAAAGGTAAACCGCTATGACGACCCCGATCGGTACCAACACGATCACGTCGATTGCCCGGCGATGGATCATGCCGGAAGTGACCGACCAGATTTACGGCAGCAATGTCGTGCTGTATCGCCTCATGGCAATGAACAAGAGGCAGCAACAGGGTGGCGAGCACATCGAAGCGCCGATGATGTACGCCCGCTTCAACAGCGGGGGTGCCTATCGTGGGAACCAGACCTTCAACACGACGCCATCCGACACCATCAAGAATGCCGCCTGGGACTGGAAGCAGTACTACGTGACATGGTCGGTGGATGGTCTCACCCTACTCAAGGCCGACAACCCCGACAGCATTGTCAACTTCCTGACCATGCAGTCGGCGCAGGCCAAGATGGAGATGGCCGAGTTCTTGGCCCGTGGCCTGTTTGGTGACGGTCTGGGCACGGCGGCAGGCATCAACGCCAGTCCGGCCGGGGTCATCGAAATCGACGGTCTCGCCGGGATCGTCGGTACGGGTACCACGATCGGCAATGCCACCTACGGTGGTCTGACCCGCACCGCCAACACCTGGTGGAATTCGTCTGTTCAAGGCGTGGCATCGACTGCAACAATGTCGGTCAGCAATCTGAACAGCAACTTCCATGAGGCAACTCGGGGTGGCAACCATCCGACACTCATCGTCAGCGGCCAGGACCAGTACAACCGGTTCTACAACCTGAACGCTGGCACGGCCGGGTACGCTGTCTCGTACGACCGTCAGCCCATGGGTCATGACGCCTTGATGGCGTCAGCAGGTTTCACCAACCTGTTGATGAACAACACGCCGTGGGTTGTGGATTCGCATGTCGGCCAGGGCATCGTGGACGCCAACAACAGCCGGGTGTACTTCCTCAACGAGAACTTCCTGCATTGGGTCGTGGCCAAGCGGGCAGACTTCTTCCTCAAGCCCTTCCAGGAGCCGACCAACCAGGATGCCATGGTCGCCTCGATCCTCTGGGCGGGCAACCTCATCTGCACCAACTGCGACCAGCAAGGCGGGGTGTTCAACTACAACGCCTGACGGCCACGTAGCAGACACCTCCAGAAAGGACAAGGATCATGCAAGTAGCAGGACTCAACAATCCGGCTGGCGCATTCACCAGGACCACGACATTCGTGTCAGGGGTCGATGATGAGGGTCAAGCCCACGCATACGGTTGCCTGTACGGTACCTACCGTGCCAACGCCGCCGTCCTCAAGGGACATGGTGTTTCGTGGGTCAACCCCACGGCAACCGTGCCTGTATCCGTCACCCCCATGCCAGCAGCCTCAACGGACTTGGAGTTTGCTGGCGTGGCCATGGAAGCCGCAGCGGCAGGCGCCTATGTCAGAGTCTGCGTCCTGGGGTTCTGCCTCGTCTGGATGAATGCCCAGACAGCGGCGGCAGGCGAGGTTGTCATCAATCCGACAACCACGGCCGGTGAACTCATCCGGGCAGCCGCTCCGACCTTTGACGCCGCCATGATCGTGGGCAGCAACCTGGGCCGGGTATTCGGCGTCAAGGATGCCACCACTCTCTTGGCGCTCTGCTTCATCAACCAGTACTGATCGGTCAGCAGGGACAGCAAGGCGACCCCGGTATCCCGCACCGGGGTCGTCCTTTGCTGTAGCCCACAACTCATAGAAGGATTCATGACATGCAGTTCGTTCGACTGGTCAACAAGGGCGAGCAGGACTTCGACTTTCATCAGTCGAACCAGAAGCGCATCCTCCCCTCTGGTGCTGAAATCATGGTACCATGGGACTTGGCGTGTTCCCTGTTCGGTGATCCCGCCACGGTAGACACTCCCACAGATCAAGCCCGTACCCGTTCCCTCAAGCAGTCCCGTGGTTTGTTCAACTACGAGATGGGCAACATGTCTACCGAGGAATGGGAGGCACGGCGTCCCAAGGTCGAGGTCTACGACGTGGAGACCGGCAACCGAGTCTACATGGTCATCGAAGACCCGGACGGCAAGTACGCAGGCAACGTGCCCGGTGGACCCGATATGGGCAGCCTCACCAACCTCAACGTCGGGGCGTTGGAAGCCGTCATCGCCAAACAGCAACAGCAGTTGGATGCCATGCAGTCCCTGCTCATTCATCTTGTCGGGCAACAGGACACGGAAGGTCAGGCGGCAGTCGCTTCCCAGGATGGTCCCGGTCAAGACGGCAACTCATCCCTTCCTGAGGGTCAGGCCGGTGAGGATACGCCGCAAACCGTGCCGACTGGCCCGAAGCCCAAGGGTGGCAAGGGTGCGACACTGGCCCCGCCGCCTGGGACCTGATGACACTGGCGGAACTGCTTGTCCGCCTGGAACGTCTGACGACATCGCTGGCCAGGCTGTATGCCCAGCGTGGCGACCTGATTGCTGAGAAGATCAAGTCTGTTGCTGCCGCCTGGGAGAACCTGTCTGATCGTGCGGTAACTGACCGTCGTGAAACCTCCAAACAGGCTGGCAGTCAATTCGACGCTCTCCTTGCCCAGGATGATGGCGAGATACAAGCCCTGGAAGTTGAGCGACAATACGTACTGGTGATGATTGATGTTGTGAAGGCAGGGTTGTTGTCATGAGGGAAGCCCAGGAGATGATTGTCATTGACGACTTCTCGCCTGGTATCTACTCTGACTTCCACGCTACGGTGTCGGAAACCCCTCCCGAGACACGGGAGGGGCGCATGCGTGTGCAGCCTGGTGCGGCAACCATCGAGGATACTTACCGGTGCTGTGCTGACCGGACGGGTTCTCTGGTCCCCTTGCCGAAACTGGTTGCAGGGCGGACCTCTCAACCGTTACCCACGGCCGACAATGCGGCTGCCCGGTACCTGGGAGGGGCAGCCGTAAGTTACCTCTTGGATGGCGTGATCCGGGGCGACATGTACCAACAGGACGAGAATAATGCCGTCGATCCTGACCGGGCTGGCGTGTTCACCATGTACGGGATGGCGTACAAGGTATCAGGGAGTTTGAACTTTCAGTGGACTGTTGTTGCTCAATTCCATAAGCCATTCCTGAACGGGTCATCGGTCCATGACATGATGTGGGCCAGATCGTCGGACTCTCTTGACTTGCTTGATCCATTGCAGATCGGGTCGGGCAACTTCATCTCGTTCAAGGGTCGGACCCTCATCGACTCGCCTGCTTATGAATCTGTGGTGTGGGTTGCTTATGCCCCACCGGGATACGTTGGCTATCAAGGCTCACAGTGGATTGTCGGCAACATTCCCGCAGGCGAACAGGCGCTCACAGACTTCGACACCCATACCGGTATAATTTACCCTGGCAAATACGGACGGGTTATCGGCATCTTTCCCGATGTAAATTGGGCGGAAGAACTGCTCCGATCCGGGTTCCTGGATGATACGTACCCAATCTTCAACACCATTACCGGGACAGTCATGCAGGGTGTTTGTTGGTTGGTCGGACACCAGGGTCGTATTGTGGGAGTATCCCGTGTGGCCTCACCCTTCGGTGTTCCCTCTGGTGTGACCCAATACCGAGTCATCGGTGAGTCTGTCCACTATTCGCCGGTTCAAGACTTCTATGCCACCCTCGGATTCGGATGCTACGAACTTGCCTTGTTCGGTGAGGAAAAGCCTGATCGGACGGGTGCCATGGCCTCCATCACGGCTGATGAAATCATCTTCATTAAGGATCGTGGCGGTGCGGTTATCGTCCGGGGCGATCTTGACAACCCCACCGTTGTTCAACAGCCCTATGTTGAATCCACGCACGGTGCCCGGTCCATCCCTGCCTCTACACCTATCGGTCTTGTTTATGGGACTCGATCCGGGGTGTTCGTATGGGAAGGTGGCGACACGTCAAAGCACCTGTCTCCCCAGATTGAGGGATGGTTCTGGAATCACGACCCCGATCTTGTCTATCTGGCGCAACGTGGTCGGTTCGGATGGTGGAATCCCTGGGTGGCGGTACCCAACAATTACCTGTTTGACACTCGTAGTCAAGCTTGGTGGCGGATTGACTCCCCGGATGATACTGGTGTGTCGATTATGGCGTATGACGTATCGAACGAGACCAACCGGCTATACGCCTTTCCCCACAAGTTGTCTGCTGACAATGATGTAATTTGGTGGACGGCAACCCCGGAAGTCCTTGTCGATACGTATAGTTGGAAGTCTTTGCCGTTGTATCAGTCTCGTCGGCGCACGCTAACGGTGCAGGAGCTACGGCTGGACGTGACGCCCGGTTCGGTCACTCCGGCTACGGTCACGGTCACTCTGACGGGATTCGCAGCCGATGGTCGAGAAGTGGCCTCTGTCGATACCGAGTTCCTTACCGCTCCGAATACCAATACTCAAACCCTGATCCGAGATGTCTCACCCAATTTCCAGGCATTGAATTGTCAGGTAAGGATCCAGGTCAACTCTGGTCACGTTGATGCCCCGGCACCCAAGATTCATGCTGTTGGAATAGTCGTGAACGAACGTGCTCGCCTCCCCAAGGGGAACTGATGGTTGAGAATCCTCGTCGTCACAGGTTGGAGTTACCCAACTCGCCCAACTCTGACGATCCCAAGGTCCAGGCTTGGATGCGGGACATTCGGCGGCTCACGATGGACGAATTCAATCGTCTGTCTGGCGACTTCTTTGACTTCAAGCAAGAGGTCATCAATAGCGCCATGATCCCTCTTGCATCCGTGGCTGCCATTACGGTAGTGCCGGATCGGTACTCGGCAATCTTTACCTGGGAGAATCCGGTACAAACTCAAGGTGATCCAACCCATGTTCGGGTTCGCATTGTAGAGTTCGGGGACATCTGGGCTGAGTATGATTACCCGATCACTACGTGGACTGCCTTCGGGTTGTCGCCTGGTACGGATTATACGTTCCAGATTCAGTTGGTGCGTCGTGAGCAGGACACCATGAATTTCGTGTCCGCTCTCCGTAACTGTCCGTCCCTGCCAGTTGAGGTCGAATCACTTAGTCAGATAAGATCACGGGCATTCGCCACCACGGCGGGTGTTGGTGTTCCTGTCGATGACGGTGGCGGGAATCCCATTATCCCCATTCCTCCCACGGACGGGACACCTGGTTCGGTTGGTGGGACGGACTGTTGGTGGGAATGGCAGTTACAGATAGTTGATCCTGTTACCGGTCTCTGGGGCGATACGATTTACGGTGGTCAGATTGCTGGCGATGCTGGGACGATCCCTCTTGACATCACTCTGTTGGATACCTTGCGGGTGTATCGGATTAAGTATCGTGAGGTTTGCAATGGTGTTCCCGGTCCATGGATTTACGGTCCTCCATTTACTGGTGGGGCAGATTGGAATGCTGAGTGTGGTGGTAATGATCCATCCGACTCTGTCTTGAGTGCTCCCGGTTCGTCTGCCGATCTCTTTGCCATTCCATATATCTGTTTCGTAGAAGGTGAAGGGATCATTGTCCGTGAATACCTGACTGGGGTACAGATCGTTACCGGGATTGGGTATGACCTTCCTGTCTACGTGGATGGTGAATGGAACCTTGTAGCCGTAACCTACGATGACAGCCTTAACTCCAAGGTTCTCGGATCAACCTTCCTGCCTGCCCTAGAGGGCTTGACCAATGGTAATGACCTTGCCATCATGATGGACGTTTGGATGACTGACTTGCCGTCCAATCCTCCTGGTGGATTTCACACGGATCGAATCCTGGACATAGGTGGCGGGCAAGTCCAGATCAACGTTACCTACACCAGTCTCGGCAAGTGGGGCGTACAGTTTGTGGCTCCCAGGGAAACGGGTGGCAATATCGTTCTCAATGGCCTCCCCCTCGATCTGGATAGCGGATACACCAGTGATCGGGTTGTCATCTTCGTTGCCGTAGATCAAGACGGTGACAAGAGTCTGTATCTGAATGGTGTGTTAGCTGCTCAGGACACTACCGGACAAGAGGTTCGTCTGGATGGTCTGTCAGGAGCATTGCAAATCAAAGCGTTCTCTACCATGTGGATTCAACGTCTGTACGGATGGTCGGAAATTCCTGTCGGACCGGCAGTGACGATCAACCAGAAGGCTGGACAGTCCGATCCCGCCTTCGATACACCTATCCTGTTTGAGGCTGTGTTCGATCAACCCGTTACAGGGTTTGTCGGAACCGATGTCTTGATAACCGGTACGGCTGGTGCCACTGTAGCCGAGGTTTCGACGCTGGATAACATTACCTACACGATTGCCGTTTCGGGAATGACGGGTAGCGGTACGGTGATTGTGAACATTCCTGCTGGCGTGTGTGCATCCATGTTGACCGGTCTTCTTAACCTGGCTTCGACCTCGACTGACAATACCGTTACGTTCGATTCGTTCGACCCGATTACGAGTATCGCCTGGCATGCCGCCTATTGGGCGCAGAACCTTATGGAGGCGGACGCTGCCGAAGTGCTGACGTTCCCCGATGAGGTTGGCGCCGAAGACCTGACCGGTATATCCCCGAAAGTGCCGGTGATGGATACGGCACATGCCAGCTTCAACAACAAGAAGGTGCTTGACTTCAATCCGGACGAGACCCGGCAACTCTCGATCCTGGCGGCAGTGCATGGCGATCTTGGGTCGCAACCATTCGCAATCGTGACTGTCGCAAAGTTCGACGATGTTACCTCAGGGGCGGGGACCGGGCGTACCCTGCATGATGGTGGCGGCGCTTCTAACCGTGCCGAGATGCGTGCTCGGAGTACCACATTCTGGTCGCTCTTTGCCGGGACCATTGTCAACATCTCGAACAACGATCTGAACCCCAACTTGTTTGTGGCGAAGTTCAATGGTGCTAGTTCGGCGCTTGTCATCTCGGGTACATTTGCCGGTCCGGGCGATGCCGGTACCGACCAGTACGACGGGTTGACGATCGGCTATGCGATTGGAGCGTCAACGGCGTCGCACCGGTTTGACGGGCAGATTGCGTTTGTCGGTGTCTACTACGGCGATCCCGAATCCGATCCGGGCTGGGCAGATTTCGAGGCCTGGGTGACTTCGTTCTATGGAATCACTGTCGCCTAGCCGACCTTGATGTAGGTTGCTTCCCATGACCATCGCTGTCACTACCGCTGTCACCACTTTGCGGGAACGGCTGGACGAACCGGCCGAGGCTCAGTGGTTTGACGTGGAGCTACGTCGTTGGATGAATGAAGGTCTCCGGGACTGGGCACGCCGGACCCGCCTGTTCTCCGATCAATCCACTGTGGACGTGACCGCCAATACTGGTGAGTACACCCTGGACTCAAGCATCCTCGCTATCGAACACCTGCTTTGGAAGCCGGATGCCGATTCGTGGAAGCGTCCTCTGGAAGCACGGGCATTCGAGACCCTGCAACGGTACGTCAACGAGACCGGCAGTGATCCCGTGTGTTACAGCACTTATGGTCATTCGCCGGTTTTGAAGGTGCAACTCATGCCCATTCCGATCCGGGATGGCACCCTCTATCTCTACGGACCCAAGGTTCCGAGTGGAATCAATGTTGAAGCCGGAACCGGCAATCTTGACGTAGACGAGAATTGGTATGAAGCCATCTTGGACTATGCCGAGTTCTGCGCCCTCAGACGAGACCGGCAGGAACATTGGAAGGATGTCTTCATGCAGTACGAGGCAAAGGTCGTGGCAGCTATCGAGAATGCCGCCACGGATGATTCCTTGGGAGAATTCCAGTTCACGGGAACCGGCATGTTTCCTCGATGGCTGACGGAGTTTGACTGATGGCATTCGGAGTCCAGCCTTACGCCCAACCGGGTACCCGGCCCCGCCAGTCGGCACCGCCGACCGGCACAACTTCGCCACCCAAGCAGACCACGACAACGACCACGCCACCCCCTCCGCCGCCATCCTCTCCGGTACCTACGGGCACCATCCCCAATCCGTCAACTCCGCTCGTACCGAATTCACCGACGAATCCGAACCTGCCAGTTCGTCCGGCAGCCGGTCCTCCTGGTCCCAGTGGGCAGTATCCCCAGCCATACCAAGTACCGATGCTGCCTTACGATGGGCAGGTCGTTATCCTCCCATCAGACTGGGCCAAGCGGTACCCTGGACAGCCATACCCCCTGGACACTGTCCGGCCAGAAGATGCCCAGAAGGTTCTCATCGACCAGACCATGTCGGGTTCGGCCGACGCCATGGAACGGCAATCACAGGCGGCAGGTACGCTTGCCAGCCAATACGACGCCTGGCTCCGATCAACTCAAGCACGGGCACTCGGTCAACTTACCGGTGGTATTGGTTCGGCAAGTTCCATCAACAGTCTGAACAACGATGCGCTCAAGCGGTCTGCCATCAATCAACTCGGTCTGAATTTCGAGCAGCAGAACCGTAACAGTCTCGACAGGCTTTCCCTACAGAATTCCAATCAACTTGCCAACACGAATCTCGGTCTGGCGGGTCAACAGCGTGACGCTGACATTGGCCGTATCAAGGGTCAGTGGCAACTTCGCAATGGTCAGTTCGTGGCAGATCAGGACTACGTTCGAGGGGTTTGGGGTCGGACAACCGAACAGTTCGGTGCAGACCAGGCACAGTCCGCCGCCATGGCCGACCAGGCACGTCTCGGTTACGGTTACGCCGCAGCCGATTTGGAGAATCAGACCAACAGGACCAACCTGCAAGAATCGTCCAACAGGCGAGCCGCCACGTCCGATGCGGCAGGCAGGGGTGCTTTCGGGTCGGCAGGTTTCCGAGACAACATCTCGGACATCGGTGAATTGGCTGGCCTCAATCGGGAGGCAGCATGGAACACCTACGAACAGCAACGGGACTCTACAACCGGGCAACTCCGAGACATCGACTACGGACGAGGCAATCTGGATCGACGTTACGTCGGTGACGTAGCTGATTACCAGAAGCAGCTTGGTGATAACTCTCGCAACTACCAGGGTGACGTACTCAACTACCAGTACGGCATCGGACAAGCTGGACGGGACTACACCGCCACAGCCGCCTCCATCAACAAGCAGCTACAGGACAACAAGTACGCAGACCAGGCGCTCCAATCCATGGCACGTACTCTTGGTATCCAGAGCAAGGACATCACTCAGACCCTGGCTACAGCAACCCAACGCAACAACATCAACCTGACGCAACTTATCAGCGACATGAACTCGGCATACCTTCAAGGTGACGCTGACCGGGTACAGCAATTCAACCAGTTCCTTTACCAACTGATCGGTGCATGACATGCCTGGCTTTCTCGATGACTTCCTTCAACAGGTCTCTCAGTCGGTGGCCGCCAGTACGGCCAACCCAGCAACCCTGCCGGTCAACCCAACTCAGCAATTCCCCATTGCCTCCACACCGGAAGACCTCTACAGGGTCAACCAGTCTCTGGCACAGATGACCCAGCAGGCAACACAGCCCCGTGTTCTGGCCGGTCTCGGCAATGCGGCACAATCTCCGGCTGCTCAGTTGGCATCCCAGATCGCCCCTGCCGCCGTGGCGCCGAAGATGGCCCCGAGTCTGACGGCACCCAATCCGGCTATGTATGCTGGTGCAGGTCCGAGCGCAGGCCCCGTTGCTGCCGCTGTACCATCCGCCGTTAGCAGTGTCGCCAGCGTGGCAGACGATGCAGTACTCTCGTCTGTGGATGACGTGGCGGCAACCACACTCGGCAGTCGTATGCGGTCGGCTTTCCCCGCATTGTCGGGGGCCAACATCGGCAAGGGTTCCATCATGAAGGGTGGTGCCGCAGCCGTCGCCGGTCTCGTTGCTTCCGGGTGGCTTGACTCACAGGACTTCGGTGGCGAGAACAGCAACATGGATCAGGCACTCAAGGGCGGTGCTATCGGTGCTGGCTTGGGTGCCGGTATCGCCCTGGCACTTGGTGGTCCAGTAGGTTGGGCGGCACTTGGTGGGGCAGCCCTGTTCGGTATCGGCAATGCTGTCTTGGGCGACAATGATACCGCCGAGGAAAAGATGGACAAGAAGATTACGATGGCCAATGAAACCATCAACGAACTCATCAACAACCCGGCCTTCGGTATCGACCAGGACACCGCCACCCAGATTCGCCTACAGGTTGCTGCCACAACGGAATTCTACAAGAACGCCAAGGATCAAGCTGGTCTGGAGTCGTATCTGGCTGGACTCGCCCAGACAGTCCCGTCGTTCCTCATGGAGGCATCACAGAGGAATCAGACTCAACAGATGAAGATGCAGATGCAGGCACAGTTCGGCCCGGTGTATTCCCGGATGGTCGATCGGTCATCGACAGCCGCCAAGCAAGCATTCGATATCCAGTTGGAAGCCGCCAACGCCATCAGTGACCCGGCAACAGCAGGAGCCATGAAGTCCCAGGCTGCTCAGCAGTACACAGCCCAGATGGATACGCTCGCCGCCTACGCCCAACAGGTCGCCCAGTCACCTTCGCAGTTGAAGCCATCCGAGCAGGTGGTCGTGGATCAAACTCAGACAATGATGCAACAGTTCATGGGAGCGTGATGTTTACCGACATTCACCAATACGCAGCATTACAGGAAGTCAACGAGGGGTACTACTTCCAACAGGGTCCTGGCATCTTCATGGGTCCCCGTGAGGGGTCTGTTGCTATCTGGAAGCCGATCCCCGAGAACAACACCCAACCTCTCATCACGCCCCGTAGTGTGATCCTGCATACCAATGCAGGGACCACTCCTGCTAAGTGGTGGCAGCTTTGGGGGTGGGTCAACAACGCCAGCGTGACCGGGGAACCCCACTTCGACATTGACAACGATGGAATCATCGGACAGTTCATGTCGATCAATCGTCGGGCGGACTGCAACTACTCCGCCAACCGGTGGCTTTCCGGGGATGGCACTACGTATTATGGTGCCATCTCAATCGAGACTGGCGACATGGGTGCGGTCTCCCTCGATGTCACACCTTGGAACTGGGTGCAAGTTGTCGGCATCGTCCGAGTGGCAACAGCCCTGCAATGCCAATACGGTACCGGCTGCAATGAAGTCATCCAGTGGGATGGCAAGGGTATCGACTACCACACCAAGTTCCCATATCTTGGTGTCGGCAAGAAGGCATGGACGAACGTGGCGGGGAAGACCTGTCCAGGCAAGGCCCGTAAGGCGCAGTGTGCCGGTATCCGGCAATTCGTGTTCGACCGTGTCGTCGCCTATATCCACTCTTGCCAGCGACGGGGAGTCGCACACGGCATTCCGGGGTTGTAATGGCGACCGCTGACTTCGGCCTGTCCGGTTGGCTAGAGAACGTCCCGCAAGTCGAACTTGGCGGACTGGTGCCTGATCCCGTCCGGGCATTCTCCCCCTTGACGGACCGTCAGCCTCGACTCATCGTCAATGCCCCACGGGCACAAACCGCCTTACAGAACAAGTGGTCTGGTTACATGCAGACCCTGGCGGCAGAGTACGACCCCACACTCATCAATGCCATGATGGACTTTGATGCTCAACGGGTCAAGAACGGACAATCACCCCTCAGTGAAGACGAGACCAGGGCCGCCCTGGAAGCTGCCCGTACCCGCACCCAGGTAACCCCTGAGCCGCAACGATCAATCTCGACGCCATGGGCTGTAGCCGGTAACGCCATCAAGGACATCGGGGATATCGTCAAGGCAATTCCTCGCATGCCTCTTGCCTTGGTTCACGAAGCCCAGGCCATCCCGCAAATTCCTGAGGCGATGAAGGCTGGACCCAATCCGCTCGCCGGTCTCGCCCAGGCACCTGGTATCCGGTTGTTGCCCGGTGCTTTTGTCGTGGGTTCAGTTGCCTCAGGTCAGCCGGGTGAACTTCTCCGGCATCCTGTGATGACGGCGCTCGATGTTCTCCCGGCAGCCAACGTCGCTGCCAAGGCTACGGGGACGTTCCGGGCCGTGGATGAGGTCGTTCAAGCTGCCCGTCGAGGGAGGGAAACTACCACCCTTAGCACTCGCGATTTCCGACAACTTGATCGGATGGCTGACCGACCAATTTCGACAGCAATGTTCAACCGTATCGGGGAAGATGGGTTGCCAGTCCGCAGTCCAGCCGGTGAGTTTGTGGACAACATTCGGTCTACTCGACTCGGTCAATTCCTCACACAACATTTCGGACGCACCCAACAGGACCTCATGTTCGGACTGAACAGGATACCGGCAGAAGGCAATGCTGTACTGGAAGGGAAGCTGGCACCACGTAACGAGATTGAGGCCATCACCAAGGCTGCCCATGATTTCCGTGCCCAACTCGGACAAATTGATCCGACACTAACCAGCGTCGAAGGCATGGATCGCATGTCAGCAATCTGGCAAGCCATGGATGACGATATCTACACCGGGCTAGATGATGCCCAGCTAGCTGCCATCTCTGTATACAACACGGAGATTCTACCACCCTTGACGGACTGGACGCTCCGCAACTCACGCAACCTGGAATACGGAGGGGAAGTCTATGACATCAAGACAGGCACCATGCTCCGAGAAGCCCGAGCCAGGGTTCAAGAACGGGAAACCCTCCACACTGTCCGAAACGCTATTCTTGGCGGGGACCCTATGGATGCTGTCGGTATCCTTACTCAACGATTGCGGGCACCGGGTAAGAAGCCGGGCAGGCGAGGTAGGATGCCTGCCATCGAACGTGCCCGGTCTATTGAGGCTGGCGAAGTGGGGGCTAAGGAACTCCTGCTTTCATGGCGTGGTACTAGGCAGGCGCTCCGAAACGCCGGACACGATACCGGCATCCTGGATGAGCTAGCCAGCAAGAAGGGCGGCGGTATCGCCAGCGGACGATTTCAGCGGGCGATCGAAGACCTGCATGAAGGTCGTATCCAACTTGACACCATGGACAGCATGACCATGGAACAGGTATTGGAGTACGCCAAGCTGCATTCTGGGGAGAGCATTGCATACCGTGACCTGGTCAACGGTATCGCTCGTCATGAATGGAAAGGTGTAACTGATGCACTTGATTCTCTGCGTGGTGCTGATCCGGCATTCGTTCGTGGTGTCAGGAACCTTAGGGACACTGCACGCCTCATGGACAATTCCACTTTCAAGCAAGCCACCTTGGATGGCGTGGCAACCGCCAAGGGTTCATTGGGCAAACTTGAGATGGAGAATCTTCCGGCAAGGTTCAAGCCCAAGGCGCAGGAGATTACACGGGATATTGTCGCCCGTAAACTCATCGAGGTCAACCAGGACATTCTTGACACCGGAACTGCTGCAAGTGTTGAGGCCATATTGCGGGCCAGAGACGCCGGGGAACTAGCTGGCATCCCCGGTTTCACTGAACGCATGTATAGCCAAGCCCAGAAAGAGGCTGCACGAACAGTCATGGCCATGAAGGCAGATGGATTCGACCCCATCTTTCGTCACAGTGTGACACCCAACAGAGTCGAACAGTCACTTCGGTTCGGTGAGAACATTGTGCCAGTAGACGCACAGGCCACCAAGCTACGTCGAGACAACATGGCCCCCACGTTGAAAGACATAACAGTCTCGATCAACGACCATGCCATGCAGTTCATGTCGGAAGGCGTCCGGGAAGCACAGTTGCACTGGATCGCAGACAACTATGGCTACACCTTGGCCGAACTGAACACCATGTTTCACGAACCGGCAAGGTGGCGAGCAGGCAAGTCCTCGGCTCTGAATTACGAGGGACACAAGACCAAGCTTATCACGGAACGATACCGGGCATTGGATCCAGAGGAACTTGGCTACAACTGGGGCAGTCCGTATGTCAACCAACTCAAGAGCGAACAAATCTATGTTCCCATGGAGGTATATAAGAACCTTAAGAGTTTGACAGACCCGCACTCCATCCTGGGCGGCATCTTCGATCCGATCACTAAGACCTTCCGTATTGCCACAACAGGACTCAGCCTCCGTACCCAGATGTATAACATGGTGGGCGGAATGGTATCCACGTTCCTGCAATCACCCACGGCGTTGTTCAAGTATGGTAATGAGGCACGGGCCATGATGAGGGATCACACCCTTATCCCTGAGGAAATGGTCGGCCTGATCGGTTCCCAGAAGCGGACCATGTTGGAACTCGATGACCTACAGAAGGGCAAGGTTGTCGAGGGTGTCCGCAAGTATATGGTCGGGGAGAAGATGCGTGGATGGTGGGACGAGGCTCAAGCCCGCAAGACACCAGGTAAGCCGATCACTGGTAGGTTCGGCGAGAAGTTCAAAGGGCTAGTCGAGAAGTCTTACGACTTCAACGGTATGTTCGATGACTACTACCGCATGGTCGCATACCTGGACGAATACAACAAGGGAATCGCCAAAGGATACACGGCAGAGGTTGCCGGATATCGAGCCATGGGTGTCGCCCGACGAATCCTCCAAGACTACCTAGGCATGACACCTTTCGAGCGCAACATCGTCAAGTCCCTCATCCCATTCTACGGGTTCATCGGGCATGCCATGCGATATGTTCTCCGGTACCCATTCGACCATCCACTTCGGGCAGAGATGATGGCCAAGTTGGCAGCAGCAGAAATGGAAGACCACTCGATGGGCCTGCCTACTCGGTTCATGTCCAACCTGTTCTTCGGCGGCATGGATGACAAGGGAAATCAGCGAGCATTCAACCTCGGCCCATTCAACCCGTTCGGGGACGTAGCCAACAGCATGACCGTGGCCGGATTCCTGGGCAATACAAACCCAGTCTTGCAGACCGCCTTTGAGATGGTAGGACTGGATCGTGGTAAGGCCGAACTGTACCCGTCGCTCCGGTATGACGCCGAGACCGGACGCATGGCAGCCGAGACCCCAGGATTCTTCCAGGCTCTTACCGGCAATATCGTCCCGCAATCTGCTGCGCTTCTGGCCATCATGGGACTGAATGGGCAATACAACGAGATGCTGCAACGGGACCCATCGGCGGCAGGACGATACTTACTCTCGACCCTCACCATTCCCATGGTCGAACGCCAGTTCAATGTCCCACAAGAACAGTTCGCCGCTGAACTCGCCAGACGGAAGTCAGCAAACTCGGTCTTGAATGCGGCCCTCAAGTCAGGGAACTGGAAGGAAGCCATGCGATATCCGTCGCTGGTCAAGTATCTGGAAGCGTTGGATGAACTACCCCCCGAACAGCTACAGGCATTTCAACCCATCGACAGGAGCCAGGCATTTGCTATGGCTAAGGATGCCTTTGCTGGACTACCGCAAACAACTCAGACGAGTGCAGCACCGGTAGCTCCTGGTACCAATGTCCCACAAGTGCCACTGGACGACATTGTCATGGCACAGATGCAACAGGTAGCTTTAGGACCTAGCCCGTCACCCCAGCCTGGCCAGTCCGTAGGGGCGAACGCTGCCGGTGGTGCCTTGGGTACGCAAGGTATCTGAGCTATGGTTAGCCGTCGAGGGTGGGGTGCGGTACGGCGCCCCATCCTCCCCTTACGGAGGAACCATGTTGGCTGACACGTCTACCATCCTGTTCGGTGCGGCTGCCGTTATCGCTGCCATGGCATCCCTGGTCACGGCCATGGGGGTCATTCTTGTCAACAGGAAAGTCAAGACAAGTAACGGGCTGACGATGGCTGCCTTGGCTGACCGGGCAGAAGGTCGGCGCATCGAGTCCGATATCCTGGCCGAAGATCGTACCAGTCATGAGACCTCCTACGTGGAGAAACTTCACCGTGACGACTGACCGCAGAGAAACCATACAAACAGAAGAAGGGACAATTCAATGAGCAAGATCGCCAAGGCCATCGTTGGAGCCATCGTGGCAGGAATCGGGACTGTCGGTACCGGCATCATCACCGCTGCCCAAGAAGATGGCATCGCCCAGTCCGAGTGGTGGATCATCCTGGGCGGCACCCTGATCGCCACGTCCGGGGCCTTCGGGGCTGTTCTGACCACCCCCAATGCCCAGCCCTGACCATGG
>Ga0137465_1000308_pt1 | contig 26356 bp, 35 predicted proteins | sample EasRivERMGT828_2_FD_104906 | JGI IMG/M metagenome (GOLD analysis project Ga0137465, IMG submission 104906) | Soil microbial communities from meander-bound floodplain in the East River, Colorado, USA - East River MetaG ERMGT828_2 | ecosystem: Environmental > Terrestrial > Soil > Floodplain ... | reverse complement strand
TGAAGAGATATTCCCAGTTCCATTCACTCATGTTGTTACTTTCGAAAGTAGGCGGGGGTGTTGGTTCTGCAAGGCCAACACCCCCTATGCCCTAGCACCGAAGGGGCTAAGAGGCTAGGGCAGTTAGTTGGAGTTGATGAGGAAGATGAGTGCGCTGTTCCCCTCAATCCACTTCCTAAACACCGGGATCAGCACCAACGTAGGCTTGCGCTTCATCGTAGCATTGGCAAAGGTAACTGCGAACTCCTTCGCCATACGCTCCACGTAAGTTATGACTGCACCAGCGTTCTCTGGTGTAACCTCCCTAGAGAGGTTATACGCAATCAACGTCTGCACAGCAGCATCATTGGGGAGCCTCGCCCCTGCCGGGTCTTTGGTAATCTCCTCAATGCCCGGCACTTCATACTGCAGCTTGGCATGGATAAAATACTGGTCCATCGCCGTACTGCCGATCATGCCCTTAACTTCTTCCATAAGAAGGGAATCATCGGGAAGCGTCTTGCTCTTGGTATACTTCATCACACTCTGAATATACGTATCCACGCCACCAAGCAATGACCTAGGCGTGCACCAAGGCCCCTGAACCTTAGGAACCTCGCTAGCAAACACCAAGTCTTGGTGCTTCTTTGCGAAGCTAATCGTCAACGGCATAGCGTTGACCTTGTTAGCGTAGTTCTCGAACGAACCAAAGTGCGGGTCTACAGGAATCTCCATACGCCTATTGATATGATGGTCAAGCTCCTTGGTGGACCCTGAGCGATCCTGTTGGCGGTTACCCGCCATCCACACAAGCCAGCCCTTAGGCAACTGATGCGGCCCGATGCGCCCAGACAGACACGCCTCGCCAAGGATTTTCTTGATGTCGATGTCGGCCTTGTCGATCTCCTCGACAACGATGATGCCACCGGCATACTCGGATAGGAGTTTACCTTCGGCAGTGCGCCAATAAAAGGGCAGCGTATACACGCTCTCCGTTGTGCCATCCGGCATATGCTTAGGCACGAGATACCCGATAGCATCCGCAGGAGTAAGCAACGTGGCGTCAACGATAACGAACCCATAGGCTGCGTTGAACACCGAGGATAGCAATCCTGCGGCTGCAGCCAGGGTTGTTGATTTCCCCGTGCCGGGCGGCGAGCGAAGCAGCACGCTCCGCTTACCAGCATACCACATGGGAATACGAGACAATACTTCATCGAGGGTCATTTCAGTCTACTCCGTAAAAGTTGGGTGGGTTGATGAAACTATACTTTCATGCGTTTTTATTAACGCTTCTTGCTCTGCAGGTGAAAGTCTATCATACTTCTCCTTGTCTACCAGTAGTAAATTCTGTTCTTTGTTCAACATTGCGACGATGCTACTTCCCAAAGTAGCAACGAAGCGGATCAGTCTAGGCTTGCCCGGTAGGTCTGGGCAAAGGGCAAAAGCCATACATTCCTCCTTGTGTATCTATAGGTTACCACAAGGTGACCCCCTTGTAAAGTAACATTTCCGTGATAGGACTATAGTCCTAATGAACTTTGTAGCTAAGCGCCTAAGCGCCTAAGACGCTCTAGAATTCTGCGGATATGCTCGCGCAGAGCCCTAATCTGCTCCTCAGTCATAGCCTCTCCTATGGGTGGATAGAAAAAGGGCTGGGAAAATCCCAGCCCTTGCTACTTTCGAAAGTAGTTTTGTTATTCTGCAGCCTGAACCTGCGGCTGGACTGCCGGCTCTTCAACAGGCGGCCCACCGTCAACGGGATTACCCATCCCATCAAGCTCGACCTCCTCCTCCTCACCCTCGACTTCCTCAGACTCCTCCTCTTCACCCTCAACCGCCTCAGGTGCCTTAGGCACGTTGAAGTCCGGCTTCTCCGACCGGATGGCTTCCAAGAGGTTATCATACGCCGACTGCACACCATCATACCTTGGGTCTGCAGTCGGGAGGATCACCCCAGACTTGCCCTCTCCCGTAAGGAGCTTCTCAAGCACCCGCCATGCTTTTTCCAGTTCCTTGGAGATGTTGCTCTCGCGAGTAACATCCTTCTTGTGCTGGAAGAACTCAACCTCCTCGTCCGTAAGCGAGGAGTCTTTCTTAATTTGCGCCCGAGCCATATCAAGATAGCTATCAAACGCGGGCTTAAGCTTGGCTTCCTGCTGGAAGAGTCCCTTCCGAGCGTCTGCAGCCCTAACAAGAGCTTCACGGAAGTTGACGTTAGGCTTGGCGCAAGCGTCAATGATTTGCTTGATCTTGCTTGCCTGTGCAGTGTTGGATTTTTTACTACGATCATGGACAGCCTTGCGACCATCCTCTTTCATGTAGATGTCAAACACATAAACTGCAGGCGAGACAGGCTTGCCGTTTACTTGGTATCTGCCATCCTTTGGCGGTGCAGGGTCAAGCGCGTTAGTCTCGACTGCCTCAGCAATCGCTGCCACCAGTGCCGGAAGCGAGTCCCGTCCTAGGGCTGCATCCCGACCAAGCTTTTTGACTTGCCTGACAAACGTAGAATGCGGTCCCTCGTTGGGGAGCGGCTTAGAGATGTCCTCCTCAGCCGTAGCGTCAGGGGTAGTTTCGGCAATTTCAAATCCACTCATTGCTACTTCTCCAAGTAGTTACCTGCAGGATCAGCAGGCTTGTTTAAGATATTACGTGCCTAAGGGGCTACGTCAAGGACTTTCTAGGTTGTGTTTGATGTTTTTTGCGCCTCCTATGGTTGGATGCCTGCGCCAGATGAGTGCGCTATGCGTCTATAGACCAGTCCCAATTTACAATTACCGTTTCATTCACAGCTAACACCACTGCTACTCCTTCCCTAGATGGATAATCTGGGTCATCATACGGGATGATTATGCTAATTGGTGTATCGGTGAGATAGTCATCATACAGTAAATGATACCCACCATTTACATCAATATGTGCTATCTCGTCCCCATCGCCGACGACAAGGATGCCATCGCTGAATAGTTGGGCATCATCGAGATGATCGAGATTTGTTTCTATCTTCTGTAGTTTGTCTTCTTTGCTCCATGTGATAATATCATTGTTGCGTGTGAATACGAAGTGATCGGCTACTCTTCCAAGGAATTCCATGTTGGCTCTCCCCTGAGCTACACTAGCTCGGTTACTTGCAGAATGTTACTTCTGCAAGTAGCAATGCCAGTGTTAGTCTGCCCAAACTTCAGGCGGATCAAACACAGGGTATTTACTAGCATCAGCCAATGCCAATTCTAGGGACTTGATAATCCCTTCCGGCCCCTCTTCGGAGTAGCACGCGAAACTAACGGGCTCCTCTGTCATGCCAGTAGCTTCGCCCGCCTCGTTATAAAATACCTCGTGCAGACCAAGATCACTATCGTCCTTGTATCGCACGATCCTATAGTTCCAGTTCATTTCTAATTCTCCTGTGTTATGGGCGTATGCGCCATAAACCAGTCCAGCATGTCCTCTCGAAACTGCAGGTCATCGTTGATACGCATAGCACAGGCGACCAGCGCGATGCATATCTCTGGAAGTGGGCTATCGTCTAGTGCCGGCAGATAGACATCAACGCTGTCGCTATCTGGGCCTGCAACAATGGCACATTGATTAGCTTCTAGCACTGTGCTCATTTGTCTTCCCCCATCCAATAGTGATACTCGCAGCCACAGGCTATTACAAATTTCTTCATGTCAAAGGTAGGATAGACCCGCAGCATCCGCCCAAGTGTCACTGCTAGATGCTGGCGTCTAGTATCGGGGCAGCATCCGATACTAGACTCAAAGTTCCTTACTACTTTCGCAAGTAGCCCAAAGTCTTTCCTTGTCATTTCGCCTTCTCCTCTGGTATTCGCGATTGTATGTTCTAATACGCTCGCGATTGAGTGCGCGATATTTGCGCATATACTCTAGTCGTGCGCGCCTACGCGCCTCGGCTAGCTCTAGGTCTGCAGCCAGACGCTCATCAATCCGTAAACACACAGATCGCCGCCCCAGCCATCAGGCAAAGGAATATGATACTGATCCAATAAAAAGCCATGTTACTCCTCCCAATATATCCCGTAGTCCTCAGGGAACGGGCGATTCGCCCGCCAATGAACACAATCAGTTCTGCCATAAGAACTGAAGTAGATGTTACCCTCTGCGTCTAACACGACCCACATTTTAGTGCTCCTTGTTATTTGGCGAGTAGTCATCCGCCCACTCGTCCCACGCGTTCCGGTCATACTTTATATTGGGGCCAAGTCTGCTCTGGACCATGTGAAACATCTTAATCTGTGCCTCTAGGTCCATAGTCCTATACAAATCTGCAAGCTTGAGCATGTAGTCCAACGCGTCGGCAAGGTTGGCATAGAGAATAGGTGCACCGCCTTTGCGGATATCATAGATGTCCACACGCGCCACCATGTCCTCAGGGTTCTTCTTGATGAACGCTATTGCTATGACCTCATCCATCAGCGTCACGCCGATATCACCTGCACAAGCAGATGTAAACTCAATCTGGCTCATTTGCTGTTCTCCTTACTGGTAGAGTGCGATTACTTCGCACGTTGCAAACACCCAACCCTTAGTCTCTATCCAGACTTTGGCCTCTTCCTGAGTATCAAAGATACACATTGCGTGCTTCACACCAAAGTCTGATATGGCAAGCACTGTCCACATATCACTTCTCCTCTGTTGCTACTTGCGAAAGTAGTAATGGGGCGGTGGGGGGCTCCGACATTAACTTTAATCGCCTGACCACTCTTACCTTGCCTTCTTAGAAAGACCCCAAATACTAGAGGTTCCAAAAGCGCTTGTGCTCTTCGCGCGCTTCCATCTCTCTAAACTCTCTCGCGTCCTTCTCCCTAAGGCTATCCCAAATCTGTGCAACTGCAGACACAATCGTTGCCAGCGCTTCGCTCTCAGTTATCATACCATCGTTGTATGAACTGGTCACAGCGTTGATTATCCCCTGAACTTCATTCATTTGCTCTTCTCCTCTGGTGTTAAGGATGCTAGCCCTGTTGGGCTAGACACCTTAGCGCCTAGGAGGTTTAGACGCGCTCTAGTGTGTATGTTACAACAGTCTTAGCCACAGACTTAGCTATGACCTTGCCTACGGTAACATTCCTGTATCCGTCAGCGTAGTCGATAGCGGCCTGCTCAGAAGCAAACGTGTGTGTCCACGTGGAATTTTCTCCAGCCACCGTAACCATATACTCAGAGTTATCCTCAACTGCTGCGTAGGGGTTGAAGTCCTGCGGCCTGTTAAACGCCTTGAATATAGCTTCCACGACTGCCTTGCCCTCGTATAGCCCTCCGCCAGTCATAGCACGAATAGCCTTGATAGCGTTGATCTTGCGATCAGCCTGCAAGGCAATAAACAACTCGTCAGCGTATTCATTCAGCGTGTTCGTGTCCATTTTCTTTCTCCTTGGGTTGGTTGCTACTTTCCGAAGTAGTAACCGCCTAGGGGGCTAGGCGGTTACCTGCTATCCCTCTAGCGGGGAAGTAGGTTGGCTAACCTACTATCTATAGCGTCGTCGTCTAGTGCTGCTGGGTCTTCTACCAAAGGTGTGTATCTTACTGGCTCATATGTATCTGGTAGCTCCTTCATCCAAGCATTGAAGGTTCTAAGATACATATCAACAACACCTGCAGGAGCGTGATACCCATTTGTATTCTGCCAGTGTCCAAGCATCTCCTTTCTATAAGCTAGCAAATCAGCCTTGCATCGTATAACGCTGCTATACGCTGCACCGCGCTGTCGGGGCGAGTATTTAAACTCGTTGTTTAACACTTGCTCATGTGTGAAAAGCATTACCACTTCGAAGAAGCTTTGGCTGATAGGGGAAATGGATGGATACAGAGTATCGTTAGTGTCTCTGTCTATAGCTATCCAGATTGTTCCCTCGCAGTTCACACACGAATACCGGCGAAAGTAAAATGTCTTCGCGCCTAAGTAGCTACGCTGGTGGTTGCCAGCGGCGCGGATTTCAGTGTTTTTACAGTAAGGGCAGATTATTTCAACACTGGGAAGTGGGGAGCCTAGGGCTCGTTGCCTAGCTAGCTTAACTTGACTATGCATGTTAGGTGTCCTCTCATTGTTACCTTTGTAAGTAGTGATAGGCATCTTATAATAAAGCATAGCGTGTGTCAAGCACTTTTTACTCGCGCCTAGGTTGCAATAAAATGCCCTAGGCAAGTTATACATATTAACCACCGGCCCAAAATCACTAGCGGCCTACCTTGCGGAGGGGTAAGTGGCTAGAGTATACTGTGCCTAACATGCCTAATAATGTAAGTGGTAGAATTCACGCTACGGGGGAGCTTGAGGGGTCCAGTTGAGTAGATGTATAATAAGTATAACTAGTATAATATGTATTAAATGTATTGTTTGTTAGTTGCTAACTAGCTTTCCCTTATTTGTTACTTACGAAGTAACATTCCCTCCAGCCTGCAGTTTAACGCGCGCCGCACCCGCACCGCGACGATGAGTGCGCGCTTTAGTTGAGGTAGGCTAGGGGTTTCAACCCCTAGCTTCCAGCTTCTTAACCCTAGCTCTGAGGCGCTTAATCTCTTGCCTCAGAGCATTAACCTCAATCTTGTGGTTCTCGTTAAAGCGCTTAACCGCTGCGTTTGTCTGCGCTCTCGCACGCTCAGGGTTGCGCGCTCGCCAGCGCGCAACACTCTCATTTTTAGCGCGCTTGCGCTCCTCTTCGCTCATGCTCATGTTCACTCCCCCACCTGCGGAAGCACGACATACGCATACCATGGCAGTATCTCATGCCCGTTAAGCGTGACCGCGATTGCGTATACAATCGGCTCAAAGTCACCTGCTACATACCTCATTTCACATTCTCCGTTGCTAGGCTAAACAGGCGAACCGTTGCTACTTTCGAAAGTAGCAACGGCTCTTGCTGTGCAGTCTAGGCGGCAAGCTTCTCCGCCGCGATATCGTCCCTAGTCTGCAAAGCGCGCTCCGTTGCGCGCTTCTCAGCTTGTGCGAACTCAAAGCGCACATTGTCACGGGCCGCGATCATCGCGTCGTGCTCAGCGCGTTCCTGCTCCGTCATCTCCGCACGCTTCGCGGCAGTGACCAGCTTGGAGATATCATCAGCGGCACGCTCGACCACATAGTGATAGAACGTGTCCACCTGATAATTGCTGTCAGGGTCTTTGAGAGCTTCGATGCTCTTCTGGATTGCCTCAAGGTGCTCCACGAGCGTCTTCACTTTCGCGACCTTCACGACGGCCTCGACGATGAGTTCATCGCTGAGAATACCCGCGTTCTCGGCCTTGCACTGAAGGCGAGCGGCGTTCACGTAGCAGTCATACAAGGGCCAAGTTTTGACCTTGCTCGCCTTGTCATTGACAATGGCTTCCCGAGCGTCGAGAACCTTCACCATGACATCGCCAGCGAAATTGTCCATCTTAGACGCCGCGTCAGCGATACCCTGCAAGCGCGACACATGGGATGAAATGCTCTTGGCCGAACGTTCAGCCGGGGCTTTCGCGTTCTGACCCTTGGCGTAACGCTTCCACATTGAGTGAATGTCGTTTTCCTTGCCCTTCTTCATGACGATATCAACGAAAGAGTTCTCGCGAACTCCGATCGCAACATCCATCGCGAGAAGCGCAAGGGCGCTATCGCCCTCGCCCTTTTGCGCGCCGCGCTGTTCCGCAAGGTCGAGCATGTCGGCAAGAGTGCGAGTGTTTTTCAATTCTACCATTTTCGTGTTCCCTATGTTTCGTTGCTACTTTCAAAGTAGCAACGTGGCGTAAGCCATAGAGCCGGCGATTAGATAAGGCTTCGCCGGCCTTAGGCTTGCGTCCTTCCCGCGAGACCTGTCACGTCAGGCGGTTAGGGTTCCGAATTGTCAAAGAGCGCACGGCCCCATGCCGTGATAGTGCGATCATACACCATACTTAGCTGGCAAGGGCTTTGCCCGTTCCTACTTCGCGAAGTAGGAATGCAACCACAAGGTGCCTAAGGGGCTACCCCCGGTGGTATTGGCCAAGGGGTGGGGGTGGGGGCCGGGCGGATTAGGTGTCCTAGAATCATAGATTAGAAAAAATAAAAAATAGTAACTCAGAAGTTACTTGACCCCCTAGCCCCCTAGCACCTAAACACTTTCCCGGTAGCTGCTGGATCGACTCGCTGCGTCCTGTCAGGGCTCCGGTGGCTACCACCAGCCCCCTAGTATCCGAGCACCTGAGTATCCGAGCACCTTAGCATATGAGAACAAACACGGTTTGTTCTATTAATGCCCCCCCTGACCCTTTTGTTCACGTCCAACCTGCAGTTACTACCCTACCTCTGCTTTCACCACCCCAGCGCTCCCCAGAGACTTTATTGCGGATGTACCCACTCACCATCCCTCCAGACACAGCCAAAGCTGCGTACTGCAGTGCATCCATGCCATGAGAATAATCGTTTTTCTCTGGAGTGGGTTTTTTCTGGCCATCTCTATTATAAGCAAACCTGTACCCTCCGTTTAGGGCTTGCACCAATGTAGGGCATTTAGCCCGGTCAATCACAAAGAGGCTTTTGCCCCTTACTTGCTGAAGTAGCAATGATTCTATGCTCCTGATTCTAGGATCAAGATCGTTTGTTGGTGCAGGGAAACAGTGAAAGCCTACTCGCTTGATGACATCAAACGACGTTTCCTCATAAATACTACTCTTCGCCACACCTGATGGGTCACCTACGATAGCTACGGGCTTCCCGAGATATCTAACCTGTTGCAACCTTGGACGTAGGCTAGTCACCAAATGTTGAAACAACCCTATGTCTTCTGCAGGTATTTCCTCCAAGACTAAAAACCTTCCTAAACTATCCATTTGTGTAATTACCGACCAAGGGTCTCTCCCGAAATCCTGTCCTATGATAAGAGCAGTGCCAGCGACAGGCTCCAGATTATCCACCACATGATACTCAGATTTAAAACTTTCCCTGAATACAGCCATACCACTAGGGTCATCGCCATATAGAGCGTGCACATACCTACGACACCAAGTGTCACTGTTACTACGTATGAATCGCTCATAGTAGGTTCTGCCTTGTGCCTTTCTTGCAGGATCAGTGAGCGGGAGTTTAAGCGATGCTGGAGTTTGCGTGAGCCATTCTAAGTTCTCGGCGTGGTCTGTCATGCCGCCCGGCTGGATAAACACCTGCCAGTCAATCGGGGGCTTAGTCATGAAGCCGTGCCATGGAGAGCCTTCAGAAGGCATATTAGTATCAGCAATAATTCCCATCCAAGTTGCACCCCCCATAGTGGCCGATGGATATCTGCCACAACGGCCGGCAAGTGGCGAAACAAGATCAAGATCAAATTCGATAGCCTCCGAGATAAAAGCCCCTGTAATCTGCATCGACAAGAGTCTACGCTGATCCTCAGGAGTCTCAAGTGGGATCAAAAGCCACTCAGAGTCTATGTCCCCCACCCTGAACCTGATTGTACTATCACTAACTTTATACTCGGCTATACCTTCGAACCACTGTAAGACATCTTTCAGGATCGTGTCTTTTAGCTGTTTGAGCGTGGTTCTAACAATGGCAAACCTTGTGTGTCTTATTCCGTCTGGTGCAGGCTCTTGCTCGCACGCGCGCCTGAATAGCTCCAGAATAGCAGCAGTAGTCTTACCGCTACCCACTGGGCCAGCGATAAGCCTGCCAAAAGACTCAGACAGCATAAAATCTTTGCAAGTTGGGGGAGGCTCGTAATTGATAGTCTTCATTTAGTCCTCCTGCACTATGGCTAGACGTGGGGTGATGTTAATTTCTTTTTGCAGATTAATGTTCTTATCGGCTCCAAGATTAATATTTACTACAAATTTGTCACTAGTGTTATCGTTGAGGGTAGCCTTTTCTAGGCCCATGCCGGCTATTTTGGTTACCAAGGTGGCTAAAGCTACTTTCGAACTTAAGTTTTCCCTTGAATTATGTAACTGGTTGTGGGCTTCTGGGAGCCAGTCTTCTATCAGGGCTGCGGCTTTTAGTTTGGACCGCTCTGTTGTGTTTGCAGTTGTGTTCCAATGTGATATCTCAGAGCTTAAAATACTGGTGAAATACTTATCGTTGGATATTTTGCTCCAGCGCTCATGTGATATGTTATGGCGCTTTAGGATATCCGGTAGCTCGTAATGATCCAATGCTATTTCACGAGCTAGGCGCATATACACAGCATCGTCTTCGTAGATATTAAACTCGTTTTCCATCTCACACTCCCACTTGACAAGGTGTTCTAACTAGGATACCATAACCTAACTTCGGGGACAACCATGCCTCTTGAACAAAACTTTGCACTCGCTCCCGTCTTACGTGTGGTCTCTCCCGGTGATCATGAGCGTAATCTTCAAAACGAAGCAGATGCTACTTTCAAACGTAACAATCAGAAGCAAGACATAGATCAGACTGGTCTAGCTGGTTATATCAAACGACAATATGATATTTTTCGCGAACATCGTGGCTCGGCTGCAGGCTGGAGTGAGAGGCTTCTAGACGCCCAACGTACTTTTAATGGTAAATACTCTACTCAGAAGCTAAGTGAAATCCGCCGATTTGGGGGGTCTGAAGTCTACGCTAGAATGATAGCCATGAAGTGCAGAGGAGCAACTTCGCTCCTCAGGGACGTGTATCTTTCCCCTGATCGTCCATGGGGCATAAAGCCCCCGGCTGACCCGGATGTACCCCAAAAAATCGTCCAGACGATAACCCAACTGGTTCAAACTGAAATCCAAACTCTGATGCAAGTAGCGCCGCAAGCTGCACCTGATCCGGGCATGATAAGGGACAGAACCGTCCAGCTTATGGACGCTGCGAGGTCGGCAGCTAAGAAGCAGGCAAACAAACGCGCAAGTTTAGTTCAGGACAAAATCGAGGAGATATTCGATGAGGGAGGTTTTTACAATGCGCTCGCTGAGTTCATCGTCGACCTTCCGCAGTTTCCTTATGCCTGCATCAAAGGACCAACAGTTAGAATTGTTCCCACTGTTCGATGGGACCAGAGCAACACAAGGGGCGTATTCAACAATCAACTACCAGAGCCACCTTCTGCACCACCCCCTCCTAACCCTACAGACCCAGCCCCCGGAGTCATGCAAGTCCCAAGAATGACATGGGGTAGGGTCAGCCCCTTTGATTTGTATTGGACGCCGGGTGTATCTGATATTGGCGATGCTGCAGTTGTTGAGCGTACCAGACTAACACGTGGTGAGCTTAATGATCTTTTGGATTTGCCGGGATTTAACAACGACGCAGTGCGCTCCGTGCTGGATGATTACGGTCGTGGGGGGATCACTGACAACTGGGACAGCACTGACTCTGAGCGAGCACTAAATGAATCCCGTGAAAGCCCGCTCTTCAACCAATCAGGGATTATTAACTGTTTGGAGTTCCACGGTAACGTACAAGGACGAATGTTACTTGAGCCTGGATATGGCTTCACCGAAGAAGACATCCCTGATCCCCTTCGCGATTACATGGTTCAGGCATGGATTATCGGCACCTATGTTATCAAGGTGCAGCTATCCCCATCCCCAAGGCGGCGTCATCCATACTATATTAGTTCCTTCGAAAAAATCCCTGGCACCCCTGTAGGGAACGGACTACCGGATATTCTTGCAGACGTGCAGGACGTAGCGAATGCAACACTTCGTGCCTTGGTCAATAATCTCTCTATCGCTTCGGGTCCGCAAGTAGTAATAAACAGGGATAGGATAGCGCCCGGTGCAGATGTAGAAGATTTATATCCTTGGAAACGCTGGTACACAGTCAGTGATCCTTTTGGGACTAACGCTGCTGTTGCGCCTATTACTTTCTTTAACCCTCAAAGTAACGCACAAGACCTTCTTCAGGTCTATCAGTTTTTCTCTAATCTGGCCGACGACCTAAGTGCGATACCTAGGTTTCTTGCAGGCCAAGGGGCTCCGGGCGGTGCAGGCAGGACTTCTTCTGGCCTGTCTATGCTCATGTCCAACGCCTCTAAGATACTTCAAACCGTAGCTGCTAACATCGACCGTGATGTTATGAGCCCGGCGCTGACTGATGTGTACGACTTACTTATGCTGACCGACACGACTGGGCTTCTACATGGCGACGAGACTATTAAGGTTATGGGCGTCAACGTCGCTATCCAGCGTGAAACCCAAAGAGCACGCCAGATTGAGTTCCTCACAGCCACCGCTAACCCCATGGACGCTCAGATTATGGGAGCTAAGGGTCGTGCTGCCGTTCTAAGGAGTGTTAGTAAAACCATTGGGCTAGACGGCGAGGAAATCGTGCCTAATGAAGACCAGATCAATAAAATGCAGCAGGCTCAAGAACAAGCCCCGCCACCGCCTCCACCGGGACAAGAAGGGCAAGTTAAAGCTGGCGTGCCCGGTGCAGCCCAAACTGCTGCCAGATCAGGAGCTATTCCGTCTGCAGCAGCTAGGGCGCAGGGTGGACAACAGAAGCCAGCAGGCACTGGTGACGTAGGTCCAAGGTTAAACCTTCAGCAGCAAAGACCCGCACCTAAAATTCAAGGGGGAGTAGGGTAATGACCATAGGATCAGTTATAGTATTGTTTGTATGGCTAGTTGCTATATGCGTATTGGCTTGGTTGGCTTACTGGGTTATTTCTCAGTTTGGTCCCCCTGAGCCAGTAGGGCGTATTGCGCGTGTGGCAATTGTTGTCGTTGCAGTAATCCTGCTTATTGTAGTATTGGTGCAGTTTACTGGGGGCGGGATAAGTATGAATACGCAGATTGGGGGCTAAAATACCCTCTTGACAAGTATATGACCTATTTGCTACTGTCGAAAGTAACAAATCTTTAGCTAAGAGTGGAGCTACGTAAATGGTGAAGTTTGATCTTAGCCCTAGCCTTTCCAAGGGTAAGCAAATTAGCGAGAGTTCCCCTAATTATGTATCGGGCGGGAACTATAACACCCCTAAACAGGGCGTTAAGCCCATGAAATCCGACGCTATGGTTACCTCCGGTGGTGCTAGTGGCGACTGGGCTAAGGGTGGCGGCGAGAGTAGTGTCGGAAAACAAAGCGTCGGTCATTGTAAGCCGCTCTAGATGATTTCTGAGCAAAAGCTTGTTAGCGCGGCTGCGGCGCTAGCTAGGCATAATCCTCATGCATGGGGTAGTTTTTTAGAGGCTATTCAAGCGCGTGTAAGTGAATCCTTGGATAGCCTAGTAGCCTCCGAGAACGGGTTTTTAGAAATAAACCAAGGGCGTGCGCAGGCATATAGTGCATTGTATCGGACACTTAAAGACTGCGTGCAGAAGCAAGAGCAAATAGAGGGTGTTAGGCGATAACATGGCTGATCAGGCTACTCCAGAAGGTGGGATAGACCCCGGAGTCACTATTCCTGATGGTGTCAAAGCTGCTTCTGCCGCTGCCGATCAAGCGTATCAAGCTGCGTACCCTACCCAAGTACCCGAGAGTGGTACTACTGCTCCTGCTCCTGAACCTGCTCCTGAACCTACACCCGAAACTCCTCTAGAGTCTCAGGATGAGGGCTGGGAGCGTAGGTACAAGGCTATGAAGGGCCGATATGATACGTTGTCTAGCGAGAATAGAAATCTGGCGGGTAGACTAGGTAATTTAGAGCAAACCCTTGCTAAAGTTGCTTCACAAAGTAGCAATCAACCTCGCGATCCCAAGAATGACCCAACTCTAGACCAGCTTATTACTCCCCAAGAGGTGAGTGACTACGGGGAGGAGTTCTTAAACATCGTCGAGAAGAAGGCTAAGCAAGCGCTTATGCCTCATCTGCAGAAGCTAGAGCAGGAAAATCAACAACTTAAAACTCAGCTTCAGCATGTTGGACAGCATGTTGTACAAGACGCTAAGGGTAAACTTGAGAATTACTTAGACACTAATCTCAAGACTTGGCGTGAACTAAACCATAATGAGGAATTTCTTGGCTGGTTGGCTCAACCGGATTCATACTCCGGTGCCAAGCGCCATGATTTGCTGACACAAGCATACGAGCGGAACGACTCCCAGCGTGTGCTTGCGTTTTTCAATGGTTTCCTAGCCGATGAGGCTGTCGTAGCCCCGCGAAACTCTAGCGCAGCTAATGGCAATGGGAATAATTCCCAACCGCCTAAGGTTCCCCTAGAGAAATTCGCCGCGCCCGGCAGAGCCCGGACAGCAGCGCAAAGCCCTGCTGAGAAGCCCGTTATCACACGCGGTCAAATCTCAGCGTTCTATGCGCAAGTTGCTTCGGGTGGCTACTCAGGCAATGAAGCAGAGAAGGTACGCCTTGAAAACATGATTTTCGAGGCTCAGAGAGACGGCCGCATCACGTAACAATCTTCACAGAGAAGTGATATAACTTCTCCGTGATCCGGCTTTAGGACTCTGATTTCAATGGCTATCCCCGGCGTATTTCCGATTGCAACATCGGGCACGACACCGCCCCTATTTCCAGCCACTGGACCGGCTGGAAATAACCTAGGCGCTACTGGATTCATCCCCGAAATTTGGTCGGGGAAGATGATCGAGAAGTTTTACAACTCCACTGTGCTTTCGGCGATTTCTAACACCAACTACGAAGGCGAGATTAAAGCCTTCGGAGATAAAGTTAAAATCCGCTCCAAGCCAACTATCACCATTCGCGACTATCTAGCGGATGGTAATCTGCAGGTTGAGCGCCCCTCAGGTTCGGTGCAGGACTTGCTTATCGACAAGGGCAAGTATTGGAATACGATCCTCGATGACGTGATGAGGATTCAATCCGATATTAACGTCTTGTCGCTGTGGGCCGACGACGCTGCACAGCAGATGAAGATTGTCATTGATACTGATGTGCTCAAGGGCATTCTTCATCAGATGACTGCGGTCACTAATCGTGGCACGACTGCAGGTAAAATCTCTGCTAGCATCAACCTCGGAGTTTCTGGCACGCCGTTGGACTTGGTTCCGACTGCTCCTACTGCGGGTCAGGTTGATATCCTTGACTGTATCCTTCGTCTTGGACAGGTCTTGGACGAGCAGAATATCCCTGAAACGGGACGTTGGATTGTCATGCCGTCTTGGGCAGCGACTTACATCAAACGTTCTGAGCTTCGTCAGGCGTATCTCTCCGGTGATAGTATCTCTATGCTGCGCAACGGTCGTGTTGGCATGATTGACCGGTTCACGCTTTACGTGAGCAATCTGCTTCCGGTTGGCACGACGGGCGGTCTGACTGGTGCTGAGACGGTTATCTATGCCGGTCATCAGCATGGTCTGACGTTCGCGTCTCAGATGACCAACATGGAAGTGCTGCGTTCTGAGTTCACGTTTGGGACGCTCCAGCGCGGTCTGCAAGTGTATGGGTACAAGGTCATTGATGGCACGGCTCTTGCCGAAGCCGTTGTGATTGCGTAACAAAAAGGCGTAGCTACTTTCGAAAGTAGCTACGCCTGTCCCTTACTTGTCGGGGTGAATATGTCGCTGGAAACCGTCGCTGATGTAATTTCGACTGCGCGGGTTCTGCTCCAGGATCGCGTAGAACCGTATCGCTACGAAACCGATCAGCTTGTTACTGCGCTCAATATAGCGCTGCAAGACGCGCGTCGTATTCGCCCCGACTTTTTTCTACCTGATTTTGAAGTCCCCGTGTATTCCTCTAGTAACATGGGGGAGACAGTAAAGTTCCCGAGTTTCTATAAAACTTCGTTGCTGTCTTATGTGACGGGTTGGGCACATCTCAGGGACGAGGAAGACACGTCTGAGGCTAGAGCCTCGGCTTTTATTGCTACCTTTACTGCGCAGCTTACGGGTAAAACCTATAACGCTGCTGGAAGCGTGGTGCCGATCTAATGGCTAGTGGATCACAGTTTGATCGGATGCTAGCGGAAGCACAAATCCGCTTACCCGGTGCATTGGACGATGCACTGAAGCTAGAGTTATTCTCAGTGCTAGATGAGTTCTTCAGAACTACTACGCTATGGCAAGAAAGCATCCCAATATTTGTAGACCCAGACCATACAAATTATGATATTGATAGTAATGAATGGGTTGCTAGGGTCAATGAACTGCTTTGGGTAGCAAACAAGGATAATATCGCCGTAGACGCGACAATGCCGGAAGTGGGGGTTTTAACCCTCTATAATGCCCCTTCGGAGGATCAAACTTATACGGCACGTGTAGCACTTTCGGTTGCAGACCAAACAGATGCTGATGGCTATCCGCAGGTGCCGTTTTGGGTCGTTGCTAAGTACCGTGATTGCATCAAAAATGGCTTGATCGCAAGCATGGCGTCTCAGCCGGCTAAGCCATATTATCACAAAGAAATAGCAACGCTGCACGGGTCCAGATTCAGGCAAGGTATGGTGTCGGCTTATGCAGACATGAAGCAGCAAAATACGTTTAATACCCAAGCATGGCGGTTTCCCCAAAGCTTCGCCACTTCGAGGAGACAATAATGCCCTGCTTTCAAGGCACAAGATACACTAGGAACTTCGCTTTTAGGTATGAGTCTACTGCGGCTCCTATTGATATAACTTCATGGATGTTTAAGGGGCATATCAGAGACTCTCGTGAAGATAACGAGCCATTGGTTGAGCTTACGACTGAGAATGGCGGGTTTATGATTGTAGACGGAGCAAATGGGAGGCTGCAGTTTACGCTTTCACCAGAGCAGACTATAATTCTTCCTGTTGGGCGCATGATGTTTGACGTAGAACGAGTCGATTTGATTGCAACTCAGGGTCCGATTTGGTTGTTTGAAGCGAGCTTCCAGTCTAAGAAGCCAATAACCCGGAACACACCATGACTGTCGAAATAAAACATATTTTTCAATCTACGAAGGGCGACGGCTCTGATACGAGCCTAGTAAAGCCCTCTGATTGGAACAGAGTGCACGAGTTTGAGGCAACTGGGCCAACGTTAATTGGTAAAGTAGCTTCTGGCGCGGGTCCAGTTGAGGAAGTTCCTGTTGGTGCTGGACTAGAATTTATTGGTGGGGAGCTAGTAAACACTACAAAAGCGTTTCCTGTAGGAGTAGTGTTGCCTCTAGCTGGAAACTCTGAGCCTGTAGGCTGGTTTATTTGCGATGGACGCTCAGTCTCACGGGCAACTTACAGCGCATTGTTTGCCATAACTGGCGATAAATTTGGTGTTGGCGACGGCACAACAACGTTTAATATACCCGATATGCGCGGGCGCGTGCCTGCGGGTAAAGACAATATGGGCGGCACTGCTGCTAATCGTCTTACAGTTGCTACGTTCCCAACTGGTCCTACAGAGATTGGCAGAGCAGCCGGTACTGAGCGGCATATTTTGCTTGCTACTGAGGTGCCTACACATACCCATACGCTGGCTCCAACTGCTACTCCACATAAGCACTGGGTTGCTATCGACGGCGACCAAAACGATACAAGCCCGTCTGTTAGCAGCACTGAGACTGTAGTTACCCAGAATACTGCAGGCTCAAACCCATATCAGTTGGATGGCGCTACAACTCCAGCAAATGTTGGTCTAACTTCTGAGTCTGGAACCGGCACGCATACGCATGCTCTAAGCATGTCTGGCACTGTTGACCAGCCGCATCTTAATATCCAACCTACGATGTTGCTTAGCTTCATCGTGCACCATGGAGTTTATCCATGAGAACCCAAGAACTTCAGGAATGGTTGCTGGAACTTGGTTTTAACCCCGGTCCCATTGATGGGGACTATGGACCTAAGACTGAGGAAGCGGTGTTTGATGCGTTGGAGAAGTACGCACCACCGCGCGACTTGGCTCCTCCACTAGAGTTTACTGAGGTAGAATCCGTTGTCCCTGCAGATTGGATGCCTAATGCCAAAGCTAATAAGATTATTTGTCATTGGACAGCAGGGGCGCACACAGCTAATGCAACCGATAAAGAACACTACCATATTCTAATCGAGGGTGATGGGAAGCTTGTACGCGGTGACCACTCAATTTCTGATAACGACTCTACCGGTGACGGCAATTACGCAGCGCATACGGCTAGCTGTAATACGGGGGCTATCGGGGTTAGTCTTTGCTGTATGTCTGGTGCAGTGGAGAGTCCGTTTAATGCTGGCCTGTATCCGATGACAGACATACAGTGGCATATGTTGTCGGAGGTTGTTGCTGATTTGTGTGATCGTTATAGTATTCCAGTGTCGCCTACTACAGTTTTGAGCCATGCTGAGGTTCAGAGTAACCTTGGTATTGCACAAAGTGGGAAGTGGGATTATACAAAATTAGCGTTTGATCCTAGTATTTCAGGCGCTAAGGCATGCGGAGATAAGCTTCGCAGAGAAGTATCTGCTAAACTTTAGGAGGAACTACGATGGTTGACCACAAAGACGAGAAGAAAGCTACTTCCGAAAGTAAGGAAGGGTTCCCGAAGGCAAAAGCGGACGAGGTTTACACTGGCGCTAAGCCACCGGAACAGCCGCCCGAGCCTCCTGTAGTAGAAGCTCCTCCCCCTGAACCTTCTGCTAAAACAAAAGCAGAGATGGAAGCCGGGAAGAAGGCAGTGGAAGGCAAGTAAGTGGTTGCGCTTAAAGTCGAACTTTTTGGCGGCATGGCTCCAGCCTTGGAGGACAGGTATTTGCCTGTCACCCAAGCTAGCTATGCCGTCAATGCTTGGCTAAATAGCGGTGTGCTAAACGGGTTCTATAAGCCGAAGTTTCTTACGGAAGCTGTCGGTATGCCTATGGTTGGAAAGGTATATCGGATACCTAAAGACTACGGGAACTCAGATAACGTTATGGGTGAAAGTACCTATATGTTCTTTGAGAACCCTGACACAGATGTTATTCGAGGATCAGTCTTTGGAGACGTGCACGACAGGTACTATTGGGCGTCTACTTCTGGTCCGCCTAGTTACAATACAAAAAGCAGAATTATATCGGGTAATCCGGCATGGCTACTTGGGATACCCCTTCCGGCTACGGCCCCTACGCTGACTATTACGCTTGGCTCTTCCAGCACTCTTGTTTCAACGGCGTATGTTGTTACTTACGTTACCGAATATGGAGAAGAGAGCGCGCCAAGCCCCCCAGTTAGTGGGACTGGTAAACTCGATGCGACTTGGACTTTGACTAATATTCCTATCCCTCCCTCAGGGGATATGGGGGTGAACCGTAATATCACTAAGAAACGTTTGTACCGTGCTATTACCGGGTCAACGGGAGTTGCAACGTTCTTTCAGATCACAGAGCTACTTGTGAACGTAACATCTTACGTTGATACGAGCATTAACTCTGTAGACATAACCGGTAATCATATACTCGAATCAGAGTTTTGGACCCCGCCTCCGTCAGATTTGGAAGGCTTTTGTATGGGGCCAAACGGTGTAATCGCTGGATGGCGAGAGAGTGAAGTTTGGTTTAGTGAGCCGTTTAGGCCCCATGCGTGGTCTAGTCTTGCCGTGCTCACGCTGGAGTACCCTATTGTAGGGTTGGCCTGCATAGGCCAGACCATATTTGCAATGACAAGAGGATACCCTGTAGTTATAATGGGCGCAAATCCGCTTGCTATGATGCCCACGCGCGTGTCTATGTTTGAGCCCTGTACGAGTCGTGGGAGCATAGTTACTTTTCAGGAAGGGGTGTATTACTCGTCTGGTAACGGGTTGATCTTACTCCAATCTGGTGTAGCGTCTAATATCTCACAGGCGTTTATTTCTAAAGAGACATGGCAGCAATATGTGAAATCAGGTAGATTTCGCGCGGGTAAACTAGGCACTAGCACTTATTATGGCTTCGGTACGGTGCAATCTGGTGTATTTCAAAATGATACGTTCCAAAGTAACTCTTTTCAGCAGGATGATTTTTTAGGTGTAGGACAGGGTGTTTACATCGAGCCGCGTAATCAGCGAATATCTTTAGTGCTACTAGAGAGCGATGAGCCGGTTAATAACGTCCAACATGATGCTTGGAGTAGTGAGTTACTTATACTCAAGGGGAATAAGGTTTACTGGCTTGATCTAGCCGACGCAACCCAAACTACAGAGCCCTGTGTGTGGCATAGCAAAGACTTCCAAGCGCAATACAAAGACAACTTTGCTGCAGCTAAGATTTACTTCGATCTTGTGCCAAATACGCCAACACAAAATCCAATAAGAAATACTTCTCAGCTTCAGTCGGATTTGTCTGAGGATCAGTATGCTTTGATCAGATGGTATGGAGATGAGAGGTTACTGGCTGTACATGAAGTGCGAACGTCAGGTGAATTACTCAGGTTACCCAGTGATACAAAATACGATTTCTTTAAATTCGAAATTCAAACACGGGTAGATATTACTTCGGTACACTTTGGAAGTTCCCCGAAAGACCTTAGGACAGTGTAATGCCGCATCGTGGTGACTATCCGCCAATTGCAGAGCCGGTAATGACTGTAGAGTCACATCAGGAGGTTATTTCTGCGCTTAAGACAACCGTGGACACACTTGTAGGAAACCGCAGCCATAAGGTGTTTAGTCATAGCGCAGTAACATGGGAAGACCTTGTAGCTGTTGGGGTTATAACTAGGGATCAAATACCACGCAGATGATCGAACTAGGTAACCATATGCACGGACATCAGATCGCTAAGGCAACTCATGCGGTGTATAATCCACATGGGGAGACTGTCATCTCACGTTCTGAAAACGGAGTGCTCTACGGGGGAGTGGTATACGATAGCTATAGTGGTGTTAGTATTTGTATGCATGTGGCTAGTTTCAGACCTAATTGGATGAACAGAAACTTGCTCTGGCTGGTGTTTACATATCCTTTTAAACAGCTACGTTGTAAAGTAATAATTGGACGAGTTGGGTCTAATAATCTCCCAGCCCTTAAGTTTGACACGCATATTGGGTTTAAGATTGTTGCAACTATTCCTGATGCAGTGCCAGATGGGGACTTGCATATACTCACGATGCACAAGGAAGACTGTAAATGGTTGAACCTGAAACCTAGGAAACTTTTGTTTTGGGATCACTTAAAAGCTAGACGGGAAGCAGCATGAGCAAACCTGACCCCCCTGATCCTCCTGATATGACAGCTATAGCCGATGCTTCTATGGAAGCAGCGCAGCTATCCTATGACATTGCGCAGCAACAGCTTGCTTGGGCGCAGGAGGTTTACTACTCCGATAAGGAGTATTATGATCAAATTATACCTAGCCTAATCGAGTCTCAGGAGTTCGCCAACGAAACAGCGGCTGCGGATCGTGAGCGCTATGAGCAAGTTTTCCAACCGCTAGAAGATCAATATATAGCTTATGCGCAAAGCTATATGACTCCCGAACGGGCATTTCAAGAAGCTGAAGCTGCACAGGCTGGCGTTGCTCAGCAGTTTGAAGCCACACAAAAAGCGGCTCAGCAACAGCTTGTGGACTATGGCATTAACGTAGCTGATATCAAATATTCTAGCCTTGATCCGGCTATGATGACAGCCGAAGCAGCAACAAGCGCCGCTGCAGGTCAGCAAGCTATAAAACAAACAGAAGCTACGGGTATTGGGCTTTTGGGCTCTGCTGTAGAGCTTGGTAAGGGCTATCCGGGGCAGTCTACAACGGCGCTTCAGACTGGAACAAATGCTGGCGGCACTGGCGGGAGTACTACAGCCGGTGCTACTAATGCCGGCACGAATGCTATGGGTATGCCGGCGAGTTATTTTAATGCTGGTAGTACTGCGCTTAATGTAGGCGCTGACGCGCTTAATCAGTCTTATGCAAACCAAGTAAGCGCGTATAACTCACAGCTTCAGGCTTCGGGTGGGTGGGGATCGGCGCTTGGGTCTGTAGTTGGTGCTGGTATAGGGTTGTTTGCAGAGGAAGGCGGCGCTATTCCGCAGGAAGCAAGTCCTAGCCGTGGAGCGATACCGGACGATGTGAAGGTTATGGCTGAAGCTGGTGAGTTTGTATTGCCCCGAGATGTGGTCGAGTGGAAGGGCCAAGAGTGGGCGTATAAGCAAATTGAGAGTATTCGGAATAAGAAACAAGAAATGCTGACTGGCGCAATCCCTGAAACTGCGACAGCATAGTTACTTGGAGAAGTAGCAATGGGCTCGTTCTTTGATGGGTTTGCTGACAGCCTCACAAGCTCGTTTAGTGCTGTAACTCAGCGTAAGTCCGAAAAGGAACGGACGGCATTGGGCTATGATACTCTTGATGAGGAAAAACGTAAGACTGATCTAGAGGATAAATTAGCAAGAGATAGACTGGCTATAGACCAAGGTACGCTAGATATAAATAGGGAGAAATGGACTGAAGAAAAAGCAGACCTTCCTGATGTTAGAGAGGCTAGAAAAGCTGAGACGGAACGCGCTAGGCAAGAATCGCTGCTAACAGCGGAAAAAGTAACACGTGCTAAATGGGAAAATGATCCAAAACAACAAGAACTGGAACTCGAAAAAACAAGAGCAGATATTGAATCCCTTAGGGCTGGGGGACGTTTGAATGACGCAGAAGCTAATAAGCTTATTGCGGAGCTTCCATATGCAGGGGCTAGAATTAAAGCTGAAATTGATAGTTCCAATGCTACTACAGAGCATACACAAGCAGAGACGGCTGCTATAAATTTAGGGCTGATGGCCGACAAAATTGGAGCAAAAAATTTATGGTCCCAACAGCGTGGGGAAGAAGTAACATGGCCCATGATGAACTACTATGCCGAACATGGGTATTTTCCGGGTGAAGGCCCGGATGAGGCTGTTCCAGCAGAAGAGGCTATTCCTACACTTGCTGACCCTGATCCTGACGATCTTGATGAGCCTGCTCCGGGCGAAAATCCAGATGAGCCCTATGTAGGGGATGGACCGCTTACAGATGCAGCTAATGCCCCTATTCCTGCGCCAATGTCGGGAGCGCCTCTTACGGCTGATAGAGCCCCCACAGATACAGAGCCAGTGCTTCGCTCTCCTAGTGAGCCAGCAGGTACACCACCGCCTCGTACTGAAGGTGAGGGACTTTTACGTGGAGAGGCTGGAGAAGCAGCAGCAACCCCTGCTAGAACATTAGAAGACTATGAGAGAATGACGGATAGTCAATTCTTTGCATTGTCTAAGGAAGAACGGCAACGTTATGATCAATTAAAAGCCGAATCTCCGCGTCCTGTTGTTCCTCATGGTACCGCTGGTACAGCTCTTTTAGATAGTGATTCAGGTAAACCACTTTCAAGTTGGAATAGCAGTGGGGCTGGTGAAGCTGCACGCATACCACAACCTCGCCCAAATCGTCCTGAAGCAGCACTTCCTATTGGTACACGGGGTGTAGAGCGGGCAAGTTTTACTCCGGGTGTGGAGCACGCAGGAGCAAGAATTGACAAGCCAAATATTGGTCGTGCTCATGGACAGGGAAGAGTTATTGAAGCCCAAAGTGGCACAAGGAAACTACCTCTGAATGACCGAACTCGCACCATGATGGAGCAGGCAAGTGCCCAGACAGGGTTAACTGTGAAAGTAACATCTGGGGCGCAGGAGTCATCTGGCCCTAATCGTACTGGCTCACATCGCCACGACAGTGACGTAGGAGCAGGAGATATTCAGCTTATAGACGAAGCAACAGGTAAACCCGTAAGTATGAGAACGCCTGAGGGGCGTGAGAAGATACTACAGTATATGCGGGCTGCTAGGGACGCAGGCGCGACAGGGTTTGGTGCAGGACTGGACTACATGGGAGAACACACTATCCATGTAGGCTTCGGCGATCCGGGTGTATGGGGTGCTGGTGGCAAAGGCGCGAACGCTCCGAAGTGGCTTAAAGATGGTATGAACGCAGGTGCTGGGCCGTCGTCTCAGCCACAGGGAACAGGCTCGCGCCCGGCTGGCGTTGCAAGAGCGTATCAGATATTACAGCAAAACGATATGCCGCAGATGCAGGCTGCAGTGCTTGCGGGTAACATCCAGCAGGAAAGCAGTGGCGATCCAAATGCATTTAACGAGAAAGAAGGCGCAAAGGGGGTAATCCAGTGGCGTCAGGATCGCTTAGCTAAGCTGGAACAGTTCGCTGCAGATAATGGTGGCGATGCTAACTCGCTGGAAACACAGTTGGAATTTCTTGTTCAGGAAGGCGAAAGCTTAGGTTCGGGCCAAGATAAAGCTGCATGGCAAGAGTTTATGACGGCTACTACACCTGAAGCTGCTAATGCTGCGCTTAAGAAATTTATCCGCTATGGTGATGAAAGCGCGGGAACAAGATTAGAGTATGCAAATAATCTACTTAGAAGTGGCGGTGCAGAAATAGTCGGTGAGAAGGGTACTAGTCAGCGTGTAGCACCAAGGGGTGAGTCCGAAAGAAAAGATATTATACGGGCAAACATAGTAAAAGGTGCCATGGAAGGTTCTCGTGCTGGAATGAAAGGCGCTGTGCAGCAGGCTGGTTTGATGGGACGCGCTGCTGTTCCTGATCAAAATCGACAGCAGGCACAGCGAGACTTTTTAACAGGTGACACGAGTGGTGGTAAGGCTCTGGCAAGAATACAAGAAGTAACACAGAAATCGTTTAAGCCGGGGGACAAGTTTAGCCAAGCAGAATTAAATTTGGCAACACTTAATTACGCATATGAGTTTGCATCGAGACATGGTGATGAAGCAAAAACGCAAGCAGCGATGGGGGCGCTTTATCAGGCGTTTAAGCCCCATATTAACAAGCGTATGGCGTTTGCAAAACAGTTGCTAACACAGGGGCGCACAGATGAAGCTATGCAGATGCTGGCACAGGCGCAGGCATATTTAAACGACGGAACAGAAACAACAGTTGAAAAAGATGGCGATGGTTATCTTTTAACTGTAGCAGATGTTGGAACTAAAGATATTGTTCACCAGCAGTCGTATACTAAAGAAGAGGCTGAGGCGTATGTAATGAGTTGGAGCCCGGCTGATATTGAGCGCCAGATGCTTCGCGCTATGGGAAGAACGCCGCCCTCTGCAGGATTTGAAGCTGCGCAAGCAGAGTTGAACGCCGCAGGACCGGCTGAGCCTCCCGAAACTTCTGCAGGAGATTTTACGCGTCGTGCTATACCGATGCTTGAAACTCCTGATACGTCTGAAGCGGCTGGATTTAGTCTTGCTGAGCAGCCAACAGAAGCTGAAAGAGATGATATTCAGAAACTAAAAGATGAAGGAAATGCTATACGCACTAAAGCAAATGAAGCAGCACAGCCGCCTACAGCCGTAGCCCGAGGTGATATACGTGCTGAACTTGAAGCATTTGAAACGGTTCGTGGGGAGGGCCTTACTCTTAGTGGTGAGCCGAAGCCCGGTTCGTTAGCAGAGAGTATGAAACTTCTTAGGGACACTTACGGGAATGACCTTGTTTCTATTGTAACAGAAACGCTTCAGACTAATCCGAGTAAACTAACAGAAGATATTGTTCGTGATCTAGGGAGAATGCTTGCTAACAGTGATCCTGCAGGGGGTACTAATAATATGCCCATGCGGGCTTCACGTGGTGACTATGAGGGTACTTGGAAAGTAGAATTCCTTGGTAGTCCTACTAAATACAATATTCCCGAAGCTACTGCAGAAACTATTCGCACTGGGCTTATGAATAAAATGCAGGCTGAGCAGGAGAAGTTTGGCGGGGAGTTCCAGACGCATGTAAGAGAAGCCCCAAGTAAAGCACGCGAAGCATTTGATAAACAGGCTGCTGAAGCGGCTAATGCAGCAAGAGAAAGGTATACACCGGGCGCTCTGCAACGGCCGGCAGGAGTAAAGCAAGGAGCCCTGCCCTATGATCAGCCGCCTGCGTGGGCTCAGCCGGGATGGCGACCAACTCCTACTCCATATAGCGAACCTCCTCCACAGCGGAGATTTTAAATGCCTGAGTGGGGACGAGAGTCCGAGCTAGAGTCAACATCAGCCGTACCAACCTACGGGGACTATTTCCAAGAGTTCCAGTCGGGTTCGTATGGTATGCTGGCGGCGCTAGTTGGCGAAGCTCGTGAATATGGTGGGCCAAACGTAGCTGCGCTACTCGCCCCTACTCAGCGATCATTGAGAGAAAGTAAAGCCGCACAGCTTGAAGAGCTAACACCGGCAGGGCGTAAGCAGTTTGAGTCAGAAATTGGTTCACCTGAGTTTTATCGGTCGCCTGCAGGATGGGCGTTTGCACAGTTTGTAGGGACTTCTCCATACATACTCGCGTCTACTCTTCCAGTTATTTTAACGGGAGGTTTGGGCGGTGCGGCAGCTAGTGCCGCCGCCGCTGGTGTTCTTACTGATGCTGATTTAACAAGTAGTGTTCAGGAGTCTGTTGATACTAAAACTCATGAGGAGTTGCTTGCGCTAAGCCAGCAATATTCTGATAATATTGCTGATGGCATGACTGAGACGGAAGCGAGAACTAATCTTATCCAGACTATGGTAGGGCCGGGTGCTCATACTACGGCGCTTGCGTTGGGTTCTCTATCAGGTGGGTTTGGTGTTCCGGGTATTACTGGTAAAGCAATAACTAGTGTTACAGGTAGGGCAGGAAGAAGCGCACTA
>Ga0137465_1000307_pt1 | contig 26379 bp, 25 predicted proteins | sample EasRivERMGT828_2_FD_104906 | JGI IMG/M metagenome (GOLD analysis project Ga0137465, IMG submission 104906) | Soil microbial communities from meander-bound floodplain in the East River, Colorado, USA - East River MetaG ERMGT828_2 | ecosystem: Environmental > Terrestrial > Soil > Floodplain ... | reverse complement strand
TGATGCGGATGCCGACCGTGCCTGGCGTCTTCTTCCAGTCGGCGATGACATCGGCCACCGCCGGATCACCCGGGTCGACCGGCTTGACGATGGCGAAGCGGCCGGGATGGGCCCGCCGCACCTCCACCGCGTAGCAGCCGTCGTAGCGGTACATGGCGAAGGCGGAGATGAAGATGGCGCTGTCCACGCCGACCTTGTCCATCGCCGCCACCATTTCGTCGCCCGTGACGTGGGCGGGCCAGTTCGGCACGCTGTGCCACGGCCGTTTCGGCGTGTTCGCCTCGTAGGCGTGGACTTGCGAATCGATGACCATGGGATGTCCTTCCTTGACTGATCGTCGCCGCGACCAAGGCGGCCCTTGCCGCGCTCGCCGGGACAGCGTTCTATTTTAAGCCCCCGAGCGCCGAGTTGGGTGCGGGCCGGTATCTCCCATTGTGGATTGGCGGTGCAGTTCGATTTCTGAGCGGGTGCCCGGACGGTCCGCGCACCGGGAGGCCGTCCCCGGGAATCTCGCGGAAACCGAATTCCGACCGAATGCCGACCTATCGCTGACGACTTGGCCCAGCGACGGCCTTAGCATGCAGCCATGGACCACTGCCGCAAGATTGTGTGCGCCGCGCTCGCTCTGGCGAGCTTGATGGGCGCCGCTTACGCGGGTGAATCCGCGCCATCGGGGCGCGAGGTCTTCGAGCGCCGCTGCCGCATCTGTCATGGCGGCACGGCTCGGCCCGAATTCCAGATCGGCCCGAGCCTTGCCGGCATCATCGGCAAGAAAGCGGCAACGCAGGATTCCGCGGTCCATTCGCGCAGCATGATCGACTCCGGAATCGTGTGGGACCGCGATTCGCTGCGCCGCTTTCTCGCAGACCCATCGCGCGCGGTCCCCGGCACCTTAATGGCTGCCGACGTCACGAACCCGGCGGAGCTGGAGAGCCTGCTCGACTACCTCGAATCGCTGCGCTGACCGTGGACCCCTTATTCAAGGCGCAGGCGGGCGAGCTGGTCGTGGCGATGCCCGAGCGGGGCATCGATCCTGCGTGGCTCGGGCGGCCGCTCGCGGAGCTCGGCCTTGAGGCCGGCGGGCGTCTCAGCGCGGTGCGCGTGGAAAGCCCGGCGGCCTGGCGCTGGAAAACGGCGGACGCCGCGTTCTTCGCCAAGCTGCTCGGCGAGCTTGAGGCGACCGGGCAGAAGATCGCGCTCCGCGGCCTGCCGCCGGAGCTTGAAAAGCTGCTCGCGCTCGCCCGCGGCGCGCCGCCGGCCGCCGCGCCAGGCGCCCGGCCGCCCGGCGTTCGCGAGCGCGTCGGCCTGCGCGCGCTGAGCCAGGCCGAGGACGCGCGCGCGTTCGTCGCGCTGCTCGGCGAAGTCGTGCTCCTGCTGCCGCGCTTCGTCGCCGCACGCGCCAAGGTGCGCCGCGCCGAGCTGATCGAGGTGCTCGCCGAGTCGAGCAGCCGCGCGCTGCCGATTGTGGCCGTGGTGAACCTCCTGATGGGCGCGATTCTCGCCTTCGTCGGCGCGGTGCAGTTGAAGACGTTCGGCGCCGGCATCTATGTCGCCAACCTCGTCGGCATCGCTTCGGTGCGCGAACTGACGCCGATCCTGACTGCGATCGTGCTCGCCGGCCGCACCGGCGCGAGCTTCGCGGCGCGCATCGCGACCATGCAGGGCAACGAGGAGGTCGACGCGCTCACCGCGCTCGGCGTATCGCCGGCCGAGTTTCTGGTCCTGCCGCGGGTCGTGGCGCTCAGCCTCCTCATGCCGCTGCTCTACATCTACGGCTGCGGCTTCGCGCTGCTCGGCGGCATGGCGGTATCGATGCCGGTCCTGGACGTGTCCGCGACCGCCTACGTGGCGCAGACGCAGCACGCCATCGCCGGCGCGCATTTCGCGATCGGCGCGCTCAAGGCGTTCGTCTTCGGCGCGCTCGTCGCGCTGGTCGGCTGTCATCACGGCCTGCGCGCGCCGCGCAGCGCGGCGGGCGTGGGAGCGGCGACGACCTCGGCGGTCGTGAACTCGATCATCGGCGTGATCGCCCTCGACGCCGTATTCGCCGTCTGCGCGAACGCGCTCAAGGTATGAACGTGATATCGATCGAGGATCTCACCATCGGCTACGGGCCGCACCCGGTGCAAAGCGCCATCAGCGCGCAAATCGGCGAGGGCGAGATCTTCGCGGTCGTCGGCGACAGCGGCTCGGGGAAGAGCACGCTGCTCAGGACCATGATCGGCCTGCTGCCGCCGCAAAGCGGCCGCGTCGTGTTCCAGGGCGCGTCGTCGTTCGGCGTGCTGTTCCAGAACGGGGCGCTGTGGACCTCCATGAGCGTGCTCGAGAACGTGATGCTGCCGATGGACCTCCAGGGGGAGCTGCCGCGAGCGGCGCGACGCGCGCTCGCGCGGTTCAAGCTCGCGCTGGTGGGGCTCGCGGGCGACGAAGACCGCTACCCGGCAAGCCTGAGCGGCGGCATGCGCAAGCGCGCCGGGCTCGCGCGCGCGCTCGCCCTCGACCCGGGCGTGCTCTTCCTCGACGAGCCTTCGGCAGGACTCGACCCGCTCGCGTTGCGCCGGCTCGACGAACTCGTCCTGAGCCTGCGCGACGGGCTCGGGATCACGGTCGTGGTGGTCACCCACGAGATCGAAAGCCTCTACCGCATCGCCGATCGCATGCTGTTCCTCGACGGCGAGACCCACCGGCCGGTGGCGCTCGGCGTGCCGGCCGAGCTCGCGCGCTCGGCCGAAAGCGCCAAAGTGCGCGAGTTCCTGTCGCGGTTGATGCCATGACCCGGCCGAGCGCCACGCTCATTGGGACGTTCGTCCTTGGAGCCCTCGCGCTGGTCGTCGCGGGTGTGCTGTTCTTCAGCGGCGGCATGCTGCGTGAGCAGCGCTTTACCGTGGTGAGTTTCTTCGACGCCTCGGTGCAGGGCCTGCGCGTGGGCGCGCCGGTGACGTTCCGCGGGGTGCCGGTCGGCGAGGTGAGTTCGATGGGCGTGCGCGTCAACCCCCGCACCGGGCAGTCGATCATCCAGGTCAACATGGAGCTCGTGCCGGGCATGGTCACGCTCTACGGCCAGCCGAGGCCGGACGGCGAAACGCTCGTGGCTTCTCTTGTCAACGAGGGGTTGACCGCCCAGCTCGTCAAGCAAAGCTTCGTCACCGGGCTTCTCAGCGTGGAGCTCTCCTTTCGCCCCGGCGAGGAAGTCTCGCGGCTCGGGGATACCTCGCTGCCCGAAGTGCCGACCGTGCCTGGCGATCTCGAAGGGCTGGCGAAGCAGCTGCAGACGGTCGACATCGCCGCGGTACTGGAATCGCTGCAGCGCACGCTCGCGGCGGCGGAGCCGGTCCTGCGTCAGGCGCCTTCCGTGCTGAGCTCCCTCGAGCGCACGCTCAACACGACCGAGCGCGAGGTCGGCGCGAGCTCGGCTTCCTTGCAGGAAACGCTCGCCGCGATGCGCATGCTCGCGACGACGCTCGATCGCAACGGCGCCAGCACTCTGGCGGCGCTGAGCGCAACGCTCGAGCGCGCCGACGCCACGCTGGACGCCGCTCACACGCTAGTCGATCCGCGCGGCCACAATGCCATCCAGCTGCAGCACACGCTCGATGATTTCGCCGCGGCGTCCGCGCGCCTGCGCAACCTGGCGGAGCGCGTGGACCGCGATCCATCCGTTCTTGTGCGCGGGAGATAGCCGGTGGCCCCCACGTACCGTGCCGCCGCTCTACTCGCCGCACTGGCGATCGCGGCCTGCGCCTCCGCGCCGGTGACCCTGGTCGCGCTGCCGCCCGCGCCGGCGCCAGAGATGCGCGACGCGGGCCCGGGCCCGACCGTCCTGTTGCGCAAGGTGACCGTTCCAGGCTATCTCGACAGCTTTCCCGTGGTGGTCGGCCGCAAGGGAAGCGTGCTTGCCGTCTCGGACAGCACCGAATGGGCCGAGCGGCCGTCGCTCGGCGTCGCGCGCGTGCTGCGCGACGCGCTTTCGCAGCGGCTCGACGCAGCGCGCGTCCTGATCGAGGGCGACGGGCGCATTCCGGATGCCGATCTCACGGTTGAATTCCTGGCGCTTGATCCGCAGGAGGCCGTGCTGCACGTCGACGCGAGATGGTCTTTCTCCTGCACCGCCGCGCGCGGTAGCCGTGCCGGCCGCAGCCAGTTCGATGCGCCTTTGGCGAGCGCAACGCCAGGGGCAGTCGCCGCCGCAACCACCGAAGCGCTCTCGCGCCTCGCCGACGTGCTCGCCGCCGTGGTGCCGTGCCCGCAGAGACCGTATTCCGACCGAAAGCCGACCGTTCGCTGACGACTTGGCCAGCGGCGGGCGTTAACGTGTGCTCCATGACATCCCCGCAAACGATCGGCATCATCGGCGCCGGAACCATGGGCACCGGCATTGCGCAGGTCTGCGCGCTCGCCGGTCTATCTGCCGTAATAATGGACGTCGACGAGGAGCGCGTCGCGCGCGGGCGCAGCGGCATCGGCAGCGCCCTCGAGCAGCTGGTCAAGAAAGCGAAGCTCTCTGCGGCCGACCGCGATACCGCGCTTGGCCGGTTACGCGGCACGACGGAATACGGCGCGCTGCGCGATTGCGACTTCGTCATCGAGGCGGCGACCGAGAACGAGGCCGTGAAGCTCAAGATCCTGCGCCAGGTCGACGCGCTCGCCAAGGATGGCGCCATCGTTGCGACGAACACCTCGTCGATCTCGATCACCAAGCTCGGCGCGGCATTGAAGCGCCCGGCGCGCGTCGTCGGCCTGCATTTCTTCAACCCGGTGCCGCTCATGGCGCTGGTCGAGGTGGTGCGCGGCCGGCAGACCGACGATACGACGGTCGAGGCGGCGGCCGCGCTCGCGAAGCACATCGGCAAGACGCCGGTCGTGGTGAAGGACTCTCCGGGGTTCGTGGTGAACCGGCTGCTGTGCCCGATGCTGAACGAGGCGGTGCTCGCGTATGGCGAAGGCATTGCGTCCGCGAAGGACATCGACGAGTCGATGAAGCTCGGCTGCAACCACCCGATCGGCCCGCTCGCGCTCGCCGACCTGATCGGGCTCGACGTGCTGCTCGCGGTGATGGAGGTGTTCCACCGTGAGTTCAAGGACCCGAAATACCGGCCGGCGCCGCTGCTGAAGGAAATGGTCGCCGCCGGCCACCTCGGCCGCAAGTCCGGCCGCGGGTTCCACAATTACAGATGAGGCCATCAATGGACATCGGTGAGAAGCTCTCCCGCAGCGCCGACATTTCCGAACGGATCACCCGCGTGCTGCAAAAGCGCCTGCAAACAGCCACCGAGCGCTTCGGCGAGCGCACGCAGAAAGCCGTGCAGGGAATCCAGCCCGCTGCCGCAGCTTTGCCTGCGTGGCCGCAGTACGCAATCGATTGCGCGCAGCGTGCGGTCATCCTCTGGGACACGCTGCGCCAGCGCGGCAACAACTACCTCGAGCACGTGCAGCAGGGCCAGCCGCCGGTGCTGCACTTCAAGTACGAGACGGTGCTCGACGGGCGCACGCTGCAGAAGCCCGTCAACTATGCCTTGCTTCGCATCATCCCGTCCGAGGGCGTCACCATCGACGCGAGGAAGCGCCCCTACATCATCATCGACCCGCGAGGCGGCCACGGCCCCGGTATCGGCGGCTTCAAGGACGACTCGCACGTCGGCGTCGCGCTGCGCGCGGGCCACCCGGTCTACTTCGTCAGCTTCTTCGTCGAACCGGAGCCCGGACAGACGCTGCTCGATGTAAGCGCGGCCGAGCGCGAGTTCGTGCACAAGGTGCGCGCGCTGCATCCGGAGAGCCCGAAGCCCGCGATCGTCGGCAACTGCCAGGGCGGCTGGGCCGCGATGATGCTCGCCGCCTCGGAGCCCGGCGAGACCGGGCCGCTCGTGATCGTCGGCGCGCCGATGTCGTACTGGGGCGGTGCGTGGCGGGAGGGCGAGGGCGACAACCCGATGCGCTACGCCGGCGGCCTCCTCGGCGGCACGTGGCTCGCCTCGTTCGCCTCGGACCTCTGCAACGGCAAGTTCGACGGGGCGCACCTCGTGCAGAACTTCGAGAACCTGAATCCCGCGAACACGTTCGTCGACAAGTACTACAAGGTGTTCGCGAACGCCGACACGGAGCCCGCGCGCTTCCTCGAGTTCGAGCGCTGGTGGGGCGGGTACTTCCTGATGAACCGCGAGGAGATCGAATGGATCACGCGCAATCTCTTCGTCGGCAACAAGCTCTGGTCCGGCGAGGTCAAGTCCGGCCCGCACGGCAGCGCGGGTTTCGACCTGCGCGAGATCCGCGCGCCGATCATCATGTTCGCCTCGCTCGGCGACAACATCACGCCGCCGCAGCAGGCGTTCAACTGGGTGGCCGACGTGTACGGCTCGACGGAGGAGATCAAGGCGCGCGGCCAGGTGATCGTGGGGCTCATGCACGAGGAAGTCGGCCACCTCGGCATCTTTGTCTCCGGAAAGGTCGCGCAGAAGGAATACACGCAGATCGCTTCGGTAATGAAATCGATCGAGATGCTGCCGCCGGGGCTCTACGGCATGGAGATCAAGGAAACGAAGGGCGAGGGCGGCCGGCCCGAGTACCAGGTGGAGTTCCATGAGGTCCGCCTGGAAGAAGTCGTGGCGCGGCTGAACCGGCACCAGCGCCTCGACGAGAAGCCCTTCGAGGCGGTCGCCGCGGTCTCGGAATTCAACCAGCGCGCCTACGAGATGTTCGTCCAGCCCTCCGTCCAGGCGGGCTCGAACGAGTTCATCGCCGGCCTGATCCGCCGCTTCCATCCGCTGCGCGTGCAGCGCTGGGCGTTTTCGGACTGGAACCCCTGGCTCGCATGGCTGCCGGGGGCGGCGCAGCTCGCGAAGGAGAACCGCCAGCCGGTCGCGGCGGACGATCCGCTGCGCCGCGCGGAGGCGAGCCTCGCCGAGCTCGCGAGCGCCACGCTCGAGTACCACCGCGCGCTGCGCGACGCGCTCGCCGAGGCGCTGTTCTTCCACGTCTACGGCAACCTGTTCTCGCTCTACATCGCCGACCGCGAACCGGCGCGGGCAGCGCAGTCCACGGACCCGCACGAGCTGCCGATCGTGCAGCAGGCGCTCGCGTCAATCGACAAGGGCGGCTACCCCGAGGCATTCGCCCGCGTCGGCTTTCTCGTCACGCGCCGCGGCGACGTGCCGCTGTCGCGCCTGGAGGCCGGTCAGCAGATGGTGAAGGACTACAAGGAGTTCCTGCCCGCCGTGCCCCTCGAGCACATGCGCCGCGTCGCGGGCGAGCAGGAAATCATCGCCACCTACGCGACGGACAAAGCGATCGCCGCGCTGCCAAAGCTCCTGCCCGAGCACAAAGACCGCGAGCGGCTCCTCACGCTGCTCGACCGGTTGGAGAGCGATCCGCGCGTCCGCCATGACGGCCTGACGCCGGAGCAGCAGACGATGTTGAAGCGCGTACGCCAGGCATTGCGCGTGCCGGCGCGTGTGAAAAACGCGGCCGCGGCTCTCCAGAGACAGGCCCGATGAACCTGCCCTCTTCCCAGCTCCTCTCTAGCGTGCTCGCGGGCCGCAAGGGCTTGATCGTCGGCATTGCAAACGAGAACAGCATCGCGTACGGCTGCGCGCGCATCTTCCATGACCTTGGAGCGGAACTCGCGGTGACGTGGCTGAACGAGAAGGCGAGGCCGCATGTCGAGCCGCTGGCGCGCTCGCTCTCGGCGACGATCGCCATGCCGCTGGATGTCGAGCAGCCCGGCCAGATGGAGGCCCTATTCGCCGCCATCCGGGAGAAATGGGGCCGCCTCGACTTCGTCCTGCACTCCATCGCCTTCGCGCCCAAGCAGGACCTCCACGGCCGCGTCGTCGAGAGCACGCGCGAGGGCTTCGCGCGCGCGATGGACATCTCCTGCCACTCCTTTATCCGCATGGCAGGCCTCGCCGAGCCGCTGATGGACCACGGCGGCTCGCTTCTAACCATGAGCTACCTCGGCGCGGCCGAGGTGGTGGCGCACTACGGAGTAATGGGCCCGGTGAAGGCCGCTCTCGAATCAGCCGTACGTTATCTCGCGGCGGAGCTCGGCCCACGCGCCATCCGGGTCAACGCCGTTTCTCCAGGACCGATCCAGACGCGCGCCGCTTCAGGCATACCCGGCTTCGACGAACTGATGGCGCACGCCCGCGAACGCGCGCCGCTGCGCCAGCCGGTCACGCTCGAGGACGTCGGCACCTTCTGCGCCTTCCTCGTGAGCGACGCCGCGAAAGTCATCACCGGCGACACCCACTACGTCGACGGCGGTTTCCACATCCTCGCGTGAGGTTTCCATGACCAGCACATTTGCCTACGAAGACCTTGAAGTCCTCTGCAATCGCACCTTCGACGAGATCGTCGTCGGGGACCGTGCGACCATCCAACGCACGCTCACCGCGGCCGACCTGCAGCTCTTCGCTGCAATGTCGGGCGACATCGCGGCTGCGCAGAGCGACGCCGAGTCGACGCAATTACACGGCGTCATTGCCCACGGCATGTGGGCCGCGGCGCTGATTTCGGCGGTGCTCGGCACCAGGCTGCCGGGGCCCGGCACGAGCTACGCGGGCCAGACACTGAAGTTCCATAGGCCCGTGCGCGTGGGCGATACGCTCACCATCACCGTCACGGTCAAGCTCCGCCAGGAGATGACACGGTTGGTCCTCCTCGACTGCCAGTGCACGAACCAGGACGGCGAGATCGTGATCTCCGGCGAGGCGACCGTGATCGCGCCCGCTGAGCGCATCGAGCGACCACGCGGCACGCTGCCGCAGGTGCGCGTGTCGCTCCAGCACGGCGACGAGCTCGTGCGGGTCCTGCAGTACGTGAAGCCGTTGGGGCGCATCAGGGTGGCGGTCGTGCATCCCTGCGACGAGGTGAGCCTCTCGGCCGCGCTCGACGCCCGGACTGCCGGCGTAATCGAGCCGGTCCTGATCGGCCCGCGCGCGCGCCTGGAGGCGCTCGCGCAGAAGTCCGGCGCCAGCCTGCGGGAGGTGGCGATCGAGGACGTACCGCACAGCGAAGCTGCCGCGGCGCGCGGCGTCGAGCTTGCCCTCAAGGGCGAAGTGGAAGCGCTCATGAAGGGCAGCCTCCACACCGACGAGCTGATGGCGGCGGTCGTCAAGAGCGCGCTGCGCACCGGGCGCCGCATGAGCCACTGCTTCATCATGCAGACGCCGGCCTACCCGCGCCCGTTCATCATCACCGACGCGGCGATCAACATCGCGCCCACGCTGCAGGACAAGGCCGACATCATCCGCAATGCCATCGACCTCGCTCACGCCTTCGGCATCGCGCGGCCGCGCGTCGCCATCCTCGCGGCGGTCGAGACCATCAACCCCAGCATGCCGGCCACGCTGGACGCGGCGGCGCTCTGCAAGATGGCCGACCGCGGCCAGATCACCGGCGCGATCCTCGACGGCCCGCTCGCCTTCGACAACGCCGTGTCCGCGGCCGCCGCGCGCACCAAGGGAATCGTTTCCGAAGTGGCCGGCGCAGCCGATATCCTCGTGGTTCCCGATCTCGAAGCCGGCAACATGCTCGCGAAGCAGCTCGAGTACCTCGGCGGCGCGGCGAGCGCCGGCATCGTCCTCGGCGCGCGCGTTCCGATCATCCTCACCAGCCGCGCGGATTCGCGCGAGGCGCGTATCGCATCGTGCGCCGTTGCCGTAGTGGTCGCGCGGCGGCTAGGGCTGCCTAGCGCGGTCAGCGCGCTGCCGGTCAGGCGAGCAGCATCGGCGCCGGCTGGTGGAAATGATGAACAACGCCTGCAACCGCTGGACGCAGGCCGCGCGCCAGTTCTACAAGGCGCCGGAGGCGACGGCGTGAGAAGGAACCAGCCATGATCCCGGCTTCCGCGATCGTCGTCCTGAACGCCGGCTCCTCGAGCATCAAGTTCGTCCTCTTCGCCGAGCGCGAAGGGGCGCTGGACCCGGTTGTCCGCGGCCAGATCGAGGCGCTCTTTACCGCCCCGCGCTTCATCGCCCGCGACGGCCAAGGCCGTCTGCAGGAGGAAAAATCCTGGGGCGAGGGCGTGAAGCTCGGCCACGACGGCGCGATCGCGTATCTCGCCGAACGTCTGGAAGCGCGCCGCGCCGAAGGGCTGGAGCTCGCGGCGGTCGGACACCGCGTGGTGCACGGCGGCACGCGGTATTCGGCGCCGGTGCGCGTCGATGCCGCCGTACTGGCCGCGCTCGAGAAGCTGGTGCCGCTCGCGCCGCTGCACCAGCCGCACAACCTCGCGCCGATTCGTACGCTGCTGCGCGCACGGCCGGACCTTCCGCAGGTCGCCTGCTTCGACACCGCCTTTCACTGCACGCAGCCCCCGCTTGCCCAGGCCTTCGCTCTGCCCGCGGACATTACCGAGCGCGGCGTGCGCCGCTACGGCTTCCACGGCCTTTCCTACGCCTACATCGCCTCGGCGCTGCCGGGCTACGACGCACGCGCCGCGGCCGGCCGAACTGTAGTCCTGCATCTGGGCAACGGCGCCAGCATGTGCGCCATCAAGCGCGGCGCGAGCGTGGCGAGCACCATGGGATTCACCGCCGTGGAAGGACTGCCGATGGGCACCCGCTGCGGCTCGCTGGACCCGGGGGTGATTCTCTACCTCATGAACGAGCGCGGCATGGACGCGCGCGCGATCGAGAAGCTGATCTACCAGCAGTCCGGGCTGCTCGGCGTTTCCGGGATCTCGAGCGACATGCGCACCCTCCTCGGGAGCGGCGAGCCGGGCGCGAAGCTCGCGGTGGACCTCTTCGTCTACCGCATCGGCCGCGAGCTCGGCTCGCTCGCCGCGGCGCTCGGCGGCCTCGACGCGGTGGTGTTCACGGGCGGCATCGGCGAGAACGCCGCCGCGATCCGCGCCCGCGTGTGCCGCGACGCCGCCTGGCTCGGCCTCGAGCTCGATGCCGCCGCAAACGACAAGGGCGGGCCGCGCATCAGCACGCCGGCAAGCCGGGTCGCGGCCTGGGTCATCCCGACCAACGAAGAGCTGGTGATCGCCTCGCAGACGCGTGCGCTGGTCGAAAAGGAGTTCGCATGAGGCAGTACGGGCGGCGACTAGTTCGCGACGCGAGAGCGCAGATCATCGCCCTCGCTGCCAGCCTCGCCTTGCTCGCCGGCTGCGCGAGCGGCGGGAAGCCGGCCGCCGAGAAGCCGAGCGGCCGGGAGCAAGCGCTCGTCGAGATGCGTGCCGTGGTCATCGGCGTCGACCAGGTAAACCGCCTCCTCGCGCTGGAAGCCGCCGCTGGCGGACGCCTGGTTCTCCCCGTCGCCGAGGAATTCCGCGACTTCGACCGGGCGCGCGTCGGTGACCAGGTCGTGGTCTCCCATACGCAGGCAATTGCCTGGCAGGTCAAGCCCTCGGACAAGGGCGCCCCCGGCGTCAGCTCGCGCGAAACCCTGAGCAACCCGCGGCCGGGCGAAGCGCCGGGCGGAGCGGTGGAGCGCGCGATTACGATCACCGCGACCATCACGGCGTTTGACGTCGCGGGCGGCACCGTCACCCTCACCGGGCCACAGGGGCAACGCCAGGCGTTCGTCGCGCACAGGCCCGCCGATCTGGAGAAGATCCGCATCGGCGATCTCGTCGATATCACGTACAGCGAGGCGCTCGCGGTGTCCCTGCGGCCCGACGCGAAGCGGTGATGTAGTTAGCGATCCCCAACCTGCCATGGCCCTCGACCCTGAACCGAAATATCCGAACCGACGCGCTTACGTGGTGAAAGTGCGCAGCGATGCGAAGCCCGACGCGCTTGCCGGCTGCGTAGAAAACCTCGTCACCGGCGCCAGCCTCGACTTCGCCACCGGCGAGGAACTGCTCGACTCCCTTGTGAGGGACTTGGCGGCGGGGAACGCGAAGGACGCGAAGCAATGACCAACCAGAGGGACCCGGTCTATCGCGCGCTGTGGGCGGAGGATCTCGAGGAAGTCGACCGCGAGATCGCCAGGCTGTCGGCGCTGTGCCAGGTGAGGATCCTCGAGCCCGGCGTGATTGGACGGGTGCTGAAGAACGACCACTCGGTGTGCGGAACAGAGAATGCCGTGGCTTTCCGCAAGCTTCACGACCTGCTCATGCTGCACCTGGCGATACGCGAGAAAGCGGCCGACTCGTTCGGGCAGGCGCAGACCGCCGCGATCGAGGATTACATCATCGAGCGGCTGCGCAAGTCCTTCCCGGACTTGACGATCGGGTGGCCGCCGGCGTGAATGCCCGATGGATACCGCACTCTTAAGCGCACTGTCGGCCGTGCTGGGGTCCCTCGTCGGCGGCTCGGCCTCCGTCGCGACCACCTGGATGGCGCAGAAGACGCTCAACAGGCGCGAGGTCCTGCGCGAGGAGCTGCGCAAGCGCGAGGCGCTCTACGGCGAATTCATCGGTGAATGCGCGAAGCTCTTCATGGACGCCTTCACCCATAACCTGGAGAAGCCCGAGTCCTTGCTGCCGGTCTTCGCGCAGATCAACCGCATCCGGCTGTGCGCCTCGCGGGAGGTTCTGGCCGAGGCGGAGCGCGTGCTCACGCGCCTCACCGACCAGTACTTCGCGAAGAACCTGACGGTGGAGGACTTGCGCCAGCTTGCGCACACCGAGCAGGCCGATCCGCTGCGCGACTTCGGCGAGGCTTGTCGCGCCGAGCTCAAGTCGCTTCGCGGAGGGATGTAGACCGAATCCCGACGAAACGCCGACGCCTCGCCGACCACTCCCTGCAAGCACCCGGCTATGATGCCCTTACATCGAAATTTACTTGTCGGCGACCGCTGCCGATCCTTCCTCCCGAACAGTCAGCGGACGCCGAGGCAACCAGGATGAGGAGGCCGCTATCATGAACGCGCGTATGTGGCTGATTTTGGTCACGTTGCTGTCTTTCGGCGCAGCGGATTGCGCCGCGCAGTCGCAGTCTCCTTATAACGGCGCCTGGACAGTTACGATCGAAAACGACATAGGAACGGGTTCTGACAACAACTATACGAACGGCATCGGCGTGTCGTGGGTGTCGAAGGCCATCGACACCTACGAAGAGCGGGGCTTCGTGCGGCGGTGGGGTGAGTTCTGGTCGTTCCTGCCCTTCGTCGGCAATGACGGTTACCGCACGTATGTGGCCTGGTCCCTGGCCCAGGAGATGCATACGCCGGACGACATCTCGAATCCGAACCCGCCATTAAACGACCAGCCTTATGCCGGGATCCTGTACCTCGACAGCATCGTCTATGCGAGAAGCCAGCGGGTGACTCACGCCTGGCAGCTCAGGGTCGGCGTCGTGGGCCCGGCGTCGGGGGCCGAAAGCACGCAGAAGTGGTTCCACGACCGGACCGGCGGCACTGAGCCGATGGGCTGGGACACGCAGCTTCCGAACGAACCGGTCATCAACCTGGGTTACACGGGTGCGTACCTGCTGGCCCAGGGAGACGTGAGCGAGTCGACCAAGTGGAGAATCGTTCCCGTAGCCCAGGCAGGTCTCGGCAACTACTTCACGGGTGTCGGACTCGGCGTGTACGGCGAGTTCGGCTGGAACCTCGTCGATGCCCTGGGTGGAACAGCATTGCGTCAGGGGTTCAACGTGGCGTCGACAGTCGGCGTCGGGCCGGTGGATCGCTGGTCCGTATCGCTTTCCGGCGGTGTTGCCGGCTACGGTGTCGCCCACTACCTGCCGCTCGACGGTACGGTAACCAAGGACAGCCGATCAGTCGACACGGAGCCCTTCATCGGCATGGCCACGCTCGGCATCTCGGTTCGATATCGCAGTTTCACCGGCTTTCTGGGTAGAACTTTCTTCACCAAGACATTCGATACGGAGCGGGAGCGGGTCCAGTTCTCAACTCTCAGCGCTTCCTGGTATTACTGAAGGACCCCCGACGGCCGCATGGCGCGGCTCACACAGGGGTCTGCCGGCAACCTGCTCCGGACGACCGCCTTTCCGCCGGTTCTCGCGCGAGGCTGACCGGCTCATCACGGCCTTTCGAACACCCCCGGCATCGAGCAGTCCCGCGACAACGCGCGCGCCAGGCCATCGCGTCGGCGCTGACCAAATCGCGACGAAAGCGCGACGCCAAACTGACTACTTCCCGCAGAGCCTTCACTATTATTCTCTTATCTATTCGAGCATCGACGACCCATGCCGCTACTCCCTCGCGTTAACTGGATGCCTCCACCGTCACGGCCGGAGCGTATGCGCAAATCTCCAGGCTCTGCCGGCGCCGCGACGGCCGCGCTGACGATCTCGTTCGCGATCGGGTTGGCCGGCTGCAGCACTCCAGCTCTTCACCCGACGGTCGACCTGCCCGGCCATTTCGCCACGGCTGCGGAATCGGACCTGGAGCCCGAGGTCGCCTGGTGGGAAAGCTACGGCGATCCGGTGCTCTCGAGCCTCATCCGCCGCGCCGCGGGCGCGAACCGCGACATCAAGATCGCCGCCGAGCGCGTGCGCGCCGCGCGCGCCGGAGTAACGATCAGCCGCTCGTGGATGCTGCCGAGCGTGGGCGTCAGCGCCGTGGGGGTGGGCTACAACAACCGGTACGGCGCGCCCGAAAACCAGTCGGCCCCGGACGTCAAGGCGCTCGCCGGCGGCGTGGCCGTTTCCTGGGAAATCGATCTTTCGGGTCGCCTGCGCGCGGGCGCCGAGGCCGCCACCGCCGACGCGATTACGGCCGAGCACGGAGTGCGGGGCGTGCGGCTGCTGGTGCTGACCGACGTGGCCAGCAACTACTTCACGCTCGTCGGCGCGCTGCGCCAGCTCGAAACCGTGCGCGCCATCTCGGCGGCGCACGACGAGACGCTGCGCCTCGTCACCGCGCGGCAGCGCGTTGGCCTCGCCACGCCGTTCGACGTCGAGCGGGCCCAGACCGACGCCTCGCGAGCGCGCGCGGCGATACCGCCGCTCGAGACGCTCGCCGCGGTATCGCGGCACCGCATCGCCGTTCTCATCGGTGAGCAGGCCTTCAATGCGGCAACCATCGTGCCTTCCGCGGTCGAGCTCAACGTTCCGCCCGCGCGGCCCGGACAACCCGCGGCGCTGCTCGAGCGCAGGCCGGACCTTCTCGCGCTGAAGTCGCAGCTCGATGCGGCCAACTGGCGCCGCCAGCAGGCCAAGGCGGAGTATTTCCCGCGGCTCTTTACGAGCGCGCTGCTCGGCCGCCAGAGCCTGGAGATGAACGATTTCGACCTCGGCGCGACGCGCTACAGCCTGGTCTCGGGGCTCATAACCATGCCGGTGTTCAACTGGGGCCGCACGCAGGCGATCAACGAGGCCGCCGAAGCCGGACAGACCCAGGCGCTGCTGCGCCTGGAGGACGCCATCGTGCGCGCGCTCGAGGACGTCGAAAACTCACTGGTCGCCCTGCGCGCCGAGCGCCAGCGCGCCGAGCTGTTGCGCAGCGCGGCGGCTTCCGCCGAGTCCGCGCTCGGCCGCGCGCAATCGCTCTATAACCGCGGCCAGGTCGACCTGCTGCCGCTCCTCGACGCGCAGCGCAGCCGATTGGCGGTGCAGATCAGCGCAAACGACAGCAGCACGCAATTGCTGCTCGACAGCGTGCAGCTTTACAAGGCGCTCGGCGGCGGCTGGCAAGTCTTCGAGCCCGCACAAAAGGAACCATCGTGAAAACTCGTTTCGCCCTCACTCTCCTCGCTTTGATGCTTTCCGCGTGCGCGCCTGACAAGCCGCCCGCCGAAGCGCCCCGCATGGTCCGTACCGTCGACCTGCGCTACGACAAGGCCCGCGAGGCCAATCGCTATTTCGGCACGGTGCAGGCCCGGCACGAGGTCGATCAGGGCTTCCGCGTCGGCGGCAAGATCGCGAGCCGTAGGGTCGACGTCGGCCAGAGCGTGCGCGAAGGCGACGTGCTCGCGGTGCTCGACGACGTCGACTACCGGCTCGCCGAGGAAGCCGCGAGCCAGCAGCTCGTGGCCTCGAAAGCGCAGGCGCGCCAGGCCGAATCGGACCGCAAGCGCCTGGAAGCGTTGAAGGTCGACGGCTCGGTGAGTGCAGCCGACGAAGAGCAGGCGCAAACCCGCGCCCAGCAGTCCAGGGCGGCAGCCGAGGCCGACGAGCGCAAGCTCGAGCTGGCGCGCAATCGGCTGAAGTACACCGTCCTTCGCGCGCCGCGCAGCGGCGTCGTGACCGTGGTGCGCGCCGAGGTCGGACAGGTCGTCGCCGAGGGCCAGCCGGTCGTGTCGATCGCCGCCCTGGGCGAGCCCGAGATCGTGGTCGACGTGCCGGAAGACCACTTCGCATCCTTCAAGAAGGCGCAGTACAAGGCATGGCTCGCAACCGCCCCGGGCGAAACCTTCGACGTGAGCCTGCGCGAGCTTTCGCTGCAGGCGGCGGCGCAGACCCGCACCTACAGGGCCCGGTTGAAGCCGGTAACGCCACGGCAGCTGCCGCTCGGCGCGACCGCCACGGTGGTGGTCGAGCGCACGGCGGCGGAAACGCCGATGGCCACCATCCCGGCGAGCGCGATGACGCAGGCGAATGGCCAGCCCGCGGTGTGGGTGGTGCGCCGCGCCGGAGCCGAGCCGGTGGGCACCGTGGACCTCGTGCAGGTCACGGTCCATGGCTACCGGAACGACGAGGTTCTGCTCTCCGGGCCGCCGGCCGGCGTGCTGGTGGTCACCGCCGGGGTGCAGAAGATGGCGCCCGGATTGCACGTCGCGCTGGGCGGCGCAACGCGCGGCGAAGCCGCGGCGAAAGTGGCCGCGCGATGAAATCGTTCAACCTCACCGAGTGGGCGCTCGGCCACCGCGCCATCGTGCTCTTCCTGATCCTCGTCATCGGTATCGGCGGCGTGCTGGGCTTTGGCAAGCTCGGCCAGCTCGAAGACCCGAACTTCTCCGTGCCGTCGATGACGGCGATGGTGATCTGGCCCGGCGCGACGGCGCAGCAGATCCAGGACGAGCTGCTCAACCGCATGGAGAAGAAGTTCGAGCAGCTCGACCACTTCGAGAAGGTCAAGACCTACGCGCGCCAGGGCTACGGCGGCATGACGATCACGGTGGTCGGCGGCACCTCCAAGGCGGACCAGCAGGAAGCCTGGTACCAGGCGCGCAAGAAGTTCAGCGACATCAAGCTCGATCTGCCCGAAGGCGTCGTCGGGCCGATCTTCAACGACGAGTACGGGGACGTGACCGGGCTCCTGTATGCCGTGAAAAGCGACGGCATCAGCCACGCCGAGCTTTCGGACATCGCGGAAGACATCAAGCGGCGGCTCCTCAAGGTGCCGATGGTGAAGAAGGTCGACCTCTACGGCAAGCAGGCGAAGAAGGTCTACGTCGAGTTCTCGCACCAGCGCCTCGCCGCGCTCGGCATCACGCCGGTGCAGATCGCCGAGAGCCTGCGGAGCCAGAACAGCGTGCTCGCAAGCGGCTCGATCGACACGGCCAGCGACCGGGTGCTGGTCCGCGTAAGCGGCCAGTTCAAGAGCCTGGACGATATCCGCAACGTGCCGATCTCCGCCGGCGGCCGGTTGATCAGGCTCGGCGACTTCACGACGATCACACGCGGCTACGAAGACCCGCCGACCTACACCGTGCGCCACAACGGGCAGCAGGTACTGATGCTCGGAATCACCATGACCAACGACGGCAACATCGTCGATCTGGGCGTCGCGATCGAGAAGGCCGTACACCAGATCCAGGCCGAGTTGCCCTATGGCGTCGATCTCGAGCGCGTGGCTGATCAGCCGACCGTGGTCGGCGAATCCATCTGGGAATTCGAGCGCTCGCTCCTGGAAGCGCTCGGCATCGTGCTCGCGGTCTGCCTGCTCAGCCTGGGGTGGCGCACGGGCATCGTGGTCGGGCTCGGCGTGCCGATCGTGCTCGGCGTCGTGGCCCTGGCGATGCTCGCGATGGGCTGGAACCTCGAGCGGGTCTCGCTCGGCTCGCTCATCATCGCGCTCGGGCTGCTGGTGGACGACGGCATCATCGCGGTCGAGATGATGGTCGTGAAGATGGAGGAAGGCTGGGACCGGCTGAAGGCGGCCGCCTTCTCCTACGAGTCGACCGCGATGCCGCGGCTCACCGGCGCACTGATCACCGTCGCCGCGTTCATGCCGATCGGGTTCGCGCAATCGACCACCGGCGAGTACGCGGGCGGCATCTTCTGGATCGTGGGCACAGCGGTCCTCTTCTCGTGGGTCGTGTCCGGGCTGATCACGCCATACCTCGCGGTCAAGATGCTGCCGGATTTTGCAAAGCATGGCCACGGCGTGGCGCACGCCGATCCCTACGACACGCCGTTCTACCGCAAGCTGCGCCGGCTGATCGACCTCGCCATCGAGCGGCGCTGGTGGGTCATCGGCGCGACCGTCGTCGCCTTCGCCGCCTCCGTGTACGGCGTACGGCTGGTGCCGCAGCAGTTCTTCCCCTCGAGCTCGCGGCCCGAGCTGATCGTCGAGCTCACACTGAAGGAGGGCTCTTCGTTCGCCGCGACGACCGCGCAGGTCAAGAAGATGGAGTCGGTGCTCGCCAAGGACGAAGACGTCCGCTTCTATACCGCGTACACCGGCGCCGGCCAGCCGCGCTTCTATCTTTCGCTCAATCCGGAGCTGCCGAACCCGGGCTACGCCGTCTTCATCGTCATGACGCGCGACATGGAGGCGCGCGAACGGGTGCGCTCGCGGCTGATGGCGAGCGTCAACGAGCAGTTCCCCGAGGTGTGGGTGCGCGTCACGCGCCTCGAGCTCGGTCCGCCGGTCGGCTTCCCGGTCCAGTTCCGCGTCGTCGGTCCGGACACCCAGGTGGTGCGTTCGATCGCGCGCGAGGTCGAAGCCGTGGTGGCCTCGAGCCCGAAGGTGCGCGACGTGCAGCTCGACTGGAACGACCCGGTGCGCACGCTGAAGGTCGCCATCGACCAGGACAAGGCGCGTGCGCTCGGCCTGGCGCCGGTCGACGTGGCGCTCGTGACCCAGACCGTGATGAACGGCGCGACGCTCTCCCAACTGCGAGAGCACGAAGACCTGATCGACATCGTCGCGCGCGCGGTGCCCCTTGAGCGTCTCGATGTCGACACGCTGAAGGACGTCAACCTCTTCACGCGCCAGGGAACCGTGGTGCCGCTTTCGGCGGTCGCGCAGGTGAACTACGTGCTGGAAGAGCCGGTGCTCTGGCGCCGCAACCGGGACATGGCCATCACCGTTCGCGCCGACGTGAAGGACGGCGAGCAGGGCGTCTCGGTCAGCAACGAGATCCGGCCGATGCTGAGGGATATCGAGGCGAAGCTGCCTTCCGGCTATCGCATCGACGTCGGCGGCGCGGTGGAGGAGAGCGACACGGCGAACCGCTCGCTGGCAGCGGTCGCACCGATCATGATCGTCACCATCCTGCTGATCCTCATGCTCCAGCTGCAGAGCTTCTCGCTCATGACCATGGTGTTCCTGACCGCGCCGCTCGGGCTGATCGGGGTCGTCGCCGCGCTGCTGATGTTCAACTCGCCGCTCGGCTTCGTCGCCATCCTGGGCGTCATCGCGCTGTGCGGCATGATCATGCGCAACTCGGTCATCCTGATCGACCAGGTGCAGGCGGAGATGACCGAGGGGCGCGATCCCTGGAACGCGGTGCTGGAGGCGGCCGTGCATCGGACCCGCCCGGTGGTGCTCACGGCCGCGGCCACCGCGCTCGCCATGATCCCGCTCACCCACAGCATCTTCTGGGGCCCGATGGCGATCGCCATCATGGGCGGCCTCATCGTCGGCACGGTGCTGACGATCTTCTTCGTCCCGGCGCTTTACGCCGCGTGGTTCAGGGTCGCGCGCCAGGCGGATCCCGGCAAGGATCGCGTCGCCGGCGAGCCGGCGCTAGCTACCTGAGCATGGCGGCATCAATCAAGGCCGGTCTTTCGCCCAGAGTTCTCTCCATGACCGCAATGACATTGAGAAAAGGCGTTGCTGCCTTCTGCTGCCTTTTGGGCACTGTCCTCGGTCTTGTCGGCGCGCATTACCTTTGGAACTCGCCGATCGAGACAGGAGGGGTGGGTGTCATATTGATTCTGGCCGGCTTTCTGCTCCACGCCATTTTCTGGGTCTTGTGGTCATGAGGTGACGCGTGGGGCTACTACAGACGCCGATGGCGGTCGCCATCAGTCGCCACTGCCGACGATGTTCCTCCCGCCGGCAATGTACGCCGGCTGCCTCCGGTCGAGCGCAGGCCGGTTCCCGCGCGGGATACCGTCCCGGCCAGCCGGAGTTCGCCTCGTGAGCAACGGCCGTGCCGGTGCCGTGAGCGAGATAACGATTCGTGCCGTACGGCTCGACGACAAGGAACGCATCGTCAGGGCGTTTCAGGCACTGGATCGCAGATCCGTCTACCTACGCTTCTTCTCGCACAAGAAGAAGCTGAGCCATGAAGAGCTGCGGCGGGTTACCGAATGCGATGGCACAAGCGAAGCAGTGCTGGTGGCCACCGTCGGAGGCGGCGATCAGGAGATCATCGTCGGGCTCGCGAACTACGTGCGCGGCGGCGCAGCCGCGGACATCGCTTTCGCGGTGGAAGAGGATTTCCAGGGCCGCGGGATCGCAAGCCGGCTCCTCCAGCAACTCGTCGGCATCGCCCGCGCCAACGGAATCACGCGGTTCGAGGCCGACGTGCTCCCCGAGAACACGCCGATGCTCGCGGTGCTGCGCAACAGCGGACTGCGCATGCGGACAAGCCTCGAACAAGGCGTCGTCCACGCGACGCTCTCTCTAGCTTAGCGATGTTACTCGAAGCTGCCCGCCTACTCCATCAAGGGCGCGAGGCTCAAGAACTGACGACAGGTCCGAAATGCGACTGAATCGCGACGCTTTGCCAACGACTCGCGGAAGCGCCTCCGCTACGCTTCCTCGTCATGAACCTCTCCAACAGAGTCGCGCTGGTCACCGGGATCACCGGAGTCTACTAACCATCACCCACCGAGGCGTTGCATGACCAAGACCATGAAAGCGGCAGTCGTCCGGAAATTCAAGGAACCGCTCGTCATCGAGGAGGTTCCGGTGCCGAGCCCGCAGCCCGGCCAGATCCTTGTCAGGATCGCGGCGAGCGGCGTCTGCCACACCGACCTGCATGCAGCCGATGGCGACTGGCCGGTCAAGCCCAAGCCTCCGTTCATCCCGGGCCATGAGGGGGTAGGGCATGTCGCCGCCGTGGGCGCCGGCGTGACCCACGTCAAGGAAGGCGACCGGGTCGGCGTGCCATGGCTCTATACCGCCTGCGGTCACTGCAGGCATTGCCTGGGCGGCTGGGAGACGCTGTGCGAGAGCCAGCAGAACACCGGCTACTCGGTGAACGGCGGTTTCGCCGAATACGTTATTGCCGATCCGAACTTTGTCGGGCGGCTGCCGCAGAACGTCTCGTTCGTCGACATCGCGCCGATCCTGTGCGCGGGGGTCACGGTCTACAAGGGGCTCAAGGCCACGGATACCCGGCCCGGCGATTGGGTGGTGGTGTCCGGGATCGGCGGCCTCGGCCATATGGCAGTCCAGTACGCGAAAGCGATGGGGCTCAACGTCATCGCGGTGGACATCAGCGAGGCGAAGCTGCACCTTGCGAGGAAACTCGGCGCGTCGCTCGCCGTGAACGCCCGCGAGGCGGATCCCGCCGCCTTCGTGAAGAAGGAAGTCGGCGGAGCGCAAGGCGTGCTCGTGACCGCGGTGTCACCGAAGGCCTTCGAGCAGGCGCTCGGCATGGTGGGCCGCGGCGGGACCGTCTCGCTCGTCGGCCTGCCGCCCGGCTCCTTCCCGCTTCCGATCTTCGACACCGTGCTGAACGGCATCACCGTCCGCGGCTCGATCGTCGGCACGCGCCTCGACCTCCAGGAAGCGCTCGACTTCGCGGGCGCCGGCAAAGTGAAGGCAACCGTCGCCACCGAACCGCTCGAGAACATCAACCAGGTCTTCGCCCGCATGCACGCGGGCGACATCGACGGCCGCATCGTCATCGATTTTCAGACATAAACGACATCCAACAGATAGAGCTCTACGGAGGCGCCATGTCGCAGGTAGCAACGCAACCGATCTTTCAGGCACCAAAGCAGCAGGAAGGCGCCCTCGCGCGCCTTGCCATTGCCTTCACCGCGTGGGCCGAAAAGTGGTTTCCGGATGCCTTCGTCTTCGTGGCGATCGCCGTGGTCATCGTCGCGCTCGCCGCGCTCGCCAACGGCGCATCGCCCGCGGCGGTGAGCCAGTCGTTCGGCAACGGCTTCTGGAGCCTCATCACCTTCACCATGCAGATGGCGTTCGTCGCGATCGGCGGCTACGTCGTGGCGACGTCGGCCCCTGCGGCGCGCCTGATCCGCGCGCTTGCCGCGCGGCCGCACACTGGCGTGGGCGCAGTCGGGCTCGTCGCCACAGTTAGCATCCTCGCGTCGCTCCTCAACTGGGGGCTGAGCCTGATCTTCGGCGGCCTCCTGGTGCGCGCGCTCGCGCAACGCGCCGAGTTGAAAATGGACTATCGCGCGGCGGCCGCTGCGGCGTACCTCGGGCTCGGCGCCACCTGGGCCATGGGGCTCTCGTCGTCGGCCGCGCAGCTTCAGGCGAACCCGGCGAGCCTGCCGAAGGCGCTGCTGCCGATCACAGGCGTGATCCCGTTCTCCGAGACCATCTTCCTGTGGCAGTCGGTCGTGGTCACGCTCGCCCTGCTCGTCGTCTCGGTGCTCATCGCCATCTGGTCCGCGCCCGGGCGCGACACGGCGGTGACCGCGCAAGCGATGGGCATCGATCTCGCGAAGGAAGATGAGATCAAGGTCGCGGCGCCGAAGCAGCCCGGCGAGTGGCTCGAGCACTGGCCGGTCCTCACGCTGCTGCTCGCGCTGCTCGCGGGGGGCTGGATCGTGCTCGAGTTCTCGCGCCAGCACTGGATGATTGCGATCTCGAGCCTCAACACGTACAACTTCATCTTCATCATGACGGGGATGCTGCTGCATTGGCGTCCCAAGCGCTTTCTAGCCGCTGTGGCGAAAGCGGTGCCGGCTACCACCGGCGTGCTGATCCAGTTCCCCCTCTACGGCGCAATCGCCGCGATCCTCACGCAGGCGAAGAACGCCGCCGGCCTGTCGGTGTCCGACCAGATCGCGCACGCGTTCGTGAGCATCTCGACGCAGGGCACGTATCCGCTCGTGATCGGCGTGTATTCGGCGATACTCGGCTTTTTTGTCCCCTCCGGCGGCGGCAAGTGGCTACTCGAGGCGCCCTACGTCATGCAGGCCGCGAACGACCTTCAGGTGCACCTGGGCTGGGCGGTGCAGGTGTACAACGCGGCGGAGGCGCTGCCCAACCTCATCAACCCGTTCTGGATGCTGCCGCTGCTCGGCGTGCTCGGGTTGCGCGCGCGCGATATCGTCGGCTTCACCTTCCTCCAGCTATGCGTGCATCTGCCGCTCGTACTCTTCCTGCTCTGGGCACTCGCGTTCACCCTGCAATATCATCCGCCCGTGATGCCTTAACTCAAGAAGCGAAGGAGATCCTATGAATACCGATCCGATCGTCATCGTCGGCCTCGCCCGCACGCCCATGGGCGCCTTCCAGGGCGAACTCAAGGGCTTCGCGGCTCCCCAGCTCGGCGCGGCAGCAATCCGCGCCGCGCTGGAGCGCGCGAAGGTCCGTCCCGAGGAAGTGGACGAAGTCATCATGGGCTGCGTGCTGCCGGCGGGCCAGGGTCAGGCGCCGGCGCGCCAGGCGTCGCTCGGCGCCGGGCTCCCAGCCGGCACCGGCTGCACCACGATCAACAAGATGTGCGGCTCCGGCATGAAGGCGGCGATGTTCGCCCACGACCTTTTGATTTCCGGAAACGGCAACGTCATCGTCGCGGGCGGCATGGAGTCGATGACCAACGCCCCGTACCTGCTGCCCAAGGCGCGCGCCGGCCTGCGCATGGGCCACGGCCAGGTCCTCGACCACATGTTCTACGACGGCCTGGAGGACGCCTACACGAGGGATGAGAAAGGCATCGGCCGCTTGATGGGGATCTTCGCCGAGGACACCGCGGCGAAGTACCAGTTCTCCCGGCAGGCGCAGGACGAGTTCGCTATTCAATCGCTGAAAAGAGCGCAGGCGGCGAACACGCAGGGCCTGTTCGCCTGGGAGACCGCGCCGATCGCCATCAAGGCCGGCAAGGAGGAGAGGTTTGTCGAGAGGGACGAGCAGCCCTTCAAGGCGAACCTGGAGAAGATTCCCACCCTGAAGCCCGCGTTCCGCAAGGACGGCACGGTGACCGCCGCCAACTCGAGCTCCATCTCGGACGGCGCCGCGGCGCTCGTCATGATGCGCCGCTCGAGCGCGGAAAAGCGCGGCCTCGCACCGCTCGCCACCGTGATCGGCCATGCCACGCACTCGCAGGAGCCGGCGTGGTTCACCACCGCCCCCGTCGGCGCAATGAAGAAATTATTCGAGAAAACCGGGTGGAACGCGAAGGCGGTCGACCTCTACGAGATCAACGAGGCGTTTGCGGTCGTGACGATGGCGGCGATGACGGAGCACGGGCTGCCGCACGACAAGGTGAACGTGCACGGCGGCGCCTGCGCGCTCGGCCACCCGATCGGCGCCTCCGGCGCGCGCATCGTGGCGACGCTGATCGGCGCGCTGCGCAAGCACGGCCTGAAGCGCGGCGTGGCGAGCCTGTGCATCGGCGGCGGCGAAGCCACCGCGATGGCGCTGGAGTGCCCATGACCTTTCGCAAGGCGCATCACCTAAGACTGATGGACGAGGCGCTCGCCGTGGCCAAAACGATTGCCGGCTATTCGCTTCCCGTGGTGATGATGATCAAGGAGTCGATCAACCGGGCCGACGAGACTGCGCTCGCGGAAGGCGTGCTCTTCGAGCGGCGCGTGTTCCAGTCGCAGTTCGCGCTGGAGGACCAGAAGGAAGGGATGGCGGCTTTCCTCGAGAAGCGCAAACCGTCCTTCAGGCACCGCTGACAAACTAAGAGCGCCTATCAAAATGAAGGATAGGCGCCCTAATGCAGGGGAGTATGAGGGTAGTATCCCCTTATTTTGTTGGGTCCTCTAAGGGCCCGAACTCCGGCAACCGACCGGTGCAGGACCTCGAGCGGAATGCCGGCGGCCTGCGCCGCAGAGATTGGTCGCGGGAATCAGCCGCTTCGGGATGCCGCCCTGCCGGAACACCTCGGCAGCAAAGGGGTAAACGGCGAACACAACGACGAAGAGCGACACGCCGCCGTAGGTGAGGAGCGCGCACACCAGCACGACGATGACAGGCTATAAGCCAGACCTCAATATCGGCCGGATAGTGGTTTCAAGGATTGCCGCTACGCCCGGGACGTCGATTCCGTTCGGCCACCAGGCGGCCTCCACGCCGAGCGGCGCGCCGCAATATGGGTCCGGGGCGCTCTCTTGGGGCGCGGCGACGAGCTCGGCTGGCTTGCTGGTTGCGTGCATGGCGAACCGTCCTAGAGCGCCATCGTCGAAACGCGCTCGGACACCGCGAGCTCGGCCTCGGTGGCTCTGCGCACCTGTTCCACGGTCACGCCCGGCGCGGTCTCGAGCAGCGTGGCGCGCCCGCCAGGGAAGCCGATCACCGCGAGCTCGGTGACCACGAGGTCCACCGGCCGCACGGAAGTGAGCGGCAGCGAGCAGCGCTTTACGATCTTCGGCTGGCCCTTTGCCGTGTGCTGCATGGCAACAATCACGCGCTTCGCGCCCGTGACGAGGTCCATGGCGCCGCCCATGCCCGGAACCATCTTGCCCGGTATCATCCAGTTGGCGAGAAGCCCCGAGGCGTCGACCTGCAGGGCGCCGAGCACCGTCATGTCGAGGTGCCCGCCACGGATCAGTCCGAACGACATCGCGCTGTCGAAGGTCGCGGCCCCGGGGAGCGCGGTAACGGGCTTGCCGCCCGCGTCGGTGAGCATCGGGTGGTGCATTCCCTCCGGGGGCGGCGCGCCGGTGCCGATGAGGCCATTCTCCGACTGGAAGTACACGTGCAGGCCGGCCGGCACGTATTTGGAAACGAGCGTCGGAATGCCGATGCCGAGGTTGACGAGCATGCCGTCGCGCAGCTCCTGCGCGATCCGCTTGGCAATGATGGTCTGGGCGTCCATGGGGTTCACGCGTGCGAGATGATGTAGTCGACGACCGGCGCAGGCGTCACCACCTGGTCGGGAGAAATGACGCCGACCGGCACGATGTTCTCGGCGTCCACGATCACGGTGTCGGCCGCCATGGCCATCACCGGGTTGAAGTTGCGCGCGGTCAGCGCGTAGTAGAGGTTGCCGACGTAGTCGGCGAGGAACGCCTGCACCAGCGCGAAATCGGCGCGCAGCGCGGTCTCGAGGAGATAGGGCTTGCCCGCGACCTCGATGCGTTGCTTGCCTTTCTCGACAACGGTGCCGACACCAGTGGGAGTCAGCACGCCGCCCAGCCCGAATCCCCCGGCGCGGATGCGCTCGATCAGCGTGCCCTGCGGCACGAGGTCCACCTC
>Ga0137465_1000306_pt1 | contig 26475 bp, 40 predicted proteins | sample EasRivERMGT828_2_FD_104906 | JGI IMG/M metagenome (GOLD analysis project Ga0137465, IMG submission 104906) | Soil microbial communities from meander-bound floodplain in the East River, Colorado, USA - East River MetaG ERMGT828_2 | ecosystem: Environmental > Terrestrial > Soil > Floodplain ... | reverse complement strand
CGCACACGTGGATTGCCCGGGCCATGCCGATTACATCAAAAACATGATCACCGGCGCCGCGCAGATGGACGGGGCGATTCTCGTTGTCGCTGCGACCGACGGGCCGATGCCGCAGACGCGCGAACACATTCTGCTGGCGCGGCAGGTCGGCGTGCCGTACATGGTCGTGTTCTTGAACAAGTGCGACGCTGTCGAAGATCCGGAACTGCTCGATCTGGTTGAACTCGAGGTTCGCGACCTGTTGAAGTTTTACGAATTCCCGGGAGACGAGATTCCAGTCATCCGCGGATCTGCGCTGAAAGCGATGGATGACGATCCGGCGTGGGTGAAAAAGATCGATGAGCTGATGGAAGCCGTCGACAGCTACATTCCGATTCCGCTGCGTGCCATCGACAAGCCGTTCCTGATGCCGATCGAAGACATCTTTTCGATCTCGGGCCGCGGGACGGTAGTCACCGGCCGAATCGAGCGCGGCATCGTGAAGGTCGGCGAGGAAATGGAGATCGTGGGATTCAAGCCGACGTTCAAGACGGTCATCACCGGCGTGGAAATGTTCAAAAAGTTGTTGGATGAGGGCCGGGCGGGAGACAACGTCGGACTGCTGCTCCGCGGCACGAAGAAGGAAGAAGTGGAACGCGGGCAGGTAATCGCCAAGCCCGGGTCGATCACTCCGCATACCAAATTCAAAGCTGCGATTTACGTGTTGACGAAGGAAGAAGGCGGACGCCACACCCCATTTTTCAAGGGTTATCGTCCGCAGTTCTATTTCCGTACGACCGACGTTACGGGGTCTGCCGAATTGCCCGAAGGTGTCGAGATGGTGATGCCCGGGGACAACGTAAACCTGAATATCGAACTGATCACGCCGGTTGCTCTCGAGAAGGGATTGCGATTCGCAATTCGTGAAGGTGGCAGAACAGTCGGCGCGGGAACCGTCGACGAGATCATTGCCTAAAACTATGAACGAAAAAATAAGAATTCGACTTAAGGCGTACGACTCCAGGGTGCTGGATCAGTCCGCTACGGAAATTGTGGACACGGCAAAACGCACCGGAGCTCGTGTTGCGGGTCCGATCCCACTTCCGACCATCATCAACAAGTTCACCGTTCTGCGGTCGCCGCACGTCGACAAGAAATCGCGCGAACAATTCGAGATTCGGACGCACAAGCGGCTGCTGGATATTCTCGAGCCCACACCGCAAACGGTCGATGCGCTCATGAAGCTCGATCTGCCGGCCGGCGTCGACGTCGAAATCAAGGCGTTCGGGCGGGAGCACGCGAAATGATCAACGGATTACTCGGAAAGAAAGTCGGCATGACACAACTGCTGCAGGATGACGGAACAGTTGTGCCCGTCACTGTTATTCAGGCCGGACCGTGTGTCGTCGTTCAGAAGAAAACAAAACAGGTGGATGGTTACGATGCCGTTCAGCTCGGTTTTGTCGAATTCATCAAGCCGAAGCGTGTGAATAAACCGATGACCGGACACTTCAAAAAAGCCAATGTCGCGCCTGCGCGTTTCACTCGCGAAATCGTGGTAGAAGGCGGGGAAGCCGGAAATCCGGGCGATCAGGTGAAAGTCGACATTTTCAGGCAGAACGAACTCGTCCACATCGTGGGAACAAGCAAGGGTCGCGGCTTCGCGGGAGTCGTCAAGCGGCATCGTTTCCGGGGCGGCCGCGCCACTCACGGTTCGATGTTCCACCGCGCGCCGGGGTCGATCGGTTCATCGGCTTACCCTTCGCGCGTGCTGAAAGGCATGCATATGGCCGGACACATGGGCAATTCCCGTGTGACCGTTCGCAACCTGCGCGTCGCGCGCATTGATCAGGAAAACAATCTTCTGTTTGTCCACGGCGCAGTACCGGGACCGCCGGGCGGCTACGTCGTCGTGGAGAAGTCAGGGCGATAACAATGGCAACCGTAGATATTAAAAACTTGAACAACGAAGTCGTCGGTAAGCTCGATCTTGCCGATGCCGTGTTTGCCGGACCGGTGAATGAAGGTCTGATGCATCTGGCAGTGAAGCAATATCTCGCCGGCCTCCGGTCGGGCACTCACAAAACGAAGACCCGCGCCGAGGTCTCCGGCAGCGGCAAAAAGCCGTGGCGGCAGAAGGGCACGGGCCGAGCGCGTGTGGGCGAAATCCGGAATCCATTGTGGCGCAAAGGCGGTACTGTTTTTGGTCCGCAGCCGAGGAGCTACGAAGCTCCACTTCCGAAAAAGATGTTTCGCGCGGCCCTGAAATCGGCCCTCGCGAAGAAGCTCAGCCAAAACCAGCTCAACGTGGTTGATGCGTTCTCACTCGACAGTCACAGAACGAAGCCGTTTTTACAGGCGTTGGCAAAGCTTGGCCTGGATCGCAAGGTTCTTGTCGTGGATCACCAGGAGAATGACAATCTCCGGCTCGCCGCCAGAAATCTGAGCGATGTTCAGCTGGTTGCGAATCTGCAGGTCACCCCTTACCACCTGCTGAACGCGAAGCATGTTGTGTTCACGAAGGCGGCAATCGAAGCGTTACAGGAGGTGCTGACGAAATGAGCAGCCTTTACGGAGTTATCAAACGTCCCGTGATCACTGAAAAGGGACTCACGCTCAAGGAAAACGAGCGGACGCTATGCTTCGAAGTCGATAACAAAGCCAGCAAGCAGCAGATCCATGAAGCGGTCGAGCAGCTGTTCAAGGTGAAAGTGGAGCGGGTCCGGACCATGGTCGTCCCCGGCAAAATGCGGCGCCGCGGAAAGTACAGCGGCTACCGGTCGGACTGGAAGAAGGCGTACGTCACGCTTCGCGAAGGCGAAAAGATGATCGAGTACGGGGAGAGTGTTTAATGGCAATCAAGACTTTTAGACCCACAACCCACTCGCTTCGCTTCAAAACAGTCATTGATTACAAGCAGGACCTGACGACGGACGAGCCGTTCAAACCACTTCTCGAATCGAAGAACCGGATCAACGGCCGCAACAGTTCTGGCCGGATGACGATCAATCATCGGGGAGGCGGAAACAAGAAGCATTACCGCATCATTGATTTCCGCCGCGACAAAGTCGGCATTTCAGCCACAGTCGAGACCATTGAGTACGATCCGAATCGATCAGCCTTCATCGCTCTGCTGAGTTACAAGGACGGTGAGCGCCGGTACATTCTTCAGCCTGTCGGATTGAAAGTCGGCATGTCCGTTGTTGCCGGCCCGGACGCCGACATTCTTGTGGGCAATGCTCTGCCGCTGAAGAACATTCCGCTCGGCACGACGGTTCATAACATCGAACTGCGTCCCGGGAAAGGCGCGCAGATGGCTCGCAGCGCGGGCGCCGCCGCGCAACTCGTCGCCAAGGAAGGCGGATACGCTCACGTGAAGCTGCCGTCCGGCGAAGTCCGGCTGGTGAATGTCAACTGCATCGCGACGATCGGGCAAGTCGGCAATCTCGACCATGAAAACGTCACGATTGGAAAAGCCGGACGCATGCGCCACATGGGTATCCGTCCAACAAATCGAGGCGTCGTTATGAATCCAGTCGATCATCCGCACGGTGGCGGTGAAGGCCGCGTCAAGGGCTATCACCCCATGACGCCGTGGGGCAAGCCGACGCTTGGCTACAAGACGCGGAACAACAAACGAACTGACAAGTTCATTGTGAAGAGGAAGACGAAGTAGCATGCGTTCACAAAAGAAAGGGCCTTTCATCGACAAGCCGCTGAACGACGCGATTGCTGGGATGAACGCCCGGAACGAAAAGAAGATCTACAAAACGTGGTCCCGCCGCTCGACGGTCATTCCCGAGATGGTCGGCCACACGATTGCCGTTCACAACGGGAAGAAGTTCATTCCCGTTTACGTGACGGAAAACATGGTCGGGCACAAGCTCGGCGAGTTCTCGCCAACTCGAACGTTCAAGGGACACAGCGCCGCCGGTACGAAAGACAGAGCCGTTGCTGCTGCCGGACCACCGGCTGGTGGCGGTGGTGGCGCTCCCGCGGGTGGCGGAGCTCCGGCGGCTCCGAAGGCAGGGTAAGGGGCGTTGGGGGGAGCCCGACGCTAAGGAAAAATATGATCAGCAAAGCTACAACCCGGTTTATCCGCATGTCGCCGCAAAAGGCGCGGCTCGTCGTCGATCTGATTCGCGGCAAGAACGTGAACGAGGCGCTGATGACGCTGAAATTTACGAATAAGCCGAAATCGACCCGGGAAATCGAAAAAGTCGTGAAGTCCGCGGTCGCCAACGCGACGAACAAGAACGAGAACCTCGATGTCGACAGCTTGTTTGTCGAGACCTGCTTCATCAATGAAGGGCCGCGGCTCAAGCGAATCCGGCCGGCGCCTATGGGCCGGGCTTACCGCTATCAGCGCCGCACGTCGCACATCACCATCGAACTCGGAGAGAGGAAATAAATGGGTCAGAAGACACACCCGTACGGATTCCGCCTCGGCATCACCAAACCCTGGCGTTCGCGCTGGTTCGCCAAGCGCGATTACAGCCGCCTGCTTCATGAAGACCTCAAACTGAAACGCGACCTGCTGAAGCAGCTTGCACATGCCGGCGTCAGCAACATCGAAGTCGAGCGGATGGCGAACAAACTTCGCATTACGATCTACACCTCGCGGCCGGGCATCATCATCGGCCGCAAGGGATCGGAAATCGACAAGCTGAAGGCCGATATCCAGAAGCGGACCAATCGCGAGGTCTACATCAATATCCAGGAAATCCATCGACCCGAACTCGACGCGCAACTTGTCGCCGGTGCGATCGCGATGCAGCTCGAAAAGCGAATCGCGTTTCGCCGCGCCATGAGAAAGTCCGTGGACTCGGCCCTGCGGTTCGGCGCAAAAGGAATCAAAGTCCGCGTGAGCGGTCGTCTGAACGGCGCTGAGATCGCGCGCTCGGAATGGTATCTCCAGGGACGTCTGCCGTTGCACACACTGCGCGCGGATATCGATTACGGATTCGCGCAGGCATATACGACCTACGGAGTCATCGGCGTGAAGTGCTGGATTTATAAAGGTGAAATCCTGCCGAGCAGGCAGCCGCAAGGCCCGCTCGCGGCGCGGGTGTAGTTGAAGAGGGAATCGAACCATGTTGATGCCAAAGAAAGTGAAGTACCGCAAGCAACAGCGCGGCAAAAACCGCGGCAAGGCGTGGCGCGGCTCGTCGCTCGAGTTCGGCGATTACGGTTTGAAGACGCTGGACGCGGCGTGGATCACGGACCGGCAGATCGAAGCCGGGCGTATCGCCATCACGCGTTTTGTGAAACGCGGCGGCAAAGTATGGATCCGCATCTTTCCGGACAAGCCGGTCACGAAAAAGCCGGCGGAAACCCGCATGGGTAAAGGAAAGGGCGCGCCGGAGTACTGGGTGGCCGTCGTGAAACCGGGTCGCATCATCTATGAAATGGAAGGCGTGCCGGAGCCGGTGGCGCGCGAAGCCATGCGGCTCGCCGCGGCGAAGCTCGCTGTGCACACGAAGTTCGTGATGCGCGAAGAGAAGGCGGCTGAAAAGACTGCAAAGGGAGGCGTCGAGTGAAATCCGCAGAACGCACCAAAAAACTTCGCGACCTGTCGGCGGATGAGCTTCGGCGGCGCGAGGGCGAAATGAACGAGCAGATGTTCAAGCTTCGCTTTCAGTGGGCGATGGGGCAAACGGAGACCCTCAACAAATTGCGCGAGCTCCGGAAGGATAAAGCACGGCTGCTAACGATCATGCAAGAGAAGAGAAATGGCTGAAGAAACCACCACCGCAAACGAAAAGGAAGTCCGGCACCACCAGGAAAAAGTCGGCATCGTGACGAGCACGAAGATGCAAAAAACCATCGTGGTCGAAGTGCGACGCCGCGTGGCGCATCCGGTTTACAAACGAATCGTGACGAAGCGCTCGAAGTTCATGGCGCACGACGAACACGGCAAGGCACATGAGGGCGACACTGTTCGCATCGTCGAGAGCCGCCCTCTCAGCAGGAACAAGCGCTGGAGCCTCAAAGAGGTCATCCGGGCGGCGAGCAGAGGAGTTTAGACATGCCCGTTCAAATGAGAACCATCCTCGAGGTGGCCGACAATTCAGGCGCCAAGCGGCTGGCCTGCATTCTGCCGCTCGGCGGCTCGACCGGTCTGAAGGCCGGCCTGGGAGACATCATCACGGCGTCGGTGAAGGAAGCAAGCCCCGACAGCAACGTGAAGAAGGGTTCGGTCGTGAAGTGCGTGATCGTCCGCACGCGGAAGGAAACACGCCGCAAAGACGGCACCTACATCCGTTTTGATACGAACGCGGCGGTGCTGATCAATGACGACCACGAGCCGATCGGGACGCGCGTATTCGGGCCCGTCGCCCGCGAGTTGCGCGACAAGAAATTCATGAAAATCGTTTCGCTTGCGCCGGAGGTGATCTAAATGCCTGTCCTAATGCCTCCCATCAAGAAGAATGACGAAGTGTTTATCCTGTGCGGAAAGGATCGCGGCAAGACCGGTCGCGTTCTGATCGTGAACCCCAAGGCCGGAAGGATCGTCGTCGAGGGCGTTCAGATGATCAAGCGGCACACGCGTCCGAATCCGCAGCGGAATATTAAAGGCGGCATCGTCGAGAAGGAAGCGGCCATCCATATTTCAAACGTCGCGATCGTTTGCAAGAACTGTAAGGCGCACACCCGCATCGCGAACAAGGTTCTGGCCGATGGCCGACGCGCGCGCGCCTGCAAGAAGTGCGGGAACACACTCGAGTAGAGGTCAATCAAGGTGAGCAAGAAAGAAGACAAACCGAAGAAAAGCAAGCCGGCAAAAGGCGCAGAGCCTGAACCGCAGGAAGGCGGCAAGAAGAAGACCGCAAAGTCTGCGAAGCCGCTCGAGCCGCCGCGTCTGAGACTGCGTTATTCGAAGGACATCATTCCGGCGCTGATGAAGCACTTCAACTACAAGAACATCATGGCTGTGCCCAGGCTCGAAAAGATCGTCATCAACATGGGCCTCGGTGAAGCGGTCGCGAACGCCAAGATAATGGATGTGGCCGTTACCGAACTCGCAACGATTGCCGGCCAGCGTCCGGTCATCACGCGGGCCAAGAAATCGATCGCGAATTTCAAGCTTCGACAGCACATGCCGATCGGCGCGGCAGTAACGCTTCGGGGCGATCGGATGTTCGAGTTTCTCGACCGTCTGACCAGCGTGGTTCTTCCGCGTGTTCGAGACTTCCGCGGTGTTCCGACCCGGTCCTTTGACGGCCGCGGCAACTACACGCTCGGGCTGCGCGATCAGTTGATCTTTCCGGAGATCTCGTATGAAAAGGTCGACAAGATTCGCGGCATGAACGTCACGATCGTCACTACTGCGCGCAGCGACGATGAAGCGCGCGAGCTGCTGAAACAGTTTGGAATGCCGTTCCGGCAATAGAACGTCAAGGAGATTAGATGGCTCGAACATCGGCTGTTGCGAAAGAAGCGAAAAAAAAGAAATTTGCGGTGCGCTATCACAGCCGCTGCAAGCGCTGTGGGCGCCCGCGAGGGTTTTTGAGAAAGTTCCAGCTCTGCCGAATCTGTTTCAGGCAGTTGTCACTCTCGGGTGAAGTTCCGGGCGTCGTTAAATCGAGCTGGTAGCAATTAGGAGCTTACTAAATGACCGATCCGATTGCAGACATGTTAACCCGCGTTCGAAACGCGGTTCAGGCGAAGCACCAGAAAGTCGATATGCCGGCCTCCCGTTTGAAGGTCGAGATCGCCAGGATTCTCAAGGAAGAGGGTTACATCTCTCATTTCAAGACGAGCGATGAAAGCGGCAAAGCCTTCCTGACCGTTTTTCTGAAATACGGTCCCAAAGGCGAGATGGTGATTTCGAAAATCGAGCGGATCAGCCGGCCAGGGTGCCGCGTCTACGTTTCGAAAACCGAGATTCCGAAGGTGCTCGGCGGTCTCGGCATCAACATTCTGACGACGTCGCATGGCGTCATGACAGGTAAGCAGGCCCGCAGACAGGGTTTCGGCGGCGAACTGCTCTGCAACGTTTATTAGAGGTCCTGAAGGAAATGTCACGAATAGGCAAAAAGCCCATACCCGTGCCGGACAAGGTGAAGGTCGATATCAAAACGGATTCCGTTGTGGTGACCGGTCCCAAAGGCTCGGTCAGCAACCCGATTCCGCCGGGAATCAAGTTCGAACAGAAGGACAAGCAGATCCTGGCCATTCGCCGGGACGACAGCGGCCCGCAGAGAGCGTTTCACGGCCTCGCGCGCGCTTTGGTTGCGAATGCCGTACGAGGCGTGACCGAAGGTTTTTCGAGAGAACTGGAAATCGTCGGCGTCGGTTTTCGCGCCGAGCAGAGGAAGAGCTCCGTGGTCTTCACTCTGGGCTTCTCTCACCCGATCGAGTACCCGATTCCGCCGGGAATCAGTATCACCGTCGATAAACAGACAAAGCTTGTTGTTTCCGGCGTCGACCGCCAGCAGGTCGGTCAGGTTGCGGCCAATATCCGCGGTTTGAAGAAGCCGGATCCGTACAAAAACAAAGGCATTCGATACGTCGGCGAGCGACTCAAGAAGAAAGCCGGAAAGGCCGGAGGTAAATAACTATGCCGAAAGTGGATTCCAATGAAGTGCGCCTGCGAATTCACGAACGCATTCGGAAGCGTTTGGAAGGGTCAGCCGCTCGGCCGCGACTGGCGGTGTTTCGCAGCAACAAACATATTTACGCGCAGGTCATCGACGACGCAAAAGGCGCGACGCTGACAGCGGCATCGACCCTGGATGCCGACGCGAAGAAGGACCTGAAAAAGGGTGGCAACATTGCGGCGGCGAAAGCTGTGGGCAAGCTGGTCGCGCAACGCGCGAAAGCGAAAGGAATCGAGACGGTTCTTTTCGATCGTGGCGGGTACCTGTATCACGGCAGAGTTAAAGCATTAGCGGAGGCAGCCCGGGAGGCGGGCTTGAAATTTTAGTGGTGAAAACGAAACGAATCGATCCGGGCCAGCTGCAGTTGAAAGACACGGTGGTGTCCATCAATCGCGTGACGAAGGTCGTCAAAGGCGGCAAGAACCTGAGCTTCAGCGCGCTGGTTGTTGTGGGTGATGAGAGCGGCCACGTCGGCTACGGTAACGGAAAAGCGAAAGAAGTTCCCCAGGCCATTCGTAAAGCTATTGAGGCGGCAAAAAAGAACCTGGTCAAGGTGCCGCTGACAAACAACACGATCCCGCACCAGATCATCGGGTTGTTCGGCGCGGGCCGGGTTCTGCTCAAACCGGCGGTCGAAGGAACCGGCATTATCGCCGGAGGTGCTGTTCGAGCTGTCATGCAAGCTGCCGGGATTCAGAACATTCTGACGAAGTCGCTCGGGACATCGAACCCGCACAACGTGATCAAGGCCACTTTTGAGGGTCTTCGAAGCCTCAAGGATCCGCAGGAAGTTGCCAGGCTTCGCGAGAAACAGCTGGACGAGATTTTGGGGTAATCCTCATGGCAACAAAGAAGAAAGCATCGGCAGGCAAGCTAAGAATTCAATACTACCGGAGCGCGATCGGGTTCAACGAACAACAGAAGCTCATCGTCAAGGGACTCGGTTTGAGAAAACTGAATTCCGTTCGCGAAGCTGAAGATACGCCATCCATCCGGGGTATGGTCGCAAAAGTCCCGCATTTGTTGCGGATTCTGGAGTAACTATGTCAGGCATCAACACACTCCGGCCTGATCCGGGGTCGACTCACAAAACGAAACGCATCGGCCGCGGACCCGGTTCAGGACACGGCAAGACGGCCGCCCGCGGGAGCAAAGGCATGTGGTCCCGTTCGGGAAGCAGCCAGAAGCGCGGATTCGAAGGCGGCCAGATGCCGCTGCATCGCCGGATGCCGAAGCGCGGCTTCACGAACGCGGTTTTCAAGAAACACTATTCGACGATCAACGTGAGCGATCTTGTCAGATTCGAGAAGGGATCGAAAGTCGGTCCGAAAGAACTCGTGGATTCCGGCCTGGTTCGAAAGGTTCGAGCGAACGGCGTGCGCGTTCTGGGTGACGGCGAAGTGGATCGCGCGCTTCACGTATCCGCGCAATACTTTACGAAAAGCGCCCGCGAGAAAATCGAGAAGGCGGGCGGCAGCGTCGAGGTACTGAGTCAGTGATCGAAGCCGTACAAAACATCTTCAACGTCCCGGATCTGAGAAAGCGCGTTCTTTTCATGCTCGCGCTTCTCGGCGTTTATCGCATCGGCGCGCACATTCCCACGCCCGGAATCGATTCGGTTGCGCTCGCCAACTTTTTCACACAGGCATCCGGCTCGCTGCTCGGCATGCTTGACCTCTTTACCGGCGGGAACTTCCGGAGGCTGACGATCTTTGCGCTGGGCATCATGCCCTACATCACGGCCTCGATCATTCTGCAGTTGCTGACCGTCGTCTGGCCGTACCTGGAGAAGCTTTCGAAAGAGGGAGAACTCGGGCGCCGCAAAATCACGACGTACACGCGCTATCTGACCGTCGTGTTGAGCGTTGTCCAGTCGGCCGGTATCGCCGTTGCGTTTCAGCGGCAGGGCGTCGTTGTGAATCCGGGGTACGGTTTCGTCCTGATGACGATGCTGACCCTGACCACGGGAACCGCATTCATCATGTGGCTCGGCGAGCAGATTACCGATCGCGGTATCGGTAACGGCATGTCACTGATCATCTTCGCCGGTATCGTGGTGGGACTCCCCGGCGCGATTTACGACATCTACGAGAAGATCAATACCAACGAATGGTCCGTGCTCACCCTGCTGGTCCTCGTCGTGGTAATGGTGGCAGTCGTTGCCTTCATCGTTCTGGTCGAGCGCGGCCAGCGGCGCATCACCGTTCAATATGCCAAACGCGTCGTCGGACGACGCGTGCTCGGCGGTCAGTCCACGCACCTGCCGCTCCGCGTGAATACCGGCGGCGTAATCCCGGTCATATTTGCTTCGTCGATCCTGACCTTCCCGCAGACGTTCGGATTGATGGTGCAGGATAACCGGTATTTACGCGCGGTGACCGACGCGATTCGGTTTGGCGAACCGCTTTATAACCTGTTGTATGTGACCGGCATCATCTTCTTCTGCTACTTCTATACATCGATCATCTTCAATCCCAACGAAGTAGCAGACAACATGCGGAAGTACGGCGGATTCATTCCTGGCATCCGGCCAGGCAAACGGACTGCCGAATACGTGAATTCGATCCTGACCCGAATCACGCTTGTCGGCGCAGTTTACCTGGCGCTGATCGCGATCATTCCGGAGTTCATGATCACGGGATTCCATGTCCAGAACCTTCCGTTCATCGGACCGCAACTGGATGCGATCCTGCCTCAATTCGTGACGCAGGGTCTCCGGGTGAACTTCTACTTCGGCGGCACGTCTCTGTTGATTGTCGTCGGCGTGGCAATGGATACTATTCAGATGGTCGAGTCGCAGCTGATCATGCGGCACTACGACGGCTTCCTGAAGAAGGGCCGGATCCGTGGGAGACGAGGCTGATGGGTCGTAAGATCATCATCCTGCTCGGCCATCCGGGCGCGGGCAAGGGTACGCAGGCACGGGAAATCATGCACCGCCTGGACATTCCGCAGATCTCGACCGGCGATATGCTGCGCGAGGCGATCGCGAAGAAAACGTCGTATGGACGCGAAGCCAAGGCCCGAATGGACGCCGGCGAGCTCGTGATCGACGCCGTTGTGAACGGTATCGTCGCTGAGCGGATTACGCGTGACGACTGCGAAAAAGGGTTCATTCTCGACGGTTATCCGCGAACGGTTCCGCAGGCGGAAACGTTTACGAAAACCATCGGCCAGGGAGACCATATCTCCGTCATCGAGATTGCGGCAAAGTCCGATGGGCTGACGAACCGGCTGACCGGCCGCTGGATTTGTCCGGGTTGCGGTGAGATCTACAACACGTACAGCCGCGCGCCGAAAGTTGAAGGCGCGTGCGATGTTTGCGGCTGGACCCTGTTCCACAGGTCTGATGATCGTGAGGATCTGGTTAAGGAACGGTTCCGGACATATAAAGAGGAAACACATCCTCTCGTTCAATATTACGAGAAGCTCGGTGTCTATCACCGGGTGGACGGCATGAGGCCGATCGATCAGGTGACGAAGGAGATCATGTCCATCGTGGACGGCGATCAAAAAAAAACTCTGATGAAAGTCAGCGCGGAGGGAACTAAATCGTTTGCCTAAAGAAGACGCGATTGAAGTAATAGCAACGGTCATCGAGCCCCTGCCGAACGCCATGTTTCGCGTCGAGCTGGAAAACAAGCACCAGGTGCTTGCACATATCAGCGGAAAAATGCGCAAGAACTTCATTCGCATTCTTCCCGGTGACAAGGTGGCGGTCGAGCTGTCGCCCTACGATTTGACGCGGGGCCGAATCGTTTATCGGTACAAGTAAAGAGGACTTATGAAAGTCAGAGCATCCGTTAAGAAAATCTGCGACAAGTGCAAGATCGTTCATCGCAAGCGCGTCGTGCGCGTTATCTGCGTGAACACGAAACATAAACAGAGGCAGGGATAAGTCATGGCACGTATTGCTGGCGTGGATCTTCCGCCGAACAAAAGAATCGAAATAGGGCTTACTTACATCTACGGTATCGGACGCGCGCAGGCCAACAAGATCCTGTCTTCGACCGGTGTGAATCCGGATACGAAGGTACGCGAGTTGAACGACGACGACACCAACAAGATCCGAAAGGCCATCGAGGAAGAGCATCGAGTCGAAGGCGACCTGCGTAAGGAAGTCTCGTTCAATATCAAGCGGCTCATGGAAATCGGCTCGTATCGCGGCCTTCGTCATCGCCGCGGCTTGCCCACACGAGGCCAGCGGACGCACACCAATGCGCGCACGCGCAAAGGTCCGCGGCGCGGCGCCATCGCCGTGCGCAAGAAGGCTTCGGCCAAGACATAAATTGTAGGGGCGCTCTATGAGCGCCCAGGCGGTCGCAGACCGCCCCTACAGCACGAGGAGAACTAAATGGCAGGTCAGCCTAAGAAAAAGAGTGCGAAGAAAAAGGAAAAGAGGATTGTGCCGTCCGGCGTGGCGCACATTCAGGCGTCATTCAACAACACGACAGTGACCATCGCCGATCTCGAAGGCAACGTCGTGTGCTGGTCGAGCGCCGGCTCGCTCGGTTTCAAAGGTTCGCGTAAAGGCACGCCGTTCGCCGCCCAGCAGGCGGCGATTACTGCGGCGAACCGTGCCCGTGAAGCCGGAATGCGCACACTGGAAGTGAACGTCAAAGGACCGGGCTCGGGCCGCGATTCGGCAATTCGAGCTTTGCAGACGGCGGGGCTGGAAGTTCGAGCGATACGCGACGTCACGCCGATTCCGCATAACGGCTGCCGTCCGCCGAAGAGACGAAGAGTTTAAGCGCTACTTTCTGAGGAGAATACATTGGCTAGATACATCGGACCTGTTTGCAGGCTCTGTCGCAGAGAAGCAATGAAGCTGTTCCTGAAAGGCGAGCGATGCTTTAAACCATCATGCGGGATCGAGAAACGAAACTTCCCGCCGGGACAGCATGGCCGCGATCGCAAGGCAAAGATCGTCGGATATGGGCTGCAGTTGCGCGAGAAGCAGAAAGTCAAACGCATCTACGGCATCCTCGAGAATCAGTTTCGCACGTACTTCGAAAAGGCCGTGCGACAGAAAGGCGTCACCGGCGAGAACCTGCTGGCCCAACTCGAACGCCGCCTGGACAACGTTCTGGTACGGCTCGGTTTTGCCACAACACACGCGCAGGCGCGGCAGTTTGTGCGCCATGGGCACGTCACCGTCAACGGCAAGAAAGTCAACATCCCTTCGTTTCAGGTTGTCATCGGGCAGGAAGTCAGCGTCAAGGAGAAGATGAAGAAGAACGTACAGGTCGTCACGGCGCTGGAACTCGTCGGCGGGCGTGGAACCCCGCACTGGCTTGAATTGAACGCCGAGAACGTCACCGGCAAAATCGTGGCTCTACCCAAGCGTGAAGATATCAACCTGCCGATCCAGGAACGAATGATCGTAGAGTTGTACTCCAAATAGCGAGGTCAATTTCAATGCTTTGGAAAGGTTTTCAAAAACCGAAAAGACTTATTTCTCTCAGCGAACCGGTACCGACCGATACATACGCCCAATTCTCGGCCCAGCCCTTTGAACGCGGATTCGGCACAACCATAGGAAACGCGCTTCGCCGCGTCCTCCTGTCTTCGATTGAAGGCGCAGCTATTACGGCCGTGAAGATCGAGGGCGTGCTGCACGAATTCTCATCGATTCCGGGCGTCGTGGAGGATGCCACCGACATCATCCTGAACCTGAAACAAATCCCGCTCAAACTTCACGGCGACGAGCGCAAGACGATCTACCTGAAAGCGGTTCAGCCGGGTGTCTACACATCGGCCAATATCGAACACGATCCCGACGTTGAAATCCTCGACAAAAACGTCTACATCGGCACCGTAAGCGAAGGCGGTTCTCTGCAGATCGAGATGCGCGTCCAGAATGGACGAGGATACGTTTCCGCCGACCGGAATTTTGACGAGGACCTGGGCATCGGCTACATCCCAGTGGACTCGGTTCACTCGCCCGTTCGCAAAGTGAACTACTACGTTGAAACCGCGCGCCCGGGTCAGGTGACGGACTACGCCAAGCTGACGATCGAAATCTGGACGAACGGTTCGATCACACCTCAGGATGCCCTTGGTCTGGCTGCGAAGCTCATCAAGGATCACATGCAGATCTTCATTCAGTTCGAAGAGAAAGAAGAGCCGGTGGAGGAACCCACCGAGATTCGTCACGATGCTCTTGCCGAGCACCTCAACAAATCGGTCGACGAACTGGAGCTTTCGGTCCGGTCCTACAACTGCCTGAAGAACGCCAACATCCGCACGATCGGCGAACTTGTCACGAAGAGCGAAGCCGAAATGCTAAAGACGAAGAACTTCGGGCGGAAATCACTTAACGAAATCAAAGAAATCCTGCAGAGCATGGGCCTCTCGCTCGGGATGAAAATGGACGAACACGGACGGCCGGTCAGCCCCGCTCCGTCGGAACACATTGTATGAGACATCGGAATGCGCATCGTAAGCTCAGCCGCAACTCGTCGCATCGGCGTGCGCTGTTGAGAAATCTCGTTACGGATTTTCTCGATCACGGCCGGTTGATGACGACCTTGCCGAAGGCGAAGGAAGTGCGGCCGCTCGCTGAGAAGATGATCACCCTCGGTAAGCGCGACAACCTTCATGCCCGCAGGCAAATCGAATCGTACCTGTTGCGCCAAGCCGTCGCGAAGAAAGTTTCCAATACCATCGCGCCTCGCTTTGCCGATCGGAACGGCGGCTACAGCCGTATCATCAAGCTCGGTAACCGCAAAGGTGACGGCGCCGACCTCGCCATCATCGAGTTGCTCGGAAGCGAACTCGAAGTGAGGAAAGCCGAGCGCGCCGAGAAGGCCAAGGAAAAAGCGAAAAAAGGCGTCAAGAAGGACGAGAAGGAAGAAGAAAAGTAGCCGACACCAGGACGCAAAGGCACCAGGACGGAAAGAAGACCGGCATTGCAGAATCCCTCGATGCCGGTCTTTTTTGCGTCTTGGTGCCTTTGCGTCTTGGTGTTGATATGATTGGTGAACCGTGCCCGAAGACAAAGATTTCCACATCGACATGACCTTCACGGGTCGCGAGGCGACCTGGGTCCGTCCCGCCGCAATCGTCACCGCGATCGCCGGCATCATATTCATCATCGCGACTATGACCACGAATGTTGCGGCGTCGCTGCTGCCCATGCATGACGACTATCTGCAGGTGATGATCCCGACCGGCGCCGATGGAGCCGAACCGCTTGGTCTCTCAATGCTGACGCACGAGATCAAGGAGAAGACAATCACGGTGACCGGTGCCGTCGTCAACCGCTCGGCCGAGCCGGTTTCGAGCATCCTCGCAGTCGTTCAAATGAACGACACGACCAGTCGTTTCCCTCAAACGCAGGAAATCCTGGTTATGCCGGAGGAATTGCAGCCACAGGCGACCGCCTACTTCACCGCCATGGCGACGCTGCAGGAGAAGCCCGGCGGTTATCTGGTGAAGTTTCGATTCGTCGACGGGCCGTTCATCCCACACAAAGACGAGCGCGGCCCGGCCATCAGCATCACTCCGCAACCGATCACAAAATGATCTACGACGCCGCAAAAAAGGCTCGGAACGTCTTCTGTGGCCTTTGTGCTTTCTTGTGGCTGACCGTTCCGCAGGCTGAATCCCTTCGATTTGAAGTCACGACGAACTTTCCCGCCGCATCCGGTCGTCTGCTCATCGCGATCGCAAAATCCGATCGGCCTGAACCGAGGCTGCGAATCGGAGATGCCGGCGCCGATGCCTCGCCGATCCTCGGTCGTGATGTGAGGAACTTCGGTCCGGGTGTCGCCGCAACGATCGACAGGACTGCTGCGGCGTTTCCGATTGCAAACCTCGATGCGCTTCCTGCAGGCGACTACTACGTTCAAGCCGTCTTCGATTCCAATTCGGATCTCGGTTCCGTCAATGCTCCCGGCAACCGATATAGTGAAGTGCAACGCGTGCGGCTTGATCCGCGGGCAGGCGGGAAGATCCAGTTATCTCTTAACAGATCTGTTCCGGCAGAACAGGTTCCTGCGGGCGACGAATATGTGAAGTACGTCCGCATCCAGTCGGATCTCCTGACGCGATTTCATGGCCGGCCCATTTACCTCCGCGCGGGTGTGATCCTGCCGAAGGACTTCAGCACCGAGAACCGGCGGTACCCATTGCGTATCCACATCGGTGGATACGGTACTCGCTACACCTCCGTTCAACGTCTGATGGGGACCAATTCGGAATTTCGGCGGATGTGGCTCGACGACAGCACGCCGCGGTTTATCTACCTTCAACTCGACGGCGATGGCCCGTACGGCGACGCCTACCAGGTGAACTCGGACAACAACGGCCCCTATGGCGACGCCATCACGCGCGAGTTGATCCCGCACGTCGAAAAGAACTTTCGTGCCATCGCCGAACCGTATGCCCGCGTGCTCGATGGTGAGTCGACCGGAGGTTGGGTTTCACTTGCCCTGAAAGTCTTCTATCCGGATTTCTTTAACGCGGTGTGGTCCTCCTGTCCGGATGGCGTCGACTTTCGTGGACTCCAGATCATCGACATCTACAACGATGGGAACGCGTACGTCGACGAGAAAGGAACGGAACGCCCCAGCAAGCGGGATCTCAGCGGTCGAGTCGAGTTCACCGTCCGGCAGGAAGCCCAGATGGAAAACGTCATCGGACTGGGTGACAGCTGGACCATGTCGGGCCAGCAGTGGGGCGCCTGGAATGCGACCTACGGCCCCCGCGGCGACGATCGCCGTCCGGTTCCTTTGTGGGATCCCAAAACCGGTGCAATCAATAAATCCGTGATCGATCACTGGAAGAAGTACGACCTCCGGATGGTCGTCGAACAAAAGTGGAAAACTCTCGGCCCGAAACTCCGCGGCAGGATCCATATCTCTGTGGGCGAAGCCGACGATTACTACCTCAACAATGCCGTCCACATGCTCGACGACTTTTTCAAAAAAGCGCAGCCTCCTGCCGATGCGCGAATCGTTTATGGGCCGGGACGCGGTCATTGCTGGAGCAGTTGGACACCGGCGCAGATGATGAGAGAGATGGCGCTCGCCGTCCAGCAGTCGCGTCCGATGGCGTCGCGTTGGGAACAACAAAAGAGCGGAACACAGGCACGGCTGCGCGGCGTGAGCGCTGTCAGTGATCGAATCGTGTGGGCCAGCGGAAGCACCGGAACGGTGCTGAGAACGATCGACGGCGGAGCAAACTGGCAGGCATCGATGGGTCCCGGCGCCGGCGATCTCGATTTTCGCGACGTACACGGTGTGGACGCGGATACCGCGTATGTGCTGAGCATTGGCGAAGGCGAGAAGTCTCGAATCTACAAAACCACCGACTCCGGCAAAACCTGGACGCTCCAGTTCACGAATCGCGATCCCAATGCGTTCTTCGACGGATTTGCTTTTTGGGATGCCAACAACGGCATCGCGTTCAGCGATCCCGTGGATGGCCGTTTTCTGACCATCCGCACGAACGACGGCGGAGCAACCTGGAAGGAAATGCCTCGCGAGAACATGCCGTCCGCGCTGCCCGGAGAGGCGGCGTTCGCGGCCAGCGGGACCAGCATCGCCGTTGCAGGCCGTGATCATGTCTGGTTTGTGACCGGGGGCGGCGCTGCCCGTGTATTTCATTCGAGCGATCAAGGCGTGACCTGGTCTGTGGCCGTCACGCCCATTGCGGCGGGCGGATCAGCTGCCGGAATATTTTCGATTCACGCCGTGTCTGACAAATTGTTGGTCATCGCGGGCGGCGATTATCAAAAGGAAACGGAATCCAGTGCGAACTTTGCTCGAAGCATCGATGGCGGACGCACATGGACGGCGGGCCCGCGATTGCCGGGATACCGATCCGCGATCGCTGCCGTTTCGGATGTGTATGTCGCCGCGGGACCGTCGGGCACGGATTTCATGCGGCCCGAAGACGACGCGTGGGTCGGTGCCGGAACGATTGGTTTCGACGCGCTCAGTTTCGTGCCGGGCCGTCTGACCGGTTGGGCGGTCGGTCAGGGCGGACGCATAGCAAAGTGGAGCGGCGCGCCGTGAATCGCGTGTGTGTATTCTGCGGCTCGAGTTCAGGTTTGCGCCGTTCTTATGCCGACGCCGCGCGCGCTCTGGGAAACGTGCTGCTTCTTCGCCGGATCGGTCTGGTTTATGGGGGCGGCAACGTCGGTTTGATGGGAACTATCGCCGATGCTGTTGTACGCGGCGGCGGCGAGGTGATCGGCGTTATTCCGGAGGCGTTGGTCGAGCGAGAGCTGGCGCATGGCGAGGTGACTCAAATGATCGTCGTGCGCTCGATGCACGAGAGAAAGGCAAAGATGGCCGAGCTCTCCGATGCATTCATCGCGATGCCCGGAGGCTTCGGCACGTTCGAAGAGTTCTGCGAGATCATCACATGGGCACAACTTGGCCTGCATCGAAAGCCCTGCGGGATCCTCAATGTCGACGGATATTACGACCCGCTGCTCACGCTGTTCGACCGCTCGGTCAGCGAAGGTTTTGTTCATCCATCGAACCGGCGTCTGGTGCTGGAAGAAACGGATCCCGATCGGCTGTTGAGCATGCTTGCGAATTACACTCCGCCACCAACCGAGAAATGGATTGACCGCGATGAGTCCTAGAGCGCTTCTGACATTGACTGTTCTGCCCGGCCGCTACGCGATCAGCCGCCTGAACGCCAAAGCCGACGTGCCGCAATGGTCGGTAAGCGGTGAGTTCGTTTCGGTGTCGAGGACGGCCGACGAACTTTCCATCGTATGCCCGGAAACGAGTGTGCCTTCCGGCATTACGAGCACACAGGGTTGGCGCGTTTTGAAATGCGAAGGACCGCTCGATTACGGCCTGCCGGGGATCATGGCGTCGCTGGCCGAGCCGCTTGCGGATGCCGGCGTTCCCATATTCCCGATCGCCACATACGACACGGACTACATCCTTATCCGCGAGCCGCACCTCGAAAACGCGGTCCACGCTCTTACCAGTTACGGGCACGCCGTCCGTGTCTGATCTGCCGCGGCTCTACGGCGACCTCGCATCCTGGTTTCATCTGCTCTCCTCGCCGCCGGACTACGCCGAAGAAGCCGAGTTCGCGCGCAACCTTATCGTCGAGACGAGTTCAACGCCGGTACAGACGGTGCTCGAACTCGGATCCGGTGGAGGAAATAACGCGTCTCACCTGAAAGCGCATTTCGAGATGACGCTTGTGGACCTTTCCCAGGGCATGCTCGACCTGAGCGCCAGGCTCAATCCCGAATGCGACCACATCCAGGGCGACATGAAAACGTTGCGTCTTGGCCGGACCTTCGATGCCGTGTTTATTCACGACGCAATCATGTACATGACGACGGAAGACGATCTCCGCCTCACGCTCGAGACTGCTGCTGCCCACTGCAAGCCGGGCGGCGTTCTGCTCGTCATGCCGGACGTCGTGAAAGAGACGTTCGTGTCGCTCACTACTCACGGCGGCCACGACAGCAAGGCTGGCGATGGTCGCGCCATCCGCTACATCGAATGGACCTTCGATCCCGATCCTTCGGACACGACATACACCGTCGACTTCGCGTACTTGCTTCGCGAACAAGGCAAGCAAGTCCATGTTGTCCACGACACGCACGTGTTCGGAATCTTCCCCCGCGACACATGGCTACACCAGTTGCGCTCCGCGGGCTTTGAACCTCGCGTAGTACCCGATCCCTGGGGCCGCGAAGTCTTCGTCGGAAGTTTTGCAGATTCAGCGCACCGCGGAGCGGTGCTAGAAAATTAGCCAGGGGTACGCGTTTTTTTGGGTACCCCTGGGATGACGGATGCGTCGAAACCCGCGCCCTAAAAGGGAGGCATCCTCGCACGTTTCCAGCGTGCGAACTGACGCGATATTTTTCGTCCAGGGGTTTCGCTTCGCTCAACCCCTGGCTAAGCTTCGGCCACTCCTTCGGGGTGAGTTTCGCGACAGAAACTACCTAGCTAGTGGTTCGGCGCCGTCCCCAGGCAAGGGTGAGATTCTGGTTCTGCTGAGCTTGCAGTAAAATCTAGAGATGATAATCAAACCTCTTGGACTTCCTTGGGAAACACCGGATCCGTTTCTCTTCTGCATGTATCACAACGATAAATACCCGCTCGGCAACGACAAGCTTGGGCCGGTGGGTTCGTTAAGCGGACGCAACATCGGGCAGGATTTTGAAGGGCGCGATGGATGGCGGATGTATCACGGACAGCACGTGCCGGGATTTCCGCAGCATCCGCATCGCGGGTTCGAGACCGTGACGATCATGCGGCAGGGCTACATCGATCACTCCGACTCGCTCGGCGCGACCGCGCGATTCGGGCCCGGCGACGTGCAATGGCTGACCGCCGGCCGGGGTATCGTGCATTGCGAGATGTTTCCCCTGCTCAATGCGGACAAACCCAATCCGTTGGAGCTTTTTCAGATCTGGTTGAACCTTCCCAGCACCGGCAAGATGGTCGAGCCGCATTTCGGGATGCTCTGGAATCGCGATATTCCGAAGCACGTCGAGGGCGGAACGGAGATCTCGGTATTCGCGGGCAGGCTGAATGGTGACAAAGCTCCAGCGCCTCCGCCGAAATCGTGGGCGGCTCGCGAAGAGGCCAACGTCGCGATCTGGACCATTAAGATGGCGCCCGGAGCCCGATGGACGCTACCGGCTGCGGCCGGCACGAACCGGACACTCTATTTTTTCCGTGGGAGTTCGGTACAGATCGGCAATGAAAGCCTCAAGCGTCAAGCACTGGCACAGCTCGACAGGGACGTCGATGTCATTGTCCAGAACGGGCCCGACGAGAGTGAGTTCCTTTTATTGCAGGGCCGGCCGATTGGGGAGTCTGTTGCGCAGTACGGACCGTTCGTGATGAATACCCGAGACGAGATTCAGCAGGCGTTCAACGATTATCAGCGGACGCAATTTGGTGGATGGCCGTGGCCTTCGGATGAGCCGGTGTTCCCGAGGACGGAAGGGCGTTTTGCGAAGCATGCGGATGGGAAGGTCGAGAGACCCTGACACCGTTAGAAACCACGGAGACACAGAGGCACAGAGAAAAGGCGGGCAAAAAGTAATTTTAATGCCCGCCTTTTCTCTGTGTCTCTGTGGTTAACGCAGAATCTCCTGCCGGATGACTTTCCCGCCTTTCATCACGAACCGGACGCGCTGAAGTTCGGTGATGTCTGCCAGCGGATCGCCAACGACCGCGATGATGTCGGCATATTTGCCTTTATCGATCGACCCGACGCGATCGCCCCAGCCCATCGCCTCGGCATTATTGATCGTGCCCGTCTGAATCGCTGCGGCCGGGGTCATGCCGGCGCGCTTGACGAACGCTTCAAAGTCCAGGCCTTGAGTTCCGTGCGCATACGTTGAACCGTCGGCGCCGCTGCCCATCATGATTTTCATGCCTCTCGTCGCGGCAGCCATCGTGACTGCTTTCTCGAAGATCGGAATCATCCGGAATTTGCCGCCGGTGGCTTTGGCGTCGTTGTCGTCCATGTAGGGTTCGAGGTAGCGGACGAACGTGGGATCGTAGAAGAGGCCTTTCTGCACCATCATGTTCGCCTGCTCCTGTGTCAGGCCGAACGCGTGCTCGATCGTGTCGCAGCCCGCGATGATGGCATTCTTCTGACCTTCTCCGCCCAGCGCGTGGCATGCCGCTTTGTGGCCCAGGCGATGCGTCTCGTCGATCAACGCCTGTAGTATCGGCATCGGATAGTTGAAGATGTAATTGACTTCGCCCGACGGCGTGAATGAGTAGCCGGCTGTCGGGAACAGCTTGATCCAATCCACACCTTTTTGAACATGCTCGCGCACTGCGGCTCGCGCCTCTTCTACAGTTTTTACGACGATGCTTGCCAACGGATTTTGTGGCTGCGCATTCGGCGCGACGGCCCAGACGATTCCGCGGCCGGCAACCTGAAAGCGCGGGCCGTCAAAACGGCCGTCGTTGATGGCATTCCGCATTTCGACGTCGGCATAGCCGTTGCCGTGCGAACCCATGTCACGAGCGCTGGTGAAACCGGCGCGAAGGTCCGCCTGCAGGTTTTGGACGGCGATGATGAACGAAGTTTCGCGTTGGGTGCCAGGTCTTGGCGTGTTGAACATGTGGGTATGAGCATCGATCAGTCCCGGCAGAACAGTCGCCTGGCTCAGGTCGATCACCCGGACTCCGGCTGGAATCTTCACCTGGCCTTCAGGCCCGACATCTGTGATCCGCTCGTTGCCAATCAGGATTACCTGCCTGGTCAGCATGCGGCCGTTCTTGCTGTCGAACAAGCGGCCAGCCCGGATGGCTACTGTTCGCGACGCCGGCGGGCATTGAAAGATGCCGCCATCCGCGCCCACGCACGGCGTCGGGCCGGCGCCACGCCAGGGAGCCGGCGGCGGCTGCACCTGCGCCGACATCGTCACTGTAATCGCCAGTAAGATCAAGCCCGCCCAGACAGACTTACGTTCCATCCTCGCCTCGCTTACTCGACCGATATCTCACCGGTCTGAGTACTGCTTACTTTTGTACTGGTGTCGGCTGCGGCGTTGCCCCCGGCGCGGCCGGTGCTCCACCACCTCGTGGAGGTGCCTGAGTCAACGTTCTGCCATCCGCCAATGTGATGCTCTGAAAGATCCCGCCCGGATCGCCATTCTTGAAGGGCCGTGCCGTGAATTTGATCTTGTCGCCGGCCTTGACCGTCGTGGATTTCCAGCCGGCGCGCACAAGGAACGAAGGAGGATTCATCTCCAGGTTCCAGACGTCGGTGCCGCCCTTGCCGTTGGGCACTTCGACTTCAAGCCACGAATGTGGATTCGCCCACTTGAATTGTTTGACGATCCCTTCCTGCGACACGCTCTTGGTCTGATCGATACCGGCTGCGGAGTGGTGCGCATAAGCCGAAACCGCGATCAACAACGCGATTGCCAGTGTGCCTCCGACCTTAAGTAGTTTCATTGTGTTCTCCTAATCTATTCCGTCTGGAAATTCGGGGTCAGACCCAAGGAACTGGTAATTCATGGGTCTGACCCCTAGCGGACGTGGTCCGACGAGCGCACTGTCGGCATATGTTCGTTGAGATCCGGCAGGCATTCGACTTCCGCGATATCCCTGTCGTCGACACGGTTCCAGGTCTTTGTCATCTTCCAGGTACCTTCCCAACCCTTTGGGTCCGTCAGTGCGAACTCGATCTCGAGCCGCTTTCCTTCATTCACCATCTTGATGCGTTCGACGATGTTCAGCGCGTCGCTTGCGGGAATGCCCATCCTGTCGTGTATCCAGTGATGCTCGTCGACAAAATTCTTCGTTTCGATCACAAGCGTATCGCCTTCCCATCTCCCGATCGATTCGCCGTTAAAGCTCTTCACCGCGATGTCCGGATCCGTGTGCGTCCGGCCGTCGAGATAGACAATGCGCATGCTGTTCATCAATTCGCTGATCATGAAAATCGACGTCGGCAACTGAATCATAGCGACGGGCCATACGCGCGTCATCATGATCGGCACGCCTGCAGGCCAGCACAGACCGATATCGTTGCGATAGATCTTTCCTTCCTTTGTAGCCTGTGCGGCGGCGTCAAAGTGCTTCTGGGCTGCCGGCGTCAGCTTGAAACCGGCGGGAGGATCGAACCTCTCGGGCGTTCCGCCATGCAGCCACGCTCCCGTCAGGTCAAAGGGGGGCTTCGGACGCGCCTTGGCGATATTGGCCGGAGCCAGAGCGCCAAGAGAGCCAGGCGGCTGGAATTGTGCCGCCAGGTCCGATGCGGAAATCAGAAAAGTGAACACCACAACGGCCATTGTGACCATGCGACCGATACATAACTTGCTCATCGTATCCTCCAGGTATTCGCTGCCAAATCCTATGTGGCTGTGGTGGTTGTGTCAATTGGTTACTGGATGCGTTACTGCCGCGGTATGATCTCGATCCATGCGGCTGATTTCATCGATCTTTCTGGTGTTGCTTGCAGGCTCGCCGGCCGCGGCAAAAGTCTTCGACAAGGCTGCCGAAATCGCGGGAATGACCGTTCAGTATAAAGTCTCCCTTCCGCCAAACTATGATCCCGCAAAGACATACCCGGGCGTCCTGGCGTTTCCTCCGGGAGGCCAGGGCATGGATATGGTCCTGACCACGCTTCGGCAAAACTGGTATCCCGAGGGCGACAAGCGAGGCTATATCGTTGTCATCCCGGCGGCGCCTATGGGCCGCCCGTTCGTGGCGGATGGCGCGAAGATCTTTCCCGAATTCATCGAAAAGCTTCTCCGCGAGTACAAGATTCGCGATAACCAGTTTCACGTCGCAGGCATGTCGAACGGCGGCCGCAGCGCCTTCCATATTGCGGCCAGCTACCCGCAGTACTTCCGCACGATCATCGGATTCCCCGGATATCTTCCGGACGCGACGCCCGAACGTGTCGCCGCCCTGTCGAAGATGTGCATCTTCATGCACGTTGGCCAGTTTGATGCCGGTTGGGTCGATCAGATGAAGGAACAGGCAGAGGTGTTCCGCAGCAAGGGATACTCTGTCCGCTTCACGATCGAAAAGGGCGAAGGTCACGTGATGCGAAGCCTCGCCTTCGAGAACTCCGCGCGATTGTTCAACGAATTCGAGGAGTCCCGTCAGGGCTGCGGCTCACGGACTCCATCGAAATGAGCGTTGTCACACATCGGCATCCCACAGTCGCCGGCGAAAGTACTCCTTCCAGGAATCGGGAAGTGCGGGTAACTGCGTGGCACGGTGAAGAAGCTCCTGGTTCTCCGAATCCACCGTGTACAGATTAACGATATCCGTGATCGACAGCGCGTCCTGATGCTGGTCTTCGTAGTAGATCGGATCGCCTTCTCCGACTTCGCCTTCGCGAAGCACTGCGAAGTAAAACCCTGTGCGCTTGCTTTCCAAATAGATGTTTGAACAATCCTGCCCTGCCAATTGACCTCTCGTGGAAGTTCAACGTTGACTGAGATTAGTTTCATCGTAGTCGATCGTGACTTTTCTACTGAGCTACCACTGCCGCGTCTGTCGAGGCTTTTTCGATGAGAGCAGCGACAGCTTGTGGCTGCGACATATACACGGCGTGGCTGCCCTTAACCTCAACCACCGTTGAACCGGCCCGTCTGGACATTGCGCGCTGGGCGTCGGGTGGAATCATCTTGTCTTCCGTAGCTACAAGATACCAGCTGGGCTTCGTCTTCCACGCCGGCTGGCTAATCGCGCCGCTGAGGGCTTCGACGCCCCACGGAACCTGGGAGTCGGCCATGAACTCGGCGTCATCCACACTCACGTCAGCGGCGAATGATGCCGCGAATCTGGTCTTATCGAGGAACAGATACCCGTCCTGTGGCGGTAGGATTGGCGGTACGGGCGCGCCAGGCTGTGGATCTTTGATCAGCGCCGACACCGACTCGCCCTTGTCCGGAGCAAATGCAGCGACGTAGACCAGCCCCGCTACCTTCGGATCGTTGCCCGCTTCGGTGATGACGACACCGCCATAGGAGTGGCCGACGAGAATCACCGGGCCGTTCTGAGCGGCAATTGCCCGCTTCGTTACTGCTACGTCATCTGCCAGCGAGAAGGTCGGATTCTGGACGATAGTGACGGCATAGCCGTTTTTCTTCAGAGCTTTGTAAACACCGTGCCAGCCGGAACCGTCCACAAAGCCTCCGTGGACCAGAACAACATTCTCCACAACAGTCGATGTGTTTATCAGTGACATGGGAACCTCCCCGAAGTCGATTGTAATGATCAGCAGGAATCTGAAAACGTTGTGTCTTGAGTCGAGATCCTATTCATATTTTGCCACAACGACTTTGAGCCCCTAGTACTACTGTGTTATAAACGTTTTGGCCCACAAAAAGGGCAACACGGAAGTTGCCGGATCAACGCACGGGCGAGCTTAATGCGCAGCGTGGCTATTGAATAAGGATTGTGGCGCTCGG
>Ga0137465_1000304_pt1 | contig 26532 bp, 24 predicted proteins | sample EasRivERMGT828_2_FD_104906 | JGI IMG/M metagenome (GOLD analysis project Ga0137465, IMG submission 104906) | Soil microbial communities from meander-bound floodplain in the East River, Colorado, USA - East River MetaG ERMGT828_2 | ecosystem: Environmental > Terrestrial > Soil > Floodplain ... | reverse complement strand
AGAATTAGAATCGGCGAATAGACGATTCATTGAATAACGCAGATCTTTGATTTGGGTACGTCTCGTTGTGGTGGCCACAGAGATTCTCAGTGATCGTCAGTCAGGTTTTTATAAAGGCAAAGTGTGTTGTGGGCGCCACGCCGTTTGTTTCGATTGAGCCCACGGAAAATCAGCGTATTGATTCCGATTTCTAGGCAGACATTGCACCTACAAAGCTTCCAAGGTTTCGCTTCTAATGTCGCTCGGTATGCGTCGACCAAGTCTCGATGTTCGGTGTCAGCGCGAACGAGAAGTTTGTCGTAGTTGTGGATGGCGCGGAGACAGACTTCGATTGTGATTCGGCCTTTATCAAAATCGTGAAGGGCATGCAGTGCACGAGTTTCGAGTTGCCTAATGTGTTTGTCCGCGAGGCCTGATTCTCTGAGGCGAATCATGGTTCGCCCATCTCGGGTAGGCGGAACACGAATAGCCGCGTACCACTTTCCGTCGGGACCGAAATAGTTTTGGTCCGATCGCAACCACGCCTTCCTGAAATATGTAGCACTATCGAAGCTGTTGACGCCGAGATGTCGGAACTTGTCTCGAAGCGAAGGGCGATAAATTCCTAAAAGATGCAGCCATGGTCGCGATCTGCCGAAGCGAGTGAACTCATTTGTTACGCCAGAAACAATTGCTTCGATATCTCTATCGTCACGAGGAACAAGTCCGCCCAGAGCAAGGTGCTTATAACCCATCTCTAGGTACTCTCCGACTTGGTTCGAATAATCACGGGCGTTGACTCCTTGAATGACTCCGACGGGGAGAAATCGCGCCCGCATTTCACGGTGCATCCGAATAAACTTATCTGCGTTATCTCGTGTCAACTGCACGCGAGAAGCTCTTTCTCGATCACTCAGTTCGACTTTCTTTCCGTCGCGAGCGATTTCGCGGAGCGGTATATGGTCGACACTTGCACCCAAGTCAAAGTCATAGAGATTGTAAAGGGCAACCGCTTGGCGAACACTAAAGGTCGGTGTTTCTTCATTGGCATACGAAAAGGCACCGCAGTCACCAAATGCCCACTGATCAATATGCAAGTTGAAATGTTTTCTGACAGAGCGGGGCGCAAGAGATCTCGATTCGGCTTTTCCCACACGTCGCAATAGGCCCTTTGAACCAAGATGTTGAGCTAGGCTGACGAGCACCCCATCGGAAATCCGCGCCGGGCGCATTAAGGCGATGCTGTGTTTTTCGTTACGAGTGTTTCGAGCGGAAGAAGAAAACATATCGGAGTTGAAATCGTAGTCGGCGTCGACGAAATCGTCCCAGTCGGGCAAGAAGTAGAGCGGGCGCTTCAACCGTCGAAAGTCTCGCGGGGCGGTTCTAGTCGTCGATCCGAACGAACGTAACGTGTCATGGAGATAATTAAGTTTTTGGCCTATGGGCCCCTCTGCGAATTCGAGATGTACACCTGTATCGCTGACCGCGGGCAAGTCGATACTTTCGAGATAATCCTTTCCCATTACACAGCGGATGTTGCGATGGTCATCAGTCAGCCGTTCGAGGGCTTTCGTCACAGGGGCCTGCAAAATAGCTGCACGGTTGGGAGTCATCCGTTGCTCGTACGTCGTGATGTGATTGAGCGCACCTATTAGACCGTGTTTTGCCGAGAGCACTGCTACCGAGAGCTTGTCGGGCCATTTGAACTCGCGAAGGAACGCTCTAATTACCCTGAAAGACGGTCCATCGTATAGGCTGAGGGCCGGTAACGAATCCTTCGCATCTATTTTTGTGGCTGAGCATCCCAGAACAACCAGACTTCTCATTAGCGGACTAGAACATGCGTTGTTTGGGCATGGGTGCAGATAAGGGAAGGCATCGCATTGAGCTCGGGCTGTTTGGAATTTGTGGGCATCGTAAAAATATTCGGAAAGCATAATATGCCGAATTCATGCAAAGTGGCGGGAAATCTATAGTGAGTCTAAGAGGACTTTCCATCGGCCACATGTATCGGTGCACCGGGAGACTGAATCAAGAGCTTTTCGTAAGTACTCTTTTGTTTTCGCTCCTGTCGCCGTAACCACACGATGCATACTACCGAGACTAGATATGGGAGCGTTCGCTGGAACTCAAAAGTGTGCCAAGACCCGCCGACTCCAGGAAAGATCCGCTCTGAAAAGTGATACACAATCACCAATAGGTAGACGCCTCCACCGAGAAGTCCTTGTATTTGCAAGTGATCCAAAATAGTAGTACGTCCACCTTCACCAAAGTAGGGGTGGATCAGCGAAAGATCGTCGCTTGTCAGAAACTGCCGCTCAATATTCGCGATAATCTTGAGATTACGGTTGTACCAGTAGTTGGCGTCGATGACGTGCGCCAACAACCAAGCCGAAATCAAAACTATTAACGCACTTGCGAAATCAAGAGAGATGATCCGTTTCTCAACTAGTGCAAATACAGCAAAAGTGCCTAACAACACACTGATGCTTTGCCATATGACGATGTGGCGGCTAATGTTTCCCCACATCTGTTTGTACATCTCTAGTAGGAACTGATTGCGCGCTGCGTCCCGGTCAACGGCCATCGTAGGAGCAGCCCGCTGTACACGTCTCATGGACGACTACTTTGCTTAGTGCTGGCAATGTGTCCTTAAGCCGTGTCCAAATCCAAATCGCAAGGTTTTCGCTGGTGGGATTCTCCAGACCATTAATTTCGTTCAAGTAGTTATGATCTAGAATCGCGCTAAGTGGTGCGAATGCCGCCGAAATGTCTGCGAAGTCGGCTACCCAGCCAAGGTCCCCCTCTAACGGGCCCGCTAGGTGAACGCCTATTCTGAAAGAATGCCCATGCAGCCTTGCGCACTTGTGCCCATCTGGCACTTGCGGTAGGCGGTGCGCCGCTTCCAAGGTGAATATCTTGAAGATTTCCATTCGTTCGTGATTCCTGCGGTGGATCCCACAAACTTCTTAGCAGGAGGTGTGGCCAAACGGGGTCCCAATTCGACGGCTGCGATGAAGCGATTTGTATCAGATATGCAGAATGTGTGTCTCTTTACAAAGAGACGCACACCTGCCATACTCCCCAGCCGCCGCTATGGACCAAGAAAAACGCGTAGTGGCCTACGTTCGCGTAAGCACGTCGGAGCAGGAAAGGCGTGGCTATGGAATTCGAATTCAGCGTCGGGATGTCCGGGCTTTCGCCGAAAAGCAGAAGCTCACGCTTAGTCGGATTTACGCCGACCGCGCGGAAACGGGCGTCATTGAAGACCGCACTGCCCTGCAACGTCTCCTGCGCGACTGCGAACGAGGCCGGATCGCAACCATTATCATTCCAACAATCGACCGCTTTTCCCGTGATGTTCGCATCGCGGAGAATTTGTTTTGGCAACTTGAGAATCTCCAGGTGAAGGTGCTCATAGCTGACATGCCCCACTACGATCCGAAGAACCGAAAAGACGTATTAATACGGCAGATTCGCGAAGCAATCGCGGAGGATGACCGCAAAGAGATCATTGACCGGCTTTGGAAGGGTCGCCGAGAACGCGTCCGAAATGGAAAACCGGCTGGAGGAACGGTTCCGTATGGATACCGCCGCCGGAAGGGCGGCTTCGTCCCGCATTCGATCGAATCCGCGATTGTCCAAAGGATTTTTGAACTTGAGAAGGAGGGAGCCTCAGGATCTGAAATCGCCCAGGATCTGAACGAACGAGCTTTCCGGCGCCGGAATGGCAAGCAATGGACTCGGTGGCAGGTGCTTGCGATTGTTCAGCGGCGGGATCTCTATGAATGCGGCACGCTGCGTTATGGAGAAATCGTTTCAACAAATGAAAAGCTGGCGCTGCTTCGAAAAGGCACCGCCGCATGACCACCAAACCTGTGCGTCTCTTTGTAAAGAGAAGAACAACCCATTCTGAATGCGTGAAAATCTAAGATTCATGACGAGTTGTCGAGATTTGTGGTTGATCTCCACGGACCTCGCCGTCACACGGTCTAAGGGTGCGGTAACGTTCGGTTTCTTAAGAGAAACAGAACAAGCGGTTGCGTGGGGTAGGAGGCCTTAGCTGAAGCACCTCAAAACGCATCCAACCCGTAGCCGGCCCAACGGACCGCCGAATCACGCGTTTGACCTGCTTGCGCTGGATACCAAACTGGATGTGCAACACAGCAGACGCGTTCGAGACGAGAGCAAATGTCATGAAGGCGGTCCATGGGCATATTTTGGGAAGGCCGTGTACATTGGGCTTGTTTCCGCCCTCCGCACTAGATCAGAACTCCGCAATCACTTTTTAGAGTCTTTTTAGTTTTCATTTGACCCGCTAAAACTCGATGGGTAGAATTCGCGGGCTGTTACTTTCCACTGCGCAACCTAACAGGATGTTCAAGGCCGCAGTGATTCTGACCTAAGAGGGAACATCGGCTGCTGGTGAATATAAGAAGAGCGGCTGTGTCCCTGTCCATCGTCGCCGCATTTTAGATTTCTAACGCCAAAGACGAACTGCGTAGGAGCGAAGTATGCGCCCTTGCAGAATCGCCTTGCTCGGAATCGGAGACTCATGAAAACACTGCGCCTGTCACTGGCATTGATATCTTTGTTTGCGATCACCGGAGCCGAATTCAGCGTGACATTCGGCCAAAACCTCCTGTTGCGGTCAGAGTACATTCGACTTGGTGACCGGATCCTGGCAGTCGAGAACCCGCTCTATTGGTTCGACGATTTCAACCGGCCTCAACATGAATCCGGGTTGGGCACAGATTGGACGATAAATATCGGGAGTCCTAATTCAAGTTGGACTAGTGGCGGTGGGTATCAAGGCAGCGGTTCGCGCGTTCAAATGAAAGTAGGGATATTCAGCGGTCACCCATCCAATGTCTTGAAGCTAGATCATGGTGGACAGTTGAATGCGACGGACATGCCGGGGACCGTGGCGATTCCAATAGGACTTCAAACTTCGCTAAATGGCCAGCACCAGTTCGGACAAATAAAGTACGTGGGAGACATCCCGTCCTCCGGGACGCCCTCCTTGCAACATACGTTCGTCTCTGTTTGCGCCATGTGGAGCGGAACACTGAGCCCTGTGTCAGCTCGTGCTTACTGCATGGAGGTCAATCTGGAGGAGATGGGCCGAGGAATCAGGCTCGTGCGGATAGACTCCGGAAACGTTCGGAACTTTCTCGGACTGCAACACATTCCTGGTTTGGCCACCGGTGATGTACTTCGAATCAGCGTGAACCCTTTAGCCGATAGAAACGTTATCGCGGGGAAACGAAACGGCACACCGATCTTCAACTATGAGGACACAGATGCAGGTCGGGTCCCTGCGCAAGGATCGCCGGCTGTTTGGTGCTGGTGGTTACGATCTTGGAACGACGGTGCCGATGAGGCGTATTTCGACGATTTCGCCGCAGGTTCTGGCAACTGACATGAGTTCGGGAACGTCCAGATGAAAGGAAATCGCAATATGCAGAGGTCTTTAGCGATATTCATCGTCGCACTCGCAATTAGCACTGCGGGCCGAGTGGCAGCACAACAGCGAGAGCAGCCAAGCATTTTGTTTCACCCCGCGACCGTGCCAAGTGCTCTCCAAAAGCAAGTCCTGGCATTAGGCGAGCGTGTTTCTCGCGACGGTAAAGAGCTGACGGCTATGGTGGGTCAATTCACGGATGCTAATGGAAGTCGCGCCGCAACGATAACGCATCAACTGCCGAACCTCGTCCTTGTTGAAGGCGTGAAGACAGGAGGCGCAGTCTTAGCCTTTGACGGCAGCCGGCCGGTCACCTTGAGCGCCGCCGACGAAAAGCTTTTAGAGACGTTTGTGGCGGACATGCCGGAAGGGTTTCTAAGTGCAGTGAGGCGAGGTGCAGCGATGCGATTACTAGGGCTCAATTTCGGGCCCGATCCTCGACGGGTGCGCAACTACACCGGGCCGCGATACGACATTTATGAGGCAACGTCGCCTGTCCCAAGCCGCGTTGATCGTACCCCTCGAACGAAGCGGTATCAGTTCGATTCCAAAACCGGATTCTTAGCGACGACTCGCTACTCGGATGGAAATGCCTCAAGCCTCAACGTGGAGATCCGCTTTTCTTCTTGGACCAAAGTTGGAACTTCAGCCTATCCGGGGCGGATCGAGAGATTTGAAGACGGTAAGCCTGTGTTTTCTTTCGTCATTACACAATCGACCTCGGGGCCCAAGCAAGATGTGTCTACATTCCGGAACCGTTAGTCGTTCAACTAGGAGCAATGTGATGTTCTTGTCGCGACTCATCATGGTGTTAGTTGCCATGCACTTGGTGCAGGCGAGTGCGATGGCGCAATTCAACCCCTACCCTTATAACTTCGATACCAGGCCAGTGCGAGGATTGATGCCGACTGCGGACCAGGTCGCAAGTCCCTTGGACAGCATCGAACCGGTTACGGGAAAACTGAATATACAAATTCCACTTGCCTCATTACCTAGGGGACGAGGGGGTTCAGGTTTTGATGTGAATCTTCAGTACGATTCCCACCTTTATGACCTTCGCATTCACCCCCAGTCGGGCGAGTCTACCCAAAAACTCGATAACACGTTTACGACGGGCGGATGGACCTACAATTTTCAGAACTACAGAGTCGAAGAAGAAAGACGGGTAGTTCCCCTGGATTGCCTGACGCGCGAGTCGAAACTAATGATGCGCTACCGCATTGGGTTACCTGATGGCAGTCAACACGTTCTGCACTTGACAGGCTGGGGCGACGGCCCCGGCGAAGTACTAACAGGCGCGCCGGATGGTTTTTACCCCTTCCGGTTGGACGGTACCGTAGAAAATTCTATCTGTCCGGCACCACCACCAGCATTAGTGCAACGGCTAACGTACTTCACTACTGATGGAAGTTTTTTGAAATTTGAAATCGATGCGGACGGCAGCGACTGGCGACAAAAGTACTGGATGTTGCATTATCCCGACGGTACTCGCGTTAGCGGTCGAGATGGCCAAGCAGAACTGATTATTGACCCCAACGGAAGCGCAATCTACTTTGCAAATTATTGCTCCGATTTTCCAACGTGTCGCGAGCCTCTTCACAGTGTAATCTTCGACGACTTTGAACGAGCGATCGTGATCGACTACAACGCGTTCAATACAGGAACGGCGCGAGTCGATCTTGTAACGTCAGATGGTCCAGATGGACCGCAAAGCGTTATATGGACTATCGGCTGGGAGCTCAAAACTGTTGGTTCGTCTAGGTTTATCGACTATGTCTGCGCCTTTGAGGTGGAGCAGTACTGCGTGCTCAACACTTCCCATTGGGTGGTGACCTCTGTCCAATTACCACAGGCACCAGCCGAGTATCCACCAGTCTCGTGGAATAGCTACACCTTCGACTATAACGACGACAGCGATCCGGACTTCGGATACGGTGAGCTAGATTTAATGCGGACGCCGTTTGGTTCTGTATACGAATATCATTATTTATACGAAACACCCCCACCGCTGCCGGCCACAGCCCAGAGCATAATGAGCTACAACGCCGTCAAATCGAAGAAGATCACGCACGATGGCGTAGAGGATACCTGGACCTATACGTTTAACGATTCGTCCAGCGTTGTCCACGATAATCAAACGGATTCAGACATAACTCATTACTTCTTTAACCGTAGCGACTTCAATGACTGGAAGTCTGGTCTTGTACACACGATCGTCGAACCGCAGGGGAGTGTACGAAAACGCGTATGGAGTCAGAACAAAGTATATGGCCACTTAAATTATTCGACGAGCCTTCACAAAAACAATCCATATGCAGCATTTCATACCACGACGTTTGGCGATTCAAGTGGGGTTCCGATAAGAACTGCAACTACGCAACAGCTGTACGACAAGAACGGTCAGCTGCTCGTTCAATTAGAGCAGGACTGGCAAACATATATTCTTGGTGGAGCGGAAGTGAACGGTACGGTGCGCCGCACAAAAGCATATACGTACTACACGCAGGTCCCTGACGCTAATGCCGTCTCGGATCACGCTTTTGCTTACTGGAAGCCGCATGTGCCGCTTTACCCTGACCCGCTTCTTCCTCGCCGCCTCGACGCTGTGTTCCGGGAGCAGATTTGCGATGGCCTATGTAACCCAAATAATACGACTACTAAAGCCGTCACAGAATTTGCGTATGACGATCCTTTTCTAACTGGAAATGTCACGGCGGAAAAGCGCTGGAACAGCGAACGCGCAGCCTCTGTGCCGGCTGCCGGTGGTCTTAACGAGAACAACGCACAAGTTCTGACCCGAACGTATGACGCTAAAGGCAATTTAACCGAACTCACGGGGCATCAAGTACATACGAAATTGACGTATGACGCCATGCCAGGTTTTCCCGCACCAGGACCGTATCCGACAAAGATTGAGAATGCCTTCGACAACAGCACACTCAAGCGCACATCGACATACGGTTGGAACTACGCGGCTGGCGTGCTGACGACCAAGACCGATACCGACAATGCCATCTCAACGACATATGGCTACGATCATGCCGGACGCCCGAAGACGTTCAATGAAGGGCTACGCACCACAGAGACCGTCTACAACGATCAGAATAAGACTGTGTTGATCAAACGCGACCGCGCGGCCGCGAACGACGGCAAGCTCCAGTCCAAGACCTCTTATGATCATCTTGGGCGCGTGAAACTAGTTCAGACATCAGATGGCGCAGACCTTCTTACGGATACTGATGGGATCAAAGTACAAACACAGTATCTTTTGTGGAACGAGCGACGCCTGGTAATTCGCTCAAAACCATACCGAACTCTCGATGGCACCACGGAATGGTTGTGCGTGCAGCATGACTTGCTCGGTCGGGTCACACACTCGGCAATGTTCAGAGGTGCGAATGCTCCGACAAGCTGCGATCCTTCTTCTCTTCGGACTGGGGTCACCACAACAGCATACGACAAAGAAATCACGATGCTTACGGACCCGGCTGGAAAGACGATTTACTATCACAAGGATAGCCTTGGTCGGCTCGTGCAGGCTATTGAGGATTTCTTAGTCCAACCGCTGCCGACCCGCTATGTGTACGACGCTTTAAACAACCTTTGCCGTGTCAGCCAATATGAGTCCGGTGCCGGCGAACTAGATCCTTTAACGTCCTGCACAGCCTCACAACTCACCGGCGTCCAGCACCGCAAATACGGGTACAGTTCGCTGTCGCACTTACTTTCTGCTGAGAATCCGGAAACTGGCCAAACCATCTATACGTACAAGGACTACGGCAGTATCGCAAGCCGAACCGATGCACGCGGATTCAAGGTCGACTTCGACTACGATGAGCTTCACCGTCTAAAAGAGAAAAATTACTCCAACGATTTAGATCGAACTCCCGATGTGACGTATACGTACCATCAAACAGGCGCGCCGAATATCGGCCAACTCAAGTCGATAAGTTCGAGTGCCGCGACGACCAGCTATCTTCAATATGACAGCCTTGGGCGTGTATTGGATTTCAAGCAGACGATTGGCGGCACGGACTATCCATTTATTTACACGTGGTGGCTGCACGGCGCTATTAGGTCCGTAACGTACCCTTCACTGAGGAAGATGAGCTACGATGTAGATAACGCAGGACGAGTTGAGAAGGTGTATGTCCCGGATCCCTACAGTCCTTTGGTCCCCTTAGAAGTCTACGCGAACCTGACATCCTCAACTCCTCCGACGAAACCATACACTCCCGACGGCCGTATCGCCTGGTTGCAGCTTGGTAATGACTTGTGGGAGACATACGACTATCAACCTCCGGGTACGACGACTACGTTCAAGTTAGGAACCAACTACAACGCCAACGACAAGCTGGAATTGCAGTACAACTATTCCGGGACAGCAAATAACGGAAATCTGATGAGCCACGTCATTAAACAAGGCGGCAACGAATGGACACAGCAAATCGGCCTTGAGGGATACGACGCTTACAATCGTCTAATTTCGGTAACGGAGACGAAATTGGGAGGCGGCTCGTGGAACCAAACCTACGAGTATGACCGCTTCGGCAATCGGTGGGTATCGGCGAGTTCGTTGGCTCCCGATCCATGGGAACCGACGGTGTCGACGAATTTCAACACATCTAATAACCGAATAAACGTTCAAAATCCGACGTTTGACTCAGCAGGCAATCAAACGCTCTACAAAGGGTTCAATATTGATTACGACGCTGAAAACCGAAGCGTGAAAATGACGAGTGCGCTCCTGGGGACCGCAGACTTTTCCTATGACGGCGAAGGGCGTCGAGTGGTGAAATCCTGGGATCCCGCCGGTTTACCTCCTGCGCTCTTATCCCACTATGTGTATGACGCATTTGGTGATTTAGCCGCTACTTATTCAAACGACAAGGATATTCCGACTGGGACGTCGTTCCCTTTTGCTGACGCACTTGGCAGTATTCGCGCTATAACCGGGCCGAAACCACCTGTTGGAAGTGCCCCGTTACTGGAATGTTTCGACTACTCCCCCTTCGGCCGGCCGCTTGGTGTCGGTAACCAGCGTCCGGAGGATTCCTGCTATCCAGTTATTAGCCAGACAATCACTCCGCGAATGCCGCAGAGGTTTACTGGCAAAGAACGGGATACAGAGACTGGCCTCGATTACTTTGGGGCACGGTATCTCAGTGCGGCGGAGGGGAGGTTTACGAGTCCTGATCGACCGCTAGTCGATCAGAACCCTGCGGACCCACAGTCGTGGAATCTTTACACCTACGTACGCAATAACCCACTTCGGTTTGTTGATCCAACAGGCGAAGCTGCTACAGTAACGTCGACATGCACGACCAAGGATGAACTGACGACTTGCGAGGTACGGATTCACGCCACGGCAGCATTCTACCCAACTGCCGGGACCCGGCAAGGAGCAGTTCAGGTCATGGCAAATCAGACCAAAGCCAGCGTGGAGAAGGCATGGAGTGGGACCTTTGTCGAAAACGGTGTGACCTACAACGTGAGCACGACGGTGGATGTTCAGGTCTATAGAAGTGAAGGGGAAGCAATGGGTGCTACCGCACAGAACGTGATAGCAGTGGATAATGAATCTCGTCTACCGGGCCCCGATGGGTTCGTGGAATCGGCAGAGGTCTCTTCGAGGCCACTCGGATACGCGGGACCTGACAGGGCATTGTTTTCAGCCGGTGCAGGCGGGAGCGTGATAGCGCATGAGTTTGGTCACATGTTAGGCGTTGGTCACCATTCCGGTAACTACCTGATGAGTCCAACTCCTGGCGCCAACACCAATACGACTGCCCTCACCAGCGCTACGACGAGCGATCTCCGATGGGCTCTCCTACCATCCTTGAGAAACCAGATGGCAAACGAACATGTTAATCCCAGGTTGCGGGGAATGCCAGCGGTTTACCAGCTTCAAGCGCGGTCACGATGGTGGTTTGGGAGGTAGGTACAATGAATACCTCCCTCCTTTCAGCTTCTGTTGCGCTGATCACAACTGTAATGGCCTTGCTAAGCGGGTGCGAGCGTGACGTGGACTACTTGCCCGCTGAAGTTGCCGAGCGCAACGAGATCGTTTTCTCCCTGGAGATTTTCAGAAAAGATACAGGCAGATACCCCACTGCCAATGAAGGGTTGGAGGCTCTATTGCGCGATCCTGGTGTTCAGGGCTGGGATGGGCCGTACTATTCGGAATCGAAGCGGGGTGTTCTTACGCAATATAGTTATGGTCTCACAGACAAGGGAACCATCACACTCGAGCGCCGGTCGGGAAATTCCTCTCCAGGGGAGAAGGAAAGGCCTAAGTGAACGCAGACGCCGTGGTGTGAATGGGTTAGCGTTTGCGCTCTGTCCCAACGTTAAGCGTCATGTAGTCTCGCATCCGACTGCCGCCGAAATGGTACGATCCGTACGATCGGCACTCCGAGCTTTGTAAAGCCAGAAACAGCGAAAACCCACGTCAGAGGGGGGATTCGCTTCGCAAAGACAATCCTATCGACATGGACCCGGAGTATATGTCCTGATTACTTTCAGCAGAACGAAAGCCTTCTAGTTAAAATTTGGAAAGTCCGTGGGCGGTACAACACGTTGTTGATGAGCCGTCATGAGTCGTGTGCATGTCCACACTGCTGACGGTTGCCGAACTACGGAAACTCTCTGGAAACACGCCCTCCAAGAGTTTCTTGGTAAATGAGAGTCTTCGGAGTGTCGTACGTATCGAAAACCACGATACCGGAAGCCTCGGTCCCCGGCTGTAGCTGAACAGCTCCAAACGGCTTCGAATATTCGAAAGAATCTGACGAGTAGGAATGGCTTTCTCTGGTCGCGGTGATCAGAGTGAAATAATTTGGATTAGCGTGTCTCACCCCATTAGACTTGTTCTTAATCCACACGTACAACGTAACGGGTCGGCGTTTATTAATCTGGATTGCCATCTCCAGTTCAGCGCTGCCTTCAAAGCAGCTGAGTTTCTTCTCCTGTACTCGCTGAAGAGATGTTGCGACGGCTTGTTCCCTCGTCGAATCAATACGGATAGCTTCCTGGAATTTGTTTGCCGCGGCATCCATTTGCCCGCACTTATCAGACTTGCTTAACGCGTTTGCTTCGGAGATCAGCTGGCCAGCCATTCCGGTTTTCGCTTTCTGAAGGTTGGTCACGACGTCCATGTAAGTGGAATCGATCTTGCTAACTTCCTGAAGGGTTGATACCGCTTGTGAGTAGTTGCGCGACTTTAGGAGTTCCACACCCTTAGCGTAATTCTCGGGCATCTTGGCTCTGAGCTCGTCCACTCGCGCCTTCTCTTTTGCAGCTGCCTCCGCCTCCTCCGCTCGTTTGGTCGCTTCATCCACTACTCGGACTGAATCGGTATTGGAGCGCCCAAACCAGTAAAGACTTAAGACGAGCACTGCAAAAACAACGATGGCGTGCTTTGGTTTGACCGTAAACACAGTCTTATTCAAATTCAATTTGCATGTCCCTCGCTGCGCGGTTTCTTTATGTTCGTCAACGCTTCTACCTAAAAGGTATACGTTCAACAGATATGAATTTTAAGTCTTGGAGCGTCATGCCTTGTTGCGCAAATACCGTCGAAATAATCTGCATTCGCGAATTTATCTCTTGTTCTTTCGCGTGTTCAAAATCCGCTTCTCGATAAAGGCCCAGAGTGTCACGGACATTCGTTTTGATCTCGCGACCATCTGTGTTTCGCGTAACGGTTGCTTGGAAATTGCCTATGAAAATAAATACGTCTTGGCTTGTCTTTAAAACTGTAGGTGACAGCCCGGTGCTTGCACGGATGGAGCCGCAGATTGCATCGTAGCGTTCAGCATAACCAGGACTATCATCCGCACTCACCACTTGCATATGGCGAGAGGAGATGTCATATCTCACGGCATCCTGCGGAAAACCCAACTCAAACGCTGAAAACGTGGTCAATCCAAAAGCCCGCGCCAGGGAGGCAGATACCGTTTCAAAAGCTTTCATTTTCGGTTGTATGACTGCCGGCATTGTATCGACGGCGGCCTTGCCAAGAGTGGCACATGTATAAACGACCAACGTCTGGCGGGTTTGCTCAATCACTGCCCGAGCACCAGGAAAGTAAGGCCTAATCTCGGCCTCAGCAGCAGATCGCGCGCTCTCGTTGCCACCACCCGAAAACTTAGCTGGATCACAGCCTTTCTGCATTGAGATCATCGTTAATAACAAAGCGAAGGCGGTGGACCGCATTGCGGACGGCACTATAGCCCACAGCTAAATGAATGTCATGATTAATAGCAACTATGGAAACGCTTCGCGTTCAGGAGCGGGCTAATGGGAGTACCAGTCAACTATTCGCGAATAGAAAATTCAGATTGGGGGGTCCTGAGCTGGCAAATCCCGCCGTTAAAGTGGAATCGATGGGAGATAGCGTCAAAATCGACCTGGGGAGCGTATTGCCTTACGCCGAGCAGCGGATGTGGGAGATCCTTGGCAAAGATCCAGCCACGCGAGAACTCGGCGAGTGGTTCAGGTCATTGCAGGCGACCGCTCTTAAGTTGGCGTCCGAAGTGCAGTGCGTTGGAATGCGCCAGCCGGTTCCGTTTGAGAAGATTTATCAGCCAACACGGCTATTGCTTACGGGAACAGGCGATGAGTTCGCAAAGCCGACGCTGGCTGAGAAGGCGGCGAGCGCCGTGCAAAACAAAGCGGCGCAGTCCATCCTTGCCGCAAAGGCGTTCGAGCAGCGCTCCACGAGCATTCAGAAGTTCCTCGAACTCGACCAGGACGCAATCATCTTTGCGGGGCCCGGCTGGGGTAAGACGACGTTTCTTCAGCACCTCCTGCGAATGTACATCGTGAGCGATGCCGTGCTGCCCGTACCAATCACGTTGCGTCGTGTGACAGCTGTGGATGATCTTGAGCGGTTCCTTCAGGTAGCAGAAACAGTCAAGAAGAACCAACGGAAAGCCAGAACTTTGCTGCTCGTTGATGGATATGACGAAGTAAGCATCGCGGACCGACGGCGTGTCTCGGAGGCATTGCTGCGATATCAGGCTCTGGGCATCGGAAGGCTTTACCTGACGTGCCGCGAGTATTACGAAGTCTTTCACATTACGGCGAGACATGTTCGAATCGATCACTTCAACGCGAGAGATAAAGAGCGCTTTGTGCGCGCGTTTCTTTCTGCGTTCAAAGTTCGGATGGACGCAGCGGAGGTTATCGAAGACTTAGAGAAGCGCGGCTTCGCGGAGTTCCTTTCGCATCCGTTGCTGCTGACGCTGGCGTGTATCGTCAGGACCAGCTCGGCTGTGGGTCATGCGCGGAGTGCGCTTCGCCTATTGGACCACGCAATCGATGTTCTGTGCTACAGATGGGACGAGGAGAAAGGCGTTGCCCGTCATCAAGCCATGCCATTGGACGGCAGTGACCGAATTCAAATCTTGAAGCGCATGGCGCACCTAATCAAATCCCCGTTTATTCCCAAACCACGGGCCCTACAGATCGTCAGCACAGAATTGGACCGAATGCAAACTGACGGAATAGAGGCGAGACAGGTCCTGAAGGAAACCGCGCAGTTCTATGGCCTTTTGGCGGAACGGGAGGAGGGCTGGGAGTTCGTTCATCGCACGATCCATGATTTTCTTGCCGCTCAGTACTGGGTAGAGAGCGGCGAGTTTGCGAACGCCCAACGCTATGAGTGGAATGCGCGAACCGCGTATGCGGCCTGTCTGAGTGGCGATGCGACTGCCGTTTTGGAGCAAGCGCTTGCTTCACCCCACGGGCTTCCGACGGTGACCGAGATTTTGTCCAACGCTCCGATATTCAATCTGAAACGCATCATTCGCGCAGTTATAGATTACTTCTCCAAGGCAAACCGCGTTGTGCAGTTTGAGCCGGCAGAAACACAAATAGTATGCAAGCTGGAGACGGACTTTCTGCGGCTCACGAGTTCACGTTTCCTAGCTCGGTTGTTAGAGCAGTGTTGTAGCGAGCGGAACACTACCACGAAGGCGATTGCCGCATATTGTGCCGTCGAGTTGGGAGACAGGGGCGAGAAGCTCGAACATACGGTCTACGATACGGCGCTTCGCATTTACAAATCAGGGCAGTTTAAGTTTATTGTGCCGTGGCTCGGTGTTGCGGAACTCGAAACCCTGAACCCGGCTGTGCCCAAAATGCCGAGGCTGCTGAGGCTTCAAAAGAAAACGTCCGCCACAGCCGGATCAACGGACGTTTGAGAGAGACAATCCGCCATCATACGCTCCACAATATTAAATGTGATCGAGGCATCGATGAGCGCCCACGACACTCAATGTTTTCTTTCAATGATCCGTTCGGCCGCCAGAGTTCTTGAGACCGTCGCAACGTTGCCGCCGGTCACTCGATAAGTTAGCGACAGATTTTGGACTTGCGATGTGGCATTCGTGACGCCGACGGTCGTGTAAAGCAGGCCGCTCACACTGCCGTTACTGACGTGTGCAGCCATAGCGGAGAAGGCTCCCGTTGCCGTGGCCGCACGTGCCGAGTCGACGTGTAGGAAGGAACGTCGGAACGGGACCGACTGGACCAGATTGAGTGTCCGCGCAATCTTAAGACGGACCGACCTCTACCGGCATGGCCGCCTCCAGTACGGTGATGCGAACGGAAGCAATGAACGATTGATTCTGATTTCGTAAAGGAGGCAAAGCGTGAAAATCTTTCGATCGTGCTCGCTTTGTAGAGCGACGCACACCTGCCTTCATTCTGAAATACCTGCTGATCCTGTCAAGCCGCACTATCCACAGGGCAGCGACAGCGACACGAGGAAGACCAATATTTGAGGAGAATCAAATGAGAGTGCGTCCTATTCGATTGCTGTTAGCGTTGCTCGCATGTTCGCTTGTTGTCGTCGGGCAGACTGGACAATCCGTACTTAATTTCCCGTACGCAGTCACGCCCGACTCGGTACGTTCGGTTGGCTTTGCGTTCGTCAATCCAACATCGTCACCGGCAGTAGTCACGCTAAAGTCATTTTGCACGGCACCCAATGCTTGTACCGTTGGAGATGAAACTGGAGCGGCGACGGTGACGATACCGGCGCGGGGACAAGTGGCAAATCTCTATTCCGAACTCTTACCGAACAGTGTTAAAGGAGGATGGGTTCAGGCCAGCAGTTCCACACCAGGAATCGTAGGATTTGAGGCTCTTGGCGATTTCGTCCAAATGGTGGATGGAGTCGAATCCTCCGTTTCCGCCGCGGATCAGGTTTTGCCAATTGTCAGCGAGAATACGACCCTTTATGCCATCAATTCCGCGACGTCGTCTATCACATTGACTCTCCGATTCTATGATTCGAACGGCGGAGAGATTACTCCAGCGGTTGTACGAACACTTCCTTCTCATGGCAGCATGGTGTTGGACATAAAGGTTGGACAAAGTCCTTCCTACACGTCAGTTCGGCACGTGCGGGCCACGGCAACGGGAGCCTTCTCCGCTATGGCTGTCGTGCGAGATGTATTGCCGGAGCTGTCCGGACCGTATCGGGACTTTGGCGCAATAACCGCAACCGATTTCGCTCAACTCGGCAAAGAGCTGAATTTTCCACACGTCAGTAACGGCAGTGTGAGCGGCCTGCTTTACACGACCATCGTCGGCGTCACGAATGCCACATCGCAAGTCCAAAATCTGTCGCTAACTTATCGAGTGACCGGCGGCGGCGTTGCGACGGTCTCAAGAACTCTGGCGCCGAACGGATCATTGAAAGAAAGCATTGATACGCTCTTTGGTCCGTCAAGCGTATTTGAGGATGGGTGGATTCAGATTACTGGAAGTGGGCAGCTTGCGGGGTTTGCCGCAATAACCGAAAAGACAGCCTCGGGTCTGGCAGTGATCGGAGTGCCGCGTCCGGCGAGGACCAGTCTGCTCTTTGCGCAGATCGCCGATCTCAATCCCTGGCAGACAGGAGTGACGCTATTAAATCCCAATCCCGCGTCCGCATCTGTTGAAGTGTTCGCAATGAACGCGGACGGGACGCTCATCGGTGGGGCTCAGAATGTGCCCACAGCAAGGTTCGAGCTGGCGGGGCAAACCAAAGTCGCAAAGCTACTGAGTGATTGGATTCCGCAAACCCAAAAGCGATTCACAGATGGTGGATTCATTTTTGTTCGGACCACTAATAGCGTACCGTTACATGGACTGGAACTGTTCTTCCTGCGAAACGGCAAAGCCTTTGCCAACGTGGCCGCTAGCCCATCCGGCGCTTATCAACCGCCGTTCCCAACACCGCCGACAATCTCATCAGTTTCTCCGTCGTCGGTAATGTCGGGGATCGCCCGTGGGTTAACCGTTACTGGAGTTAACTTCGAACCGGGTTTTACGGCAACAGTGACCACGCCAAACGGAACGCTGCCTGTAGGGCCACTCACCTTTGTCAGCAGCGAGCAGATTCGGGTCGGCGTGTTTATGCAGGGTCCGCCTTCAGGACAGGATTCTTATGAAGCAATATTAAGGATAACCAATCCGGGTAGTCGATCCGCATCGGCAGCTTTCACCGTGACGCTGGCAGCAACATCGATTGAGACAGGTGCAGTTGCTGGACGCATTACATCAGCTTCGTCCAACGAAACCGTTGGCGGGATTGAAGTCATTGCGGTTTCCCTGACTGGAGGGACGATAACCGTCAGTGACGACATCCAGGTGACGGGCTTTGAACGGAAGACTTTCAAAACTCAAACGGATGCAGACGGCAATTTTCTGCTCGAAGGCCTGCCTGTAGGGGTGCCGTATTTCGTGGCGCCTTTTAGGCAGGATCTCATATTCAAGCCGCAGGTTTTTAGTCCACCGGTAAGGGCGGGCCAGATATGGTCTGTGGAATTTGTAGCAAGCTTGTCCGACGCCCGGCCAGCCGTGTGGTCGGCCATGCCGAAGGCGGCACGATGCGGGACTCGGCCTTCGCCCGCTCCCGGAGTGCCTGCAGATAAGAAAGTCGTTTTTGGAGCAATCAGAATTGCAGGCTCGGATTTTGGTCTGGGAACTGTCGTGTTTGTGGATTCAGAGGGTGTGCCCGTGCAGGGCGTCAAATATTACGAGATAGGTTACAACCAGGATCTTAGAGATCCCGACGCTCCTTTCACGGTTGTTGGGCAATTTGTGTGTGACGGCGCGGTTAAGAATGGCGTGCATTCTTTGGCCATCAACACGCCAAAAGGTCTTTCACGCTCCATTAGTTTTCCAATCCAACTGCCTCCTCGGGTAACCGCAGTTGTTGCTCGCGATCCTTCAACTGGTCAGACGCTTTCAAATGTGGCAAGAGGGCAGAGCGTCCATTTGGAGGTTACAGGCACCGATCTTAACGACACGGCTGTGCTGCGACTGGGTACATTAACATCCCAAATCGAACTGCCCAGCAGTAACCTGAACGTGTCGCCTGATGGCACGTTCGTAAGGGTGGACACTACGATTCCGACAGATATCTCTCCGGCGTCCTACTCGGTGATGGCCGGACTCGACGGCAGTGTAATGAGTTCTTCTAGCTCCAGCGTAGGGACCTTGATCGTTCGATAGATTCGGCAGATATTTTGTTCAGCGAGACGGATGACCGTTGGCGGATCGATGAGGACGCAAAGAAGAAGTCTGCCAAAATATGACAGACTTCTTTGCAAATGCTCATTGTGTACAACAGTCAATGATGGTTCCGTGCCATCACTTGGCTGAACGGCGCTGGCACGAAATACAAGTCCCGCTCGATGGGTAGGTTCAGCGGTCCGAGAGCGGCGGCAAATTCCGACAGACTGAAGTAACCCCATTCCTTCTCGAATCCGATCACGAATCCGAAAAAGATAAAGTCTTCGCCTTCCGGCGAACCCTCAGTGACGTACCACGTCCAGTTTGAATCCGGCGTGAAAAACTTGATGTGCACGACGGGGTCTTTACAGCCTTCCTGTGAATATAGAGGCGGCAAGCGTGAACGCAGTTCTTCCGGTAAGAGCTCCATTTCTCCTCCTTATTGATTTGTTCGATTGTGGTTTTGATGTTTTTGAAACTGGTGAGACGAGAAGGCGGGTTGGCAGCCGTGGGAACTATTTCTGAAAGACTTTGATGACCTCCTCGAATTTGGCAAGCTGTTCTTTCATTTCCTTGATCTCGGCTTCCTTGGCTTTTATGTCGCCGCTCAGTTTGTCGCGCTGCGCGACGATGACCTCAACCGGGCTTTTCTTTTTCCAGGGTTTCCGGCTACCGCCCTCAGGCTGCGTTGTGCCGGACCCGGTCTGCTTTTTTGCTACCACGTTTGTATCCTCCTAGTTTGATTGTTCGAATAGTGACCCTGCCCCTGAATCGGGATAGAGCCGGGCGGTCAACTGAAGAGCGGTACCGACCAATACGATCCGCTTCTCCAGTCCGTCCCAAGCACCGAGGGCAGCAAGGGTTTGCTCTTTGCTCAAGTGCTCAAGACTCTGATTGATCTGAGTTCTTATCGCCTCCAGTTCTTGCCGGCAAAAGGCCAGCAATTCCGGCGGGCAATGCTTTTCGCTCCGGTTCACGGAATGTTTCTCCTCCTTTCTGAAGTTCAACAATTTGCGCTGTCACCCATTCTTCCAGCTTCGCAATCGCCTGTCGCTTTGTGGGCAACTCGATGTGGGTGTATAGCGAGTTGATGTCCTCTCCGCTGGAATGCCCCATGAGCGCTTTGCGAATTTCTTGCAGAACTCCGGCCTCCATCAGGCGGGTATTAAAGGTGTGCCTCAGGTCATGGAAGCGGATGTGGCGGATCTGGGCTTTCTTCAACGTCGTCCGCCAAGTCGTCTTGATAGAAAAGATTGCTTCCTCGCGAACGCCGAAGATCAAACCTTCGGCCGCCTTTCGGCCTTTCAGCAGGGCCGTCATCCGAGAGGTTAGGGGAATCTCGCGGCATTCACCTTCGGGTGTCTTGGATTTGGTGACGAACAACAGTCGGCGTTCGAAATCCACGTCTTCCCACCTTTGGTTTAGGATTTCGCCCCGGCGCATGCCGGTATCCAGAGCAGTGATGATCATTTCTCTGACACGCGGCGTTGCAGCGGCCAGCAGCGCGCGTTCTTCTGACAGTGCAACCACCGCCTTCTTTGTCCGTCGTTCCCGCGCCAGCTTAAGCCGAGATAGTGGATTGGATTCGAGAATGCCGCAGTCGACCGCCCAGTACAGCAGATGCCGCAGCACGCTCAAATCCCGGTTAATCGTTGCATCCTTGATCTTGCGCGTCTCGGATTGTCGGGCCAGGCGAAACTCATTCGCCTTGCCCTTGGTGATTTCAAACAGCTTGAAATGGCCGAAATAGGCGAGCAGGTTCTTAAGGCGGTCCAAGTGATAGGGCGAGGGACTGGCTTGAGCTACAAAACGTGCCGCCAGTTCGGCAAAAAGCATTTCCGGATTTAAGCCCGCTGGTTGGAATCGTTTTTTCTCCAGCTCCTGTTTAAACTCCAGATCGCGGATCTCAGCTTTACGCCGGTTACCCGTTCCGGTGGATTTGCAGTAGCGTTTTCCATTCAGATACACATAGGTCCAGTACACGTTGCCGCGTTTCCAAAGACTCACGGCGAGTCCTCCTTTCGTTTGGTTTGTGGTTGGGAATCGGGCGGGTTGGTGGGAATCGGCTAGGACAGAGACTCGGTCTTTGATGCGGTCAGTGCTGCCCTAGAACAAAGTGCGAAATGTCCAACAGATTTGCGCCTGCCAGCGCGCCGGCAAAAGCCGACTACCTCTGGCTTCTTAATCCTTACTTTATGTGCCTACGCATGCGGCGGCGAATGGCTCTCCTAGCGTAGCCCGGCAGCTGCATATACAGCAGCCAGAGCAAGCCTAGGGCAAGGGCCATGACCATGAAGCGCACCGGCAACTCGCGACGAACAAACAAGGCGTAGGCGTACACAAAAAAGAAGACGACGGTGATAAACAACAGGGCAAAGCCCGGCAGGAGCGACAGAAAAAACAGAATAGGGCGCATCCATAAGCGCAGTTTTGGCTGCGGTACCGTGAGGTCGCGCGAACCGCATTCAGCGCACACTTCGGCCTCGCGGGGATTTTCGTGCAGCCGATGACACAGCTTGAGATCATAGGTTCTGCCGCAAAAATTACAGAACAGCGGCTGTCCCAAAGTGACCCGGCTGCAATGAAAGCAATAACGCATAAGAAATCAGAAGAGCGATAGCTTCTGATCCTGCTTTGGCCGAAGCCAAAGTCGGGACCAAAAGCCTTCATTATTAATGTCTGAAAAGGTTGTGAACCAGAAGATCTTGTCGGTTAGTCTTCCGACGGTTTTAAGTATGGACAGGAGCCGCCTCTCGGAATTTACCGCTACCAGTACCCGAAAGCGCTGCTGGCCAAAACGCTTGGCAAATTCCCCTGAAGCTGCCAACCGCAGATAGCTCTCAGTCTTGTTTTTCCAGATCCTCTGTCCTTCTGTTCCCCGATCGACCTCAAGGAATATGGGATGAATGCTCGTGTCGTATTCGATTTCAAAATAGCCATCTGGCGCTATGGGCAATGCTGCCGCGATGGGTTCCCGAAAGATTTGCCAGCCGTGGCAAGTCATACCGGCTGGCAGCGGCGAAAAACAAATCAGGATGCGCAAGGCGTTGACCATAAGCTGATGTTCAATAAAAGGATCAACAACCAAGCGATCCGCTTGCCGACGGTGCAGGTGCCAAAGCCGGACTCCGACAAGCGCCGCTCCTTTCGGTGACAGCGTATACAGCGCTTTTCGGTTTCCCCCTTGGCTACCCACGAACAGGCGGCGAAGTAATCCTGCATTCTTCAGTTTGAGCAGCCGAGTATTCGCCCTTGTGATGGAACGAAAACCTGCAACGCTCATTACCTGATCGCGATCCACGATGCGCATTGTTTCAAGTGCGGTCATCAAGCGCCGGTCGCGTTCCTGTAGAATCAGGCCGTCAGTTCCAGTCATCCAAAACCTCCCTGGCTTCCGCCGCTGCCGACGATCTGGCTTTAATTTCGCGTTCGATCTCCGGACGAGGTTTCGCCCACTCTTGACGGCAGCGGTGGTAGAGGCTTTGCGCCTCAGCCTCAGGCGTGCGGATTTTCGGCACTAAGACTTGCGACCATCGGTTGTGGCCTGTCTTGACCACGATTTCCCGGTGGGGCAAGTAACGGAGAAGCTCTCCAAGCTGCCTTCCGCCGCCCAGCGCTGATGCCATCCTGGCGGCGTCATCACTGGACAGCTGAAAAAGGACGTGCGTGCCGACAGCGAGAATGGCGGCCCTCATCGAGGTTGGATATTGCTCTAAGAACTGGTTGGCGGATACCACGGAGAGTCCGAACTTCCTCGCTTCCGAAAACAGCGTGTCGATGCCGGAATCGAAAGTAACCAAATTCTGAATTTCATCGCAGTACAGGGTAAAAAGCTGGCGGGATTTCCTTCCAAAGACCGCATTCTTTATCTTTGAGAGAAACAAACTGCCGAGCGTGGCAGCGTGCTCGCCCAAACGGCCTTTATCCAGGTTGACGACGATCCAATAGCCCCTATCCATTGCTCCAACAAGCGAGAAACTTGATTGCTGTTGTCCTAGGATGTGCCGGAAGTGTGGATCAGCGGTAAACGCCGTCGTTTTATTGAGCACTGCTTCACGGAAACTCTGCTGCATTGCCGGACTGAGCAAGTCGTATCGGGATTCGAAATAACTACGGACATCGGCGTTCCTGACATGCGCAATGCACTTCGCCCGATACGCCGCATTCGTCAACAGCGCTGCGAGTTCCAGCAGGGTCAATCCGTTTTCCGACAGCACACATAACGCGTTTCGCAAAAGCTCTTCAGTGCGAGCGCCAAACGCGTCTAGGTGCCAGCGCGTCTTTAAAATCTGAGCGACCTCTGAAATCTGCACGAAATCCTGTTGGTCTGACTGTCGCTCCAGCACGTTGAGCCCGACCGAATATTCCGAATCGGCCGGTTCGATGATGATTAACCGTTTGCTCAAGTCCTCGCCCTCCACGTCCTCCTTCTCGGCAATCGAGGCAATAAGGAAGTCTTGGGCATCGCCGTGAAGGTCGAAGAAAACGAACCCGCGATCATCGTGAATGTCTTGCAAAACGAAATGCTTGAGCAGTGATGACTTGCCGGTGCCGGTTTTGCCCAAGATGGCTATGTGTTCGGTGCGTCGAGCTTGGGGAATTACGCAGAGCATCTTGCTGATCTGTCCGTCGTGGACCTTGTTGCCAACCGCCAGATCGGATTTTGCGACCGTAGCCCTTTTAGAAACAATCCGGTTCCAGGCCGTAACAATGAGTTGTTCCAAATAGTGGATCAACGGAAGGGAATTAATTTGTGAGCGGAAAGTTGGCGATGAGCAATTCGCCGTATTTATTGCCAGCCTTTCGTTGTGCTGAATATGCGAGATCTTCTTTCCGAATGTGAGAGGCCTTGAAAAGCTCGCGGACCTCCGGGCAATCATTGAGCGAAAGAATGAATTTGCCTTTCAGCTGTCGTAGCCGTTTTTCCAGTTCAATGAACTCGCTTTCCGAAAAATTGAACCGGTACAGCTGCCGGTTCCAGTACGGCGGGTCCAAATAGAACAGGGTCTCGGCGCGATCGTATTTTTCCAAAATCTTTTCATAAGGCAGGCATTCAAGCTGGACCCTCAGCAGCCTTTGATGAGCCTTTTCGATGATGTCGGGAACACGCGCCAAGTTGTAATTGGGCGAGTGGATGACGGTGTAGTGGTAATTCTGTTTCAGTACCAATCCACCGAATGAGTTCTTTTGAAGATAGAAGAAGCGGCTCGCCCGCTGCACGTCGGTCAGTGTCTCCGGATTCGAAGCTGCCAGAATCTGGAAGAGCTTGCGACTCATTAACGAGTACTTGAGATGGCGGACTAATTCCTCGTGATGCCACTGACACACGCGGAAGAAATTTACGATTTCTCCATTCAAGTCGTTCAGGACCTCAACCTTCGATTCCGGCTTGTGGAATAGCACCTGGGCGCCGCCTGCGAACGGTTCGACGTACGTGGTGTGCTTGGGCAGCAGTGAAATAATTTTTCCCGCGAGGCGGTTCTTGCCGCCGATATATGGCAAAGGTCCGATCATTGAGAGATCAAAAATGATTAAAGAGACGCTCGGTTTGGATGAAGAGGCCTAAGGCAGCGGCATCCAGTGCGCAGAGTTGGCCATCGCGGACGTTTATTTGCGGCCAGATGTTTTGCACAACTTCGCGCAGCTCAGTTCGGGTAGTCAGAGGCGGATGGCCGAACGTGGCAGCGACTGCTTTGCCGTTGAGCTCCCACAGCGAGATGGCACTCTCTCGCAGTTGCCGACAAACAGTATTCGTTACGGTGGCCCGCTGGTGCTCCTCATTAGGTGACACGGCTTCGACGGCGGCTGATTCAAATGCGTGATCTTGAACCAATTGGTTTATGAAGCCTGCCGCGCTAGATTCGGCTTTTGACAAGTTGGAAGGCAACTGCCGGACGCGGACGGCCTCAATTCGCAAATCGCGGAATATGACTGCGCCAATGCTCCTTCGCTCTATACGAATGCCTGCTAGTATCGTTGAAGGCGAATATGTTCCGTTTTTGTGAAGTGCTTGAAGTTCTTCCCGGATCCGCCGACCCAGGTTTTCGCCCTTGCTAATAGAGCCAATGATCCGCTGATATACAGAAATCATCCTCTCAATCCCATGTTCTGATACAAGACGCGCGAAGTACTGTACGGTCTCGGGTTCGCCAAGACGGGTGGCCAATCGCACAGCAAAGTACTCAGTGGGGTTTGCCGGCCGAAATGTGCTGCGTCTTTCTGCTGCAACACGATCGAGAATGGAATTCATCTGAAGGATATTAATGCTCTGGAAAGAGGACTTGTTGTCCGATATCCGACAGCGCAGCTTCTTCGGTGCGAATGGCCCGTTTTAGGTCGTCGTAACAATTCGGAAATAGAAAGGCGACGGGCGTCCGCAGCACGATTTCGAGCTTGAGTGCGGTAAGCAGCGGCGGTAACGCTCGACCGTGCTCATAAAGTGACACGGCAGAGTGAGTTTTGTGGCCGATCAAATGCGCAACGCGCCTTTGAGAAAATCCCCTCTTCCTTCGGTACAGAGCCAAATGATTCTGTTGTGGATCAATTGCATTCATGTCCTCTTGTTGATTGCAAAATCACTGTAGCAATTCGCCGAATTTTGAAAAGCAGGGAAAATGTGTGGATAACCAAACATGCCGGTATTTTTCCAAGGAATACATGTGGACAACCACTCTCGTAGGAATCAGCTTGTAGTTTATTGTTGCGGCATTCCAACGCTTTCCCCTCTACCCTCCTTGAAAACTCATGGTTATGCTTCATGCAAGATGCAGGATCGCAAATCAATTCAAGTGATCTGGGAGCCGGTTACTGACCCAAGCGCGGAAGAAGCGATCCGCGACGTGTTCGCGCTGGTGCTGCGCGAAATGGATCACCAAGTTGTGGACAACCCAGGTTGACGGATTCGATCAGACCCGCTATTAAATGAACTAAGACCATTATCTTTCCTTTTCTATGTCTCAGTCACAATCACAACCTTTGCGTGTCGCTCTATACGCGCGAGTGTCGACTGAAGAACAAAAGCAGGGTCAAACCATCGAGCCCCAACTCGCGGAATTGCAGCGTCATGCACAGGACAAAGATTGGCGAATCGTACATACGTATAAAGACGAAGGCTGGAGTGGGAGTATTTTGGCCCGGCCGGAGCTGGATCGGCTCCGAGACGAGGCCGGCAAAGGAGTATTTGATGCAGTTCTGGTCAATGAGGTAGATCGATTGGCCCGGGATGTTGCGGACTTGGGCATTATCAAACGCGACCTCGAACGCAAGCGCGTTCAACTCATATTCCGTAAGCTGCCGGGGGAAAATAGCCCCACTTACAATCTGATGGTGAACATTCTCGGCAGCTTTGCCGAATTCGAGCGCGCTCTCATCACCGATCGAACACGCCGGGGCAGGCGCTATAAGGTTGAATTTCGCAAACAATATCCCGGATGTGTAGCTCCTTATGGCTATCGGTGCTTTTGACAACGTAAAAGGAGCCCGCCCCGATCGAACAAAAGGAGCCCACCCTTTTGTTAATGGTTAAAGTTAATCGCCGCCGCCGGGCTTATGGTAACTGTGGAAAACACAGCAGGGTT
>Ga0137465_1000303_pt1 | contig 26570 bp, 27 predicted proteins | sample EasRivERMGT828_2_FD_104906 | JGI IMG/M metagenome (GOLD analysis project Ga0137465, IMG submission 104906) | Soil microbial communities from meander-bound floodplain in the East River, Colorado, USA - East River MetaG ERMGT828_2 | ecosystem: Environmental > Terrestrial > Soil > Floodplain ... | reverse complement strand
TTGTCGAAAAGTCCATTGAAGTCGAAGTACGTGCGTGTCGTGGATGTGGGGCTGTTGGCGTCGGACCTAAGCACCGATGTCCGAAACCTAAGAGTACACGTCAACGCGCTCGGCGAGGAGCCGTTCCGATCGAGAACGGATCTGTACCACAGCCTGTCAGTGCATCTGTCACGGCTCCAACGCCGGATCTCTTTACTGCTACGCGGGCGGAGCTACGGTATTTCTGGCAGCTCCCCTTCAACCCCGACGCCCCGGCGCAGATCCTTGCCTACCTCGCGCAGCAAGGGATCGACGCGCCGATCGATCGCAAAAAAGGCCGCGCGACCACGAACAAAAAGGCGATGGAGGAGCTGAAGAAAGCCCATGCCGATGATCCATTCTTCCAGCTTGAAATGGATTGGAAAGCCGTCCAGAAGGTCGATAGTACATATGCTGTTGGCACCCTCGCACGCTTGGACGCAGATGATCGCGTCCACCCCGAGCTGTCCTGTAAGCCGTCGACCCTACGCGACTCGTGTACCAACCCGAACCTGCAGAACGTCGTCGCCGACAAAGCCGGACCCGATGGACTCGCGAGCGGGTTCCGCCGGTGCATCGAAGCGCGCGATACGATCCCGGCGGTGATCACGCCGGAGGAGGTTGTCCGATGGACCGCGAAGTGGGGGAACCCTTCTGGCACTGGCATCGTCGCGCCATGACGGAGTTAGCACATGAAGCACACGCCCGCGTCATCGCCCGCGCGAAAGCGTGGCATACGCACGCCCCGGACCGGAAGACGCTCCACTGCCCCCACTGTCGCGCCGATCGGCCCTTCGCCAAGTCCCGCTGGGTCGCCGGCCGGTACCGCTGCGAACTCTGCGGCTGGCACGTCGATGAACCGTACTGACGACGTCACGTGGTGGTACGTGTCGACGCCGGGGTTCACCTGCGCGATCGCGACCGACGAGGAGGATGTGATCCGGCAGACGCCGCCGATCCTGCGGCGCTTCGTCGGACAACCGCGCTCGAACCTGACGTCGTGGATCCAGGACAGCCCGCGCCTCAATCGCGCGTGGGTGATCGAACAGCTTCCCGCAGGTGATCCGCGGAGCCGCGTGTGATCACCCGTCGCACGTTCCTCCGTGTCCTGGGCAGCGCCGCGGTCGGCGCCGTTCTCGCGCCACGGATCCCGATCGCACTTCCAGAGGCCCCGACACTCACGACATACGTGACGGCGCCGTCACCGGGCGCGCTCACCCTTGAAATGCTGGAGGCCGCGTACAAGGCATGTGCCATCGGGCGTCGCGAGCCGTCGCTGATGATCATGCACGCCTCCGTCGCGCGGAAGCTCGGGCTTGTCTACGATGTCGAGATCGAGGATGCCGCGTGATCACCGCCGACACGTCCTGTCGCATCCTCGAAGTCGACTTCTCCGGGATCGAAGCCGTCTTAACCGGCCGCTGCCTGTGGACGCACGGCTTCGACAGCGAGCGCGCCAAGCAGTACATCCGCCTCGCCCGTCTCGGCATGCACGCGGCCGTGACATCGCTGAAGGTCGGCAAGCCTGTCGATCTCTCGCAGCAGGATCTGATCGTCAAAGCCAATCTCGACACGATCAAAAAGGGCTATCCGAAGGAATACGACACATCGAAGCGCACGGTCCACGCGAAGAACTTCGGGATGACCGCCTACGGGCAAGTCGAGAAGTTCCCAGAGTTCTTTCCAACCCTCAAGATCGCCCAGGAGTTCGAGACGTACTACTACGCGCTGGCGCCGGATCTCCCGAAGTGGCATCAGGCCCTGCGGAAGCAGGCCCGTGATGCCGGCCGGCTCGGTGGCCCGACGCTCCCCGGTGTGCCCGCGACGATGTGGGATCACCCCTATGGGTACCAGCATTGGTTCTGGGACGTTCTCAACTACAAGCCGATCAATGAGTTCACCGCGCGCAAGTGGTTGAAGGATCCGACGCGCGCGCACCGCATCGTGCAGATGCACGGGCGGTACTTCAAGGTGGACTTCGGCGGCGATGGCAACCGCGTGATCGCGTTCTATCCGCAGTCGATTGCGGCTGGGCGCCTCAAGGAGGCGGAGCTTGATCTATTCTGCCCTTGGTCCCCTTTCTATATTGGCGATTGCTACTTTGGTCGGACTCCATTACTTTCCCCGATTCACGATTCTCTGTTACTCCATATCCCTAATCGTTGCTGGGATCGGGTGGTGGAGATGGTGGCGACCGTCATGCAACGGCCCAGCACGTATCTACCCATTCCCGTCGCGTGGGGCTGGGGCGAGTACCTCCCCATCGGGGTCAGCGCCAAGCAAGGGCGGAACTGGGCGCCAAGCATCACGGAGGATGAACAGATCAAAATCAAACTGAAGACGGGACACGATGTCACGTTGAACCCCTCTGGGATGGAAGATCTCGTGTTGCCTGCCTACGTGATCAACGCAGGGCCTGATGACCCGGTCATGCCCCGTGAGGGTGAGGGCGATCAGGAAGAGTGGACGTTCCTCGCGAGGCATGTGGCATGAAGAATTACGAACAGAAAGCCCATGCTCGCTTCTGGGCCGTAGTTATCAAAACGGAGACGTGTTGGCTGTACGTCGGCAATCTTCACGAGAAGGGCTACGGTAAGTTCTACTACCACGGCCATCAGGAGTTCGCGCATCGTGTGAGTTGGGAGTGGGAGTACGGCCCAATTCCCGAAGGGCTGTTGGTCTGCCACGACTGTGACGTACCGAACTGTGTACGTCCCGATCATCTATGGCTTGGAACCAATCAAGAGAACGTGATCGACTGTGTACGCAAAGGTCGCTGGGACAAGCGCGGCCTGCGCAATTCACAGGCGCAACTGAACGAAGAAATCGTACGTGAGATTCGACTACTCGCCGCACAAGGTGTACGGCAATGTGAGATCGGACGACAAATTGGAATACCACGCGGCCACGTCCATGCCGTTGTCAAGCGGAAGCTCTGGGCGCACGTTGCGTAAGGAGGAGGAATGGCGGTTCCTGGCGTGGCACGTCGCATAAAGGAAGTCGAAGCCTACAAGCAGGCGGTGTCCGAGTCCCGCATCTTCTATCGGCGGGGGCTGGCCCGTGCGATCGTGCGGGACTTTGTGTCGTCGGCGATCCAGGCAGGCGTCGCGACCATGTTCAGCAAGCCGGACATCGCGACGTTCGCCGTCGAAGTCGCCGATCGGATCACCAAACATCTGGAGCGGCTGGAGGAGGCCGAGCTGCATGTCCACTAACAAGCTGCCGTTGATCTACATTGCCGGTCCATTCCGGGGACCGTCGCCGATCGTCGTGCGCCGCCATGTTGAAGCCGCGCGCGATCTCGGCCTCCGCGTCGCCGAGGCGGGCGGGTACCCCGTCATTCCGCACACGATGACCGCCGACTTTGACAAGCTGCTGACCGATCAGTTCTGGCTGGACGGCACGCTGGAAATGCTGAAGCGGTGCGATGCGATGGTGCTGACCTACGACTGGGAAAAGTCGTCGGGCGCGCGCGCCGAGCAGGCATGGGCGCACCAGTACAACATGCCGTGGTACGTCGATGTCGATCCGACGCAGGCGCACATCATGGGCCGCGGCTGGCCGCTGCATCAGTTCGTGGAGGAAGTCAGCCGCAATCTGATTGCCAGTTCGTGGTTCGAGCGCGGCTATCGAGGGGAGGCGCCGCCTCCAGCCCACCCATGAACGGCTATCAGTGCGTCCAAGCGGATCCCGGCTGGAAGTACGACCAAAAGCTGAAGATGTCGGACGGCGTGGCCCGGTCGAGCAGCAGCCAGTACACCACCATGTCGGTACAGCAGATCTGTGATCTCTACGTCCCGTCTGCTCATGATGGACGGGGGCGACAGATGCGCACCGGCACGCTCGCCGGCTACCCGATCGCTGACATTGCGCTGCTGGGCCTGTGGATCACCGCACCGTTCCTGATCGCCGGCATTCACACGCGCGTGTGCAACGCCTGGGGCTTTACGCCGCGGCAGATCATCCCGTGGTTCAAGGGCCGCCTCGATCTCGATTGGTCGAAGGATCAAGCCGTACCGCATCCGCGCCTCGTCATCCAACCCGGCATGGGCCATCTGACGCGCGGCTGCGTCGAGTACCTGATCCTCGCGACACGCGGCAAGTACACGTCACTCGTCCAAACCCGCAGCGAGAACGGCCTGCTGATCGCCGAGGAAGCCGCCTTCATCGTCGCCCCAAAATCCAAGCACTCGCGGAAGCCGAAGGAAGGCTATGCGTTGATGGAGCGGCTGTTCCCCGGCCCGCGCTTGGAAATGTTCGCGCGCGAGTACCGCGAGGGCTGGGACGCGTGGGGGGATGGACTGCCCAATGGGCCAGACTTCCCGGCTTATGAGCCTGCACCGGCCGACGACGTGGAGATTATCGAATGGCCCTGACGGTCGAGCAGCGGGCCGCCAGCTATGCCGCGGCCTATCCGATGTACCCACCGGTCGTCACCTGGGGCCGCTGGCTGTACGGCATCTGGGAGATCGGGAACAACTATCGCAACACCACGCCGCTGTACGGCGCGTATCCCCCCGGCTACCTCGATCGGCTCGCGGCCATCTTCCCGGACTATCCGCGGGCGCTGTGGTGGCATCTATTCTCGGGCTCGCTCCCCCAGACTGAATCGTACCGGCGGATCGATAGCAACCCGGCGCGATCGCCGGATCTCCTCGCCGATGCCCAACAGCTCTCGCAGCGACTGACACTGGGCGCGATGAATTTCGTGGCCGCCGATCCGCCCTACTCCGAGGAAGACGCGATCAACTACGACACGCCAATGCCGAACCGCCACAAGGTCATGCGCGAGCTGGCCTATTGCGTGCAGCCCGGCGGCCAGCTCGCGTGGCTCGATACGGTCAAGCCGATGTATCGCGCCGCGGAATGGCATCTGTGGGGCGAGATCGGGATCGCGCGCTCGACCAACCACCGTGTGCGGTTCGTCTTCCTGTTCGAGCGGAAACCCTATGCCGAGGAGATCATCGAATGGCCGCTCACGCCGTGAACCCACGCGACTGGAAAGTACTCGTCACGATCCACTGGATCCACCCGGAGCGCAGCTACTGCAAGGCGCTCAATCCTGATGGCGTCGAGTACTTCATCTTCTACAACGCCTTCCAGGCGACGGACTATCGGGATATTGGGGATGTCGAGATCGGGACGCAGGTGAAGGGCACGCCGATCAATCACCCGCGGGGGCCACGGCTCATTGAAGTCGAGATCGTCGAGATCTAACGCGGCGGATCCTCTACGTGGGGCTTCGTGCTGGCCGCTGCAGCAAGCACCGCTGCCGTGCGCACCTGCTCGGCCAGCGCCTCTTTCAGCATGTCATTCTGTACCTGCAGCGAGGTATTGAGCGCCGTCTGCGCTGTGGCCGTGCTATTGACGCTGTGCTCGATCCGGCCCGTGCGCAGCGCCGTAATGAGTCCCGCAAGGCCCGCGAAGATCGCCCCGATCATCGTGGCCCACGCCATGATATCCGTCGCCGTAAACGTCATCTCTACAGCCTCGCGAGGAAGAGATCACCACGACCATGTGCGTTCCCCCACCACGCCGCCCACTCGCCTTCGGGACAAATGGCCGCGCGCGTCTTCAGCCAGTACGGATCTCCCGGCGCCGTCAGGTCCGCAAGGTTCGGACAGATCACCCGACATTGCAACGAGCCGTCGAGCGGGGCCGTCACGATCTCGTTGGCGCGGGGATGATCCTGCTCATGCGAGCTAGAGTACAGCGCGACCTGGGAGCGGGGATCGCCGGGACGGGCATGACAGTAGCTCGCGTACCGCGTCATCGACGTCCAGTCCATGGCGTACATCATACCGGCGTCGACCGGGCCATTCGGCGTGAAGTCCCAGCGACGGAACACGCCGCCGGGATTCGATTGATCTTCCTCGCCGACGACGCAGTCCCACCCCGTGTCACAGTGGCCGACCGCCAGTCCCGCATCGGTGATCACCCACGACTCGCGCGTACGAAGCCGGATGATCCGATTGCCCTGTCGCTTGTCTTCCTGCAGCTCGCGGATCAGCAGGTACTCGCTCGACTTCGAGATCTGACATTCGTCGAAGCCGCCATAGGGCGACGGGAACGGAATGATGTCCCCCTGCCACGACACGGCGGCGCCGCCATTCAGCTCGAAGCTATGTGATTGGCCGTCGTAGCTCGAATGACAATGGGAGATCGGCCCCGCCCCTGATGCCGCAGCATCGCCGCTCTGTCCAGTGGCGATATCGTAGAACACCAAGCGGCCGTTGCTGGGTACGTAGAGGATCGTCGGATGCGACAGGCTCCAGTACGCGCCTTCGCCGGTCCCCTGGAACGGCAGCGCCTGGACGAACGACACGGCGCCGGTCGTCTTGTCGACTTCGAGTACGGCAAGCTGCTCGTTCAGACTCACCAACACGAACAGCGTCGGGAACGCCCCATGCGCATTGATCGCCGGCCAGTAGCTCATGCCGAGGGGATGGACCTGTCCATCCGCGTCGCTCGTCACGCGCACACCGAACGTGTGGTACGGCGCCGGGAACTGGAACGGCCCCGGTCGTGACGGCAACCAGCCGGCTATTTCACTGCGGGACGGTCGCGGGCGGATCGCCACGCTGCCCGCATGTTCGAGAAAGCCTGCTGTACTCGGAGGCCCTGTAGGTGGCCCCACCGGACCGGGATCGACAGGAGGAGGCGGAGGGCCAGGATCAGGAGGGAGAGACGGTCCCTCCACCGGCCACGTGGTTTGGAGTCCATTGCGGAGTGTCTTCCAGTGCAGGCGCTCGGCGATGATGCGCCAGTAGGCGTGATGAACATCGTGGAGGAGGGGATCGCGACCATGCGCACGGCGGTACCACCCGCGCACCACCCGTTCCACATCACGCGCCTCCAGCACAAACAGGGTGTAGGCGCGATCGTCGTTGGTCAGATCGGTGTCGAGTACCTCGGCGTCGGTCATTGGGGCTGTGTAGGAGGATACATCACGCTGGCCGCCTCGCGGATCAACCCCGCCATGGCCCGATCGGGCAGCGTGCCCGTCAGTGCCGCGACCATCCGCTGCGTGTTCTGATCGGAGTACGCCGCCCACTCGACCAGATCGGACCCTTTGGGACTCTCCATCAATCGAACGATCGAGAGCGCGCCCCAGAGCGATCGTGGCCCGAGGCCCACTGCGCGCAGCACGTTGGCCACGTCATCTTCAAACTTCATCGCCGAGCCAATCGACGATCCCTTGAGCTTGGCCTTCTGGGCACGGGCCGCGGCGACCGCCATCCGCGCGACTTCCTGCGCCGCGGTGATCTCGGCCTTGCCACTCTGCGCGGCCGTGCGCACGTCTCGTGTGCCTTGCCGGCGAGCGGCCGTCACGGCCTGTCGCGCGGCCTCCCGCACGGCTTCTGTCTCTGCACGACCACGCGCAGCGGCACCGGCGACTTCCTCTGCGCCATACGTCTTCGCCGATTCGACCAGCGTCTTCCCGGTCGCCTTCGCTCCGGCGACGCGCTCGGCCGCCTGCTGCTGGGCGAGCTGGAATGACTGCCCGAGCCGATCGAGATTCGACAGGATCTTCTGTGCCGGCTCGTCATCGAAGATGACCTTGGCGAACTCGGGGGACTGCTCGACGAGCTTGTGGACGCGATCGGCGAGCCCGTCCACCCCACCTTTGATCACATGGTTATAGGTGAACGCCGATCGCAGGTGATCCCAGGCGCGCTGGCCCGTCTGTGCGTCGCCGCCGGCCGCCGACTGCGTGACGAGCAGATCTTTCAACGCCATCGCCTGTGCGGGATTATCCGGCTTCAACGTCCGCGCGATCTGATCCGGATTGTTCATCGCCGCGGTGATCACCTGTTTGCCCACGCCGCGCCGGTACAACGGCACCATCGACTGATAGGCCGCAGTCGCGACGTTGTACGGCTCATGGACGCTGAGGGCATCCCGCACCGCCATGCGCAGGCCCTTGGTGATCTTCTCCAGATGTTTCTTCGCCGGCCGATCCCAGTTGACCGCTTCGTCGAGCAGCATCTTCAACCGGTGGATATCCTGGAACGGCAGTTGTTCGAGCTTGACCTGTTGCAATTGCCCGAGCACGCCCGGCAGCGGATGCGTCTCGTCCACGCCGAGCTGCCCGGCGATCGCGCGCTGAAACTCTTCGCGGGACATCCGCTGGCCCACGGCCGCACCGGCAGGGCGCCCGGCCACCCCGGTCAGAAACCCAATCCCCTTCGGCAGTTCCTTCGCCGGGAACAGCGCCGCCGGCCGCGCCTTGCTGGCCATCTCGTCGAGCGCGGCCTGGAGCGGCGTGACGTTGATCATCGGGCCGGACTGCGCGACTTCGGCCACTCGCTGCCCGGCCATATCGAGCGCACGCTTGGCCGGTCCCTGCACCGCCTCACGGGTGAGCTGGCCGGTCGCGGTCGCGCTGGGCGGGCCGGCCAGCAGGTTGTCGTACTGCCGCGTGAGCGTCGAGATCGCGTCCGAATTGGCCAGCTCGACATCCGCCAAGATCTCGGTCGCCTTGAGCTGAGCCGCGACTTCCTGCGCACCGGCCCGGCGGCCGATATCCGCGGTCTGGGCGGCGACACCCCGCCGCGTGGCTGTAATCGCCGCCCTGCCACGCGTGACTGTCGCGGCACGTGTCGCCTCGGCCACCGACCGGGCCGCGTCTAGGCCCTCCTGGACGCGTGTACGGAGGGCGCTGACGGTCGCCCGGCCTGTCACCTTGGCCGATTCGATCCCTGCCGTAACCGCTTCCGTCGCCTGTTTGCCGATCCGGGAGCCCAGGATGGCGCTGCCGGTGCGTCGAATCGGCCACATGAGTAGTCGGCCGCCGACTTCGTACGCCCCCTGCTTGGCGCCTTCCATGAGGGGATCCATGCCTTCCGGCGCCGTGCCGAGCTGCTGTTCGGCTGCCGCCACGCCCCCGCCTGCGATGGCTGCGACGACTGGGGGACCGAGTACTCGCGCGACCCACGGCAGGACACCGGCTGTCGCGCCGCCGGTGAACGGGGCGAGCGCCAAGCCGGCGCCCGTGGCTCCGAGGCCGATCCGCCCTTCCGTCGTCCGAGGATCGAAGCCGGCGGCCATCGACGCGAGGAGGCCGGGCTGTTCAGGATTGGCGGCCCCCGGCGTCACGAGGGGCGTCTGCTGTGGATCCCCTGCCATCGTGCTCGGAGCGAGCATGCCGCGCACGGCCGCCGCGGGAGGCGTACCAGTAGGCACCGTAGGCTGACCAGTCGGCGCCGCGACTTCCCCCTTGAACTTGTCGACCCGCGCCAGTACACCGGGGACGTACTTCGTATCGCGCACGACGCCGCCGTACGTTCCCAGCACCTTCGACAGATCACCCTGATGTTGATCCAGGAGTTGGCGCAGGTACTTCACGCCGCCGACGATGTTCTGTCGCGGATCCATTGGATCGACGCCGAGGGTTTTGGCAGTGGAGGGGAGAAGCTGGAACGTCCCGACCGCGCGTGTCTTCTGGCCGCCGACCGTGATCTCCGGACCGAACACGGTGGGATTGAATCCGGACTCTTGCTCAGCGACCGCGAGCGCCAATGCCGGAGGCACACCGTTCTCGGCGGCGGCCTTCCGAATGAGATCCTGGACGGTGTCAGCCATCGATCGCTACGGAATGATCCAGTTGCCCTGCGCGTCTTTCGTCGCAGCCGGGGCGGCGCTCGACGCAGCGGCAGCCGCAGGCGTCCCTGCAGCCGGCTTGGTCGGCACCGGATCATCAGGCAGGCGCCCCATGATCCCATCGAGCACGCGGATCGATTCGTCAATCCGGGCGCCGGCTGATTCCTGGGTGTCACCGGTCAGCAACGCGTCGCGGATCTGGGCGATGGCCGCTTCCGCGCGCAAGGCATCGCGCTCGGTCTGCGTGCCGCGCTGTTCGCCGACCGACCGCGCCATGACGTTGACGACGTTGTTGATCGCCGATTCGAGCTTGGCGATCTCGGTGCGGTACTTCGGCAGCCGGCGACGCACGGTGTACACCGCTCCAGGCGCGAGTTCGCCCAGCTCCCCTTTCTTCGGCAGTGGTCCGAGGAGGTTGTCTTTGATGTGGGTCAGCTCCGCCTTCAGCCCTTCGACCGACTTGCGCCGCTCACGCACGGCCGGCGTCGGAACATTCTGCCCCGCGACATCGGCGGCGCGCGTGCCGACTGGGACACCACCGGCCTGCGCCGCCGCAATGTCAGCCGGCGCCTCGAACTTGGCCTGCGCCGTTCCGGTGCCGCGCGCCTTGGCCTCCCCTTCGAGCATCGTCTTCTCTTCACGAAGCACGATATCCGCCTCGTGTCGCGACAGCCCATCGAACGGCTTGTCGAAGATCGCTTTGGCGATCGCCTCGCGGTCGACGCCGTACCGGTACGTCTGTCCACTCGCCAATCGACTGGCCGGCGTGACCAGCTCACCTTTGCTCACATAGCGCAGCGCATCTTCCAAGGTGATCGACTCGTCGATCGCTTTGAGCTGAGGCAGCATCTTTCGCGCGAGGCCCACTTGTGCCATCCGTGTTCGTTCGAGCTTGCCGATCTCCTGCGTCGTCTCCTGCTCTGCCCGCTGCTCGGGCGTGAGCATCTGGAAGCCGAGGAAATTCTGTCGCGGATCGGGTGGCGCCGCCGGTGTGGCCGGTGCGACGGCAGCACGACTGGACAGCACGGGAGGTTCCGCCGTCGCACCAACAGCCGACGTACCCGGTGGCGCCGGCATCGGCATCGCGACGTTCGGGGATGTGCCGCTCACGGCCGCCGCCGCATCCGGTGTTTGCCCCGCACCGACTGCCAGAGGCGGTTGCAGCCCAGGCGCTGACAGTAGGGGGCCTAGCTCCTCGAACGAGAAGCCTTTCTTTTTCGTGGACTTTTCCAGCTCGGGAAAATACCGGGTGACAAACCCTTGGTAGGCGGCCCAATCACCGGACTCTTGCGCGGCCTGCAGCGCCACGGGATTCAGGGCGGAGAACTGACGAAATTCCGCTTCCGTCGCCTCGCGCTGCTTCCGATCTTGGCGCTCACGGTTGCTGCGGAGCGCCGAGGCGAGCCCCCGCGCGAATCCCCCACCGAATCCGCCGACGCTGGTACCAGCCGCCATCACAGACTCCTTTAGGACATCGCGACGCCGGTCCCACCCGTATTGGGCTTGGACCCGAGCATGCCCCCCTCACGAGTGAGGTACTGGCCGAGCAGATCACCGACGCCACTCCCAACATCACTCCACATCGCCATCGTCTGGCCACGCTTCTGTACGTCCAGACTCTCGCGAGTGAGCACCGCGTTAATCAACGCGTTGAGATCCATGCTGGCGACTTGGTCGGCATTCAACCCGAGCGCCTGCAGTTGTGGCCCGAGCTGCGCCAATCCCGCTACAGCCCCTTGTCGCGCCTGCGATGTAATGTCACCGAGCTGCTGGGCCTGCTGCACGTAGCTGCCGGCGATGGCCGATCCCTGCCCGCCGCCTCGTGGCGCGAACCGCGCGACGGCATTGCGCGCGGCGTCGTACTGATCGATCACCTTGCCACGCTCGGGCGCCGTCGCCTCCATCATGGCCGCCGGATCGCCGCCGATCAGCTTTTTGAAATAGTCCAGGACCGGCGACAGCGCCTCTTGCCCCTGTTGCCGGAGATCCGATCCTTCCTGGCCGAGGCGATCCGATCGATCTTTGAGGAGTTGATTGATGTCGATGCTGCCGTCACCGGGTTTACCCGCAGTCGGCTGATCGTTGGACGCCTGCTTCCGCTCGATCGCACTGGCCGCCATATTCGCCGCCGGGACCGACATGCCGAACGTAAACGGCGATGCCGCGTAGCCGCCGATGCGTGTCGCCCATCCCCATTTGCTCATGTGGCCCTCTGCTCAGTGCCGCTTATTCTACAGTGGGAACCGGTTTGTCAACTAGGGACCGTCCGTAATGAGGCTGTAGACGGCCTCGAACACGATATAGTTCGCTGCGTTGCCCGCCGTTGTGTCTGCCGTCCCGCGCATCACCACGCTAGTGTTGAACGGTGGAGCGGTGATGTTGTGGTCCGTCGTCGTGAACTTGCGGTACCGCTTGTCGGCGGCGGTGATGGTGATTGACTGGGCCGTACAGAGATCCGTTGCCACCCCGTTGTACCGCGCCGACCAGTTGGGGTTGGTCGCATAGCCCCCCGCCGTCGTCTGCTTGACAGAGTGGAGCGCAAACAAGCTCACGAGTTTCCCGGCCCCCGGTGCAGGGATCATTTCGACTGGGGTGGTGTTGGCCGCGAGGATCTGCGAGTGGTTGTAGATCACCTGCGCGTGGTTGGGGTTGGGCGTACCTCCCGCGGGGGCCACCCACGACGGATCCGTCCCAGCGCCGGCCGATGTCAGTACCGTGCCGGCGGCGCCGATCCCCAGTCGCGTCCAGACCGTCCCGTTGCGAATGAGAATGTCGCCCTGCGCGGAGCCGGCGATGAACTCCAGGATCTCGGCGATCGTCGCTTCCTCGATGACGCCTGCGCCACCCGACTTGCGCGAGAGGATCCGCAGCGACGCGGAGACGTTCTGGATCTTGGCGTAGGTGACATTGGCGTCGGTGATCTTTACGGTCGTGACGGCACCGGCGTTGATCTTCGCCGACGTGACCGCATTGTTCGCGATCGTCGCCGCCTGCGATCCACTCCCAGGCCCAGCGGTGACGTCACCGGTCAGTTGTGTGATGCCGCCGGCCGCCGCGGGGGCTTCCAGCTCATTCGATCCGTTGATGATGATTGACGAGCCATCGACCTTGACCGCCAGTGGGCTCCCGGACGATCCATCACCGTCGAGCGCACCGGCCGGATCGACGACCACCGTCCCACTCCCGCCACCGCCGCCCTCGCTGCTCTCTCGACTCAAGGCGCTGACGCGCGCCGTCAGCGCATTCAGCGCCGCTTCGAGCGCCTGTACCTCCGCGAGCGTCGCGCGCCCTCGTGCGGCCGTGAGCTGCTGTTCAAGCGTATTGCAGGCGTCGGCGAGTTTCTGGAGGGACTGAACGACGTTGTAATCAGCTTTCCCGAACGTAGTCGGGAGCGTGACGGGCATTAGATCTGCGCGCCGACTTCGCGGTGCGGCCCGCCGAAGGGCTGTACGACTTGATAGCCGCCGGGGATCCCCCAGCCCTGGATCCGCACACTGGTATCCCGCGCGAACAGTCGGAAGGGCGAGTCAGATGTCAGGCGGAAGCGCGCCCACTTCCCCTTGGCGGTTGACAGGCGCTGGTAGTAGCGCAGATACGCGCCAGCCGTCGCCGGCAGCGTGTGCATCTGCAGCCCGTTGTCGTGCCACACGGTCAACGTCACCGGATCATCAGCCATGTACGCGATCAAGCAATCATGCACGGCGAGGAAGCCCGGCAGGTTGAAGGTCGTTTCCTGCGTCTCCCACTGCGTCGCGGCTTCCGGTGCGGGCTCCCACACCCAGCGCCAATCAAGGAGGGACCACGGGACGGCATCGGCGCCCTTGAGTCGCACCAACTCGGCGATGAACGGCTGCCAGCCGTAGGGATCGATCGGATAGGCGATCGACTCTTCACCGTTGTGCAGCAGATCCAGTGTCTCGGCCACCGTGCCGCCGTCGTACTGGACTTCGACCAACTTGCTCGCGTTGAACGTGTTCGCGCGAATGATGACGCCCTGTACGAACTTGGCGCCCTTGTACCCGAGATCGTCCCAGTCGGTGGCGCGACGCTCGATTGAGACATCTTTCGAGAGGTAAGACGGTTCCCAGGCGTACAGGAACGGCCGCGACGGATCGGCCGCGGTCTGTGTCCCCTGAATGCGCAGACCGAAGTTGCGCGCGATGATGCCGTTGCCCGTGTTGACTTCGATGATCTGCGTACGACGGGTGGCTCCTGCAGTCACCGTCGTCGCCGCGAGCACGCCGCCATTGGCCGCCACCGGCGTGACGAGACAGCCACCACCGGGCGTCAGGTCGACGATCGCATCGCCCCACTGCTTCAGGCCGCGGGGATCGTCGCCACCGGCCCACATTGGCCAGAGTACCCAGGGGATCCCGGTACCATCGTCGGTCCGCAGCGCCTCGTCGAACTGATAGATCTGCCCGTTGTAGCAGCCGATCAGGTTCGTGTGCGCGAGCGGGCCGGGCTCGCCGTAGCGGACGGAGGCACCAGACGGATAGAGATCCAGCGACCACCGTTTGTACAGCGGCTCGAACAGCAACGTGTGGCCATCGCCCTCGGTATCGGCGTAGTCGAAGTACACCATCCGATCGATGTAGGTCAGCCGCAGGCGCTCGGGATTGCTGAAGTCAATCGGCGGGATGGCCGGTACATCGTCGCCGCCACCGGGGTCGATTTCCTCGGGCTCGATCCATCCCGGATCGAAGGCCGAGTCCGGCTCGACGACATAGCAGGTGCTTTCCACCCCCCAGCCGCCTTCGCCCTCACCGCCACACCCAGGGATGACGAAGACGTAGTAGGTGACACCATTCGCATTCAGATCCGAACCTACAATGATCTGATCGATGCCGCCCCCGCGGATACCGTTGGCCGCCACGATCTCGCCCGTGCCCATGTTCGTGCTCGTCGTCCCTGTGTGACTCGGATCGCGCTGCCGTCCACCGTTGGCGGCTGGCCCGATCCCGATGCCCCACATCGGCCGCACACCAAACAGCGGATCCAGATCGATCGTCCGCGGGCTGACGCCATCGCCGACATACACCGCGGTCTGAAACAGCGTCGCCTCAGATCCGGTGCCGACGTTCCCGTCACTGTGGCGGAAGAGAACGTAGGAGGTTTGCTCCGTGTTGACCGGGAAGAAATTCGTCCGCTCGTCCAGTTCGCCAGCACCGAAGTTCACATAATTGGTGAGGAGTGCCCCACCACTGAGCAGGGACGCTTCGTTGGCGGCGTGATCCGGCCCCTTGTAGGCCGCACTGATGACCGCGTTCGCCCCACGATCCTCGGAGAAAAAGAACCCCGCGTCCGCCGTAAAGTTCGGATTCGGCAGCGGCTCGGTGATCGGGAATGGTGCGGTGTGCGCAGACGCCCCACACTGAACGAAGCGCGCCGCCGGATCGCAGATGGCTAGATAGGCGTAGGTCGCGCCCGCGGCATTGATGTGTTCATCGTTGGTCGCGATCCGGACCAGGAACTGCATTTCCTGATCGTCTTCCGCCACCGGAGGCGGGAAGGCCGGATCACGCAGCGCCATTGGTACGGCGTAGGGGATGATGGGCTGTTCCTGGAGGAAGTGCGACGTGAGCAGCGACGTCCACCATTGCATCCCCCGCATCTGCGCGCCGGTCCCCGACGTGCGCCGGATCCACAACATCTGCACTGGCAGGGGGAAGACCAGATCGCGCGGCAACCCATCGCTCAGATAGGAGCCGGTGATCGCCGCGACTGCCCCGAAGAGTGGCGCTCCGCCCGTGGCCCATGGTGTGAACGGGTACGCGGAGTTGTGCGGCGAGATCGGCGGCTGTGGCGGGTAGTCGGCCGCGGCCGTATCTTCAGCTCCGAACACCCCAATTTGTTCGGCCACCGCCTGGAGCGAACTGACCGTGCGCTGCAGGACATCCGCCCCATGGAGGAACCGCAGTTCCAGCGCCGTGAGCACAGGCGCCGGATCCACGGCGTCGGCGTCGTAGAGCACGGATCGCCATTCGAGGGTGTTAGCGGCGGGCGGGACGACACTGCGCGATGACGTGATCGGCGGATCCGCCCCAAACACCAGCTCCATTTCGAGCGTGTCGTTGCCGGCCGCCCCCACGCCTCGCTGTCCGTACCACCCCATGACGACGGCGCCGATGCCGACGACACCCCCACGCTGTTGCGCCGGAGCGACATCCGCAGTCAGATTCAATGACGCGCCAGACGTAGAACTCGTCAGCCGATTTACGGTCCCGGTATTTTCGATCGGCCGCTGGAGGGCGAGCTGCCACGCGCCGACCCAGTTGACTTGCGAGGCAACGCCGGACGGCTGGAGGAGCTGGCAATGCGTGCCCGCGATGAAATCGGTTTGTGTTTCGAGGAGATCGTAATCCGCCGTGCGGAGATCAAAGCCGGGATCGGGCTCGGCAGTCGGGCAGTCGACGTTGATCCAGTCGTCGTAGTCCATCTCCGCCGTATTGGCGGCGAGCGGACCAATTTGGCTGCGGTAATGACGTTGGCTGAAGTTGGCCGAGGGATTCAACAGGACATGCGGCACGTCCATGACCTGTACGCCGTCGATGTACACCCGGAGCGATCCGAAGTTCGAGAGTGGCGGCGCAGTCGGTGGCGCGTTGACTTCGGTGTTGTACCCAATGACGAGATCGATCTTGATCCACGTGTCGATGGCCATGACTGGCCCCGTCGCCCGCAGCGTCGCGACACCGGAGAAGCTGTACACCAACAGGCCGCCGTTCGGCGCCATCCGCAGCCGGAAGCCCATATCCTGTGCGCCGCCATTCGACGATTGACTCTCACACGCCCACATTTCTACTTCTGCGGCCCCATAGCGCCGCGGACGAAAGTAGAACCGTTCCCAGGACCACGGTTGATCAGACGTCACGCCACCGCGGTACTCCATGACGTAGTGCCGCGTGGCGAGTGTCGTACTGCGCACGGCACACCCAAAGCCATCGGCCGAGCGCGACGAGTCACGAGTGATATTCGGCGACGCGTCCGCGCCGCCCTCCCCACCGCCGCCAGCAAGTTGCCCCGCCGTCCGTGGTAGCTCGAAGCCTTCGATCCATCGCCGAGCCATGAGCGCCGGAGGCGGGACCGGTGGCGGATCGGGCGAGTCGACAGACGGCGGCGAGAAAGCGAACTTGCCCGCCCAGTAGAACACCGTCGTTTCGCCGAACAGGATCGGCAACCCGAACCACCCACCGGACTTGCGCGTAAACTTCGCGACGTTGGTGGGGAAGTTGGCGCCATCGGTGAACCACGGCGATCGCACACACGGCGCGAGGAAGGGTTCGGTGTCGAGCTGGAAGGGGGCGCTGAACTCGATCGCCGCGCCCGTCTCCGGTGCGCGCAGCACACCAAAGGTGTTCGCCTGGAGCGCGGGCGAGTAGTAGAACAGCAGCAGGCCCGGCCCGTTGCCCGCGGCCAGTTGCGCGTTGTACGCCGTGACCAGCGCCTCGTCGGTCAACCAGATCGTGTATTCGAGAATCTGTGTTTTGGCCATCTAGGCGCCCGGCCCGACAAACGCATCGCCGCCGTCCTGCGGGAACATGATCGCGAGATCTTCCGCGGAGACGTTGATCGCCTCACCACCAGCGGCGGTCAGATAAATACCATCTTTCGCAAGGAAGTAGATCCCCTCGGGTGCGATGCAGAAGGCCCAGCGCCCCCACAGGCCCTTGGTGCAGGCCGTTTCGATCGCGCGGAACGCCGACACATCGCCGAAGGTCGGCACGATGCGGTACAGCTTCTCGGTGGAAAACACGTAGGGCTGGCCATCGAAGAAAAAGCCATTCTGCAGCGGCTCACTGGGCGTGGTCACGACCAGGGTGTTCTCCGGCGACGTCGCGTCGGGATCGTTGCCGTGCGTCCAGTGGAGGAGTCCGGGATCCGCCGGATCGCCGCACGCGAAGGTGAAATAGACATTGTTGACCGGGCCGCCCCAGATAGCGGGCAACGCCTGCGCCAATAACGTCGGCGACGGCATCGACCACTCGATCAGCGCGCCCTCACCACAGCTCTCGACGACTTCCAAGCGCGATGTGGAGACGGGCGATCGATAGAGCGACGTCGCACGGCCGTTGACAATGATCGCGGAGTCGGCCGCCCAGTCCACATCGAAGAGATCACCCGAGACGCGCAGCAGCGCCGTACCCGCCAGCTCGGCGATCCCGTTCCGTGGCAGATCAAAACTGGGCCACGGCTGATAGAGATCCGTGCGCAGCACTTCGCCGCCATCGATCTCGGCATCGGCCATCGGATCCAGGAACTCGACGAGTGGCGAATCATCGTTCTCGGACGTGCCGACGTATTGCCACCGCGCCAGCGCCCCACCGTACCGGAACCAATCGATCACGTCGCACTGTGCGGCCACGATGTTGTCACCAGGAGTCAGGATGACGCGCCCGCGGTGCGGGAGCACGCCTGCCCGCATCGGTGGCGAGGGATTACCGCGCTCGCCCGTGATCGTCGAGCGTCCCCGGTACCGGTACACATACGGTGGTAGTGTCGCGCCCACATCTGGGCCATACCCACCCGTCAGGTAGCAGTCGCTGAACTCGCAGGTGATCGGCGACGTGGTCCCCAGGAACTGGACGGTGAAGGCTCCGGCGTTGATGTGTGACAGTGTGCGCGTGGCGTCGGTGCCGATGCGGGTGAGATCGCGCACGCGGCACTGCAGCATGACCCACTGATCGTCGCCCAGCGACAACTGCCGAGAGGAAGTCGCACCGGCTGACACAAAGCCATCGGTCCGCGGCACGGTGCGGCGGCGGATGACGATCGGCCGGCCGCCCGGCCCTTGCGTGACATCGAACACGCCGCCGGGCGCACCGGGCGGGGCAAAGCCTTCGCGGGTGATTGAGGGATCCTGCCCGTACTGCTCGCTGTACGCCGCGTCGACTTGCCCTTGATCGACCGCGCCCGCCTGCGCATCGGCCATGAGCCCAGTCGCCGCTCCGAGCGTCGCCTGGATCGCGGTGGCCAAATCGCTCTTGCGCCACTCGTACATGTAGTAGTTCTGCATGAAGTCCGTCGATGTCAGGTCATCGTTCACGTTGAGCAACAACCGCACAGACTCCAGGTAGAAAAAGGCACTGACCTTCACGCCGAGGCGGATGATGTCATCCGGTTTGCTGGCCTCGATGCCGACCAACCCCCAGTTGCGAATGAAGGCGGACATCGGCCCTTGAATGCCGCCCACGACGGGGACGGTTGTCGAGCCGGCGGTGATGCTGTTCTGGGCCGCGGAGGCGGTCGCAGGATCGCCTGCATTGCGCGTGACCGGGAAGTACGCGCGGAAGCACGACAGCCCATCGATCGTGTCGCCGCTGCCGAAGGTGCCGGCTGTCTCACACCGGAACGACATCGTGCCATCCGGCCCAATCGCGATAGACAGAATCCGCACCGTCTCGCTGCTATTGAGGATGACGAGGCCGTTGACCGGGAAGTCGACCGTGCGGGACACCGTCACCCGCGGAGGCACGGGCAATCCGAGATCTTCGTACCGGCGGCGCAGCTCGTCAGGCAACGGCGCTTCAATCTGCCCCGCCGTGAAGCTGCCATCGGGTTGGATCGTGCAGAGCCCAGACGCGCCGCTGTCGTACAGGATCCGACCGATCGTAGTCGACGACACCGGCGGGATGACTTCCTGGACGATCACCGTGACTGGCGATGCCCCAATCTCCACCGTCGTCCCTGGGACGATGCCCCGCATGTCGTCCAGGTTGACACTGGCCATCCCCAGCACGCCAACGTCGTAGATGATCTCGTTGACGAGTGTGTTGATACGCGAGACGACGGCATAGCCGGTGGAGGATCCGTAATCCGCCCAGGTCGCCGCGTCGATGCTTTCGAGGAAGGTGGTCTGGATCTCGTCGAGCACCGCGACCGGTGGCAGGATCGGTGTTTCAATCCCGAACGGAAAGATATCGAGACTGCTATTGACCTTCCGCTGCAGCAGCGTGTCGGCGACGTAGAGGAAGGGGCGGGGTGAGTTCACCGGTGTGGCCACGACCCCTGTCATCGGCGAGCCGGAGAATCCCGTGATCCCTGGCGTCCAGGCGCTCGGCGTGACGAGCCCCGTGTACAACGTGTCATCGACACCCGCGAAGCGTCGTGCCGGCAGCCCGACATCCGCATACGCGCTCGTGTCATTCAACCGGAAGAGAGAATGGACAGGATCCGGCGCCCCGAGCGCCAGCGCCGTCTGCCGCTGTGTCCCCCAGCGGGGCATGATCACGCCTTCCTGGTACGAGCGGATGTTCTGGCCGAAGGCGACTTTGCCCTGTGGCAGAGCATCGGCCGGCAGGAGCGCGATGCCGCGATAGAAGAATCGTTGGGGGGACCGTGTGTAATTGGCCATCTATCCGCAGTGCTCCGGTGTACAGGGCACCATTTCAACGATTTCATGATCGATGATGGCGCAGCGTCCGCAGACCAATCGCCCATCGTCCAAACAGAACGGCTGCGGATGCTCGCAGTCGTACGGGCAGTGCGCGTGATCACAGCCGTGCGCCTTGCACCATTCGCTGTACGTCATTACTCCACCGGCACCGGCGGCAGCTCGCGCGCGACCGCCTGTGCGTCCTGCTGATCCTGTCGCAGCAGCGGCCGACGCGAGGGCTGAGCCGCCTGTTGAATCTTCAGTGCGACGCCGGCTGATTGTGCCGCACGTTGGATCAGCCCAGTCGCGGTTTCCACCTGTCCCGGACCTTCCTTGAATAGCGCCAGATGCTGCGCGTAGTCGAGAATCGAATCGTAGAAGTCCTGCCCGACTTGCAAGATGTCACCGACGACCGTGGGCACCGGCGCGTTGCGCACCACGTCGAGCTGAATGACATATGGTCCCGAGGCATCGGCCCGTGGCGTCGTCGCGAGGAGGTTCTGGCCCGCCAGCAACAGCTCGCGCGGCTCCCCAGGGATGACTTGCCACGTGGTCGTATAGCTATCGGCGTCTGCCAGACTCCCGACACGACACGTCACACCGTCGATCCGCGCCGCGAGCACGATCGGCGCGCGTTTGCACAGCTCAATGCCTTCCTGCCACCGAGCCTCACAGTAGGCGGCGCGGGCAGGATCGAGCGCGAGGCCATCGCCTTGGAGGAGATCGGCGAGCGCGCCGAACTTGATCACCCAGGCGAAGTCATTGGGGATGCCGAGCGAGAGCGCCACCAGCGGATCGACCACCGCCCCTTTGTTGATGGAGACGAGATCGAGATCGCCATCGGCGCCCGGTGGCGGGATCAACTGCAGGGTAATCGGCGGCACCACCGACGTGCTGTAACAGAACGGTAACTGCGTCGACTGTGGCCATGCCGGCGCGAAGTGCGTCCCGGCCCATTCGTCCGTACGCATGAGCGGCTGGAGGGTTGATCCCGTCGCGACCGGTTCCCACGCGCCGCGCCGCACGATCAGCACGGCTTCGTCGAGATCAATGCGGCCGTTTGCAGGGGCGGGTGAGTACGCCGTCACTGTGTTGGTCAGGATCGCGCCGGTGTCGCGGAGGAACTGATCACGGCGGCGCTGAATGGCGGTGGACAGCACCGACAGGTTGAACTGATCGGTGCCGGTCCAGGTGCCGCCGGCTGCTGGCGGCTCCCACAGCGCATATTGCAGATCGGTGACGAGATCCCAGTTGGTGACGGTGCGGGCGCGCAGGGGCGCCAGTACCGTGCCGAGATCGTAGAACGATGTCAGAGCGACCGTATTGAAATCGTCCTGATCGCGCCAGTGCGCGGTGGCCGCATTCCACCACCGCAGCGCCTCACGAATGTAGACAGTCAGCTCCGCCGCAGTCCAGTGGATAAACCCTGGATCGTTCAGGCGAGCGGCCAGCGCCGTCTGCGCCTGCGCCAGCGTCGGGAGCGTGAACGGCAACGGATAACAATCCGGTAGTTATGGGATTGTTATCGGCGCTGCTTCGACGATCCTTCGGTCAGCACATGCCCGAGCGAGTTGCGACTGGACACCTTCGGCGCCGCCTTGGCGCCACCGGTCCGATCGGTCACGCGCGTCGGGAGGCCGTTGTCCCCACCCGAGCGGGGCTTGTCGAATGTCCCGGTCATATTGGTCTGTGATCCCTTGTTCATGCCGCTCTTGAACGGGGGATCCATCGTGCAGCGGACGCCGTTGCTGGTATAGGTGCCGGGCGCCGCGCTTCGTGTTTTGGCCATGCTGTACTCCTCCTAAAACCGAACCAAATGAGACTGCAGATAGTTGGAGTCGACGGGGAAATCATTCACCCCTTTGAAATCGAAGACGCCCGCACGCAGGCCGTGCCCTCGATTCCATACCTGCTGCGGCGCCGCTTCCTCGTCATTCCGCTTACTGTCGCGAAGTTCGTCACGGTACGACGCTTTGGCGTCCAGAATCAACTGCATCCAGTTGACGCCCTTGAACGTAGGGAAGTTCGCCTGATTCGCCTGCGCAAACGGGTAGGCGTGCCATGCCAGCGCACGCAGGATGATCAGATTGTCCGAAATGCCAATAGGCTGGGTGTCGGCCGGCCCGGTGAAATTCACACCCCTCCGGCGGAACTTCGCCCAGAACGTCTGGCCAGACGTGGGATGGGGCCACAGCTCGTACGTGTTTGAGCCGGCGGGCACGTTGTCGTTCGGCACGACCACGCCCGTCGTCACGTCTGGAATGTAGCTCCCGAGGAAGTTGCCGAGGAAGTAGGCCAACCCCTGTGCCTGCCGCTGCGGATCACGCATGTCGAAGTACTTGGAGGTTTTGTTCAGGCGATCGCCCGCGATCGTGAATGCGTTGGTCATGTCGACCAGCGACTCCCACTTCAGGAAGTCGGGGATCGGCGGCACGATGTACGGGCGATAGACCTGGATGGAGGCGGCCGGATCGGTCGACTCGACAACGAGCCGACTGAGCGTCAGCACGATCGCCGCCGGAATGGTCGCATCGGCCTCGCTGATGCTGTACACCTGTCCTACAGCGGGCACGGTGCCAAACCGAATCGCCATGTTGGTGAGGCCGGGGACGGCGGTCGGCGAGGCTTGCGCGAGGAGCGCGGCGGAGGCAGCCGCGTCGAGCGTCACGGTGTCGGTGTACTGGACGACGGCGGCGGTGCCTGTCGTGACCACGGCAGGGCACACCACCGCGGCTTCGACGATCAGGAAGCTCCAGAGGCGCGAATCGCGGATCTCTTCATAGGCGCGGTTGACGTACTTCTGCGCCAGCAATGGCGACAGCCCCGGCAGCGTGCCGACCAGCTCAGCGACGAGATCGAGATACGCCATGTGCGGTGGCCTCCTGTGCCTGTCGATGCGGGGCGTACACGTCGGCGTCGGCGCCGATCCACGCGCGAAGGGTTGTCAAATCGGGATCCGCCGCCCATTTCGAGACGATCGGCGTCCGATGTCCCACGCCGAGCCCCACTTGCCCCGGCACGCCCTTGATGCCGACGACCGTCTGCAACGGCCGCAGCGTACCACGCATTGTGCCACAGAGCACCGGTACCCAGAGGCGACCATCGACGCCGTACGACTTGGTCGCGAGACACGCGGCCAGAACCTCACGGCACCACGGAACGGCCTCGCGCGCCATGCCGGTCTGGCAGAGAGACGATCCTTTGTTGTTGTACGTGCGCCAGCGTCGAGCACTCACGTTGTAGTACCGCTGTACCGGATCACCGACGAGGCAGATCCCCGGTTCGTCGAGCAGGGCGAGGGTCTGTTCCAGGTGCGTCGGCGCGTAGTAGTCGTCGTCTTCCCAGAAGACGATCTGATCACCATGTGCCGCGTCGAGCCCGGCAATCAGGTTGCGGACGAAGTTGTCAGCCCCGATGCCACCGGGGCGATGAATGTGCTGCACGCGACGAGTCAAACAGGTCGCCGGTTGCGTGCCCCCATCGACGATGATCCATTCGTCCGGCTGCCGCGTCTGTCGCGCCATCCATCGTTCCGTCAACGCCAGCCCCATCGGCCGATCGCACGTTGGGGTAATCACTGTGACCATTTAGCTGCGCCTCACGTTGCGGTAGCCGATGGACTTGACTGGCAGCATGCGCCGTGGGCGCTCGGGGTACTGCCGTTGACGCGAGAACGGCTGCCGCGATCGCCCCTCGGGATCCGCCTGGAACCACTTCGCGTAGGTGTTGTCACGGTAGTGCCCTGGAATGTAGTGTGGGCGCACGCCGGTCTTCCAGAGCGCGTAGTCGACGCTCATTTGATCGCGCCAGCCCCACTGCTGGACTTGCGCCCACCAAAATAGATTGAAGGCATCGAGTGCCGGCGTGCGGCGACGGAAGCACAGGCCCGTCGATGTAATGTGTTGCTGCTTGAAGCCATCGGCACGATAGGACGCAATCTGCGCCTGCATCGTCTCCATGGGGATCCAGCCCCATTTGTTGATCGCCTCGGCTTCCTCTTCGATCGTATCGCGGTGGGGATGTCGGAGGGCCACCATGTTCGTGTCGTCGAGCAGGAAGGATGCGACCTTCAGCGGATCGCAGTCTAGCCGAAACGCCGCATCGTGCCAGAGCGTCGCGTCACAGTTCCCGAGCGCCGGGTGATTGGCGAGGATCTTGATCTCGCGCGACTGGAGCTTGTGATTGTCAGCTTTGGGGATCAGGATAGTCGTGTACGGGGGCACGGATTGCTGGACATCCGAGAAGCAGACGTAGCGGACGCTGCGATTATGGATCCGCGGACGCCGCAGCGGATCCGTCGCACCGATGACACACGTAAAAACCGTCAGGCGCATAGCTGGGCGATCAACCGTTTGTGGTACTTCCGCGTGACCTTGCCGACGTACGGATCCCAGAGCGAGCCGCAATCGAGGATCGTACGCGTGGGGAAGACGCGATGGAGATCGTGAACGAGGAGGTTCGCGGACAGCCCTGCGCTAATCAGCACCACCGGTCCCTCGTCGTATCGCTGCAGGGCGCGGACGCAGTGCGCATAGAGCGCCGGATAGACCGTATAGGCATCCAGGGGCGGCACGAGGATGTAATCGGCGAGCGGAAACACGGTCAACGCCTGTAGATGCGGCGGGCCAATGAGCACCACCCGCCGTCGTGTCAGACTCTCGATGAACCCCGTCAGGTCATGCTGAATCGAGGCGTGCGCGAGCACGTCGGCATTCACCCAGGGCAGGTTCAGCCGGCGGCGCTTGAGCCATGCGTGGATCGCGTCGCCCATCGCGCGGACGGCCAACGGTTGCATGCCGAGGAGATAGCGAGGCCGATCTTCGAGTACGCGCGTGAGATCGGCCCGCAGCGCACCGGTGTACACCTGTCCATCGCAGTTGGCGCCGCTATAGCCGAGCAGCGCCTGCCACTCGCCGTCACCCCAGCGTGAGAAGGCGAACGGGATCTGCCGATCCAGCAGGTAGCAATAGCTCGTGATCGGCACGGAGAGGTACGGCATTACCGTGGCCGCGGCCAGTACCAAATGGACGTGGCAGGCACCTGGGCGAAGCCGGGACACAGTTCGCGCACGGCGGGCTCGACGCCGCACTTGTTGGTGAAATCGTGCCCGCAGAGCAGTCCACCGGGCTTGAGCTTTGGTGTCCATAGGCGAATGTCGTCCACGACGGCGGCGTAGGCGTGATCGCCGTCAATAAAGATCACATCGAACGTGCCGTCCGGGATGCCGGACGCGATCTGGGCACTGAAGCCATCAGCCAGCTCCACGCGCAGCGTCGGCGATCGCGTCCGCATCGCGGCCATCGACGCCAGCAACTGCTTGCGGACATCCGCTTTCTTTGGGGCCTCGCGCGTCGTGGGGCCAGTGAAGTTGTCCACAAGCTGAAGATAGGAGATCGGCGGGAGCGCCGCAGCGACCGCCGTGGCTGAGCGCCCTTGCCACGATCCGATCTCACACCATGCCGCCGGCTGCGGCAGCGCCTGCGCCGTTTCCGCGAGCCATCGCAGCTCCTGCACGTACATGTAGCCCTTGACGCGATCGGCGGTGGCGACCGCTTCTGCGATGGTGATCATCGTGCGCGTTCCAGAACGAGCAACCCGTGACTGTTGGTGTAGTGCGCGGCGATGCGCCACGACCGATCCGCGATCATCAGCTCGTCGATCGCCGGCCGGATCCCCATGTGGGCGAGATCGACCGCGACACCGGGCTCCTGTCGCCAGATCCACGTGCCGCTCTCGCCGTTGGCCCCGATCGATCCGAATGTAATGGTGTCGTGGAAGACCAAATACTTGCGGACGTAGGCGGCATGCTGGGCCAGTTCGGCTTTCACCTGCGCGTAGGTGTGCAGCGAATCGACGAAGCAGAGATCACACGGGGTTGGCACAGCGACACGGCTGTCCTGCACGCGATAGTCCCAACGCGGACCGGCAATCGCCTGGAGTGATCGGGCCTGCGGTGTCTCGATGATGTCGTAGCTGATGACGTGCTGCGCGCCCATGAGCAGCGCGACTGACGACGCGCCCTGCTTCACGCCGAACTCGACACAGAGATTGACATCGACGTCGGCCGCCAGCGCCCGCAGCCGTGGCAGATGCGGCGTCATCGCGCGACGTGTGTGCGTCAGATGCTGCCGGTACAGGGGCTCAAGCGGATCGGGCATGCAGGGCCTCGTCGAGCGGGACGCGGGGCACGGCGGTGATCGCCGTCTCCCGCGAGCAATTGATCAAGGTGATGTTTCGGGACTGGAGAGGCGCCACCGCCGTCGCGTACACCGGCGGCCACTGCGTATAGCGAGGATGACTCTTGTCAGGATGATCGCCGAACCAATGATGCTGGCCACCGGTGGCCTGGAGATCGTAGCCGAGGAGGAGAATACGACTCCCCGGTCCGACTAGATGTGCCGCGAGATTGATCCCGGCATATCCACTGTGGCCGCCTGACCGGAGCGCCCCACGATCCTCCAGCTCCACGCCGATCTGCCCTGCGCGTCGCAGCACCGTCACGGGCCGCAGCCGCACATCGCCACTCGGCGGCAGCATGAATTTCAATCCAGGATGCTCCAGCGCATCCAGGTGC
>Ga0137465_1000302_pt1 | contig 26653 bp, 17 predicted proteins | sample EasRivERMGT828_2_FD_104906 | JGI IMG/M metagenome (GOLD analysis project Ga0137465, IMG submission 104906) | Soil microbial communities from meander-bound floodplain in the East River, Colorado, USA - East River MetaG ERMGT828_2 | ecosystem: Environmental > Terrestrial > Soil > Floodplain ... | reverse complement strand
TCATGTCCATGATCGCCCGCGCCTCCTTGACGAGACTGGCTTCGGCGAGCGATCTGCCAATCTGCAATCCCGTGGCGAGCATGAATGTATTGGCGATACCGCCGCCCACGATCAGTTGGTCCACTTTCGCGGCGAGCGCTTTCAGGATGGTGAGCTTGGTCGAAACCTTGGCACCAGCGACGATCGCAACCAGCGGGTGCCGGGGATGGTTGAGCGCTTGCCCCAGCGCGTCGAGCTCAGCCGCCATCAGCGGGCCGGCGCACGCAACCGGGGCGAACCGCGCCAATCCATGGGTGGTCGCCTCGGCCCGGTGCGCCGTGCCAAAGGCATCGTTGACGTAGACGTCGCACAGGGCCGCCATCTTGCGGGCGAGCGCCTCGTCATTCTTCTTCTCGCCCTTGTTGACGCGGCAGTTCTCGAGCATCACCACTTCGCCCGCTCTCACCTGGAAACCGCCGTCCACCCAGTTCTGCACCAGGCGCACCGGCCGACCGAGCATCTCGCCCAGGCGCTGCGCGATCGGCGCGAGCGTATCCTCGGGTTCGAGCTTGCCCTCGGTGGGGCGCCCAAGGTGCGAAGTCACCATCACCGCGGCGCCGCCCTTCAACGCGTACTCAATGCCGGGGAGAGAAGCGCGGATACGAGTGTCTTCCGTGATGTTGCCGGCGTCGTCCTGGGGAACGTTGAGATCCGCCCTTATGAACACGCGCTTGCCCGCGACGGGCAGGTCGATCAGGCGGAGAAACATCATTTCTATTTCTTTGCGACCACCCGAACCATATCCAGCACCTTGCACGAGTATCCCCACTCGTTGTCGTACCACGCGACGACCTTGACGAAGGTGGAGTCGAGCGCAATGCCGGCATCCGCGTCGAACACCGAGGTGCAGATTTCGTCGCGGAAATCGGTGGAGACGACCTTCTCTTCGGTGTAACCGAGCACGCCCTTAAGCGCGCCTGTGGACTGCGCCTTCATCTCGGCGCAGATCTCCTGATAGGTGGCGGGTTTGCTGAGTTCGACGGTCAGGTCGACCACGGATACATCCGACGTCGGAACGCGGAACGCCATTCCCGTGAGCTTCTTATTGAGCTCTGGAATCACCACGCCCACCGCTTTCGCCGCGCCGGTGGACGACGGGATGATGTTCTCCAGCATGCCGCGCCCGCCGCGCCAGTCCTTGCCGGAGGGGCCGTCGACGGTTTTCTGCGACGCCGTCACGGCATGCACCGTCGTCATCAGGCCGCGCTTGATGCCCCACTTGTCGTTCAGCACTTTCGCCACCGGGGCGAGGCAGTTGGTGGTGCAGGACGCGTTGGAGATGATCGCCTGCCCGGTGTAGGTCTTGTCATTTACGCCGAAGACGAACATCGGCGTGTCGTCCTTGGACGGCGCCGACATGATGACTTTCTTTGCGCCGGCGGTGATGTGTTTCTGGCACGAGGCTTTGTCGAGAAAAAGACCGGTGGATTCGATCACGATATCCGCGCCCACCTCGCTCCACTTCAACTCGGCCGGGTCCTTGACCTGGGTCAACCGGGCCTTGCGGCCGTTGACGATCAAGGTATTGCCGTCGACGCCGATCTCACCCTTGAAGCGGCCATGAACCGAATCGTACCGCAGCATGTACGCCAGATATTCCGGCTCGAGCAAGTCGTTGATGCCGACAATTTCGATGTCCGGAAAATGCGCCGCCGCCGCGCGAAACACCATGCGCCCAATCCGTCCAAACCCGTTGATACCGACCTTGATAGCCATGCCGTTCTCCAGAAATTGCAATTAAAACAAATATTTATAGTATTGCTTTGACCGCGGCCACGACCTTCTCTGGTGTAAAGCCAAAGTGCTTGAAGAGTTCGCCGCCGGGCGCGGATTCGCCGAAGCGGTCGATGCCCACCACCGCGCCTTCGAGCCCCACGTACTTGCGCCAGAAATCGCTGACGCCCGCTTCCACCGCCACGCGCGGGACGCCGCGCGGCAGCACGGATGCGCGGTAGGACTCGTCCTGACGGTCGAACACGCTGGTCGAGGGCATGGACACGACGCGTACGGCAACGCCTTGCGCCGTAAGCTGCTTCTGCGCCTCGAGCGCGATGCCGACCTCGGAACCAGTGGCGATCACGATGGCGCGGGGGGTGCCGCCCGCCGCGTCGGACACGACGTAGCCGCCGCGCGCGATCGCCGCGAGCTGCTCCGGGCTGCGCTTCACGAACGGCGTGTTCTGGCGGGTGAGAAGCAAGCTCGTCGGCCCGTCTCTGCGCTCGAGCGCGGCGATCCACGCCGCCGCGGTCTCCACCGTATCGCACGGCCGCCACACGCTCATGTTGGGAATCAAGCGCAAGCTCGCGGCGTGCTCGACCGGCTGGTGCGTGGGGCCATCTTCGCCCAGCCCGATGGAATCGTGGGTGAAGACGTAGATCACCCGCTGCTTCATCAGCGCGGCCAAGCGCAGCGCGTTCCGCGCGTAATCAGCGAACACCAGGAAGGTGCCGCCGTATGGGATGAACCCGCCGTGCAACGCGAGCCCGTTCATCACGGCGCACATGCCGAACTCGCGCACGCCGTAGAAAACGTAGTTGCCGCCGCCCTCGCGGCCGATCACCTTCGAGGCTTTCACCAGGGTGAGATTGGAGCCGGTGAGATCCGCCGAGCCGCCAATCATCTCCGGCAGCGCGGCGACCAGCGCTTCCAGCGCGTTCTGCGAGGCCTTACGCGTCGCCACCGTCTCCGCCTTGGTATCGGTGTCCTTCAGCAGCGCGTCCGCCTGCGCTCGAAAATCCGCCGGCAGTCCGCCCGCCATGCGGCGGCGGAATTCGGCAGCTTCATTCGGGTACTGGCTCTCGTAGGCGGCGAAGAGCTTCTTCCAGCGCCGCTCGGCAGCAGCGCCGTGCTTCTTCGCGTCCCAGCCTGCGTAGACCGGCTGTGGAATGTCGAACGGCGGGTGATTCCAGCCGATCGCCTCGCGCGTGGCGGCGATCTCCTTGTCGCCCAGCGGCGCGCCGTGCGCAGCGCCGGTATTGGCCTTGGTGGGCGCACCCTTCGCGATCACGGTCTTCGCGCAAATTAGCGTCGGGCGTGATTTCTCCCGCTTCGCCTTCTTCAGCGCCTTGTCGACCGCGCTGGCGTCATGTCCATCCACACCGGGTATCACCTGCCAGCCGTAGGCTTCGAAGCGGCGCTTCACGTCGTCGGTGTACCACTGGCGGATGTTGCCCTTCTCCGAGTCGATCGAGATGCCGTTGTCGTCGTAGATCGCAATCAGCTTGCCGAGTCCGAGCGTGCCGGCCAGCGAGCACGCCTCGTGCGAGACCCCCTCCATCATGCAGCCATCACCCAGGAAAACGTAGGTATGGTGATCGACGATCTCGAGTTCCGGCCGGTTGTAGGCCGCGGCCAGCAATCTTTCCGCGAGCGCCATGCCGACCGCGTTGGCGATGCCCTGGCCGAGCGGCCCGGTGGTGGTCTCGATGCCGGGAGCGCAGCCGTACTCTGGATGGCCGGGAGTTTTCGAGTGGAGTTGCCGGAAACGCTTCAACTCCTCGAGCGGCAGGTCGTACCCGGTCAGGTGCAGCACGGAATAGAGCAGCATCGAGCCGTGGCCGTTGGACAGCACGAAACGGTCGCGGTTGGCCCAGGCGGGATTGGCCGGATTGTGCCGCAGGTGGCGGTTCCACAGTACGTCGGCGATCTCCGCCATCCCCATCGGCATGCCGGGGTGTCCGGAATTCGCCTGCTGTACGGCGTCCATCGCCAGCGCGCGGATCGCGTTGGCCAGCTCGACACGGGCATTCATTCGGGTCTTCCTTGCGAGGGGGGCGAGAAGTGCGCCAATTATAAACGGGCGCAACGGGCAACGGCGCGCCGCGAGCGCGGCACCCCTCAATGCTGCTGTTCGTCGCTATCGCCCTTGCGGGAGAGACGGATGCCGAGCTGCTTCAGCTTGCGGTATAGATGGGTGCGCTCGAGCCCGACGGCTTCCGCCACCCGGCTAATATTGCCCCCTTCGCGCGCGATGTGGTACTCGAAATAGGCGCGCTCGAAGACATCGCGGGCGTCGCGCAGCGGCAGGTCGAGTGACAGATTGTGGGTGACAGGCGTCGCTGCGGCCGGCAGGGGCAGCGAGCGATTGACTTCTTCCAGCGGAATCTGCTCAGCGGGGCTGGTCAGCGCGAGCGTGCGTACCAGGCTTTCGAGCTGCGCGAGGTTGCCCGGCCAATCATAATTCCGCAGTGCGTTCAGCGCCGCGGTGGTGAACTGGCGCGGCGGCGTTTCCTTCGCCTCCACCATGTGCGAGAGCGTCAGGTTGGCGATGTCGGGCACGTCCTCGCGGTGCTCGCGCAGGCTCGGTACCCGGATCGTGGTCGCCGCCAACACGCTGTAGAGCCGGCTGTCGAAAGCGCCTTGCGCCACCAGCTCCGCCAGATCGCAACTGGCGCCGCTGACGAGCCGCACGTTGTAGCGCTCGAGCTTGGAGGTGGCGAGCAGCAGCCCTTTCTGCTCGACCCGGGACAACTCCGAGACCTCGCGCAGGTACAGCGTGCCCTCGCGCGCCTGGTTGAGCAGATCGAGCGGCGCCTCGGCCAACGGGGAATGATTTTCCGGCGCGACCCACGGCGTATTGCGCTGGTGCAGGAATCGTGCCGCGAGCTCGAGGCCGCAGCCCGGCTCTCCGGTGAGCAGCAGGGGCGTGCGCAGATTGATGACGCGCTCGAGTCGCTGTTTTAACTCGACCACCAGCGGCGCGCGCCCCAGGCTTGCCAGCGACAGCCCCGATTGCGCCTGCTCGCCTCCCTGTTTCAACGCACGCCCGACGGTGGCGAGCAGCTTCTGCAGCGCGATCGGCTTCTCAAGGAAATCGTAGGCGCCGATGCGGGTCGCCTCGACTGCCGTGTCGATGGTGCCGTGGCCCGACATCATCACCACCGGCATGGTAAGAAGCCCTGCGGCCGCCCATTCCTTCAGCAGCGTGATGCCGTCGGTGTCCGGCATCCATATGTCGAGCAGCACCAGGTCGGGGCGCGCCTGGCTGCGATACAGGCGTGCCGTACTCGCGTTCTCCGCAAGCCGCACCTGATAGCCCTCGTCCGAGAGAATCTCGGAAAGCAGCTCGCGGATGCCGATTTCGTCGTCTACGACCAGGATGTGCTGCATATGCGGGAAACGTGGGCGTTAGTATATCGGGGCGCGCGCAGCCGCGCGGCGCGCAACATCCTGCGCCGCCGCCGGCAGTCGCAGGGTAACGCGCGCGCCACGCGGCGCGACATTCTCGATGGTGGCCGTTCCGCCGTGCTCCTCGACGATCCTTTTGACGATCGCGAGCCCGAGCCCCGTGCCCTTGGGCTTGGTGGTGACGTAAGGCTCGAATGCGCGCTGGATAACCTGCTCGGGAAAGCCGCAGCCATTGTCGATGACCGCGAGCCGCACCATGCCGTCTTCGGCGCCGCTCTCGATGGAGATGCGCGGTTCCCGGGTATCGGCCAGCGCGTCCTGCGCGTTCTGCAGCAGGTTGTGTATCACCTGCCGCAACTGCGCCGCGTCGCCCACCATCGGCGGCAGACTGGCAGCGAGATCGAGCCGCACGCTCTGGCCCAGTGACGATTCGTAGAGCGTCAGTACCTCGCGCGTGAGCGCGTTGAGATCCAGCTCGCGCATTGAGGGCTCGGGCGTGCGCGCATACAGGCTGAAGGCGTCCACCATGTTCTTGAGGGCCGCGACCTGGTTGACGATGGTCTGCGTCGAGCGCGTGAGCACCTCGGCGTCGGCGTCCGCGAGCTTGCCCGCGAGCTTCACCTGCAGCCGCTCCGCGGAGAGCTGGATCGGCGTCAGCGGGTTGCGGATTTCGTGCGCGAGCCGCCGCGCAACTTCGGCCCAGGCCGCCGTGCGCTGGGCTTCGGCAAGATGCGTGATGTCGTCGAACACCACGACGCAGCCGCCCTCGGCGCCGCGCGGCAGCCGGGTGCCGCGCAGCAGCAGCAGCTGGGTTCTGCCGTGCAACGGGCGCTCCACCTGCTTCTCCCACTCGACCCCGCTGGCACCTTCAAATGCCGTCGCGATTTCCCGTCCCAGCTCGGCGAGGCCCGGGGCCGTCGCCGGCCAACGCAGCGCCGCGACGCCGAGGAGCGGCGTGAAATCGATTCCGAGTATCGTCCCCGCACTGTGGTTGGCAGCCCGGAGATTCTGCTCCTCGTCGAACGCCAGCACGCCGGCCGACAAATTGGCAAGCAGGCTCTCGAGGTAGGCCTTCGCCTGCGTAAGCGCCGCCTGGTGGCGCTCGGCCTGCGCGCCTGCTTCCGCAAGCTGCAGCGTCATCGCGTTGAAGGACTGGGTCAGCATGCCAATCTCATCGCTCGAGGCAACCGCCGCGCGCTGGCTGAAATCGCCGCTTGCCACCGCGCGCGTGCCTTCCACCAGCACGCCGAGCGGCGCCGAAAGTCGATCGGAGAGCACGAACGCAAGCGCTGCCGCGGACAGCAGCGCAAGCAACAATGTGAGCGTCAGCGTGACACCGTAAAGGCGCTTCAGCCCGCGCCGCGACAGTGTGAGTTCCTGGTACTCGCGATAACCTGACTGCACCGATTCAGCGTCCTGCGCGAGCTGCTTGGGCACCGGCTGCACCAATTGCAATACGCGCAGCTCGTCGGTGAAGCCAGCCAGGGGCACCGCTACCAACGCGCGCAGGTAGAGTCCCTTGTCGGGCAGCGCCTCGACCGCGCTGTAGGGCTTGCGCGCGCGGAGCTGCTGCCGCGCGACCGCGTCGGGAAATTCGGGCAGCAAGCCCACGCGCTCGTTGCCGGAGAAAGCAAGGACCTTGCCGCGCTCGCTGAACAATGTCGCCTCCTGCACGCCTGCCTGCTCCCGCAGCTCGTTCAAGGCTGCCGTGTGCTCGGTGGTCGGGCGCGTCGCGAGCGCGAGCGCAATTGCATCGGCTTTGCCCGTGAGGCCCTTCAACGCGTTGTCGAGCGCATTGCGCCCGAGGTTGATGCCGCCTTCGAGCGCCTTGTCCACGCGCACCTCAAACCAGGACTCGATCGAGCGCGCCAGGAACTGGACCGACATGCCGTAGATCAGTGCGCCAGGCAGCACCGCCATCAGTGCGAACAACAACACCAGGCGCAGTGTCAGCTTGGCGCCGAACACGCCGGCCTTGAGCTTGCGGCGCAGCGTGACGAACTGGTAGACGACGAGCGCTGTCAGCATCAGCGCCACCGCTCCGTTTAGAACGAGCAGCAGCGGGTAGCGCTCAGCGAACGACGCCGGGTTGGCGCTCGAGGCGGCGAGCAGGAACAGGGCGACCGCGACCAGGCTCACGCACAGTATCAGCCCGTAGCGCACTGCGGCGGCAGACAGCGCGGGTTTGACGTGCGGGGTGGCGGCGCTCATGGCGAGATCGACCAGCGGTGCCAGTCCGATCCAACGCTCCACTCGCGCGAACCCACTGCGCTGATCTGGAACGGCCGCGGCAGCTGCGAACTGTCCAGCCGCATGCGCAGCGCGGCGGTATATCTGTTGCCCTTGGCGAGCGCCCCGGTCTCGACGATATCGCGCAGCCGCACCCGGCTCAGAAACGCAAGCGCTTCAGGCAGTGAGCCGAAATTCTGGTAGAGCGTGCCAATACCGACACGATACTGGCGGGTCAATGCGTTATAACCCAGGCGATACTGCTGACGGGTGCTGACGAGCTTCTCGTTCAACCAGTACCACCGCGGGCGGATCAGTTCGAACTCGAACGTGAAGTAAAGCGGCACCCCCTTGTTGAGCGCTTCTTCCAGGGTATGGGTGAGCGCGATGTCGAATTCGGCCTCAAGAAAATAGCCGTCCTCGGCGGCAACCAGCGCCGCTTTCCTGATCTCGATGCCGTCGGCCCGCGCCGGTGCCGCGGCGGCGGTGCCGAGGAGCAGCGCCGCGAGCGCGGCGAACCGGCTAAGACTTCTGCAGGAGAGCATAGAAGAAGCCATCATGCCGTGCGTCCGGAAGCAGTTGGCCCGCTGGCAGTTGCATGTCGTTGTTGATCGCGGGAAGAACGAGGCGCGTCGCGTCCTGATGGCGCTCCAGAAACCGCGCAACCGGTTCGCTGTTTTCCTCCTGGAACACGGAACAGGTTGCGTACAGCAATTTACCACCACTGGCGAGCGTCTGCCACAGCGCGTCGAGCATGCGGCCCTGCGAGTGCGCGAAGCGCGCGATATCGGTTTCGCGCCGCAGCCATTTGATGTCGGGATGCCGCCGCGCGACGCCTGAAGCGCTGCAGGGAACGTCCGCGAGGATGCGCTCGAACGGCGTTCCATCCCACCAGGATGCCGGCTCGCACGCGTCACCGCAGGTGACGCGTGCCGCCAACCCCAACCGCTTCAGATTCGCGCTCACCCGCTCGAGCCGGCCGGCGGCGTTGTCGAGCGCGGTGAGCTCCACGTCGGCCAATTCCAGCATGTGCCCGGTCTTGCCGCCGGGCGCTGCGCACGCGTCGAGCACGCGCATGCCGTCGTGGAGGTCGAGCCGCGGCGCGGCGAGCTGCGCCGCGGCGTCCTGCACCGACACCAGCCCTTCGGCCAGTCCGGGTATGCGCGCGGCTGGCAACGCTTTCTCCAACAACACCGCGGCCTCGCCGCAGGCCTCGCCCACGATGCCGTGGCGATCGAGCTGTTCCAGGTACCCGGTGACGTTCGCGCGCAGGCGGTTAACGCGCAGCGTGAGCGGTGGATGCATATTGTCCGCTTCCAGCACGGCCGCGAAATGTTCCGGGTACTGAGCGCGCAGCTTGTTGATCCACCATTGCGGATGGGAATAACGCGCGGTCTCGCTGCTCTGCACGCGGGCGTCCAGCGCAGACTGCTCGCGAAGAAAATTTCGCAGCACCGCGTTGGCAAGACCCTTCGCGGAAGTCAGCCCGAGGGCTTTACAGGCTTGCACAGCGTGATCCACGACGGCATGAGGCGCGGCGCGCGTGCGTTCGAGCTGGAAGAGCGCGACCAGCAGCAGGGGGCGTAGCCGTGCATCCTTGAGCGGCCTATCCAGCAGTGCATCCAACAGCGCATCGAGCCGGCCGAGAAAACGCAGCGTGCCGTAGGCGAGGTCCTGGACCGCGGCACGGTTGCGCGCGTCGAGTTGCACGTGGCGCTGCCAGGCCGCCGCGAACTCGGCGTCGAGGCTGTGCCCCGCGAGCACGCCCCCGATGATGGTGGCCGCCAGACGTTGCGCCTCAATCATCGCCAGACCCGAAACGCGTCCCGTGCGCGAGCTTGTAGCCGGACAGGAAAGCCTGCGCCGAAAGCCGTTTGCCGCCGGCTCGCTGCAGCTCGGCGATGCGCAGGGCGCCCCTGCCGCAAGCCACCACGATGCCGTCTGCTCCCGCTGCGCTCACCGCGCCCGGCGCGGCGCCGGTGCTCGCTTCGACGCAAGCGCGCCAGATCTTAAGCGCCATGTCCTCGTGCCGGGTCTGCGCGCCCGGCACGGGATCGAATGCCCGCACCTGGCGTTCGATCTCGGCGGCAGGTTTGCGCCAGTCGATTTCAGCTTCCCGCTTGTCTATGCGCGGCGCGTAGGTGGCAGCCGCGGCGTCCTGCACATGCGGCAGAGGTTTCGCAGCTAGTGCCTCGACCAGCAATTGCGCGCCGAGCGCGGCTAGCTTGTCGTGCAGCGTGCCGGTCGTATCCTCCGGGGCGATCGGGATGGCCCGCTGTAGCAGCATCGGCCCGGTATCGAGGTTCTGGTCCATCTGCATGATGGTCACGCCCGTTTCGGCATCGCCAGCGAGCAGCGCGCGCTGAATCGGTGCCGCCCCGCGCCAGCGCGGCAGCAGCGAAGCGTGCACGTTGATGCAGCCGTGCGCTGGCAGCGAGAGCAGTTCGGGCGGCAGCATCAATCCGTAGGCGGCCACCACCAGCGCTTCGGGGCGCGCGGCCGCTATCGCGCCTTGCGTCGCCGCATTCTTGAGCGTAGCGGGTTGCAGAAGTGCAAGTCCGCGTTCGAGCGCGAGCTGCTTGACCGCGGAAGGATGCGGTTTCAGCCCGCGGCCAGCGGGCCGCTCCGGCTGGGTTAAAACGAGCGTGACTTCGTGCCTCGCCCGCAACAAGGCCTCCAGCGATACTGCCGCGAACTCGGGCGTGCCTGCGAAGACGAGCTTCATCGCGGCCACCACGGAGGGCGCCCAGGGAGGGTCATGAATGGGCAGGAATGACGGAACCGCGCGGCTTCGTGCTCATGACGGCGCGCGGAAGACGGCGCCGCAAAGCCCAAGCGGAAATCAGAGCACCGGGCGGCGGGCGTCCAGTTCCACCGGCCGCCGTTCGTGCTTCTTGATCCGGGAACGGATGCGGCTTTGCTTGAGACGAGAAAGCTTCTCGACGAAGACCTTGCCTTCGAGATGGTCCATTTCATGTTGTATGCACACCGCGAGCAATCCCTCCGCTTCGAGCGTGTACGGCCGCCCGTCGGCGTCCTGCGCGCGCACCGTGATGCGCTCGGCGCGCCGCACTTTCTCGTACACGTCCGGCACTGACAGGCAACCTTCTTCACGATCGGCCTCGCCGCTGGCGGCGATCAATTCCGGGTTGACGAACACCCGCAGCTGGTCGCGGCTTTCCGAGATATCGATGACGATGATGCGCAAATGCACGTCCAGCTGTGTTGCGGCCAAGCCAACCCCGGGCGCGGCATACATGGTTTCCACCATGTCATTGATTAATTTACGAATTCCATCATCGAACTGTTCCACTCTTGCCGCGATTTGGTGGAGCCTGGGGTCCGGGTAGCGCAAAATGGTGAGCACAGCCATAGAAAAGCTTGCTAATTTAATCAACTAGATGCAGAATTTAATCCAAACTCTCGGGTGCAGCGCCAATCAAGGGCTGCACCTTATTACTCTAAATTGAGGGCGTTCCATGCGAAACACAATTATATCCCTGATTTTGTTGCTGACTCCGGCCTTGCAGGTGTACGCGGCGGATGCTGGCGCCCTGAAGGACGACGCCCCGGACCGTTACACCGTGGTTCCGGGCGATACCCTGTGGTCCATCTCCGGCCGGTTCCTCAAGGATCCCTGGAAGTGGCCTGAAGTGTGGAAGTTGAACCAGGAGCAAATCAGGAATCCGCATCGCATCTACCCGGGAGACGTCGTCGTGCTCGACCGCTCGGGACGGGAAGCGCAACTGCGGCTGATACAAGGAGGTCAAGTCCCGGACGCTGCTGCTGCCGCCTCCAGCGCCATCAAACTCTCGCCCAGGACGCGCGTCGAGCCGCTTAAGGATTCGGCGATACCGGCGATTCCGCCGTCGGCCATCGAGCCGTTCCTGTCCCGCCCTCTGGTGGTCGGCGAGGACGAGCTCGACGGTTTGCCGTTCATCCTTGCCACCGAGGAAAACCGCGTTGCAATCGGCGCCGGCAGCGTGGCTTACGTCGAGAAGCTCACCAAGGAGATGGGAAACACCTTTCAGGTGTTCCGCCGCGGCGACGCGTTGATCGATCCGGAAACCAACGATGTACTCGGCTACCAGGCGACATATCTCGGAGAGGCGCGGGTGGTCAGGTTCGGCGAGCAAAGTACCGTCGAGATCACCAAGTCGCAGCAGGAGATTTACGTCGGCGACCGCCTGCTGCCGTCTTCGAAGGCCCAGCCTACTTTCTCCTACGTGCCGCGCGCCCCAGGGAAACCGGTGCGTGGCCGTATCGTATCGACCTACGGCAACCTGGGCGAAACCGGGCCGGCCGGCATCGTGGCATTGTCCAAGGGAGCGAAGGATGGTCTCGAGGTCGGGCACGTGCTGGCGATCCTTCGCAGCCAGAGCACCGCACGGTATGAAACGCGCATGTCACCGCTCTATGGCGTCCAGGGACCGGCACTAAATAGCTCGCCGCGCACTTATTACGCCGAGCAGCTGAACACGCGTGACAGCTCCCTGTACGAAGGTGGAATGCCGATCCGGCCGGAAGACGCCGCCAAGTTGCCAGACGAGCGCTACGGCCTCGTGATGGTGTTTCGCACCTTCGACCGCGCCGCGTTCGGACTCGTAATGCAGGCCTCGCGCCCAGTCGCGATTAACGACGTCGTCATCAATCCCTGATTCCCCCGGGAGTGCGCCTCCCGGGCATCTGCGTTCCCACGCCGTCTAGAGACGGGCGTGTCCTTCTTTCCGCTGCGACATGCCGCTCGACGAGGATCTCACCGCATGGCTAAGACTGAGCCTTGCTCCTGGCTTGGGCAGCGAAGGCATGCGCCGGCTGCTCGCTGCTTTTGGCGGGCCTGGGCAGGCGCTGGCCGCGAGCCGAGCCGCGCTCGCGCGTCATGTCGCAGAACCGGTTGCGGCCGCGATCAAGCAAGGTGGACAGGATGAGGCGATTGCCGTCGCCAGCGCTTGGCTGGAGCGACCTGCGAATCATTTGTTAACCCTCGCGGACGCCGACTACCCCCGGCAGCTGCTGCAGATTCCGGATCCACCGCCGCTGCTCTACGTCAAAGGGCGCATCGACCTGCTCTCGCGCCCGGCGCTGGCCGTCGTCGGTAGCCGCCAAGCGACCGCGCAGGGCCTGGCCAATGCCGAAACCTTTGCCCGGACATTTTCCGATGCCGGCCTGACCGTAGTCAGCGGGCTGGCACTTGGCGTTGACGCCGCGGCGCACCGTGGCGGCCTGGCCGGCACATCGAGCAGCGTGGCCGTGCTCGGAACGGGTGCCGACATCGTTTACCCGGCGCGCAACCGGGAACTGGCGCACGAGCTGGCCGCGCGTGGTGCGCTGGTGTCCGAATTTCCGCTTGGCACGGGCCCGCTCGCCGCGAACTTCCCGCGCCGCAACCGGCTGATTAGTGGCTTGTCGCTCGGTTGCCTGGTGGTGGAAGCCGCCGTGGACAGCGGTTCCCTCATTACGGCGCGCCTGGCCGCCGAACAGGACAGGGAGGTATTCGCCATCCCTGGCTCGATCCATTCGCCGCTCGCCAAAGGCTGTCACGCCCTGATCAAGCAAGGAGCAAAACTCGCGGAAAGCGCCCGCGATATCCTGGAAGAACTGCGCCTGCCTGCACCCGGACCGGCGACGCCGGCGAAGGATGCCGAAATCGACGCGCGTTCAGGCGCGTTGCTTGACGCGTTGGGGCACGATCCCTGCGATCCGGATACGCTAGCCGGACGCTGCGGCCTGACCGCTGCCGAGACCGCTGCGTTGCTCACGCAACTCGAGCTGGACGGCCACGTCGCGCGGTTGCCCGGCGGCCTGTACCAGCGCCTGTCGCGCTAGCGTTTCGCCGTGCCGGCGCTGCGTCAAGCTTGCCTCGGCAGTTTTTTGTACTTATCATCTGGCGCTCTTTTGCCCCGACCACGGACACGTAGCGCATGGCGAAGCAACTGATCATCGCTGAGAAGCCCTCGGTCGCCGCGGACATCGCGCGCGCGCTGGGCGGCTTCAAACGTCACGGCGAGTACTTCGAAAGCGACGAATTCGTGCTCTCCTCCGCGGTCGGCCACCTGCTCGAGCTGCGCGCGCCCGAAGAGCACGATCCGCGCAAGGGCCGCTGGACGTTCAGGCATCTGCCGGTGATCCCGCCGCACTTCGAGCTTGCGCCGATCGAGAGAACCGAGCCCCGCCTGAACGTGCTGTTGCGCCTGATGAAGCGCAAGGATGTGGCCGGCCTCGTCAACGCCTGCGACGCCGGGCGCGAAGGCGAGTTGATCTTCCGCTACATCGTACAGCACGCGAAGGCCAAGAAGCCGATCTCGCGACTGTGGCTGCAGTCGATGACCCAGGGCGCGATCCGGGAGGGCTTCGAGGCGCTGCGCGCCGACCGCGACATGCTCTCCCTTGCCGACGCAGCGAAGTGCCGCTCGGAAGCAGACTGGCTGGTCGGTATCAATGGTACGCGCGCGATGACCGCGTTCAACAATCGCGTCAGCGAGACGGGTTTCTTCAAGACCACGGTCGGGCGCGTGCAGACGCCCACGCTGGCCATCCTGGTGGAGCGCGAGGAGAAAATCCGCGGCTTCAAGTCGCGCGACTATTGGGAAGTGCACGCGCGTTTCGGCGCCAACGCGGGCGAATACCCGGGGCGCTGGTTCGATCCCGCCTTTAAGAAAGACGATGACGCTGAGCGCAAAACCGAGCGCATCTGGAAGGAATCCGCCGCCGCAGCCGTAGTCGCGGCCTGCGAAGGGAAAACCGGCACGGTCGAGGAAGAGACCAAGCCGACGACGCAGATGTCGCCCCTGCTCTTCGACCTCACCAGCTTGCAGCGCGAGGCGAACGGGCGCTTTGGTTTCTCGGCGCGCACCACGCTCTCGCTTGCGCAGGCGCTCTACGAACGACACAAGGTCCTGACCTATCCGCGCACCGACGCGCGCGCGCTGCCGGAAGATTACGTCGCCACGGTCAAGAAGACCATGGACGTCCTCGCCGGCTCGAAGGAGTACGCGCCGTTTGCGAAGAATGTGATCAAGAATGGCTGGATCAAGCCCAACAAACGCATCTTTGACAACGCCAAGATCAGCGACCACTTCGCCATCATCCCCACGCTGCAGGCGCCGAAACACCTGAACGAGATCGAGCAAAAACTCTACGACATGGTGGTGCGTCGCTTCCTCGCGGTATTCCACCCTGCCGCCGAGTTCCTGCAGACCACGCGCATCACCAAGGTCGGGGAGAATCATTTCAAGACCGAAGGCAAGATTCTACAAATCCCGGGCTGGCTCGCGATCTACGGCAAGCTGCAGCAGGACGAGAACCAGAACCTGCCGGCGGTCGGCGCGAACGAGAAGGTAGGTGTCGTTGAGATCAAGGCGGCTGCCAACCAGACCAAGCCGCCGCCGCGTTATTCGGAGGCGACTCTGCTCTCCGCCATGGAGGGCGCAGGCAAACTGGTCGAGGACGACGAGTTGCGCGAAGCGATGGGAGCCAAGGGGCTCGGCACGCCGGCCACACGAGCGGCGGTCATCGAAGGCCTACTCTACGAAGACTACATCCATCGCAATGGGCGCGAACTGGTGCCCACACCGAAGGCGTTCTCGCTGATGTTCGCGCTGAAACACTTCGGGGTCACCGAGATCACCTCGCCCGAACTCACCGGCGACTGGGAATACAAGCTCAAGCAGATGGAAAGCGGCAAGTTGCCGCGCGAGGAATTCATGGTCCATATCGAGCAGGTCACGCGCGACTTGGTCGAGCGCATCAAGAACGGCGAGATTCCTGACGAGGTGTACGCAATCGTGGAGGCGCCGTGCCCGAAGTGTGGCAGCGTGGTGCAGGAAAACTATCGCAAGTTCCAGTGCCAGAAATGCGATTTTTCCCTGTACAAGGTCTCCGCTGGGCGTGAGTGGTCACCGGAGGAGGTCGCCGAGCTGATCCAGAAGCGCTTTATCGGCCCGCTCAACGGCTTCCGCAGCCGCATGGGCAAGCCTTTTTCAGCGGGTATCCGGCTTTCCAACGACCTCAAGATCGAGTTCGACTTCGGGCAGGCCCGGCTCGACGAGGAAGCAGCCAATCCGCCCGATTTCAGCAGCCAGGAAAGCCTTGGCCCCTGTCCCAAGTGCAGCGCGCGCGTGTTCGAGTACGGCACGGTATACGTCTGCGAGAAAGCGGTTGGCGCGGAGCGCACCTGTGATTTCCGCTCGGGCAAGATGATTCTGCAGCAACCCGTTGAGCGCGCTCAGATGCAGAAGTTGCTCACCTCCGGCCGCACCGATCTTCTCACGCGCTTCATCTCGAAGAAGGGGCGGCCGTTCAAGGCTTACCTGGCCAAGACGGCCGAAGGCAGGGTCGGTTTCGAATTCGAGGCGCGCAAACCGAAAGCCGAGAAACCAGCGGGGCCGGCGAACGCGACACGCCAGGTTCCCGCAGCCGCCACCGCTACCGCGACGCCCGACAGGAAGAAAAAAGCGCCGCCCAAGCCCGCGCGCGCCGCGCCAACGGCTGCATCGACGCCCAAAGCGAAACGCAAAGCTGCTTAGAGCAGGAAAAAGTAAGGGGATACTTCCCTCATGTCGGGGCCGTTGCCGTCATCCTGAAACGGCTTCCTGGAGGTCGAATTAGATGTCGAGGTTGCGCGCTCCGAGCGCATTGGCCTCGATGAAATTGCGGCGCGGCTCGACTTCGTCGCCCATCAGGGTAGAAAAAATCTCGCCAGCACTTACAGCGTCCTCAACGCGGGTCTTCAGGAGCCGCCGCGTCCCCGGATCCATGGTGGTCTCCCACAGCTGCGAGGGATTCATCTCGCCCAGGCCCTTGTAGCGCTGTACGCTGATGCCACGCTGGACTTCCGCGAGCAGCCAATCGATCGCCTCGCGAAACTCTTTCACCTGCTGTTGCTTGTCGTCGCGCTTCACGTACGCTCCGCTGCCCAGCAGCCCGTGCAGCACTTGCGCAGTGTTGCGGATCTGCGCATAGTCGCCGCTTTGTACGAAATCGGCATCGATAACGCTCTGGTGCACGACGCCGTGCTGTGTGCGGTTCACAGCGAGCACATTGCGCTCGGTCTTGTCGTCGTAGCGCACCTCGACCGTCATGCCCAACGGCAATAGCGCGACGGCGAGATCCTTCGCGCTCTGCCGCGCACTATTCTCGTCGGCCAGATCGAGTTGCACCGGCCGGCGCAGCAGCGCGTGCAGCACGTCCTCGTCGATCAAGCGGCTTGCGCGCTCGATCACCGCCTCGGCGAGCAAATACTCGTTGGCGATTTTCTCCAGTGGCTCCTTGGAGAGGATCTGGCCTCCCTTCGAGGTGTGCAGCTCCGCCTCGGATAGCGCGAGCGTCAGCAGGAACTGCTTCTGCTCGTGCTCGTCTTTTAGGTAACGCTCGGTCTTGCCGTGCTTTACCTTGTAGAGCGGCGGCTGCGCGATGTAAACATGCCCGCGCTCGATCAGCTCCGGCATCTGGCGAAAGAAGAAAGTAAGCAGCAGCGTGCGGATGTGCGAACCGTCTACGTCCGCGTCGGTCATGATGATGATGCGGTGGTAGCGCAGTTTGTCCGGCGCGTAATCCTCACCCACGCCAGTGCCGAGCACGCTAATTAGGGTGATGATTTCCTGTGAGGAGAGCACCTTGTCGATGCGCGCCTTTTCCACGTTCAATATTTTGCCCTTGAGCGGCAAAATCGCCTGGAACTTGCGGTCGCGGCCCTGCTTGGCCGAGCCGCCGGCGGAATCGCCCTCCACGATATAGAGCTCGCACTTGGCCGGGTCGCGTTCCTGGCAATCGGCGAGCTTGCCCGAGAGTCCGAACGAATCGAGCACGCCCTTGCGGCGGGTGAGCTCGCGCGCCTTGCGCGCCGCTTCGCGCGCGCGCGCCGCATCGATGATCTTGGAGCAAATGACGCGCGCATCGGACGGCTTCTCCAGCAGGAATTCGTGCAGCTTCTGCGCCACGATCTCGTCCACTACCGGGCGCACCTCAGAGGAAACAAGCTTATCCTTGGTCTGCGAGGAGAACTTGGGCTCGGGCACCTTCACCGAGAGCACCGCGGTGAGCCCTTCCTTCATGTCGTCGCCGGTGGTCTCGACTTTGGCCTTCTCGGCGAGCTTGTTGGACTCGATGTACTGGTTCAGCGTGCGCGTCAGCGCGGCGCGCACGCCGGTCAGGTGAGTGCCGCCGTCGCGCTGCGGTATGTTGTTGGTGAAGCACTGCATCGACTCCTGATAGGAATCGTTCCACTGCATCGCCACTTCCACGACGATGCCGTCTTTCTCGCCCTTCGTGTAGAAAACGTTCTGGTGCAGAACGTTCTTGCTGCGGTTCATGTACTCGACGAAGCCCTTGACACTACCGACGAACGAGAATTTCTCTTCTTTCCCGCTACGCTGATCGACCAGGGAAATATCCAGCCCGCTATTGAGAAATGCGAGCTCGCGCAGCCGCTTGGCCAGTATCTCGTAGTGGAACTCGATGCGGCCGAAGAAAATCTCCTTGCTCGGCAGGAAGTGCACCTCGGTGCCGCGGCGCTCGCTCTTGCCGGTGGCTTTGAGCGGCGAAACCGCCTCGCCCAGTCGAAACTCCATCTGGTAGTGCTGCCCGTCGCGGCGTATTGACAGCCGCAACCACTCCGACAGCGCATTCACGACCGATACGCCGACGCCGTGCAGCCCTCCGGCCACCTTGTAGGAATTATTGTCGAACTTGCCCCCGGCATGCAGTTCGGTCATCACGACCTCTGCGCTCGAGCGCCCCTCCTCGTCGCCGGGATGGCCGTCGGTCGGGATGCCGCGCCCGTTGTCGACCACGCTAATCGAGTTATCGGTGTGTATGGTGACCGTGATCTCGTTGCAGTAGCCGGCGAGCGCCTCGTCCACGGAGTTGTCGACCACCTCGAACACCATGTGGTGCAGCCCGGAACCGTCGCTGGTGTCCCCGATATACATGCCGGGACGCTTGCGCACCGCCTCCAGGCCCTTGAGAACCTTGATGCTGCTGGAATCGTAGTCGTCGGCCGACCGCTGCGGCTCTTTCTCAATTGCCTCGTTCGTCATTCCCTGCCTCTAGATCCGCATCGGCATGACCACGTAACGGAACTCCGGATTCTCCGCCACGGTTACCAGCATGCTGCTGTTGGCGTCCCCGAATGAGCATTCGACGTTGTCGCTATGCACATTGTTCAGCACGTCCAGCAGATAAGTTATGTTGAAGCCGATATCCAGCGCGTCGCCTCCATAGGAGATCTCCAACTCCTCCTGGGCCTCCTCCTGCTCGTTGTTGGTGCACGAGATGCGAAGGCTGTTCGGTGCCACCATCCAGCGCACGCCGCGGAACTTCTCGTTCGACAGGATCGCCGCGCGCTGCAGCGACTGCAGCAGTTCCTGGCGTTTGATGGAAAAACGCTTCTGATAATTCGTCGGCACCACGCGCGTATAGTCCGGGAACTTGCCATCGATGATCTTGGTCGTGAGCACGATGTTTCCAAAGGTAAAGCGCACCAGGCTCGCAAAGATTTCGATATTGACCGGTTCCTCCCCGTCCCCGAGTAGCCGTCCCAGTTCGAGCACCGCCTTGCGCGGCAGTATCACTTCGCGCTGCTCCTGCTGTTGTCCCAGCGGCCGTGCGGCATAGCTCAGCCGGTGCCCGTCCGTGGCGACAACTCGAATCAGCCCCCCATCCAGCACCAGCAGTAACCCGTTCAGGTAATAACGTATGTCCTGCTGTGCCATGGCAAATTGCACCAGCAAGAGCAATTCCCGCAGCGCCTTCTGCGGCATCGATACCTTGGCCTGCGCCGCGCCCGGGTCCGCCATCGCCGGGAAGTCCGACGATGGCAACGTCTGCAGATTGAAACGGCTTTTTCCCGCGCGCACCTGGAGGCGGTTGTTCTGCACATCCAGCGTGGCTTCGGTGGCTTCGGGCAATGCTCGCAGGATATCTTGCAATTTGCGGGCGGACACCGTCAGGCTCGTATCCTCGCCTCCTCCCTTGCCGGTCTCCGTGCTGGCCGCCACCTGAATCTCCAGATCCGTCGCCACCAACTGCAGTTGGTTTTTCTTGCGTTCGATCAGGACGTTCGACAGGATCGGCAACGTATGACGCTTCTCCACGATACCGGTTACCGCTTGCAAGGGTTTCAGCAACGTATCGCGTTCAAGTTGGACGAGCTTCATAGATTAATGTTTTAAATTAAAGATAGTAGGACTAGTAATGTCACTGTTTTCTGTGGGCAAGTTGGTGAGACCCAGAGCAAGCGTGCGAAAGAAGGCAGGAAAAAACTGTGCGAAAGCCGGTAAACCTTGTGGGGAATTTGTGGACGAAAAACTTCCTAAGTGCAGGACATCTGGTTATCCACAATACACACACGACAAATCAGCTTCTCAGCACGTTGAGCAGCGAGTTGAAATCCCGGGTGAGTTCGCTGTTCGTGGATTTGAGCACGGCGATCTTGCGGCAGGCGTGCAGCACGGTGGTATGGTCACGGCCGCCGAAGGCATCGCCGATGTCGGGTAGGCTCAACTGGGTCAGTTCCTTGGCAAGCGCCATTGCCATCTGGCGCGGGCGGGCGACATTGCGGCTGCGTTTCTTTGAGTACATTTCAGAGACCTTGATCTTATAGTAGTCGGCTACGGTCCTCTGGATGTTTTCGATGGATACCAGGCGGTGCTGGATTGCCAGCAGATCGCGCAGCGCTTCGCGGCACAGCTCGGCCGTCAGCTCGCGGCCGGAAAAACGCGCGTAGGCGAACACTCGTTTCAATCCACCCTCGAGCTCGCGCACGTTGGACTGGATATGCTTGGCGAGGAAAAAAGCCACGGCCTCGTCAAGCCGGATGCCCTCGGCCTCCGCCTTCTTGAGCAGGATTGCGACGCGCATTTCCAGTTCCGGGGGCTCGACGGCGACGGTCAGACCCCAGCCGAACCGGGAGATGAGGCGGTTCTCGATGCCCGCGATCTCCTTGGGATAGGTGTCGCAGGTGATCACCACCTGCTTGTGCGCCTCGATCAACGCATTGAACGCGTAGAAGAATTCCTCCTGGGTGCGGTTCTTGCCGCTGAAGAACTGGATGTCGTCGATCAGCAGCAGGTCCAAGGAGTGGTAGTAGCGCTTGAAATCGTCGAAGGCCTTGTGCTGGTAGGCGCGCACCACGTCCGACACGTACTGCTCCGCGTGGATGTAGCGGATCTTGGTTTCTGGCGCCTGTTCGCGCAGGCGGTTGCCGATTGCTTGTATGAGGTGGGTCTTGCCCAGGCCTACACCGCCATAAATGAAAAGCGGGTTGTAGGCTGCGCCTGGCCGCTCCGCTACCTGGGCCGCGGCGGCCCGCGCCAGTTCATTGGCTTTGCCGGTAACGAAGGTGTCAAAAGCAAAGGTTGAGTTGAGACGTGATACCTCGCGGCTGCTCGGTTTCGCCCCACGGTCCTTCGGAGCTTGCGGCGGTTGGTGTGCAGTGGGGGTTAAGGCATGCTCCCTGTCGGCAAGGGTAAGCAGTACCTCGATATTGCGCTTCAATTGCTCGCGTGCGAGCAGCTCGATGCGCGGGAGGAACTTGTCGCGGATCCATTGCAGCACGAATCGGTTCGGCGCAACCAGAGTGAGCCGGTCGCCGTCGGCGTGGAATCGCAACGGCTTAATCCAGGTTTGGTATTGCTGGGGTGGCAGCTCCTTCTCGAAGCGGGCCAGACAGAAGCGCCAGAAGCTGTTCATCGGCGTCGCGTTGGAGTTGGAATTCGGACCCGGACGAAGGAGAGTTTTCAGTTTGAGATTTTATCCTTTTTGAGGGCGGTTATCCACAGCAACCGGATGCCGGCGAGTTGTTTTCGGAGCGCAACAAAAGGTTGACACGACCGAGAGTTAAAGGTTGTAATAGCGCGCTTTTCAGCAGGCGGACGGAGCAAGATGAAACGGACTTATCAGCCATCAAAGACACGCCGCAAGCGCACCCATGGCTTTCTCGTGCGTAAGCGGACCCGCGGCGGGCGGGCGGTGCTGCGTGCCCGCCGTGCCAAAGGACGCGCACGGCTGAGCGTCTGAGCACAGGAGCGCCGGCCACACTGCCGCGCAGCGCCCGGCTGCTGCGACGCGAGCAGTTCATGGAAGCGCTGGCATCCGGCCCGGCCGGCCGGAGCCGCTATTTCACCTTGTTCGTGAGGCCTAACGGCCTGTCCCTGGCGCGCATAGGGGTCATTGCAAGCAAGCGAGTCGCGCCCCGAGCGGTGGACCGCAACCGGGCCAAGCGATTGGTGCGGGAAGTTTTCCGCAAACTGCGCCAGCGTCTGGAGGGCGTGGATGTAGTGGTGGAGCTGCGCCGCTGCCCATCCCAGAAATTTGACGAGGATGCGGGCGCGGAAATAACCAGGCTGCTGGAGGAGTTTGGCGGCCGGCCCCGCGCTCAGGACCGCAAGTCTTCCCGGTAAAGCACGGCTATGGATTCACAACGGCTCATTCTTTTTTTCGTTTTCTCGTTCTCGGTATTCCTGCTGCTGGATGGCTGGCAGCGCGATCAGCAACCGCCGCAGCCGGCTGCCGTCCACGGCGACAAGGCCGCTAAAGCGGTATCTCCTGGCGCGCAGGTGCCGGTCCCAAGCGAAAAGCTCGCAGTGCCACAGTCGGCCGTTCCCCAGCAAGGGCAGCGCGCCGCGGAGACCGCCGCTACGATACAGGTCGAGACGGATCTCGTCGTCGCGCAGATTGGTACTCTAGGCGGCGATCTGCGCCATCTGCAGTTCAAGAAACACCGTGACATTCTCGACAAGAACAAGGACTTCATCCTGTTCGAAATGTCCCCGGAGCGCACCTATGTCGCGCAGTCCGGATTGATTGGCGAGGGCTTGCCCAATCACCGGTCGGTGTACAAGGCGACCACCAATAACCATAAGCTGGCCGACGGCCAGGATACCTTGGAAGTCCGTCTAACCGCGTCTCCGGCCGAAGGCGTGCAGGTGGACAAGATCTATCGTTTCCGCCGGGGAAGTTACCTGATTGACGTCGGTTTTGAAATCGTCAACAAGGGCGCGGCGGCGGTACAGCCGTATGCTTATTTCCAGATCGTGCGTGACGGCAAGCCGCCGGTCGGGGACTCGGCAATGCTGCCGACCTTCACCGGGATGGCGGTCTATACCGAGAAAGAAAAGTTTCAGAAGTTCACGTTCGAGGACGTCGCCAAGAACAAGGCGCCGTACCCCAAGAACAGCAATGATGGCTGGGTCGCGATACTTCAGCATTATTTCTTCAGCGCCTGGTTGCCGAAGGACGGGACGCCACGTGAGTTCTATTTGCGCAAGCTGGACGAAAATCTGTATGCAGCGGGCGTGATCGTTCCGAACGGCAGTCTCGGCGCCGGCGCCAGTGCGATGGTCGCCGTGCCGTTTTTTGCCGGGCCCCAGGAACAGGAGCAGCTGGCGAAAATTGCCCCGGGCCTGGATCTCACCATTGACTATGGTTGGCTGACGGTAATCGCCGTGCCGCTTTTCTGGGTGCTGGCCCGGCTCTACGAATGGACTGGCAATTGGGGGTTCGCCATCATCCTGCTCACGTTGATCATCAAGCTGCTGTTCTACCCGCTGTCGGCGGCGAGCTATCGCTCCATGGCAAAGATGCGGGTGCTGGCACCAAAGCTGCAGCGGTTGAAGGACCAGTACGGCGACGACCGTCAGCGCTTGCAGCAGGCGATGATGGAGCTGTACAAGACCGAGAAAATCAATCCACTCGGCGGCTGCATGCCGATACTAGTGCAAATACCTGTTTTTATTGCGCTTTATTGGGTTTTGCTGGCCAGCGTTGAGCTGCGTCATGCACCCTTCATGCTGTGGATAACTGATCTGGCCGCGCCGGATACGCTTTTCGGCGTATGGTTCGGGATGCCGATTGGTCTTCTCCCGATCCTGATGGCCGCGACCATGTGGATCCAGACCAAGCTTAATCCCGAGCCGCCGGATCCGGTGCAGGCCAAGGTCATGAAGATCATGCCGATCGTGTTCAGCGTGTTCTTTTTCTTCTTCCCCGCCGGCCTGGTGCTCTACTGGCTCATCAACAACGTGCTCTCGATCGCGCAACAATGGCAGATCACACGCGTATTGGAGCGCGCAGCCGCCTCGCGCAAGAATTGACGCGACCAAACTGTTCACGGCCCGGACCCGAATCACAGCAGGCCGATGTCACAGAACGATGCCATTGAACGATGCCATTGCCGCTATCGCGACCGCGCCCGGATTGAGTGGCATCGGCGTGGTGCGAGTCAGCGGCCCGCGCCTGGGTTCCCTGGTAGCTGCTCTCGTCGGTAATCAGTTGCCACCACGCCAGGCCGTTCTGTCCGGGTTCCGCGACGCGCGTGGCGAGGTCATCGATCAGGGCATCGCGCTATTTTTCCCGGCACCGCGCTCGTACACCGGCGAAGACGTGCTGGAGTTGCAGGGACACGGCGGGACCGTGGTACTACAACAGCTGCTCAAGCGTTGCCTTGAACTGGGAGCGCGGCCGGCACAGCCCGGCGAGTTCACCCAGAGGGCCTATCTCAACGACAAGCTCGATCTTGCGCAAGCCGAGAGCGTGGCAGATTTGATCAGCGCTGCCACGGCGGAGGCGGCACGCGGCGCGCTGCGTTCACTGCAGGGCGCTTTCTCGCGCAAGGTCGAAGAACTCGTGCAAGGCCTGATCGAGTTGCGGGCATTGGTCGAAGCCACGCTGGACTTCCCCGATGAGGAAATTGATTTCCTGAAACAGGCGGACGCCGAAGGCAGGCATGCGGTCCTGCGGGCCCAACTGCGAAACCTGTTGTCAGCATCGCAACAAGGCAGCCTCCTGAGAGAGGGGATACAGGTGGTGCTGGCGGGCCAACCCAATGTCGGCAAGTCGAGCCTGCTCAACCGGCTCGCAGGTGAAGACTTGGCCATCGTCACCGAAATACCGGGGACTACCCGTGATGCAATCCGCCAGAGCATCAGCTTGGAAGGAGTCCCGGTTCACATTATCGATACGGCAGGCCTGCGCGAGGCCCGCGACCCTGTCGAACGCATCGGTATTGAGCGCACTTGGGCGGCCATCGAGAAGGCCGATTTTCTGCTGCTTCTGATAGACGCGACCCAAGGCGAACGCGAAGCTGACCGCGACATTCATAAGAGGCTCCCATCAACCCTGCCTTGTATCCGGGTCATGAACAAAATCGACTTGCTGACGGGGCGGGCAGCTCAAGGGAGGCGGGACGATTCGAACACGGTGTGGCTCTCAGCCAAGACCGGGGACGGCATGGACGGATTACGCAAATCGCTTCTGGAAGCAGCGGGATGGCAAGGCGGGGGGGAAGGGTTGTTCATGGCCCGCGAGCGCCATGTGCAGGCCTTGGAGCAAGCCCAGTCACATCTGGAGAGAGCAACTCAGCAACTTGACCGCCCTGAATTATTCGCTGAGGAGTTACGCCTGGCTCAGGAGTCGTTGGGGACCATCACAGGCGAGTTCACGTCGAACGATCTGTTGGGGGAGATATTCAGCCGGTTTTGCATAGGAAAATGAGTCACTCAAGTATGTTTCACGTGGAACATAACCTTGTTGCATTATGTTGCGACGCAGCAATAGCTGGTTGTTTCACGTGAAACATGCCTTTTCTCGGGTTCTGCCTACAATGGATTTACGGTATCATTGCCTGTTCGCAGTCTTACCTCGGAAGTATTGATGCAACCTGTTGAAACATATGATGTTATTGTAGTTGGTGGCGGCCATGCCGGCACCGAGGCTGCCTTGGTTGCGGCACGCATGGGTTGCGAAACACTGTTGTTGACCCACAGCATCGAAACCCTGGGCCAGATGTCCTGCAATCCCTCTATCGGGGGCATAGGCAAGGGCCATCTAGTCCGCGAGATCGATGCGCTGGGAGGCGCGATGGCCAGCGCGACTGACGAGGCGGGTATCCAGTTTCGCATTCTTAATTCACGCAAGGGCCCGGCGGTGCGTGCAACCCGTGCGCAGGCCGACCGTGTGCTCTACCGGAAAGCGATACGCGGCCGGCTCGAGACTCAGCCGCGGCTGCGCGTTTTCCAGCAAGCGGTCGATGATCTGCTGCTCGAGGGCGAGTGTGTTACCGGGGTCGTGACGCAAATCGGGCTCAAGTTCTCCGCGCGCACGGTTGTGCTAACGACCGGGACTTTTCTCGCCGGATTGATTCACGTCGGCCTGAAGAATTACCAGGCGGGGCGCGCAGGCGATCCGCCGGCGTTGACGCTCGCACAGCGGTTGCGCGAATTGAAGCTTCCCGTAGGCCGGCTGAAAACCGGCACGCCGCCGCGCATCGACGGGCGCAGCATCGATTTCTCCGTGATGACCGAGCAGCCAGGCGATGAGCCGACGCCGGTGTTTTCTTTTCTTGGCTGCCGCGAGCAGCACCCACGGCAAGTGCCTTGCTGGATCACGCACACCAATGCGCGCACGCACGAGATCATCCGCGGCGCGCTCGACCGCTCGCCGCTCTACAGCGGCGTGATCGAGGGCGTCGGGCCGCGCTATTGTCCCTCGATCGAGGACAAGGTGACGCGATTCGCAGCGAAATCCTCGCACCAGATTTTCCTGGAGCCGGAAGGACTCACTGTCAGCGAGTTCTATCCCAATGGCATCTCGACGAGCCTGCCGTACGACGCGCAACAGGAGCTGGTGCGCTCGATCCGCGGCCTTGAACGCGCGCATATTACGCGCCCGGGTTATGCCATCGAGTACGATTACTTCGATCCGCGTGGACTGAAACGCTCGCTTGAGACCAAGGCGATCGCAGGCCTGTTCTTCGCCGGGCAGATCAACGGCACCACCGGATACGAAGAGGCCGCGGCACAGGGATTGCTCGCGGGCGTCAATGCTGCGCTGTGCGTGAAGGAGCGCGAGTCCTGGTGTCCGCGGCGCGACGAGGCTTATTTAGGCGTGCTGGTGGATGACCTGGTCACGCGTGGCGTGTCCGAGCCGTACCGCATGTTCACAAGCCGTGCGGAGTACCGCCTGTCCTTGCGCGAGGATAACGCTGACCTGCGGCTGACCGAGATCGGATATCGATTGGGCGCGGTAGGCAATGCGCGCTGGGAGGCGTTTTCACGCAAGCGAGAAGCCATTGCGTGCGAGCAGGAACGGCTGAAGAGCACTTGGATCAACCCCCGCGTGATCGCGCCGGAGGCCGTCGTGTCTGTCATCGGTCAGCCGCTTGAACGTGAGCACTCGCTAACCGAGCTGCTGCGCCGGCCGGACGTGGGCTATACGCGGCTGATGACCCTGCCCGGCGCCGGTCCTGGCGTCGACGATCCGC
>Ga0137465_1000301_pt1 | contig 26691 bp, 32 predicted proteins | sample EasRivERMGT828_2_FD_104906 | JGI IMG/M metagenome (GOLD analysis project Ga0137465, IMG submission 104906) | Soil microbial communities from meander-bound floodplain in the East River, Colorado, USA - East River MetaG ERMGT828_2 | ecosystem: Environmental > Terrestrial > Soil > Floodplain ... | reverse complement strand
TGGTTCTCCGGTTCTCGGGGGATCTGAGGCTTCAGAGTCTGACCTATCTAGTCAAGGGGATCCGGTATACATAACCTGTGGATATGTATACATAGGTTTCACTCCACTACCTTCAAACCTATTCGCACAAGGGGAGAAAACGCCACGGCTGGCGGAAGTCCCCAGCCAGGAAGATCGTCCAGCAGTCCGGGCCCAGCAGATCGATCCGGTGCTGGTCGTCGGCGCCGAGCTCGTTGACGTCGCCGGGCCGGAAGTCCCGGACCACGACGCCGCCACCAGGCCGGCAGCGAAACTCACGGTATCCGCCGACGACGATCAGGCTGGCCGACCAGCCCCACGGATGGGAGTGCACGGCGTCGGACGGATCGGACGCCAGGAAATGATGCAGGAAGATCGCCGGACCCTGGCGCCGGGCGGCCGGATGCCAGCCGGCGGCATAGTAGCGGTCCAGGTAGGGCCGGCCGTTGGGCTGGATATGCTGGACGCCACACGTCCGCGCTATCCCTTCGCACCAGGCTCGAGCGGCCGTGTCGTCCACTGCGGTTTCCTGTTCGCCTGGTCCTAGGACCACTAGGACCACAAGCTGGATCTCTAGGTTCCGGTCCTAGTGGTCCTAGGACCGAACACGCCAGGCCGCCCGATCCACAGACCCAGCCGGACCGTGTAGAGGGCGCTAGAGGGAACGCCGTCAGACGGCCGGCTGTGGACCGGGACGGCCCGGCGTTCGTGGCCGCCAGCCTCAGCCAGCGGCGCTAGTCCTGGCCATCGTGCCACTCGCGATGGACGGCCGACAGCTTGGCAAACGCGATCGCGGCCAGCACCAGCACCAGCAGACCGATCCCGGCCGTCGTCAGCAGAAGATAGCCCATCAATTACCCGCTCGAGTCTTGGCAGCGTGACACGCCTTGCACAGTCCCTGCACATTCGCCCGGCTCAGGAACAGCGCCCGATCGCCGTCGTGCGGCCGAATGTGATCGATTTCGCTGTCTCGTTGCGTCAGCGCCCGCCTACAGCCGGGCCCGGCACAGAACGGCTGTTCCCGTAACACTCGAGCTCTCAGCCCGTGGACCGGATGCCGCCAGGCCGGCAGATCGTACAGGCGGCGTGCCTGGTTGTGTGCGGCACAGCGGCCGCGGCGGACTTGCGTGCGGCAGCCCGGCCAACTGCAAAACTGCGGCGGACGCGTCGGCATGTCACGTCAGCGCCGCGTCCGCGTCCGCGATCCGGTGCGCGATCCATTCCGCGATTTGCGGGACGATCGCGTTGCCCAGTCCTTTAAGACGGTCCACTCGAGCGGGTACCCCATGAGCCACTCGACCCAGGTTGGGTTCAACGCGCCATTGAGTTCGGCTGGCGTCACCATTGAACGGAGTTTTTCCCGCGACCAGGATCCGCCCCATTTGCACATGGCTAGGCCGCCCGTGTTCGTTACCGCCGTCGGCGTCGGCCAGAGTCCCTGGCCTTGACCATGACATTCAAGCTGGTGATCGTTGTGCCGCGGCCCGCCTTTCATCCGGGCTTTCATCGCCATATGGGCTTCCGGCGATTTGTTGTCCTCCGACGCACATGGCGTCGGCCAGAGCTTGACGGCTGTCGCAGGCCACAATCCAGACGCGATCGCGTCGGTGAGGGGCGCCAACGGCCGCCGCTGGTAGGCAATCCCATTCCGCGTCATACCCGCACGCGGCCAGGTCCGCAAGCACGGTCCCCAGTCCTCGACTAAGCAAGGCTGGGACGTTTTCCACGACGACGTAGCGGGGTCGTACCTCGCGAATAATTCGGGCGTACTCCCGCCAGAGCCCGGATCGGGCGCCGTCCAGTCCGGCGCCAGCGCCGGCGATCGATATGTCCTGGCAGGGGAATCCGCCGCAAATAACGTCAACTGGTTCGAGATTGTGTCGTCCGACGCGCCGGACGTCGCCGTATCGGCGGACGCCAGGCCAGTGCTTTCGCAGGACGGCGCGGCAGTACGCGTTGATTTCCACTTGCCAGCGGACGCGGTAGCCGGCGCGTTCAAATCCAAGGTCGAATCCTCCGATCCCGGCGAACAGGCTGCCGACCGTCATTGGTCTAGCGCAACGGCACGACGGCGATCAGCCGTTCGATGATCAGCAGCAACACGGCGACAGGGATCCCGAACGGCCAGGACGACGGCCGCGCCATCGCATAGACACAGCACACGAACGCGGCCAGCAGGAGCAGCAACGACAACGACAGCAGGATCGTCATTCGGTCCGCCTTTCCTCGAGCTCGAGCGCCCGTGCGAGCGCATAGAGCTCACGCGACGAGCGCAACACGACGCGCACACGGCCGCCGGCGATCGCTTCGTCCGACAGATGATCGTCGATATCCAGGATCAGGTGCGGTTCGCTCAGCCGTAGGGACTGGGGATTCGCCAGTTGGCCGCGGGCGATCAGCGATTCGACGGCGGCGCGGACGTCCGCGACGGTCAGAGGTTTATTCATGGGTACGGCACTCCGGGATCGCTCGATATACGCCGACGGACATACCCGCGATCGGTCAGCCAGGCCAGGACGTCGTCCAGCGTGCCGGCGACATACAGCGCCGTTGACGCTTCTGCGAGCTCACGGAATCGGACTTGCGGTTCGCTCAGCCGGCCGCCTTCCCGCTTCTGTTCGATGAAACACACGCGCCGCGGCGCCGGGCCCGGCAGAAACACGACCAGGTCGGAAATACCGGGCGTTTGACACGTCCCGGCATGCTCCGCGACGAACGTCCCGCACGCCGGACACGGCCGGCCGCGTGGCCGGCTGGTCCCAATCACGTACACGTCAGCGCCGAGCAGCGTCAGCAGCTTGACCGTGCCGGCCTGTTCGTGTTTCTCGAGTCGCCGTCCGCCGTGCAGCCGTAACAGGCGCGTCATCGGTGGCGCCGGCGCCAATCGCCCGCTTGTGGACAGGTCGCAAAATGGCTAGCCGACATGGTCGAATCCACGACGGCGATCAGCCGCCGATCGTCGTCGTGAAAGGTCCGGACCGGCACGATTTCGCCGTCGAACGGCATACGCTTTCCGCTCCTCAGTTGCGCCCATTCGATCGGCGCGTTGCACGATCGGCAAGTCCCATGCTGGCGCGTGTCGTCGAACACTTCGATCAGCGCCACGGCCCTACGTCCACTCCCAATCGGTCCGTGACATCGGCCCGCCTCGAGCCAGTTGCATCCGATCGCGTTCGCCCGTGTCCGGCTGGCGATCGTCATCCGGGCGATCGGTCGTCGGCGTCCGCTTGCCGGGCTTCGCCGGTTTCGCGGGCGGCGGCGGCGCGGTTGGTTCGGTCGGCCGCGGCGGCGCTGGTTCGGTCGGGATCGGTGTCGGATGATCGGTTGACGGTGTATCCGGCTGTTGTGGCGTTGCCATTGTGGTTTGTCCTTCCGTGGGTTTAGCCGTGCGTTCCGTTGCGCTGGCGGATCAGCGATCGCCAGACCGTCACATGATGTCCGTGTGTCGGCCCGCGTCCGCTCCGGACGGCGTCGCCGCTGGCGCGGATCCAGCCCGATCGCGCCGCCTGACGGAGCAGCGGCCCGATCTGGGATCCGTACGTGGTTTTGGTGTCGTCGTCGCACGGCAGGACCGTCCAGACGTCGTCCACGATGAATGTGTCCCGGTGTTGTGCGACCTGGCGGATCGCCTCGAGCGCAAGGGTTTGGAAGGCGTCGCCGGCCGGCGTGTCGAATTTGAGCGCCGCGTGCGCCATGCCCTGTAGCGCGGCGCGGTATGCCTCGAGCGTCCAGCCGGGCGGCAGCGGCCGGGCGCCGGCATCCGAGCGGACGACCGGGCCGGCGGCCATGTTGATCACGGCCTCGACAGTGCCCTGCTTACCGTCACAGCGTTTCCAGTGATTCGGATCGGACAGGTCGCCGCCGCAGAACAGACAGCCGCGAAATTCTCGGATCACTTTCGCCCCCGATGATCTGGCCGCGCCGTTGCGCGACGGACCGATTACGTTTCAGCAAATGAGTCGTTTTCGCTCAGGAAAACGGCCCTTCGTTTGATAATTCGTAATCAGCAGGTCGTCAGTTCAAGCCTGACCGCCGGCTCCAATGTTTCCAAGCACTTACCGGGATCGCCTGTTAGAAAAGTCACGGTCATTTGCTGATTCATTTGCTTCTATTTGCCGAAACGGTTTTCGGGCGTTTCCGGCCGCGGACTTTCGCCCCGCTGTCAGCCACTCGCACATTAAACAGGACGTGATCGATCAGCAGCCCAGGAAGATCACGACAGACCGGACAATCCGCGTTCCGTGACGGCCCTACGCGCCACGTCATTTTGTCCAGCTCTGATAGCGCCGGCGACAGCGGATAGAACGACCAGCAGTGATCGCACGACAGACCGAGCGTCGCGCCTTTCATTGGCCGCCTTCCGTGGCCGGCTGTTCGTCCTTGTCCAACGGCCAGCGGCAGACATCGCAGACCGGCCAGTCCTCCCATTCGCCGGACGGCGCGGCACAGTCGCACGCGTCAAACCAGGCGTCGCACGGATCGACGTCCTGGCCGGCCGCATGTAGACGGAGCACCCAGGCCAGATAGCCGGCCCGGTCCGCCCGGCAGAACGCATTCTCAGCCGCGGTTTCGACGTCGTACAACTGCGTTTCGATATCCGTTGAGCCCGGGACGCCGGACGCCGCCGCGATCGCCCCATACAGCGAATTGATCAGGCCGATCCAGCCTTCCTGAATACCGAACACGTCTAGGTCTGTCATCCCTGGCCGCCTTCCGTGGCCGCGCCGCAGACATCACAGCGGCCGGCCGTCTGCCACTCGCGGCACTCATGCGTGCCGCCGCCGGCGTGCACGTCACGGGCGATCACGACCGCTTCCGCTCGAGCGTCCGCGATCAGCCGCTCACCTAGCCAGCTGTAGGCGGCGTGGCGCGTCCGCCAGGACGTCATCCGGCGCAGCGCCCAGTAGGCGTCCCAGAGCTTTCGGACGTCCTGGCTGGTCCCGTCGATCCGCTGTTGGAGCTCGCGCCGGTTGTGCTTGGACTCGAGCGGTTGAAACTCGCGCCGCTCCGTCACGCCCAGCCCCCGTGCCGGCGGCCCGGCCAGTCCGGCGGATTCTCGAGCACCAGCCGGCGCAAGTCCGGATCCAGCCGGTCCAGGTCGGCGTCCGTCGCCAGCCGGAATCCGATCGTCGTGACGACCAGGACCGACGAACAGTGATCGCAGCGTGTGATGTCGTTGACCGCCAGCGCCGGCGTCGGATGCTCCGGATCGATCGAAATCGCCGTGAAAGCGTCCAGCGTCGCGGCGCAGGTCGGACACGGCCGGGGCGGCGTTCGGTCGGTATGCACGACAGCCGGGCGATCGCCCAGCCGTTCGCCGGGCTGGCCGTGGCCGGCGACGAGCAGCGCCGCGCCGCAGTGCCGGCACTGGTAGACATGGCCGGCTTTCATCTGGTGCCGGCCCGGGCCGATGATGGACGCATAGGGCGCCCGATCGTCCGGCGGATCAAACGGATCGATCCAGACATGCGAACAGATCATCGCGTGCCGCCTTCCACGGTCCGGCCGGGCGTCAGGTCCAGATCGCCGGCGAACGCCTGGCCGCCCGTCTGTGTCGGCACATATTTCGTGTAGCGGTTGATCGTCGTCGTGACTTGCTTGTGACCGAGCATGGACGACACCCAGTAGAGTTTTGCCGGATTCTGGGACAGGTGCATCGTCGCGAACGTGTCGCGTAGATCGTGGATCGTGTGCCGCTGGTAATCGAGTCCCAGCGCCGTCATGCCGCGGGCGAACACGCGTTCCGCCGTGGCGCTGTCGGACAGAATCCGGGCGCCTCGAGCGGTGACGAACACGTACGGCGACGGACGGCGCGTCAGCTTGCCGTCATTACGGATGCGTGCGACGTCGCGTAGCACAGCGACCAGCGCCGGCGCCAGATCGATGTCGTGCGGCTTGTTGCCCTTCAGCGTCACGTCGCCGTCACCAGTGCCGGCCGCGGCGCGTGTCGACGGCGAATAGGACCGTTCGAGTCGGGCCCGGCCGCTGTCCAGGTAGACCGTCGTCCATTTCAGCGCCGCCGCTTCGCCGCGCCTCATGCCGGTATACAGGAGCGTCGCGAAGTACGGGAACCAGTCCGGCCAGCACTCGCGGCGCTGGCCGCCTCGAGCTCGCGGCCGGTCGGCGTCCACGGGCCGATCAACGGATACCGGGACGGCGCCGGTCTGGACCCAGGTCAGGAACGCGGACGCGTCGGCCGGCGTCAGCGGGTTTGGTTCCGGTTCCGTGTAGCTGGTGTCTTTCAGATCCTTCACCAGCTGTAAGCACGGATTCGCCGCCAGAAAGCGGAATCTGACGGCCCAGTGCAGACACGCGGACACAACACGGATGATCGCCTTCTGCGTACCCCAACTCACGCCGGCCGCGGCGCCGTCGGATACCAGCGATACGATCGTTTCGATCGTGATCGTGGTCAGCCGGACCGATCCGATCCGCGGGTAGACATGCGTTCGCAGGACCGATCCATACATGCGGGCGGTCGACCGTTTCTTGCGCGGGCCGATCGTCGCCAGCCAGGCGTCGGCAAACTGGGCGAACGTGCCGCGGCCGGCGTCCTTCAGGTCGGCGCCGGCAGCCATCGCGGTCCGGTGTACCACCGCCGTCCGCCTCGAGCTCGCGAGCGCCGGCGGCAGCGGCGGCAGCGTGGCCGCTAGGCGTTCGTGCTTGTCCTTGAACGCGACGGCGTCCGCTTCCGTGGCGAACCAGCGGGAACGGCGGACGCGTTCGCCGGTCGTCATGGTTTCGCGCCAGAAGGCGCCCCACGGCTGGCGCTGGCCAGGGACTTCGCGGACCGTGATCGTCTGTGTCTGTGGCCGCGCCATTACGCCGCCACTTTCCGCGGCCGTCCGCCGCGTTTGCCGTTCTGCCGCGCCGTGCGTGCCTTGCGTGCCGATCGCGCCAGGCCGCCGCGCCGCCAGGCCGCCCGGAGTCGTTCGAGCTCTGTCACTTCCTTGGGAACCGTTGGTTTCATACTCACATAATAACCCAACTACTTCGGTTCCATTACCGGCCCTTGACGGCGTAACCACGAAGCGCCATCGCGATCCGGTAATCGTCGTCGGTCACGTCCAGCAGCGATCGTTGGACCTGGCCAGCCGCATGCGTTCGGCGTGCGAGCCATTGATCGAAGTCTCGTTTGCGGACCAGGACGATCCGGCCGACACGGTACGACGGCAGCGGATCCACCTTCGCTGCCATCAACCGTTGTAAGGTCCGGTTCGACAGGCCGCTGTAGCGGACGAGCTCGAGCGGACGGAAGTAGCGATCGCCGTCGTCGTCTGTCTCAGCCATGTCCGTTTGTTCGCTTTCCGAACGCACGCGCTAGTACTAGTAACTCTTAGGATCTCTTTACGGATCGGGTGACATTAGTGTCAGGTAATGCGACCAGATCGTCATGTGTACGCCTGTGGAAACTGTGGAAAACTTCGGAATCCTCGGCCAATTGCGCGATCGGCTGTGCAAAACCCTGTGGAAAACTCAAAACCAACTGCTTAGACCGGCGTTTCCAGGTCCGGCGCGTCGCCTCGACAGACGCCAGCCGGTCCAGGTCCAGCCGGTACAGCGTCGGCCGCCGCGGCGCGTGCCGGCGTTCGACGACCAGGACGCCCAGCCCTTGCAAGTCCGCCAGGCCGGCCAGCGTACGCCGCTCTGAGCGTCCCCACAGCCGCGCCACGCGTGCAACGGCCGGCCGGATGGATGTCCCATCGTCCCGCCCGAACGACGCCAGGACGGCCGCTAGGGACTTCAGGCGCGGCGGTAGCTCAGACTCGAACACACACGACACCAGCCGGCCGGACATTGACGCGCCTCGAGCGGCTGTCTATGCGGCTGTGCCGCGCCGGCGGTCCGATCGCGTGCGGCACTGGCGGATCGATTCGGCCAGTGCCGCCTTGAATTCGTCGTCCGTGACACCCAGTACGCGTTTGATTCGGCTGGACGTGTCAAACCGTGGATGCCGGATCTTCCCGGTTTCCAATTGGCTGATCGTGGGCTGTACCACGCCAGAGCGGCGTGACAGTTCGGGCTGTGACAGGCCGGCCATGACTCGCAAACCGCGCAGACTTGGCATGACGCCTTTCCTTTTATGCGACGACGAAAGGTGCAGACGTCGCGCCGAACGGAAGGCGCGGATATTAGGGAATTTATCGAACGGTTAGCAAGCGGGAAATTGTCTCAATAGTCCGGCTGCACAAACCGTCTATGGCGATATTGGTTTACTTATATCCGTGTCGCCGTGGACCGTTTAGATCTATACGGTTTCGAGGTATGGTTTCGACGGGTGATAGTCAAGCGGACATCCGTCTGGTTACGATCCGTCGTGACTCCGATGAAAACGATCGTCAGGCGGCCGGGCTGGCAATGCGAACGATGCGGCCATACCTGGATCCCTAAAGCGGCCGGCGTGCCGGTGGCGTGTCCGGCGTGCAAGTCCCCGTATTGGAATCGGCCGCGCCGCTCGAGCTCGAAAGGCCGGCGCCCGAAGTCCTGAACGGCCAGGCCGGCGAACGCCAGCGCCTGAGACACGCCGGACATTCCCAGCTGACGCCGTCGGCCGTCGTCCACACCAGCCGCGGCGGTTCCCGGCGATGCCACAGCCGGCAGCCCAACGGCTTACGCGTCAGGATGTCGGCGGATCGGACTGCCATAGCGCCGTCGGCACACGGACGACCAGCCGGCCGGAATCCTCGAGCGCCGCCGACGCGTCCACGCCGGACGTGTAGGCATTCCAGGCCGGCGTCCCGTCGGCCCGGTACAGCACCAGGTTTCCGTCGTGTTGCATGTTGAGGTTCCCGGCCTGGTCGGCGGTCGTCCCCGTGTTCGTCGCCCAGTACGGCGCCCCGTCGACGACCGACAGCACCAGGTTTCCGTCCGGCTGGTTGTGGCAGCGATAACGGCCGTTCGGGGACAGCATGATTCCGTCGGGCGCCAGGATGTCGCCGGCGGCCAGCCGTGACACTGGCGCGGCCGGCGGCGGCGTCATCCCGACGGGCGGCGGTGACGTCCCTGGCTGGCCGCCGCTGATCGCTTTCATCTGGGCGGCACATTCCGGCATCTGGGGAAGTTCCCAGACGTTCCGGAGCTCGCGCCAGCCGTTGTAGTACTCGGTCGGTAGATGGCCGTTCCAGACGGACCACTCCGAATGTCCGACATAGCAAACCCAGCCGGCGTTGATTGTGTTGGTGAAATCGCGGCCGACCTGTTCGCCGGTCGTATGCATCCCGCCGGCACTCGAGCCCGGTCCGGGCGGTTCGTTGTTGATCTTCGGCAGCTTCGGATAGAACGCGTTGAAAGCACTCGGAAGCGCCCACTTGCCTTCCGGCGTGGCCGGATCGACGCCTCGCATGACATGGATCGTGCACTCGTTGGCGCCGGCGCCGTCGCCGCCGTACAGTTCGTCGAACGACGCTTCCATTTCCTCATTGGTCGGCATCGGCCCGGATCCGCCGTGTGCGGCATCCGGCGACGATAGCGACAGCCGGAATCCGGGCGGCAGCTTCGATCGCAGATCCCTGCCGGCGGCGCGGACTTCTTCCGGCGTCCAGCGGTTCACCTTGAATTCGTTCATACACTCGAACGATCGGATCGCGTCCCAGCGGCCGACACACGCGGCGACGATGCGATCGTGAAAGCGGCGGCGGTCGTCCTCGGTCGGCGTCTGGTTGCGTCCGCCGTAGACGGTGCAGTGCAGCTGCCAGCCCAGGCCGCCGGCGACGTCCAGCATCTTTTTGAAACGGTTGTCCCAGTCCTCATTGAGAAACACGCCGGCATCGCGCCAGACATCCGGCGATCCGTGTGACTGGCCTTCGACCGCCAACATGACGCGAATGATCTTCGGCGCGATCTGTGTCCGGACCCATTCGCGGTTCTGGGCTTCCTCCGCCGGCCATTCCGCTAACGCCGTCTGCCAGCAGAACCAGCCAAACGCCAGATCGCACGCGGTGCCCGGTCCGGCATCCGTCGGCGTCCCGCTATCGAAGATCGGCCAGCCGGAAATGTCGATCCAGGTGTTCGACGGCCGCCACTCATGCGGCGCGGCCGGTACCCAGCACGGACCGCCGACAAAGTCCGGATGTCCCGCGGCGGACGTGATCACGTCACAGCGATCGCCTTGCGGGACGGCGACGTAATCGAACGACGTCCGGACGCCGTTCGGGAACGTGACGCCGTTCTCGCCTTCGTTTTTCGACAGCAGTCCCCAGCGTTCGCCGGCCGGCAGCGCCTGCACCAGCCGCTGTAGGAATTCGCCACAGGCCGCGGCCGTGTTGTGCTTGAGCAAGTGCGGGAATGCCGCGTTGACCGATTCGACGACGCCAACGTGGTTGGGTACGGCCATGATATGAGTCTCCCCGGATCCCTTTCAGACGTAAGATGTCCCGATGCTCTGGTGCCTGGCCCTGATCGTCGGCGTCCTGCTGAGCGTCCCGGCCGTCCGCGGCTGGCAGCGCCGGCGCCAGATCGTCCGCGCCCGTGCCGCCAGTAGTTCGACACGGACCATGCCGCCCGTCACGGAATGAAATACATCATCTGCAGGTAGACCGACATGGCGCCGGCGCCCCACGTCGTCCCCAGCGAATCGCGCAACAGATCCAGCACCAGCGGCGATCCTTTCGCTTGCACCAGGCCGGTACCAGCCACCCCCGCGTAATACGCGAACGGTCCGCCGGACGGCTGGACCGGCGCGAGTCCCGGCGGCAGCGCCACATACAGCCGGACCGGCGCCCCCGTGATCGTGCCGGTCCCTTCGATCAGCAGTGACACGAACACGGCTTTACCGATCACGATGTAACTGTAGGTCGCGGACGCCACGACCCAGGTCGCGCCGGCCGTCGGCGTCGTGAAATTGGCCGCGCTAAACGGCACGTTGACCACGGCGCCGACGCCGCCGATCGCCGCGTCGGCCGCGTCGATCTGGTTGTAGAGCTCTGTTTTCCACGCCGCATTGATGATCGTTCCGGTCGTGCCGCTGCCGTCGTCGTCGATCATCGCCGTCCGTGTAATCGCCATGCTGAATTCCCCCTTTTAGCCGGTCGGATCGGTCCGTGTCCCCAGCCGGCGCAACAGATCCTCGAACGTCACGCGGATTGACGACGCCTCGACTTGCACGATCGGCAACAGGGACGGCGTGAAATCGCGGATCGTCACGGATTGGATCGTGAATTGCGCCGACAGTTGATACGGCGGCGCGAGTAGATTGACCGTGACGGTCCGGCCCGATCGCGCATTCAGATCGCGACACTGGTAGCGGATCCGGATCTGTAGGTCGCGCCGTTGCGCCAAGTGTGCCGCGCCTCGAGCTCGCGCCTCACGCGCCGACAGCCGGCGGTCCTGGATCACGTCCTCGATAATCCCGCTATGGACGCCGGCCGCGGCGGACGTGAATAGCAGCGCCACGGCCGCTTGTGCCGCCAGGTCGTCGACCTGGATCCACAGGTTGACGTCGTCACCCTTCGGGATCGGATACACGATCGCGCCGGCGCCCGACGCCGGGACGCCCAGCAGCATCGGCGCCGCGGTAATCGTTGAGTTATACGAAATCGTCGCGACGACCGCGCCGGGCCCGCTGGACGGAATCCCTGTCAAGGCGTTCGCCGTCGTGCCGGTGTAGCGAATGACTTGTTGACCGTTGCCAATGACGGCCCAGCCGCCCGCGGGACGGAAGGCGCCGGCGCCGGCGACGATCAACGTGGTCGATCCCGGTGTGACCTGGCCGGGCGGTTGTGGCAGGCCGGATAGATCACTCCCGGCCGGGCCGGCGCCCAGTGCCGCGTCCGCCAGCGCGTCCAGATACGTCGTCGTCGCGTTGTCGGCAATCGTCGTCAGCAGTTTCAGCGCCCCGCCGCCCGCGGCCGTCCGGTAAATCTTGCGGGACGTCACGGCGGACGCGCCCAACTGGATCGCGGACAACTGGACGCGGTTCGCCAGCGCCGTCGGCGCCTCGAGCGGTTCGGCGCCGAGCCCGGCATCCGGCAGCGTGTCGGCGTAACTGGTCGTCGTGTTGTCGGCAATCGTCGTTACCAGCCGGTACGGCGCCGTCAGGTCCGCCGCGGTCCGGTAGATCCGCCGGCCGGTAATGTCGGCACTACCGATCGGGATCTTCGTCAGTGCGACAGTTGCCGCGCCGGACGTATTCACGGTCGGCGGCGCCCCGCCCAGCGATCCGGTCGGCGTCGTGTCCGTGTAGCTGGTGGCGCTGTTGTTGTTGATCGTGGCGACCAGGCGATAGCCGGCGCCGTTGGTGCGATAGATGTACCGTTTTGTCACGCCGGCCGGGCCGGTCGGCAGCGTCAGCGGGACGGCGGACGTGGTCGTGGTCGTCGTCGTCGTGTTCGCGGACGAGCCCGCGGCGGCGCCGGCGATCGCCGACTGCGCGATCGTGTCTGTGAAGCGGACCGATCCGGACGTGGCGCCGTTGGCGATCGACGCCAGTAAGCGATAGTCCGACGGATTCGATCCCGGCGTCGCCGTCTGATCCACGCGGTACAGGTGCAGCCACTGGACGCCGGCCGGCCCATACGGGACGTCGACCAGGACGTGTGAGGATTTCACCAGCGCCGTCAGGTTCGTTGCCGGCGGCGCGTTGTGCGGCAGGATCGTTGCGTCGGCGATCAGGTCGGCGTAATTCGTACTGCCGCCGGTCGTATTGGCGAAACTAGCCAGCAGGCGAAAGCTCGAGACATTGGCCGCTTGTGTCGTGCGATTCCGGCGGTACAGGTGCGTCCATTTGACCGTGGCGTCGCCCGAAAACGGCACAGTGACCGTGATCGTGGAGCTCTTGCCGCCGCCCAGATTGGACGCGAGCGCGTTGACTTGCGACGACGCCGCGACAACGGTCGTTTCCTTCGAGTGATCCGTTTCGCCCGCGGCGATCGAATAGGTAATCGCGTAGTCGTACGCGTTCATCACTGTCAGATCGCCCTGGCCGTTGTTCGGCCCGTTCGAGACAGGACCGGGCGCCCCGGCATTCGGGATCCGCGTATCAAACGTCGTGGCTTCCGCTCGAGCATTGACGACGCTCACCAGGCCAGTCTGTGCCGTGTGTGCACTCGAGCTCGCGGACGTCGACCAGGCGACGCCGTACGCGTAGTCGTGGCCGGGCGTCAGGTTCCCTACGGTGCTGTTGGGCCCGGTCCCCGCAATGACCGGCGCCGGCGCGTTCGGGATCGTGATCGTCGTCGACGTCAGCGTCACGGTATTCGAGCCCGGTCCGATCAGGGACTGGCCGGACGGCGTCCCGAACGCCACGGCATAGGTAAACGATCCCGCTTCCATCGCGCCGCCGATCGTCGGCGCCAGCGCCGCCGGCGCGGCCAGGACGTCCAGGCCGGGCGGGACATTGACGGTCAGCAGCGGTCCGATCAGTGTTTCGCCCGTCGCCGTCAGGAACGTCACAACGTAGTCATGCCAGCCGGGATCCGGGCCCGGCCCGGCCTGCAGCGGTCCGGCCGTCGGCGCCGTCAGCGGCGGCGCGATCGCGCCGACCACAGCAGACGTCCGCGGGCCGGTCAGGGATTCGCCGCTGGCCGTGACGAACGATACGGCGTAGTCATGCGAGCCCGCCGTCACGCCGGCGCCGCCGGTCACTGTCGCCGTCAGCGCCGCGGACGGTGCCGCGCCAGGTCCGACCAGCGATCCGCCGCCGCCCAGCGATCGGCCGGTGTAGCGGATCCGCTGTGGACCGGATTTCACCGCGCCGCCGGCGTCCTCATACCAACTGGCCGTGACGACCGGTAGCAAGGTTTCGCCAGGCGTCACGTCCGCATGCGCGATCGATCCGCCGCCCTCGACATAGACGCGGGTGATGACCTGGCTGCCGTCGGTATCGACCACCAGATCCGTCAGCGTCGGATGGACAGGGTTAATGATCGTCGGATCGGTGACTGGTTCCGGATCGCGGTCCGTCCAGAGATGGATCGCCTTGTGATAGTCGACGTACCAGTACCCGCCTAGCCGGTTCGCCAGCGCCGTCAGCGCCTGCGGCGCGTCGTGGTCCGTGACCGTGAATTCCGTGAGCGTCGGCAGATTCGGCGCGACCCAGGCGGCGGTATAGCCGGGCGCCCCCAGCGCCACGATCTCCGCGGCGATCGTCGTCGCGGACTGGCCGATCCAGCGGTGCGAGAACACACGCTGCCGGAGTCCCCAGGTCCAATCGATCGCGTGCACGTCGAACACGGCCAGCAGCGGCGATCCGATGTAGCCGTGCGACACGTCCAGGACTTGTCCGGCGAACAGGCGGTCCAGGCTGTTCTGACTGCCGAGTGTAATGACGACGTCCTGGCCGACCTTCGGCACCAGGCCACGGACACGGAACGTCGCCCGGTTCGGCGCCTCGTTTAAGGCGTCCGTAATCTGTAGGTTGCCGACGACTTTCGCGCCGGGCGTCGCCGGGCCCGTGCCGACCTGGCCGCCGCCGATACTGATAAACCCGGCCGGCCCGTGATAGTTCGATCGCGTGGCATCCGATCGGGCAATGTTCGACAGCGCATAGAGCAGGACTTTGCGGCCGATCGACAGCGGCCAGCCGGACCGGCCGGCGCCCGATCGCAACACGCCGGACCGCGCCGGCGTAATCGCGGACTGGTTCCCGCTGATCGCCACGCGCTAGCCCCGGACTCCGGACGTCCGCCAGTCGTCCGCCAGTGCGTCCTTGACGACGGCCGCGATCGCTTGCTTGTCGCCGGCGACGGTGTTGACCGTCACGGATTGATTGACCGTCGTGCCGCTGGTGGCGCCGGTAAACCCGCTGCCCATCGACCAGGCGTTTCGCATCGAGTTTTGGCCCTTCTGCCAGTCGTACCCGTAGATCGCGGACCAGGCGGTTGGATTCGATTGCGCCATATCCCATTCCACGTTCGACATGTAATCCGGCTTGACTGCCGGGCCGATCGTGCCAGTCATCGTGCCTTCGCCACGGCCGACCGCGGCCATTGCTTCCGACCACGACAGCGCCGCCGTCTGCACCGTGGCCGCGGCGGTTTCCACCGTTTCCGCGGCGAACCGCACGTCCCCTGACATATCGATCGCCGCCCTGGACGTTTCTCGTAACGCCGTCGTCGTACTCTCGAGCGGCGGCAGCGTCCGTTCCATCCCTTGCTTGAGGTAGGCATAGGGATCGGTGTTTTTGATCGCCCGCGACCACTCGTCCATTTCCTGCAACGCCGCGGCTTCCTCGTACAGCGCCACGGCCGCTTCGCCGCTGCCGAGCACCAGACCGGCATTCGCATCCGTGACGGCGTTGATCGCCGGCGCCGCCGCCAGCGCCGCTTCCTTTTTCGCCGTCATGGCGTCGGCTGAGCCCCGGAGTACGTCCGTCGCCTTGCCGGTCCAGTCAAGAAAGGCGCCGCCGCCGCTCACCAGTTCCTGGTGAGCTTTCATCTGGTTGTAGGTTTCGTCTTTCCAGCCTTTCGTCGCGTCGGCCGCGGCACGGACCGTCGTCGCCATGCCGTCGAACGCGGACCCGACGCCCGGCGCCTTCGCCGCCAGTTCCAGCAACGTCGCGATCGAACCGATCACTTTCTCTGTGAGAAAACCCATTGCTAAGAGCAAGGCATCGATCGGCACGATCAGCGCCGCCAGCCCTCGAGCGCCGTATTCCCCCAGCGTGATCAGATCGGCCGCGAATTCCAGCGTCCAGATCGTCCCCTTTTCGATCAGGTCGACGATCGTCTTAACCAGCTGTTCCCGCGTGCCGCCGAAGGCGCCCAGGATCGACGTCGACAGCGCATCGATCCCAGCCTTGAAGGCGCCGGACTCCGTGATCCCGTCACTGATCGCGTCCTTGAATTCGTCGTAGGCTTTACTCAGTCCCAGCGCCGCGTCGACGACGCCCCACAGTTCCTTCCCCAGCGCCGTGACCGCATCGAACGCCAGCCCGAACAGCGCCGATGCCGCATTCGCCGCGAACGTCCCCATCGCGATGTCGAGCGCGTCATAGGCGCCCTGGACGTCCTCAGTGGACGTCTGGACATCCGTCGTCGCCTTGACGACGTCGCCCATTGCGGACACGGCTTCCCGGATGTCGGCCGCGACCTTGATGATCATCCCGGGATTGATGCCGGCCATTTACCCTCCGAATCCGTTGACCTGGATCGCGTCCTCGACAGCGTCCAGTGTGCGGCGCTGTTGTCCAGGCTGTTCGACGGCGGCGCTGGCGTAGAAAAACGAGCGCTTATCCATGTAGCGCGTCCCGAATTCCAAATAGAACGGCACTTGCGGGCGATTCGCCCGGACGACCAGGACGACATAGCCGGTCCCGTCCCGCGATTCCACGTAATGGATGCCGGCGGCCGTCGCCCCGGTCCGACGCGCCACACGGCCGGACGCTTCCCGGACGATCGCCGCGGCCGTGACGGCGCTGGCCGCTTTCGTCCGCGCCGCCCAATCGAGCTCGAGCGCCGACAGGCCAGCGTGCAACGCGGACGCGTCCACCGTAAACGTGATCACGGCCGGCGCCTGGCTTCCTGCACCAGTGCGAAATCATGCTCGAGCACCAGATCCGTGAGCGGCGGTTCGGCCCGGTGCTGGCCGCGGGCGTCATAGGTCGCTTTCGCGATCGCGTACGCCCGATAGTCCAGGATCGTTTCGATGAATCCGGCCGGTAGGGACTGCCACTCACGCCAGGCGGCGGACGGCAGACAGTGAAACTCCTGGCAGATACGGCCAATGATGAATTCCAGCGGCAGCGGCCCGTGACCGTCCAGCGCCCGATGTAGGTTTAGGTAGCGGTTTTTTTTTCCACGGCGCCGGGCGGTAACGTGAGCTCGAGAATCGCCCGGAACAGGTAGTCCGCCGCCTGGTCGTCCAGGTCGTCCAGCCGGTCCGGCGTCAGCGGTTCCGTGTAGGTCCATGCCGTCACGCCTTTCACCAGCACCGTAGAGCGGTCGTACTTCCGGGACAGATCCGGCCGGCCGTCGTCGTCACCATCGGCCGTGATCGCCGCGGCGCCGTCACCGCCGGCGGTGAGCTCAGACCGGAAGGCGCCGGCGGCATCGCCCAGCGATCGGATCAGGTCCAGCGACGCCGCGATCCGCGCCTGACGGGCGGCGGCCAGCGCCTTCCCGCTCAGCTTCTGGATCGTGACCGTGTGCGGATCGTCCATCGGTAGCGGGACGATCCGCGTGACGTAGGACGCAAAGATCCCCATCGGCCCTTACGTCCACACGCCGGCGCCGGTCGGCTGGACGACGGCGGCATATTCGGTCAGCGCCGCGTTTTTCGCGGCCGTCTCACACGACAGCAGCCGCGTTTCCACCGTGAATTTCTTACCGTCGCCGTACGTGATCTCAAGCGTCCGGCTGGCCGCCGACGGCTGGCAGTCGGCCGTACTGACCATGAAGGTAATGTGCGGCCCGTCGGCGGCCGTGTCCCACAGTCCCTTGATTTCGATCGACGGCATCCGGCGGATCCCGGTCGGCGTATGCTCGAACCAGGCGTCCCCGAAGGAATGCGTTTCTTGCGTCAGGTTTTCGATCTTGGCGCCGCCGAGCTCGCGAACGTGTTGCGTCACGTCCGTCAGTGTGCCGCCCGGCGCGGCGTCGTACTTGATGTTGACGTCGACTGATCCATATTTGCCCGGCATCGTCTGATCCTTTCCCTAGCTTCGAAACAAACCCGCGGCGACGCGGATCGTTCCGGTTCCCGTGACCGTCCCGATAAACCGGACATGCCGCTGGATCGTGCCGGCGACAGTGACCGCCTGGTGATTCGGCGCGGCCGTGACGTTGACGAACGTGGCAATGTCGGTCCAGGCCGACGCGTCCGGCGAGTGCTGCAGCTTGCCGACAAACCCGGTAATGCCGGACAGCGCCGTCACTTGTTGCGACGCGGTCCCGCCGGCGGTCGTCGCCGCGCCGTTGTCGACGGCCGTACTGGTCCAGGTCGCCGTCTTGTCGGCGGCCGGCTGGATCACGGCGCCGGCCGTCTCGAGCGCCCCTGAAATCGTGTACGTCACGTTTGCCTTGGTCAGCGCCCCCAGCTTCGCCAGTACCTCGTATCCGGTCACCAGCGTCCCGCGGGCCTGGCACAACAGGACGCCGTCCGGGGACCAGACCAGCGTTTTCGCCGGCAGCGGCATTCCGGACAAGGTCTGGTGCAGGCCGCCCAATGTCGTATCGAAGTACGCGCCTTCCTGTACCACCTTCGCCTGACGGATCCCGGTCGGCGTCCACTCGAACCAGCTGTCGCCCAGGCCGGTCGTGTCCTCGGCCAGCGCCTTCGGTTCCCAGCTGAAGCCTTTCGGTTTCGCGCCGAGCAGACTGACGCCGTCCAGCGTCAGGAGTGTAAATTGTGCCGATCCCGCCTTCGCCATGCTTTAATCCCTTCCGGGCGGTCGGACCGTCCGTGCCGCGAATTCATAGCCGCACTGGCCGCACACGTCGTGCACTAGCCGCCCGAATCCACCCGACGCCACACGCGCCGACGGATCCGCCTGGCAGCGTGGACAGTGTTCGTCGGCCGACCGCCGGATCGGCTGGCCGCTCGAGCTCACCAGCGCCGCGGCCGGATCCGGTCGGTCGTCCGGCGTCACGCGATCCGCTCCTCGACATAAGCGCGGTTCGCCACGACCAGTTCCCGGACCGCGTCGCCGTTCAAGAGCTCGAACGGCAGCGTTATCGTGTCGTCGTGCGGCTGATACCAGGACCACCAGCCGTTGACGTCCAGCGTCCCGGACTTCTCCGCCGCCCGGAGTAGTTCGATCACTTTCTGGGCGATCCCTTGCGCTTCCTGCATCCCGTTGGACTGGCTGAATACGTGGATCCGGATGTCTACCTCGAGCAGCCACGGGCCCGGACCCAGGCCGCCGCTGGACCGTTCGGACCCGAGCTCGTACCACACGAACGGAAACGGGATCCGATCATCATCGGCCGCCAGGACCGGCTGATCGACGACACGACGCGCCCCCGCGCCGATCGGCGGCGGCGCCGTCAGCGCCGGCACGTTCAAGATCGCGTAGATCGCGTCGGCCAGGTCCGGGAACGCGGAATGTGCCATCAGGCCGCCACTACTTCCCCGCACTCGAGCACCAGAAAGCGATGCGCGTACGCCGGTTCCGGATGGGGATAGACGCCGAAGATATTCAGCAGCCGCGGCAGCGTTTCCTGGTAGCGCGTCCAGCGAAATTTCATTTGCGGCGTCAGGCCGGCCCGGTAATGGACGACGGCGCGGTAGGTGACGGTCGGCGCTACGGCGCCCGCGGCCATGCGTTCGGCGGCGCTGAGCGGTTCGATATACGCGAACGCATGGCCGGCGTCGTACAGCTTGTCCGGCCGGCCGCCCTGGCTGTCCGTGTCAAACGTGACCGTGATCGATCCCGTCGCCGGCGTCGCCAGGCCGGGCGGGACGTCATAGCTGAAGGCGTTCGGGCCCGTGACCGTGACCTGGCGCGATGTCGTGTTGTAGCCGACCGGGACGGCGCCACGGACGGCGACGTAATCGCCGGTCGTCAGGTTGTGCGGCTGGCCGGTGACGCCGGACGCCACGGACCCGATCGACGTCAGCGCCGTCACGGCGATCGCCGGCGGCGTGGACGAGAGAAAGTCCACGCTTTCTGTCAGGCGCCCGATCGGAAGTGTCGCCGTCGCCATGTCAGGCCACAACCGTTGAATGCCAGCGGGACAGTTTGCCGACGATCGACGCCGTAAAGAGTCCGTTTGTCGGAAACGGTTGCGCCGCGGGCGGTTCGCCGGGACGGTGCAGGATTTCGATCAGTTCCAGGACGGCCGATTGCGTATCGTCCGGCACCGTGGCCGCGGTCCAGCCCTCGAGCGGCGCCAGGTTGCACCAGTTCTGTACCAGCGTGGACGCCTGCAGGATTTCCGCGTCAATCAAGGTATCGAGCGCCGAATCCGTGATCCGCAAGTGCAATTTCGCCAGGTCCAGCGTCACCAGCGCCGCCATTACGCGGCCCCGTTCCGATCGGCATGCCGGCCCGCCTTCCCGCGTTGGACCATCAGTTGCCAGGCTGGCGATTCGCCGGGACGAGCTCGCGTGACTTCGTGGGCGTACCAGGCCGATCCGCCGGACGTGACAATGTCGCCGGCGACGTACTCCCGGCTGCCGTCATACGTGCCGCGGTACTTCGGCCCGTCGGCGCCGGCGACGCCAGCCGGGCCGGGCGGTCCTTCCGGGCCGGGCGGTCCGGGCGGTCCGGGCGGTCCAGCCGGGCCGGTCGTCTGTTCGACCACGGCCAGGCGGCTACTGAGCGTCGACAGATCCTTCGTCAGCGGACCGGCCGGATCCAGGACGCGTTCCAGCGTCGCCAGGCGCGTTTCCGCGATCGCCAGCCGTTCCAGCACTCCGTTTACCGCGCCGTCAATGACGGTAATGACAGCGTCCGCCAGGTCGTCAGGATTAGGCAGCACGGCGCCAGCCCTTCGGAATTGCTTTCGTGTACAGCGCCGATCGGAAGTCCGCGGCGAATGTGTCCTCGGTCGGCGCGGCCGGCAGTGCCGGCGGCGCGGCTGGTGCCGGCGGCAGCATCAGCGGATTCTGGGCGTCGCGGGCGGCCAGCGCCGACAAGGAATAGTTCTGCTGTTGCATGTACGCGGAATCGCCGCCCTCGAGCGGACCGTAGCCGTAGTACTTCCGTCGGGCTTCGTTCGGCGTCAGCGCCGCCGATCCGATCGCGTCGGCCGCCGCTTTCGTCCGCGTCGCCGTGTCCATCCAATACAGATCATCAACATTGAATTCGGTGCCGTACGGCGCGTTGAGCTCGAGTCCTTCGTCAAGCGACAGTTCAACGCCCGTCATGTGTGTCTGTAGACACTGGCTGTAAAACTGCTGGACCAGCTGTTCCGACTGGCCGTACGGCGCGGCCTGGCTGGAATCGACGAAGATCGCCGGCACCTTGAAACAGCCGGCGATCGTGTTCGTCGACCATTTCAGTTGCTCCACTAGCTGTGAGTCGACGGCCGACGCCGCCGCCGGCTGATACGTGATCCCGCCTGGCAACACGGCGATCTTGCCGACATTCGCGCCGCCGTGTTTCGCGTACCACTGTTCCGCCAGCTTGTCGGCGTCCGCCTGGTCGATCGCGCCAGGGACCAGCAACACGCCGGACGGCTGGGATCCGTTGGCGAAAAACGCGGCGCTGTTGTCTTGCATGGCCAGGCCGGACAACGCGGCGACAGCACACGCGTAGATCGGGGACACGCCGACCAGGGGATGGAACAGCGGGACCATCAGATCGTGGATGACTTCCCTGGCCGGCACAACGATCCCATCGGAGAGCGGTGTTAGCGAAGCGTCCGGCGTCATGCCGGCCAGGTCGTTGCGCTGGATCTGGTAATAGACCGCGCCGTCCGGCGCCACTAGCACCGTCACGCGGGCGGGATCCAGGACATACAACGCGACCACGACGCCGCGGCCGTCCCGCTGTTTCAGGATGTAGGTATTCCCGGTCAGGAGTTTTGACGCCAGCCAGCATTCCAGAAACTTCTGAATCGTCTGGTAGCGATTCGGTTTTCGCAGGACGGGCGAATAGGCCGGATTGGTCGTCGGCGTCCACACGTCCGGATCGGTTTGCTGCACCAGCCGCAGTTGACACTTGCCGATCGTTTCCGCGATCAGCGTGGCACAGCTGTAGATCGTCGGATTCCGGAGAATGGATTCGCCGGTCTGTTCCAGGTTCCGCTGCCAGGCGCCGGTAAACGGTTCCCGAACGGTCGGCACGCGTGGTCCTACGTGGACCGCCGTGCGGACCGTCGGGAGTCGTCGGAGCTCGTAACCAAATGGCAGCCGCACGGATGTCAGGCCGCGTCTTTGTCTGCCTTGGACCGCTTGCCGCCGTTGCCGCCTTCCGCCTCGCGAGCCTCGAGCCCGGTTGGCGCCGGGATCGTATATCCGGCGTTGTTGACGTACTTCACGGCGTTCGCGTTCGCCTTCAGCCAGGACACGAACCACTCGGCCCGCAGCCCGACCAAATTGTTTTGCCACAGCGACACGTACACGGTCGTTGCGTCCGCCGGATCCATCGGCGCGTCGGACATCTGCAACGACGCTTCACGGCTGACATCCACCGTGACGCCGCCGTCGTCGCCGTACAGCACCAACTGTGGAATGATCCCGATCACGTTGTTGGCCGCGGCGCCGGACGTGACGACCGACAGCCCGTTGACCGTGCCGCCCTCCGCCGTCATTTGCGGAAATCGCAGATTGCCGTTGTTGTCCCGCTGGAATGACAGGACCAGCGCATTGCTTGGGGACATGACATACGTGATCCCGGCGATCGGAATGCCGGCGGCGCTGAAGGCGCCGGCGATCGCGACCAGGTCCGACAACGGCCCGACGCTCGCGATCGGCGTGACGCCGTTGGTGACGCTAGCCGGCTTGACGTTGGCGACGGCCGCCGACGCCGGATCCAGAAACTGCGAATCGACGAACGCGGCGATCCCGGCGATCATGTCGGCGCGTGCAACGTCCTCCGCCGCCGGCGACGACAGCCGCGCCAGTTCCTCCGTCAATACGATGATCCCGGCCGCCTTGTGGGCTGGCAGGACCGTCGACGAAAACGCCAGCTTCGTGACCGGCTTCGGCTTGCCTTCTCCGACCCAGCCGTACGTGCCGCCCGCGGTCTGTGCCGGTACGGACGTGTTGAATGGGACTTTCCGCATGCCGGGAATGCGGCCGATCGCCGTCGCCGGACGGAGCAGCGCCACGAATTCATCGGCGATGTTCGTCGGGACCAGCGGCTTCGCCCAGGTCGCGTCCGCCGTCGTGCCCGGCGCGATCGCCGCTTTCAGGTACAGCGCCACTTCCGGCGTGGAATCCTTCCACCGTTCGGCGTACTGCGCCGCCTCGAGCACGTTACCGTGACAGATGATCTTGGCACAGACGGCGCGGACAAACGCCGTGCCGGGCGGGACGGTCGGCGTCACGCGGATCGGCTGCACCAGCGCCTTCGTGTGCGTCGGGACGGACGGCGCGATCGGCGTCGCCGCGGCGATGTTGACCTTCTCGAGCTCGCGCAAACGTCCGATCTGGCCGTCGATCGCGGACACCTTGCCGGCCAGGTCGTCATAGGACTTCTGTTCGACGTCCGACATGGTCCGGTCCGCTTGCATGAGCTCTGTCATGCGTGTCACCAGCGGCCCGCGTTCGCCGGTCCAGTGCGTGATCTGTTCCTGTATGGTCTGTGCCATCGGTCTACTTCCTGTGGAAAGGTCCGCGACAGCAGACGGGATCAGGCCAGACACGGCCGTATCGAGAGACTTGAAACGGGTAATCACGGCGTCGGGATTCGCCTCGACTGTCACCAGCGACAGTTCCAGGAATTCCGTCTGTAGGAAATCCCGGCCGCCGTGCGCGTTGGCGCGGACGCTATCGGCCAGCGCCCGGTACCCGGCGGACACTTTCGACAACAGGCCGCCGGTAATGCTGTGCCAGGCCAGCAGCACGCGTTCGCGGACCGTGCCGGGCGGTAAGTTTTTGGGCAGCGTCGCCGTAAACGGGACGCCGGCCGCGGTCGGCGGGCCGAACGTGACGTTTCCGACGGGTAAGGTTTTGTCGTGGAACAGGAGCAGCTTGACGGGATTGGCGAACGTCACGCCGGCCGGATCGATGCGATCGCCCTGGCGGTCCACACGCGGCGTGGACGCCCAGCCGGTAATGGTCCAGTGTTCCGGATCGTCGTCGGCCGCTTTGATCTGAAAGTCCGTCAGTTCGCCGGTGCAGGCGTCGGCACTCACGGCCCGACACGCTACTGGGCGGCCGGCCGGGCTGTCTACGATCTATCGGGGGAGTCAGCCGCCGGCGCCGGCGCGGCCTGGCGTAGCCGGTGACGGATCCAGTCCGGCAGCGTCATCCGGTGCCGCCGGGCGTCCTGGAACGCCTTGTCATAGAGCGCCGCCGGTAGGGTGATATGCGTATAGACGGACGGCGCGGACGGATTCCGCGGCGGCTGATCGGGTTTATTCGGCGTCATGTCGTCGGCCCTCCGTAGACGAAAATCTGATAGTTCGGCGGCGGCGGCGGCGCGTGCCGCTCGAGCATATCGATCGCGATAATCAACGCGATCACGGCGTCAATGCGGCCGGTACTTAGCCGCTTGGACGGTTTGACGTTCCCAGACGTGTCGCCCTCGAGCGCCACGTTCGTCACGCACCAGCGCAACACGGGATCGCCGTCGTGCCGCAGCTGCCGACCCAGGACGGACTTTTCCAGGGACTTCGTCGGCGGTGACATGGCCGCGTAGCCCTGGCGGACCGGCAGACAGTTGAGCCCGTCATGTGTTTTCAGCCGTTCGACCAGGTCGGTCGCGTTCCACGGATCGAATCCGACGGCGACGATGTCGTAGACCTGGTCCCATGCCCGGAGCATGGCGCGGATCGCCTCGTAATCGATCACGTTGCCCGGCGTGAGCGTCAGGTAGCCGTCCGCGGCCCAGCGATCGTAGGGGACACGATCGCGCCGGATCCGGTCCTGTAAGCGTTCGTCCGGCAGAAAGCAGTGACACAGGACGTCGATCCCGTCGTCGGACGGGAACACGGCGGCCAGCGCCGTCAGGTCCGTTGTCGTCGACAAGTCCAGCCCGACATAGCCGCGCCGGCCGGTCAGCGCCGGCCGCTCGAGCGCCGCGCATGCGTCCCAGTCCGCCAGCCGTAGCCAGCGGTCCGCCTGTTCGGTCCATTGATTCAGGTACAACCTTCTAAATACGTTCTCTTGCGCTGGGATCTCTTGCGCCCGCTTCGCCGCGATCCGCATGTCCTCAAGCGATCGGAAATCGTCCAGCGCCGGATTCGCCGCCTTCCATACGCGTTCGCTGGTCCAGTCGGCGTCCTCCGGTGCTTCGTACAGGACCGGCAGAAACGACGGATCCAGGTCCGGATCTTCCCGGACGCGGACGGCATGCGCGTAGAGCTCGAACAGGATCGAATGCCGATCGTAGCCGGCCGTAGAGATAACGAGCATGAGCGGATCGCGTCGGGCGCCCATGCTGGTCGATAGCACGTCGTACAGTTCGCGTGTCGGCGCGGCGTGTAACTCGTCATAGACGACCAGGCTGGCGTTGAATCCGTGCTTGCTGTACGCCTCGGCACTGATCGCCCGGTAGAACGATCCTGACGGCCGATGCACGATCCGCTTCTGGGAATCGACGATGTCGCATTGCGCCAGCAGATACGGATCGTTGCGAACCATCTGAGCGGCGACGTTGAAACAGAGCGCCGCCTGATCCTTGTCGGCCGCGGCGCTGTAGACTTCGGCGCCGAGCTCACCATCCCCGAACAGGCCGTACAGCGCGATCGCCGCGGCTAGTTCCGTCTTGCCGTTTTTCCGTGGCAGTAACAGCAGCGCCGTCCGGTACTGGCGCCGGCCGTCCTGGCGCGTCCGGAATAGTTGCCGGATGATCCGTTCCTGCCACGGACGCAACGCGAACGGCTGGCCGGCCCAGGCGCCTTTCGTGTGCGTCAGGTTATTCACGAACCGGACGGCACGCGCCGGACCGGGATCGCCGCGCCGCGCCGCGCCACTCATCGAAACGCCCGGACAAACTGGATCAGTTGCTGGACCAGCGCCGGGCGGTCCGGCGCCGGCGTCCGGTCGGCCAGCGTGAGCGTATTTCCGCTTTTGATGGGCTGTGGTTGCATGTCCCAGAACGGCGTGAGCGGAATGCAATGCGCCACGGCCGGCGGTAATTCGGCCAGCGCCAGCGAACAGGCCGGCAGCGAATCGCCATAGCCGGCGTCCGGCGGCAGTCCGCGATACGGTTCCAGCCGGCGATGGACCAGCCGCGCCAGGTCGGCGTCCGTGGCCGGCCTAGCGATCCGTTCGATCGCCCTGATCGCCGCCGATCTGGCCGTCGCCTCGAGCGCCGCATATTCGGCCGCATACCGCTCAGCCGCCGCCGCCTGTTCCCGTTGCATGGCGTCCTGGTCGGCGGCCATCGCCTGGACCGCGACGTCCGCGGCCGTCTGATACCGGGCCGGATCACGGGCGTACACGTCCGCCAGAATCGCGATCCGCCGCAAGTGCGCGTCGATCCGTTCGAGCTCGAGTAGCGCGTTCTCGGGATCGATCGTCCGATCCGCGCCGTCCGCGCCGCGGTTCTGTAACGTGATCGCGAGTGTCCGGCGCCGATCGACCAGGCGGCGCCGGTGCGCGAGAATCGCCGGCGGTAGTGCGGCGCGGTCCGTCATTTTCGTAACTCGCGCATGGCGATCGCGATCAGGAGTAGCAGGCCGATCAGGGACACGATCCAGATCACCGCGTCCGGGCCATCTGGCCGGGCGTCACCGCGTCCGCGTGTCCGTGCCGACGGCCGACAGTAGCCCATCCCATTTGGATCGCTCCGGTTCGTCTTTCCCTGGTAACGCGTAGATCCTCGCCCGTCCAGCCGGTGTTAATCCCAGCTGTTCCCAGAGCGGACGTATCTGCGATAGGGCGGCATTGTAGACGGCGATCGCCGGGTTGGCTTTCGGCCCGCTGTCGGTCGACAGCAGCATTCCGACCTTCCGGATCGCCGCTTGCGCCGTCAGCATGTGTGACCAGACCTGACACAGCGCCACCAGCGCCGTCCGCTCCGCTTCCGTGACCAGTTTGCAGCCCCGAAGGATAGGCGCCAGGCGTCGCCACTCCGTTTGCGCCAGGGGATCGCCCTCGAGCTCGAGCGGCGGCGTATCGAATTCGGCGGTAACGGCCGGCGGCGCCGGTTCGGCCCGGTTTAGCGGACGCTTGCCGGGA
>Ga0137465_1000300_pt1 | contig 26696 bp, 31 predicted proteins | sample EasRivERMGT828_2_FD_104906 | JGI IMG/M metagenome (GOLD analysis project Ga0137465, IMG submission 104906) | Soil microbial communities from meander-bound floodplain in the East River, Colorado, USA - East River MetaG ERMGT828_2 | ecosystem: Environmental > Terrestrial > Soil > Floodplain ... | reverse complement strand
GCGCCGAGCGCCACAATCCTTATTCAATAGCCACGCTGCGCATTAAGCTCGCCCGTGCGTTGATCCGGCAACTTCCGTGTTGCCCTTTTTGTGGGCCAAAACGTTTATAACACAGTAGTACTAAGCCTGCACACGCGTAGTCGTCATGCCAGGTTCAAAGCACTGAACATGGCGGTGCGCTGCTCACGAAGCGGATCGTTTTCCACACGGCTTTCGTTGTTGAAGACCATAGTGGGCCGATCCTTGGCGTTGAATGCCGCCCATCTGGGCAACCGGGACGTATTGGGATCACCGCTTCGCGCGAAGGCGATCCAGGCCGCACTGACCTTGTCTGCAAGGGCCTGGGCATCCGGACTGGTCGACGTCAGGCGCGATTCTTTAATGTTGTCGAACGCGAAAGGAATCTCGATCGTGTGCGGCGACTTCAGCCGGCCGCCATCAACGGGCGATTCCCAGCGGAAGTAGTACAGGAATACAGGCCCCTTACCCAGCGCCGCACGACGCTCAGCAATCTTCATGACCGGGGCTCCGTACCGGTTGTCACTTGCAATCAGGAAATAGATGTCGGAAGGCGACGCGCCGGGGTTCCCCTTCTTGTACACGTCGATCACGCGCGTCGAGTTCTCCCCCAGCAATTCGCGCACGCGGCTCTGCATTTCGCTCTCCTGCATCGAAAACATGGCCGCTGCCGCTCCGCTGGTCAGCTCGGTGCGAGTGGAACCGAGCATCACCGGTACGTCTGCAGAAACCGAGGATGCGGTCGGATGGAAGGGGTGTTGCGGCAACACTTCCAAGTCCACGGTCGGAGAAAACCCCATCGTCATCTGATCGACATTCATGCGTCGGTTGACTGCGAAGTATGCGCTCATGATCCTGTCCACCGGCATGGTTTGCACCTCGCGTACTCGCGATTTGTTCAAACCAAGTTCGGACAGCAACTCGGAAGCCACGCGCGCAGCCTGATTGAGTTCAACCAGTTTGATGGTCGGCCCGCTTTCAATGATTGCCCTGTGAAACAACCCCTTCGCTTCCGGCATTGCCAGCAGCGTGCCCACTTTGCGGCCGCCGCCGGACTGGCCGAATATGGTGACGGTGTTCGGATCGCCGCCAAACTGTGCGATGTTGGTACGCACCCAGCGAAGCGCATGCACGATGTCGAGCATTCCGACGTCTCCGGACTTCGCAAATTCCCCGCCGCCCGCCTCGCCCAGATAGGTAAAGCCCAGCACATTGAGGCGATGGTTGATCGTCACAACAACCACGTCCCCGCGGCGTGCCAGATTTGCGCCTTGAGTTACGGGCGACGACCCGGAACCGCTGGAAAAGCCACCGCCGTGGCACCACAACATCACCGGTCTTCGTCGGCCATCGTTGACTGCCGGGGTCCAGATGTTCAGCACCAGACAGTCTTCGCCCTCGTTGCCAAGGCCTGCACCCGCGACAGCCAGATCCGACGTGGCACGACGCGTCCCGGGTTCCGTCTGCGGCGCGCTACGACCGAATTCGAGCGCGTCCTTCACGCCCGTCCATTTCGCCGGATCTAAGGGGGGCATAAACCGATTCCTGCCTGAAGTGTCGGCTCCGTAAGGAACACCCTTGAAGATCTTCACTCCGTTCTCGTCAATGCCGCGAATTCGTCCGAACGCGGTTTCCGCCGTGACGAATTTGTTGTCACCTGCCGTTTGCGCCACGGCCTGGCGAAGAACGACGCCGGATGTCAGCGCGAATGCGGACGCCTGTTTGAGGAAGTCACGACGCGAGGGGTACCACCAGTTCATGGCCATAGTGCACTCCTGTTGCTGGGATGCGGCCATTATATACTCGCGCACGGAATCTCGTTCGAGTCTGTCCTTTGCGTTCTACTTGATCTCGTCCGGCCAGATCGCGCCCTGCGCGTTGCCGCCGAAAACGGCTTGAATCATTTCGATCTTGCCGTTCCGGATCTTGAACATGTGCACATCGGGCAACCCACCGTTGAAGTTCACGAAACCGGCTGTAATTCCGGCTTCGAGATCGGTAACCGGGAAGCGCCGATGCGTGTGCGTCATGTTGAAACCCTTGGGCGAGCAATTGTGCGTCGTCGTTGTCGTGGAGACGCCGCCTTCCCAGCGGTCGCACGGTGTCGCAAATGGCGCTTCCACCTCCGGATTCGGCGAGAACCCCGAGAAGTACTTGTTCGCGGCATCATTCATGTATTCGCGCGTGCTGCGCTGTGCGGGCGGAAGAATACCTTCCCAATCATGATCCTTCGTTGCGAGGACGCCCGGGGGGCTGAAGAAGAGTTCCCCCTGCCGGTTAACGATCGTTTCGATTTCACTGACCTTGCCTTTATCGACTTTAAGCCGCACTGCAAGAATGACAGCGGGACCGGTGTAAGGGGCCGCAGCAGGTATACCACCTCGCGCACCTGCAGGCGCACCACCGCCGCCACGCGGCGCTCCTCCTCCGGGTCCAGTCGCGCCCGGCGCCGCACCGCGCGGACCTGCTGCTCCGCGTGCTCCTCCTCGTCCGGCGGGTGCCGGCGCGTTGGGATCCGGAGTTTCATCAATGACGGCCTGTGTGAGCGTGCCGCAGCGTTCCGTGTCGATAAGGGTTCGTTGAAATTGCGACTTACCGCCGGTTTTGAAAAAACCTTCTCCCAGCTTGATCTCCGATCCATTCTGGGTGATGCGGAGGTTCGGCGCTGTCTCCAGCACGGACATGTTGTGTGTTTCAACGGCCTTGAAATAGTTGGCGACAATCGCCTTCAGACCGTCGCGCGTACAGGTCTGTGCCTGAGCCGGAATCGCGGTGATGACCAGCGCCGTCGTCGCGGCAAAAACGGTTTTGAACATGAGGGCTTCCTTTCGTGCCGAACATTGTACTCGCCTCGGAGTGCGCGCAGTTTCCATGTGGCAGGAATGGTACAGGGATTCGGACACGCGTCGGGGTAGAATTCCTCGCTTTGCTGGACATAAATCATGACTGACGTGTTTGGGAATATCGAGAAGCTCGAACGAGATCTCTGGGAGGCGGCAGACAACCTTCGGGCCAACTCCAAGCTGACTTCGAGCGACTACTTCATGCCCGTGCTTGGAGTCATTTTCCTCCGCCACGCCGCGAACCGGTTTGACGCGGCACACCGGCAGATCGAGGCCGACCAGGCCAGCGGCAAGATGCCAAAGAGGAAGATTCTCCCCGCAGATTACATCGCTCGCCGATCCCTCTATCTGCCCGAGAGCGCGCGCTACGACACGATCATGCGGCAAGCATCCGTTACCGGTGCCAATCTTCCGACGCTTGTAACGCAGGCCATGACGGATATCGAAACGAAGTTCGAGCCGCTGCTGGGCGTGCTTCCCAAGGACTACGGCATCTTCGAGCCCAAGGTTCTTGAAGACGTGATGCGACTGTTCAACAGCGAGCAAATCAAGAAAGCCACCGGCGACGTTTTCGGCCGCATCTACGAATACTTCCTGGCCAAGTTCTCGATCCAGAAGGCGCACGACAACGGCGAGTTCTTCACGCCGTCCTCCATCGTTCAGACAATCGTCAACGTGATTGAGCCGGACCACGGCATCGTCTTCGATCCGGCCTGCGGCTCCGGCGGGATGTTTGTGCAGTCGAGTCACTTCATCGAGCATGAAGGCGGAGACACAGCGAAGAAGGTTGTGTTCTACGGCCAGGAAAAGAACCGCGACACCATCCGTATCGCCAAGATGAACCTCGCCGTCCACGGGCTCGAAGGCAAGATCGCGGAAGCCATCACCTATTACCAGGATGACCACAACCTCGGCCCGAAGAAAGCTCTCGACGGGGGCCGTTGCGACTTTGTGATGGCGAATCCGCCGTTCAACGTCGACCTTGTCGATGCCGAGCGGATCAAGGGCGACCCGCGGCTCCCTTTCGGCCTGCCGGGCGTGAACAAACAGAAAAAGGTCGGCAACGGCAACTATCTCTGGACCTCCTATTTCTGGAGTTACCTGAGTGAAAAAGGCCGCGCGGGCTTTGTCATGTCGTCACAGGCGTCCAGCGCGGGCCACGGCGAAAAGGACGTGCGTCAGAAGATTGCCGAAACCGGCGATGTTGACGTGATGATCTCCATCCGCTCCAACTTCTTCTACACGCGCACCGTCCCCTGCGAGCTGTGGCACTTCGACCGCAATAAGCCGTCGCAACGCAAAGACAAAGTGTTGATGCTCGACGCGCGCAATGTGTACCGCAAGGTCACGCGCAAGATCTACGATTTCTCACCGGAGCAAATGCAGAACCTCGCCGCCATCGTGTGGCTCTATCGGGGTCAGCAGGAGAGGTTCTTGAAATTGGTCCAGAGCTACCTGGCTCGTGTCTGCTCGGAGAGCGCAGCCGTGCCGATGAGCCTCAAGCCGTTTGAGACAACACTACGCGATTTGCTCGGGCGCTTCGACACGCTGAAGAAGTTGGCCGGTGACGCCTTCACGGAACTGAGCGATGCGAACACCTTGTACGAAGGAGATGCGAAGAAGCTGCTCACGAACCTTTGCGCCTTCGAAAAGAAGTACGCCAAATCGCTTCCGGAAAAGAACGCGGGACAGAACACGGCGCGCGAGGCGTTCGAACCCACGGCGGAGGCAATCCGCGGCATCGTCAAGCAGGTGGACCTGCTCTACAAGCTGGCCGCACGTGTCGGAGATCTCGGCAATGAGCTCGCGTCCGATGAAGCTGTAGCCGCCGTTTACGACCGCCGCGCCGCAAGCCGCCTCGTCAAGCAACTCGACGAAGAGCGCAAGACCGCAGTGGAACAACTGAAGCACGTCGTGTACTTCCATCGGCAGGTCGCGTGGTTGCAGGACCGCTTCCCCAAAGCCGAACTGCAACATGTGCCGGGACTTGTGAAGCTTGTGGACCTCAAGGAGATCGAAGCCGCCGACTGGAGCCTCACTCCGGGCCGGTATGTCGGTGTAGCACCAACGGAGGAAGACGAAGATTTCGATTTCGAACAAACCTTGCGTGATATTCACACCGAACTCGCCGATCTTAATAAGGAAGCTTCGGAACTGGCCGCAAAGATCCAGGCGAACTTTGAGGAGTTGGGGATATGAGCCTGATACTCCAACCACCGGTTGGAGAAATCACCCCAGCTCAAAAACTCGCACCAGTTGTGCGAGAAATTTCAAAAGTGCAACCACCTGTTGCACTTTTGCCGGGGTCGCGGCTGTGAAGAAGCAGAATATCGTTCCGCAGGACTATCCACTGCTTTTGGCCGAGATCAAGGAGCGCGTCCGCGCCGCACAGTACGTTGCCCTCAAGGCAGTAAACACGGAATTGGTTCACCTGTATTGGGATATCGGTCGTTTGATAGTTGTCCGCCAATCCGATGGATCTCATGGTGATGCGACTACCGCCAGACTGTCGGAAGACCTGCGGCAGGAATTCCCGGGCGTTGCCGGGTTCTCCCAACGCAACGTGTTCTATATGAGGGAGTTCTATCGAACCTACCGGGATCAACCAAAATTGCAACCACTGGTTGCAAAAATCAGTTGGAGCCACAATCTCTGCATCCTGCAACGTTGTGGCGACCCGCTCGAACGCGAGTTCTATTATCCGGATGACCCGCAAATTCGGCTGGTCCAAAAACGTACTGATCCACCAGATCGAGAACCAGAGCTACGAAAAGACGCTGCTCGGACAGACCAACTTCGACAAGGTTCTAACACCCGAGCTTCGCGCGCAGGCCAAACTCGCCGTCAAGGACGAGTACACCTTCGATTTCCTCGAACTCGGCGAAGCGCACTCCGAGCGCGAGCTCGAACGCGCGCTCATTGCCCGCATCGAGGACTTCCTTCGCGCAATGGGAGGACTCTTTGCCTTCGTTGGTAGCCAGTTTCGACTGGAGGTCGATGGCGACGAGTTCTTCATCGACCTGCTGCTGTACCACCGACGGCTTCGAGCCTTGGTCGCGATTGAGCTAAAGATCGGCAAGTTCGAGCCCGAGTTCGTCGGCAAGATGCAGTTCTACCTCGCCGCCCTCGACCGGCAAGTTCGAGAAGAGGGCGAGAACCCGTCGATCGGAATCATTCTGTGTAAGGAGAAGAATCGGACTGTCGTCGAGTACGCGCTTCACGATGCACGCAAGCCGATCGGCGTGGCGACCTACCAAGTCGTTAAGCGCCTGCCGAAAGAATTGAAGGGGCAATTGCCGAGCCCCGAGCAGATCGCGAAGCTGCTGGAGGATGATGCGTGATTTTTGTCTCGAGACAGTCAAAGGATCTCAATTCGTGAACTGGCAGACTGCAAAGCTTGGCACTCTAGACATAGGTGAACTCCAGTTACGTATGCAAAGTGCCTTCTTGTATACAGCACGCCGGTTAAGCCATCAAACAAAAGCCGACCATGGCGCTATACTTTTCGGGTCTCAGTTAAAAATATTACAGCCCGTGGCCCTGAGAGACTATTCTGCAACCGCAGCCAAGGCGCCTGATCTTCGATTGAAGGGGACGACTCCATGAAAAGAATTTTTGGCCTTCTTCTCCAATTCCTTTGTTTATTCGGTTCCGTGTTGCCGGCTTCGGCTCATCATTCATTTGCCGCAGAGTTTGACGATAAGAAACCGGTGAAGCTGGAAGGCACCGTCGTTCGGTTCGAATTCATGAACCCGCATTCGTGGATCCATCTCGACGTCAAGAATCCGGATGGCGCAGTCGTTCGATGGGCCGTCGAAACGGGCAGCACCAACGCGTTGTTTCGCCGCGGATGGCGCAAGGATTCGCTACGCGCGGGTGATCGCATCACCGTCGATGCATTCCGGGCGAAAGACGGATCGAATACGGCCAACGCCAATTCCGTGAAATTACCCGATGGGCGGCAATTCAGCGGAGCATCATCGCGTGAAGGCGGGCAATAGTATGAAGGTCGCGATGCTCTTACTCGCGACGATGGTCGCCGCGGCGCAGACGGAGTTTACTCCGCCCCGCCTTGCCGACGGGCGTCCAAACTTCGGCGGTATCTGGATGGCCGCAAGCCTGTCCGCCGCATTCAACGTGGAAGAACACGGAGCATCGTATGGAACGCCGGCGGGCCCGAGCGTCATCGTCGACCCGCCAGGTGGAAAACTTCCGTATCTCCCTGGCATGCGCGAACGCGCAGCCGACAACGATCAACATCGTGAACGCGACCCTGTTGGCCAATGCCACATGCACGGCGTGCCTCGGATCATGTTTCCACCATTCCCGCTGGAGATCGTTCAGGACGGCAATTACGTCGTGATCCTTGCCGAAACGGAACATGGCGTTCGCATCATCCCAACCGACGGCCGGCCCTTCCTGAAGGACTACTCCGCATGGAACGGGGATTCGCGCGGCCATTGGGACGGCGACACTCTGGTTGTGGAGGTGCGTGGATTGAACGGCCGCAGTTGGCTGGATCAGGCCGGGAACTTTATGGGCGCCGGCGCTCATGTTGTGGAGCGGTTTCGACTGACGGGCAAAGACACTCTGGACTACCAGGCAACGGTGGAGAACCCCGCCGTATTCTCACGACCGTTTACGTTGCGAGTGCCGCTACGCCGCCGGCCGGCCGATGTCGAATTGCTGGAGTATGGTTGTATCGAAGGAGAACGAGACGCCGCGCACCTTCCTGCGATAAACGGAGAAAAGAAATGATGCGCGCCGTGTTGATTTGGTTTCTTTTCGCGGGCACCGCGTGGGCGCAGGCACAATCTCGCGATCTTCGAGGCATCTGGCAAGCGACAGGAACCGCATACCGGAATCTCGAAGGTACGCCCGCGCAGCGGGGCCAACCCGCCGCGAAGTCGACAGTGGTGGATCCAGCCAATGGCAAAATCCCGTACCGCCCCGATGCCCGCAAGGTGGTGGATCGGAACTCCAAAGAACGCGAGACCTCCGATCCTCTCCTCTCTTGTTTCCAGCCGGGTGTTCCGCGAGCCGCGTTGCTGCCCGAGCCCTTCCAGATCTTTCAGAATCCGGACCGCGTCGTGATCGTCTATCAGCACGTTCATGCCTATCGTGTGATCTTCACGGATGGACGTCCGCATTATGACGATGGCATTGAGTTCTACATGGGAGACTCACGAGGCCGGTGGGAAGGAAACACGCTCGTGGTGGACGTGACGAACTTTAAACCGGAGACATGGCTCGACAATGCCGGTAATTTTGGCGGCAACAAGCTCCATGTTGTCGAACGCTATACCCGAACTGGAGCCGACACCTTGCGTTACGAGGCGACCATCGAGAATCCCGAGGTCTTTGAACGTCCGTGGAATATCCGCGTCGATCTCGCGCGGCATACGGAGCCGAATTTTCAACTTCTCGAACACGAATGTGAACGCGATGCACAGGGCGTCTACCGGCATCCTCCGCAGTTCTTAAAGTGAGTGTGGCAACCGACTTTCCGCGACGGTTATGGCCACCGCAAAGCCTCTTCGGTTTACTGCCAGAGCAACGGCGCCATCTCATTTAGAAATTTGCGCCAGACGATCCATGTGTGGGCTCCCGGAATCGTGCGATACGTGTGCTTGACGCCGTTGGCCTTCAAAAACTCTGAAAACCTGTTTGCGTTTGCTACCGAAGGATCCTCCGTGCCCATGCCGAGCCAAAACAATTTGAGTTTGGAGTTGAGTGCCGAAGCGTTCTTAGCGGTGAAATCGCTGGTTTCGGCATTCGTGTTTCCCCCGGCGCTGAACACTCCCAAACGGCTGAAAAGGTCGAGATGTTTAGGGCCGATGTTCAGAGTCTGGGCGCCACCGCGGGACAATCCCGCCAATGCACGCTGCTCCCGGTTCGGCGACACGCGATAGTTCGCCTGCACGAAAGGAATAAGGTCTTCCTTCAGGTCTTTCAAGAAGTCGGCCTGTTGCTTGTCCGCCGCGACACCGGAGTCCCACCCATACGCATAGCCATCCGGCATCACGACAACCATTGGCGGTGCCTTCTTTTCGGCGAGCAGGTTATCGATGATGGCGTGCGCGCGTCCGAACTCCGTCCAGACGGTATCGTCGCCCTCGCCGCCATGGAGCAGGTATAAGACAGGCAGACGCCCCGGAAGTTTTTCGTAGTTGGGCGGAGTATAGATCCGGACCCGCCGAACGGACTGCGTCGCTTTCGAATCGTAGAATCGAACATCCACTTTCCCATGAGGGAGAGACTTGCTATCAAAGAACCGCGGACCGGCCGCGGGCACGTCCAGCAAGCTCGACACCACACCGGGTGCGCGGTTGTATTTCACCAGAGGATTTCGCGGATCGATCGATGTCACTCCATCGATTGAGATTTCGTACTCGTAAAGATCCGGATCCACGGGACCGACCGTAAGAGTCCACACTCCCTGCGCATCCTTCTGCATTTTCTGTGGACCGTTCGCAAACTCTCCAGTGAGCACGACGTCACTGGCCTTCGGCGCGGCTGCACGGAACGTAACCGTCCGATCGGGGTGGAGCTCAGGCGAGCGGACCTGCGCGGCTCTTGGCGCTTGTTGCGTTGCCCCTCGCGCCGGTTGCGCGGCTCCCGGATTTGTCGGCTGTTGCGGTCCCCTTCCTTGTTGCTGGGCTGCCATCGATTGTGCGAGCAATCCGATGCTGCAAAAAATCAGGATCAGGTACTTTTTCACTTTTCTTCCCTCCATCGTCAAGTCAGCGGGCGGCGATGCAGTACAGATAGCGATTGCCGCGCAAGTAGAGCTCGTTGCCCACCAGCGCCGGCGAGGCGTCGAACCCATCGTCGAGCGTGTTTGTCGCCAGCACCTCGAAGCGCGGGCCGTGGCGGATGACGAGCGTCGCCCCGTCGCGGCTGGTGATGTACACACGCCCTTGCGCTCCCACCGGTGAGGAGTAGACCTCCGGCAGCCCGGTGAGGCGCTGAGCCTGATAGTGCGGCCGCCCGCTCCTGGCGTCGAAGGCCGACAGGATGCCCGCGTTGCTCTTGAGGAAATACAGAACGCCGTCGTACAAGAGCGGCGAGGACACGTAGGGCGTATCGCGATCGAGCGACCATACGATCGCACTGGAGCCCGCGATTTTGCCCTGGGCGTCGGCCAGACGAATCGCGTGGAGCCTGCTGCTCTTGAACCCGGCCGTGACAAAGACCAGCCCGTCCCCGGCGACCGGCGAGGGAATCGGATTCATGTTGAGACCGTCGTTCTCCCACACGAGCCGGCCAGTCTCAAGGTCGTAACTCCTCACCTGCTTGTCTCCGGTCGTGACCACCTGGGCGCGGCCGTCGTGCTCCACCACGAGCGGCGTGCCCCAGGAGTCGACGTCCTGCCGCTCGGTGCGCCAGAGCTCCTGGCCCGTGGAAGCATTGAGCGCGACGATGAACGAGGCGCCCTGGTGGTCCCACACCACGACCAGACGGTCACCATAAAGGACGGGCGTGCTGCCGGACTCGCCAACCTCCGCGAAGATCTTCTTGTCGCCGAAACGTTTCTCCCAGAGCTGAGTGCCCTGCATGTCGTAGGCGTACAGGCCGCTCGAATCGAAGAACGCGAAGACGTGCCGGCCGTCGGTGATGGCCGAGCTCGAGGCCCAAGTCCCGTCTTTCGTCGACGGCGCGCGCGGCTGCTCCTGGCGTGGGGTCCGCTCCCAGACCACTCGCCCCGTGAGCCGGTCGATCGCCAGGATCCTGAACTGGTGGACGACCCGTGGCTGGATCTGGCCCCTGGGTTCGTGCGCAGCCGCGCCCGTGACACCCATCGGGATCGCAGTGGTGACGAACAGCCGATCGCCCCACACGACAGGTGAAGACGATCCTCGTCCCGGGATTTCGATCTTCCATCGGATGTTCTTCGCCTCGCTCCATTCAAGGGGCGGATCGGCAGTTCTGGAAACGCCATTCGCGTAGGGGCCGCGCCACTGGGGCCAGAATCGTTCCGCCTCCAGGTCGGCGGCCAGCAGCACGGACGACAGCAGCGCCGCGCTCGTGACGGCGGCCAGTCCTGCGACCTGAATTCTCGTCAGCGTCATGGCGTTCTCCTCTTCTACGGTGCCTTCAGATCCAAAGCTGGATTCCGGTTGAAAAAGTTCAGCGGGCGAAGTTTGAAGGAATGCCAGACCGTCGGCATCACCGGCTGATCTTCGGCCCGCGTCAGGTGGTGCATACCGAGGTTTACCCACAGAACGAGATCCCGGCGTCGGACTTCGCGATTCTGCTCCGTCCAGACCGGCAAACCATCCGGGGCTCGGCTGGCGAAGACGTAGTCGCCCGCCGCATAGCGCTCGGACGGATCGAACGGCGTCACCCATAGGTCATGTTCGAGAAACTTGGCGCGCCGAGCCGGCCAGTCTTCTGGGTCCAGCAGGAGCCTGGCGTGATTGGCATACACCAGTTCATAGCCGACACGGGAGCCGACACCGTTGGTCTTGCTTTCATTAACCACGAGGAATTTCTCGTCCGCGTGTCCGGTGTCGAATCGCGCGGCCTTCTCGGTCGCCGGCATTTCCGGACGAACCGTGTACAGGCTTCGCCGCGGTGACGAGAACGGGAGGGTGGCCTTCTCGTAGACTTCACGCGTCAAACTGTTCTCGGCGCCGTCGACGTCCAGGTCCAGGTCCAGGCGGAAGTTGAAGTAGTGGTCGTGGTTGGTGGCGACCAGGCCAGGCGCGACCAGCGCGCCGAAGCGCGTGTCCTGGGCCGCCGTCGCATCCGACATCTTCTGCGCCGGGACTCCCTTCAAAGCAACGACGCCGGTGGCGCCGACTCGAACTTCGATTTCGGCGGCGTCGTTGAAGACCCAATCCAGAAGGTAGTCGTAATTGCCGACGGTGGCCGCGAGCCGGACGACCAGTTCGACATCCTTGCGCCCTTCGCCGCCGTGCCTCCAGATTGGTTCGCCGCGATCCCGCTCAAAAATGCAAAGCACATTGGCCGTGGTAGACGCCGCGCCGCGGTCGTTGCTGAACGTTGCGGGAAGGAACGCGCTTGCCACAGGGCAATCAACTCCGGCTTTGAGTTGCGAAGCCATCCGGCCCGCGCCGTACTCGCCGACATCGAAATAGGTGCGGGAATACCAGCCGACGTCCGGGTCCATGTAGGGAACGAACATCTCCGACAGATAGCCCTGGTAGAGGACGGACCGATACCGCTCCGCATCCCGCCAACGCGCCGTTGAGATCACGGGACCGACCCTGGGATCGACGCGCACGTGGAAATTCCAGTTGCCCCACCGCACCTCGTTGCCGTCGATTTGGAAATTGGCCCCTTCGGGCTGAGCCGACAGCGTCGGCTTCCGGGCTGGACGCACGCTTTCGATATCCGCTTCTCTGAAGTTCTGATTGCTGCTGCTGACCGGAACGTTTCCGTAGTCCACAACCTCGAGCACCCGCCGCGCGCGCATATCCACGACGGCATAGAGCCGTTCAATGGGCCAGCCCCACACGTTATTGGTGGCTCGCCTGGTGTCATAGCAAGTGGCCATGAGGATGCGCTTGCCTTCATGTTCGGCGATTCCAAAGTACCCTGCCGTGAAGGGCGCGCAGAAGACCTTCGAAAAGTCATTGAGTCCACGGGCTCTCAGGCTGTCTTGAAACTTTGAGTCCCCCAACGTGATGCGGGAAAGCTCCCGGCTCTCGGTGCCAGTCACGGGACCTTGAAGTCCCTTCCGCTCCACCACGGAAACAAGACGCTTCGCATCCAGGTCCACAACGGCTTCGAAGACGCCCGAGTCGCCGGACAACACCGTCCGGGCTCGCCGTGCGAAGTTCTCGCCGGGCTGTCCCGGCGCACGCGAAAGCCACGCGAGGACCTGCGGCTTCGGAGGTTCCTCCACGCTCATGAACGAGACCACAGCCTCGGCAAGCCGTGGGTCCGTCCTGACGATCTCTGTGGCCTTGCGTATTTCTTCAGCCGAGAGCGGATCCATGGGGTGGGTCGCCGCCGTGGCCGGCCGGGCGATGGCCGCAAGCAACAGGACGGCGATCGAGGCACGGCGCATCCACTGTATGCGCGTGGTCATTGCCGGCGGATGCAGTCCTTTGGGTGAATTGATGCCGGGTCTCGAAAAAGCCTGTATCGATGCCATGTTGTCCTCCACGAAGGCGGATTATCTTCTTACGATCGGTCATTATCACGATAATCTTTTGCCGGCGCTCCAAGACAAAACGACGGGGATCGGAGGAAACAATGCGCAGACTGTGGATGACCGGTTTCATCGCAGGGGCTCTGCTGCTCGGGTTGTCCTATGCACGGCAACGCCTCGGGGATCCCGCCGATCTTGTTTTGGTCGACGGACAGGTGCTGACGCTGGATGCCGCGGACACCGTTGCCCAGGCTGTTGCGATTACGAAAGGCGTCATTGTCGCCGTTGGGACCAATGCGGAGGTGCGATCGCGCATTGGTCCTTCCACCCGCGTCATCGACCTCGGAGGGCGGAGCGTCACACCGGGATTGATCGACAGCCATGTTCACTTCAACATGCCCAGCGGCGAATCGGTGAATCTGGGCGACGAAGACGTCAGATCCATGAAGGATGTCCTCGATCGCGTCGCCGCACAAGTCAAGAACGCCCGGCCGGGCGAGTGGATTCGCGGAATAGGTTGGGATGAGGGCAAACTCGCAGAGCGCCGCTACATCACCGCCGCGGATCTCGATACGGTGTCGCCCGACAATCCGGTCTGGCTGACGCACACGACCAATCATTATGGCGTCGGAAACAGCGCCGCGCTGAAGCTCGCGGGAATCACCAGCGACACCCGCGATCCCGCGGCGGGAACGATCGACCGCGATGCAAAGGGAAATCCGACCGGCGTTCTCAAGGAGTCCGCGCAGCAACTGGTGACGTCGAGGATTCCACCGCTGTCGGCGAGACAGCAGAAGCAAGGCATCGTGCAACTGATGAAGGAATTCAATCGGGAAGGCATGACCGGCGCGAAGGATCCCGGCATCGGAGACCAGAAATGGAATCTCTATCAGGAGATTCTCAAGGAGGGACAACTCACAGTCCGGATCTTCGCTTTGTGGTCCGGCGGGCGTTCGTTGAGTGCAACGAAACAGTTGATCGAGCGCGTCTCAATGCGGCCGCATCCGCCTTCCTCGCCGAGCGATGGGCTTGTCATTTTCGGCGGAGTCAAGATGTTCATGGACGGGAGCGGCGGCGCGAGAACAGCCTGGATGTACGACGACTGGAACAAGAACTCGACGGAAAAGGACACCGGCAACGCCGGGTACCCGGTAATGCCGCCGGACGAATACCGCGAGTCGGTCAAGCTGCTGCATAACGCGGGCCTTCATATCTCGACACACGCGATCGGCGATCGAGCCATCGATTGGGTCGTGGACAGCTACGATCAGGCATTGACAGCCAAGCCGACGCGCGGACTGCGCCACGGCATCATTCATGCAAACACGCCCACGAACCATGCCATCGACGTCATGGTCCGCCTGCAACGCGATCACGATGCCGGGTATCCCGAATCGCAGGCGACATTTCTGTGGTGGCTTGGCGACAACTACACGGCGAATCTCGGCCCGCAGCGGTCCGCACGGCTGAAGCCGTTTCGAACGTTTATGGAAAAGGGCGTCCATTGGGCCGGAGGGTCGGATTATAGTGTGGCGCCCTTTCCCGCGCGCTACAGCCTATGGGCATCGGTCGCGCGGACGACGCTCAACGGAACCTATGGCGCGCAGCCGTTCGGAACCCGGGAGTCCGTCGACGTGAAGACAGCCTTGCGCGCGCAAACGATCTGGGCGGCTCATCAGATGTTTCTTGACGACAGGATCGGCTCCATCGAAATCGGCAAGGAAGCGGACATTGCCGTGTGGGAACAGGATCTGCTTCGAGCGCCGGTGAACGTCCTGAAGGATCTGAAATGCGTCTTGACGTTGCTCAAGGGCAACATCGTTTACCGTGATACCCAACGGCTTCCATGACACTCCTTCCAGATTTCATTTTGATATGACCGGATCAGGTATGTCGCACGAGCGAGGACTCCATTTGGACGAATCGGATTCCTTTTTGAACTGCGTGCTGATCACGAACTCCTGCGTCAGATACTCGGGATCTTCCACGACGGTCGTGACGATCAGCCATGATCCATCTTCCGGCAACGTGAACATATCGAAAAACTCCTTGACCACGGCGCGCTCGCTGTATGGCACACCATTCGGGCGCAGGTACCCTGCTTCAAGATTCGTGGTCACGACTTCGAGCGAGCCTCCTGTCGCCTGCCCCCCACGGCCGAATATTCCGCGGTTCTGAGGCTGACGGAACCATCGCGCTTCGGAGTGTCCCTGCAACGACCGCGCGCTCTTCAACATCGAACCGAAGTGAAACCGGCGTGCTTGCATTCCCGCGTCAAAGTCCATAAGCAACGTATCGTCGTTCTCCCATCGAATGCGGATGCGTCCGGGTTGTCGTATGAGACCCGGCGGTCCGAAAGCCTTGCACAAGGCACCTTGAGCCCGATCGGCATCGAGATTCCATGCATCGGTGACTTTGCGTCCCGCGGGGTTGAGTGGAACGCTGGCGGTATCGCCCTTGGGTGGCGTGACCATCCGCCATCGCCAATCCTCGTTAACGACGGACACCCACTGGCCCGTGATATCGATTAAAGCGCGTGCGCGAGCACTTTGTGCAAACGCGCTTCGGAGACCGAACAGGCTCATCAACACGATCAGCGTAACCAGCACCATGCGACGACTTGTACGGTTCATCGTCGCACCCGGCTTAAGTCGCGATAAATGGCGTCAACAAACTTCTCACTTGTCCAGTCACTGACTTGGTTGTTGTAAAGGCCATCGTAATCGGAAGTCGGCTTGGATTGCTTGACTTGCTCTACGGACATACCTTTGATGATCATGTTGCGGATCCGATCGCGAATGACCGTGACCATATCGCGGTAGTTGGCGACATCGGTTTCATCGCTCAACCGGCCGCGGCCCGGGATCACGACTGTCCCGCCTTCCTGGTTTTCTCCCGCGACGGCAATGTCAAGAATTCGATTCAGTCCTTCGATAATGCCGTTAATGCTGCCTCCCTCTTGTGGATCAAACCGCGGATACCCGGTCGTGTCGTAGATAGCGCCCGTGCTGATCACATCCGAACGACGAAAGAACACAATGGTGTCGCCGTCCGTAGCCGCCGCGGGAATGTGAAAAAACTGCACGGCCTCTCCGTTCGAAAACAACGACCACTCGGACGTGAAGTATGTGTCGGTCGGCCAGGACTCCGATGGGATTTTGGCCGTTGTCATTTTGTTCAAGACATTCACGTACGCCATGATCGACGCCCGAGTGTCGCTCCCGCGGGGATCCACAGAGTCGATCACGCGAACATATCGCCCGGCTTTGGCCAGATTACCTGCCCCACCAGCAGCCTGTTCGCGGGCGCTGGTAAGGACGATATGGCGAATCGGCCGAGGGCTCAGCTTGCGAATGGCGTCGAGGACCTTCGGACTGAGCGCCGCGGGTTGCGTATCGACAATCAGCGGTCCGTCCGGTCCGATCTGCACAGTCGTGTTGCCCGTTAGGCTAAACAAGGCGAACACGTTTCCTTGTCCCGGAAGTACTTCGATTTCCGCCTGCGCATTTGTAAGAACGGGGAGCAAAAGCAACACGAATATCAAAGCGTGTCTCATCGCTTGCGCAGGCGCGGCAGGAACTCGGGATACATCGTCTCCGCGCCTCCTCTTGCAGCTTCCGGCGGGACTCCGTGCCTGGTGGCAAATTCTGTGAGGAACGGGTTGCTTCCAGGAAGATGGTGGGGCACTGTCCCTCGCGGCCGTTCGATCTCCACGTTTGGAATGCAGGAAAATGGGCTGAGCTGGAATCCGGGATCGGCAACCCAGTTCGACGTTCGAACCAACGGTTCGGTCAGATAAACGGGATCCTTCACGACACTAACCAGCGTTAGATAATTTCCGTGACGAATGAAGTGCTCGACAAGGGTCGCCTTCTCACTTCGCGGCAAGCCGTTGCGTCGAAACCAGCCCTCCTTGAGATGAGTCGTCGTTACCTTCAGCATGTCGCCTTCCCACTCGCCCGTTGAGAAGCCCTGCCAGGTGTGTTGGGCGTGTGGCGATGGATGTGGGCGTCCGTCCATGTAAATCGTCCGTTGGGGAAGCATCCACATCAGCGTCGTCTGCCACCAGACAACGTCCTGTGATATTGGATCCAATGTGCTGGATATGCGCATACTAGCCGGCCCTCGCGGTCCATAATCGGCCGGGTGCGGCTCGCATTGCCGCTCGAGCATTGTCCATTTGCCGGCATCCCACGAGTCTGCGCGAAGGCGCGCTGCATCATTGATTGGAAGGCCGGTGTAGTCGCCAATCTCAGGACCGGCACCGCGCTCGGGAAGATCTTCGTGGAAGCGTTGTCCCCATGCGCCGGACAAATCGACTTGCGCGAAGCCGGTCGTGACAAACATCAGTATTAAGAAGAGCGTTCGCATTGTCGATTCCTCACTTTGCGAGTGGATCGGGGCGTATTTGAAACTTCACAACCGCGCTGCGTGTACCCAGGCCGCCCTCGACGTGCCACACCGCATTCGGACCATAGTCGGCGTAAATCGCCCGACCTTTCCAACCTGCTTTCGGATCGTCGATGCGGCCGTCCATGCCGCGGGAGAAGAAGCCCAGCGGATACGGCACGCGCAGCACGAGCCACGTCCCGTCTGGCTGCAGCGCAAGCAGCGAATCCGAAGTCGTGCCGTTTGCCAGTGGGAGGTTTTCGCCGAGGCCCAGCGTGTTGAAGCGATCAACGAAGTTGTAATACTGGAAATCGGTAGCAATATCGCCGCGCACCCCTTTGAACCGGGGACCGGGCACAGGATAGAGTCTCCAACCCTCGGGACAATGCTGGCCTGATGTTGCTGCCGGCCCTGACAGCACTTTGCACTTACGCCGGTCGAAACTTGCCAGATGGCCGCTGCCCGCAAGCGCTGTCCAGATGACGCCGTTCGAATCCACGTCGATTCCGCGCGGAGTGTAGCCGATGGATGTAACCGCGGGGTTGTTGAAGGGAGGCTCGTATGCTTCGCCGACACACGTGCGCGGATCGATGCGTACGATCTTCCCCGGCATTGGACCCGGCGAGGCTCCCCAGACGCTGCCATCACTGGGATGCGGGATCACACTATAAATGACGCCAACCGGAATCTGGCGATCCACGGCCGGTTCGACCTTGCCGTCTTGATTGATGTCAAAGTAGCCGCGGCACCATCCTTGTGCGGCCGCCTCATCGCCGGTTTCATCGAGGACGCGGGTTTTGACCCATCCGATCGCGCCGCTGAAGACGCCGTTACCGTACAACGTCTCATCTTTATCGGACGCAAACTGAACATGGTGTGTATCGAAGCAGGTGTTGACCTGTTTAAACCGGCGAGTCGCCGGATCGAAGTACTGCACCTGACGAAAACTGCGCGGCTGCGGAGCCAGGGCGGCGGACGGGTGCGTAGCACAAAAACCAGGTTGATTTTCCGGAACCCGGAACCGCGCCGACATCCATACACGTCCCTTGCTATCCATTGCGGCATGATTTGCGATAGCCGGATCGTACCAGTACAGTTTGTCGCCCCAATATGGAGATGGAAATGGCATCGACTGTGCTTTTCCGGGAGGCGTCTTCGGATCGAGCACTGGAATGCGCAGTTCCGTCGCCGTATGCTCGGTGGGTTCGATCATCAGGAACGCATCGTTACCCCAATCCACACCGTAGATCAGGCCGTTTGCATTCGCCGTCGGATTACGCTTGTCGGTCGTGAGCTCGTCGTGAGCAAAGGTCGCCGGCCCGCCCCAATCCCACATCGTCAGGACCAGATTTCGCTCGCGCCCTTGTGGACGCGGCGGTGCGGGCGGAACTTCACCGGCCGCAATCCGATCCGTCCAGCTTGCAAACATCTCCAGGCCACGCCTGCGCCCCAGGGCCGAGACGGCGTTGCTCATACCCTGGCCGTCCTGCCCCACCTGAACGCGCCGGTCCCACGCATCGATGCTGGACGCGAATGCGCCGAGCGCCTTGGGGATCTCGCGCGTCGCCAGATTGCCGATCTGATGACAAACGTTGCAATTGGCTTTGATTTGGTTGATCCAGTGGTGCTGCGTTCGCATCTCCGGATTGATCCCGTTTCCTTGTGGACCAGTACCTGGAAAATCCTTTTCCGCCGGAATGTCAACGAGCGAATACCAATAGTTCGCCGGATAGTAGTGTGCCGCCGCGCGAGCGTTGGGGGCGACGACAGCTGTCAGGTTTTCCCTCCTCCCGGTAGCCGATCGAACTTTTGCAGAATCGACCAGTCCGAAACCCCGCACCCAAATGTCGTAAGTGGCTTTCACCGGAAGATCGGGGAGTAGATATCGTCCGCGGTCGTCCGTGACAACGATCTTGCGGAACTTCGTAGGCAAGTCATTGGTTTCAGCGATGACCCAGACGCCTGCCTCCGGACCTCGCGAGCTTGTGACGGTTCCGGCGATGTCGTCTTGATCGATGGCCGTTGGATCAGCTGCGCCACCGCGCTGCTGGGCCGCAACAAGCCAGACGGATGTCGCGCCCGCGATGCACATCAGGACTGTTAACGACACGCGCCTCATGTTTGTGCTCCCTTCTTTAAGGACAACATTCGAAGTTTAACGCTTATTAAAGGCCTGAATCGCAGAAGGCAATGACCGAATCCGCCAATTTGATTAGCCGATTACGCCGAGTGGCGAATCAGGAGGACAACCGATCCAGGTATTCCTGAGGGGTTTTTCCAGTCCATCGGCGGAATGCCCGATAGAACGCGCTCGATTCGGAGAATCGAAGGAATGCGGCGATGTCAGAAATCGGCTCGCGTGGCAACATGTCAAGCGCCATTCCGCGACGCAACCGGTCGAGTTCTTCTCTGTAAGAAGTGCCACGCGAGTTCAACTCGCGTTGCAGTGAGCGGCAGCTTAGGGCCAGTGTTTTCGCGGTCCTGATCAATCGAAAGTCGCCGCGGCCGAGCGCCTCCAACAGAGCATGGCGGAGATCGCGCAAAAAGTGGTCTTCCGACGACGATACCTCCAAAAGACGCCGGGCATGATGTTCGAGCGTTTCGCTAAGAAGCGGATCGGCATAAGGCAGAGGAAACTCGAGAAACTCCCGCTCCAACACCATCCGGTTTACCGGCTGACTAAAACGGACTCGACACTGAAAGATGTGATGATAGTCGGGACAGCGCGAAGGTGAGGGATGCGTGAACAAGACCTCTCGTGGATGCCAATCGATCCCGGCCGTGTAGCGAAGCCGGGACAAGAGCAAGGCGAAAAAGAATTCGACGTGGAGAGCAGCTGCTTCGCAGTCGTAAGGATTATCGAGTTCCAAACTGGACCCCGGTCCGCAAGACTCCAGCCGCAGCTCAAACGCTCCATTGACGAGGCCGAATACTCTTATGAGTTTGTCCAACGCCTGTTGCGGCGTTGGTCCGGCGGCGAGCAGGTAGTCACCGATTGCGTATGCCCCAAACGGCACGAGACCGGCGACATGTTCGGCAATTAAGGCATCACCAGTCGCGTTCTGCGCCTCTTGCCACAGTGCAAACACCTGATCGGCGGAGATCCTTGCGCCCGGTTCATCGATCAGGTTTTGAGAGATTCCCGCCGCGGCCAGCAAACGATCCGATGCCACACCCTTGGACACGCAAAAGTTCACGATGGCTCTGGAACTGACATTGGCGACAGTGACTGCGGCCATGGCGGTACCCTCTGGAATCACACTTTGCTGAACGGAGATTATAGAACCCCGACACTGAAAAACACGAGAGACCGCATTCGCGGCAGCATCAAGCTCATCTGTTAGAGGTGAAGCATATGTTAGCCAGCATGTTGGGCTAATCAAACCAACGACCACCGAGCTTTCCCGTTCGCTCCTTCTTTGCCTGGCTTTCAGGTTATGACGCGAACTCATTCAACGCTCATAAACGAACTCAAGGTTGACCCCAAATTGGTAGCGGACCAACTCGGTCACTCGCTTGATGTGAACCAAAATGTCTACACGATCCGAATCTCGCTCGAAGACAGGAAGCTGTGGAAATGCTGGAGGCGGCTGTCTTATGAATTCCTTATCGAGGGATTTTGAGGTACGCCACTTCTGGATGGCCTGTAACTTATTGAATCTAAGAGCGGGAGACGGGGATCGAACCCGCGACGTCCAGCTTGGGAATGTGGCCATAAATCGTAAATTGAAGATATTGCGTGTACGGGCGTGCTGTTCAGCGTACCGAAACGCATGGAGTTTACGATCTCGGCGGATGAAACCGTGGGAATGGAGCACGAAAGGAGCACAGCATATCGCCGACTCTCGCCACATCCGAGAAACGCTTTGACCGTACTCCGTAAGCAGCCTACGATGGGAGTCAGAAGGCTTATGAAAACGATACCTCTAAAACCTGAGCGCCAAGCGGAATTAGAAGAATTCGCCCGTCGGCGCGGCAAGACGCCAGCAGATGCTCTCGATGAGGCTTTAGGCACCTATCTCGAATGGGAACGACAGGATTTTGAAGAAGCGGTTCGGGGCATCCAACAGGGTTACGATGACATGAAAGCTGGACGCACTCGTCCGGCGGATCAGTTCCTCAGCGACATGCGCCAAAAGCATGGCCTTTCGCGTTGAGATTTCCGCACAAGCCGAGCGGGATGCCGAAGCGATTCTTGAATGGCTTCTGACCCAACATAGCGGACAAGCCGGCATCGACTGGTTTCTCGGACTTGATGACGCGTTTGGATCACTGGCTCAATTCCCTGAACGTTGTTCCGCCGCTCCCGAAAACTTACGTTTTCCGTTCGAGGTGCGTCAACTGCTCTACGGAGCGAAACCTCATGTTTACCGCATTCTCTTCACAATCGACGTCAATATAGTTCACGTACTTCACATTCGACACGGCAAGCGAAAGCCGGTTCTGCCGGAAGAATAGTATTCTCGGCGAAGCATCCATGATCCTCGAAACGAGTTTTGTCCATCAACACGCCGCAGCAGGCGCCAAAATCCGGCTCTTTCGCTCGCTCTTCCGCGGACGAGATGATGTTTATCCCAGGAGGTTCGAGAGCCGCAAAACCGGAAAATCAGGCTACGCGCCGGCCTGCGGCAATGAATGGGTTCGCGGTATATGCGAGAAACCGCGAATCAAGTGCTGAGCGTTACACGAAATTGCGTGACTTCCTCAATGACGCAATCGAATTGGGTAATCCAATCGAAGCATTTTTATGAACCGCCTGCAGAAAATGGATCGGTCGCTTTCCTTCTGAGTGCGGTAGCAAGAGGGCAGGTCTTCACCTGCCCTCTTTTTTCGTGGTCGCAGGGCTTCCGGTGGGCCCGGCGAAATGCACGGCGATGCATTTCGCCGGCCAGACGCAACGTTCGGACACTTCGCCGGGGCTCCCACCCACCCCCGAGACGTGCGCGATCGCGCACGTCTCGGAAATGATGTTGGTCGAAGGGCAGCATGTGAGCGTTAGATGATTTCTCAGCGATGCATCAATGGAAGAGAGTTCACTGCGATGGAAGGGCACACAATCGCGGGCGTCAGGGATGTGCCGCCGCGGCAGCCTTCACAGTTTTCTTGTGGGATGCTATTCTTCAGTTGTAAGTATTAACCTCGCAAGCTTATGGAGATTCAATTCACCACCCGGATTTTCAAGGAAGGTCGTACCTACGTAGCTCACGCACTAGAGCTTGACGTTTCCTCATGCGGCGGCACCAAAGAAAAGGCGCTTAAGAATTTGAAACAGGCTGTCCGGCTCTTTTTGGAGGAAGCTGAAAAGATGGGCACACTCGACCAAATCCTTGAGGAAGCCGGCTACCGCGGCGGTAAAGAGAAAACCGCCACGCGGAATTTCATCAGTGTGCAGCGTGTGATTCTCCCGCTGCCGCTGACGCATGCCAAAGCTTAATCCAATCTCCTATAAACAACTCGTCAAGGTATTCGAAGCCGAAGGATTCCGTTGCGTCCGCACCGAAGGTGATCACATGGTTTTCACGAGGCCAGGCGTGATACGGCCCGTGGTGATTCCAAAATACGCTTCGGTTCCTGTGTTCATCATCAAGAACAACTTGAGAACCGCTGGTATTTCTCGCGAACGCTACTTCGAACTTCTGGCCTCGTAAACACATATTCCAGCTTTTTCAATTCGATCAATGCCCCTCATGAACACGTTCACGACAAAAATCTGCAGGCTGTATGTCGCGTATGCGCCGGAATTCGACGTGTCCGCTTACGGTGTTTGCCGTGACGATGCACTTAACAACCTTGCCGATGAAATCCGTGATCAGCGGGCAGCGCAAGTGAGACGGCCTAAAGAAAGAAAACATGTCCTCCGTACGCACGCGAGCCTGTCGCGCAAGGCCGGCATCGATCCGAAGGTTGTAGCAGACCAGTTGGGTCACGGTCTCGGCGTAAATCTCGATGTGTATACGAAGTCAGATATGGCTCAGCGTGCTGCAGCGGTCGCGCAGCTCGAATCTGAAGTCATCAACGCTTAACGGAGTGATTGGAGTGAGGGCTTAAGGTGGATTTCCCTAAGCTATTGAAACTAAGAGCGGGAGACGGGGATCGAACCCGCGACGTCCAGCTTGGGAAAGTGGCCATAAATCGTAAATAGAAGATATTGCGTGTACGGGCGTGCTGTTCAGCGTACCGAAACGCATGGAGTTTACGAACTTGGCGGATAAAACCGTGGGAATGGAGCACGAAAGGAGCACAAAGCTTCGCAGATTTCCGCTCTATCCCCGGCTACCGCCACCTTTATTGAGAAACTGTCGCGGATCAGGAGGACCGACAGAATGTGGTGGCGAAGAGAAAGCGAAACTGAGGACTGCTCGGATTGTGGCACTAATGGTCGTATCGAGTGCAGCGAGTGTCACGGTGACTACAAACAGTATAGATACGTGGACGGTAACGGGTTCTGGTGGAAGTGTTCTGCGTGTATCAATGGGTCGAACCAATGCCGGTTATGTGGCGGCACAGGGCAATGGCCGTATACGCAAGACTACTGCAATAACTGCAATCGATCGTTAGGCATTGCCCATGGATGCTGCCCCTATTGCGGAGCCGATTAGGATACGACGGCCACTCCAGCGAGATAGATATCGGACCCACGCGTGCAGCCGGAACCAGCGCTCCCGGGACCAACAGTTTGTTCCCGGGAGCGCTTGAGAGGATCGCCTGGATTCGACGAGACAGGGCTGGTTCAGCGGTGCAAGCACAACTCACAAACTGTGAGATATCGAACTTCACGGCAACTCGAGCCGACCTAAACGGCGTGAACTCGAATAACATAGTGTTGTTCATGTTCATGTGCCGCGGCAGGGAGTCCACATTGTCAACATGACGCGGTCGCATTCTTGTACCTCACATTCCCTTGCATATGGGACCTGACTTGATCAACGCGTCATTAGTATAGGCACTAGTATTTTTTTCACAATTGTGCCGCCCCGTAGAAGTTCGCGGCGGAGCATTGATACTCGGAAAGGAGGAAACAGGTGGCCAAGAAACCGGAAAACAGCGGCAAGCAATGGAAACCGGCCGAAGTGAAGCAGCTCGAAAAGCTCGCGAAGGAAAACACACCGACGCGCGTGATCGGCCTGAAGCTCAAACGAACGCCCGAGGCTGTCCAGCAGAAGGCGAGTCAGGAAGACATCTCGCTCAAGCCGACGAACCAGTCTCCTCACAACCGGCGGAAACAATAAGCAGGATTCCGCCAACGAACACTGTCCGCTAATTTGCTGGAGCCCCTAGTCAACCTCCGATCAGGGGCTCATTTCATTTAAGGACTGAACCAATATGTATTCAAGAATCAGGACGCCGTGATTTCTCAAATCAATTGGCAGGCAGTGGCAACAATCATTGCCGTTTTGCTGGCCGGGGCTCTGACTGCCATCGGCTATCTGATGCGGGGGCGTGAGGAGCGCAGGCGTATTCTGAGCGTCAGCCTCTTTCATCTGCTCGAAGTGTGGAACCAGTTGCGTGTTCTTTCGCAGTGGAAGCCCACTGATATCGTGGATGTCCTGTTCGTCGAAATCAAACGTCAGATGCCGTCATGGGAGATCCCTGAATTTGAGAGAAAGAGTGCAGGGTTCATACTCAATTCCATCTGGCAGCCTCTGCTTGTCGACCTTATGGGAAAGCGCGAACAAACAACGGAGAAATCGTTCCTCGACGCCATTGAGAATCTTTCCAAAGTCGATCCCTTGATTGCGTTCAGACTGAGTGGAAACCGCACACTCAAGATGGCGATTCTCAGCGTTAATGACTATCTCAAACGCTGCGAGACGCATCTGATAGCCACGAATCCCGCCGAATTGCAGCAGTTCCAAGCGGCGGCAAAGGATGCTCAGGAGTTTATCCATGATGATGCTCTTCGGGATCTGGAAAAAGATCTGAGATCAATGGCTTTGCGGATCGGCATCACAATGTGGCTGAGGACTTCATGGGATCTCCGGAAGAAGCGCCAGCGCAGCATGGAGGACTTTCAGAAGGCAATACGACCTTACATTGCGAAACTTCTTCCCCACCTTCAGGCCCCTTTGACAAAGTCCGCGAGCGCGGGTTCGCAGTCCTAGATAAGGCGGAATTGTGTTAAAAATTCCGAAATCAAAGCCGGAAAGGCCAGAACGTTGTATTTGTCCCGAATAAAAATCGCTAATTTCCGCAATTTCTCGAGGCTGGACGTGGAGCTTGGGGGCAACGTAGTAGTGGTCGGTGAAAACCGCGTGGGCAAGAGCAATCTGCTTTACGCCTTGCAGCTCGTTCTTGACCCAACCCTTCCCGACAGTGCCCGTCAGCTCGGTCTGTCCGACTTCTGGGATGGGCTGGTTAAGCCGACGACAAGATCGTCGTGTCGATTGAGATCAACGGTTTCGAAGATGACTACGACGTGCTTGCCCTGTTGACGGACTTCCGCCTCGACGGCGATCCCGAAACGGTGCGGCTGACATACGAATGCCGCTTAAAACCCGATATTGATGGCCCGCCCGAGGCAGACGATGACTTGGAATTCGTTTGGTACGGTGGCGAGAGCGAAGCGAAACACTTTGGGTATTCATTGCGCAGCCGGATCACAATGGATGTTCTCCCTGCACTGCGGGATGCCGTACGAGACTTGGCGATCTGGCGGAAGTCCCCCTTGCGCCGCTTGCTTGAAGATGCGTTTCGAAAAGTTGAACTGGATGATTTAAAGAAGGTTGCTCAGTCGATTGAGGCTGCAACGGTGGAGTCGGCAAGTTCGAGGAGGTGAAGTCGCTCGAAAAAGATATTGCGAAACTTTTTGGCGCCCTGAGTGGCCCGAAACAGGATATCGATCCGTCGTTGGGTTTTACATCGGCAGATCCATCCAGGCTGCCGCGGAGTATCCGGCTGCTGATCGATGATGGTTTGCGTGGGATCAACGAAGCCAGTCTCGGCTCTGCCAATCTTGTCTTTCTCACCCTGAAGACCCTCGAACTTCAGCACATGATGGAAGAAAACCGCCGCGATCACGCCCTTCTGGCGATCGAGGAACCCGAAGCCCATCTGCATCCACACCTTCAAAGATCGGTGTATCGGCATTTCTTCGAGAACGTCCTGGATGATGAAGATGAGAATGAAGACAGTGAACTTGAGGGGCTCCCCATTCTTCGGACCAAAAACCGGCTTGTTTAAGGTGGATCGCAGTCTCTTTGAAAGTTGATGTCGTTATCGTAACCGCCGCCGTCGGGCCTGTGGTAACTGTGAAAAAGTCGGAGCGTTTTTTGCGCAGACTTTTTCAAGCAGCGGTGGAAATCATCAAGAGAATATCGCCGAAG